>ERZ869936.369-NODE-369-length-44778-cov-6.381146_pt1 | contig 44778 bp, 35 predicted proteins | sample MGYA00520876_ERZ869936 | MGnify/ENA primary metagenome ERZ869936 (study PRJEB32218, sample SAMN09650985) | biofilter metagenome | isolation source: enrty point of leading RO module | place: Saudi Arabia: Thuwal, RO plant located on Red Sea | collected 2016-02-17 ... | reverse complement strand
GCACCGGTGGGCGAGAAAAAAGGAAATTGGTGATTGGGATTAGGTGCGCTGATTAACTAGCCCGTAGGAGGTCCGAGCGGTAAAAAAAATAGGAATTAGCTTCGCTGATTCCCCTTAGGCTGAATTGCAAAAGCCAAAGCCGCTTTGCGGCTTATGGTTTTGTTTTTTTTCAATTGTTTTTGCAAGCCAGCTTGCAAACCCTTGAAAAAACAAAACCGCCAGTTTCCTGGCGGCTTTTGCTTTCATCCTGTAGCCCGTAGGGGAATTGAACCCCTGTTTCCTCCGTGAAAGGGAGGCGTCCTAACCCCTAGACGAACGGGCCATACTGCGCTAAAGCTTCGTATGGCAAGCCAAACTATTTTAATGCTTCGTTTGGCGAAGCTAATTTTTTTCTCCCTTAATCACCCCGATCCTAAGCCCTCAGTTTACCCTGAGCCAGCCGAAGGGAACGGGCCTTATTCTCTCAGCATCCTAATTCTCAAATTATTATGCCGGAATCCTGATAAAGGGATGCAAAAATAATAAAAAATTCGCCCCGAAAAATTATTTATCCCAATACCCCTTGTTCCCTAAACTCGAATTTTTTCCCTGAAGACAGATGCCAAAAGTGGGACTTTTAATCTGGTTTTAATGTGAATTTCCTCTAATTAAAGACCCCAAAAACTGACATATATGACTGTTTTACAACCTTATATGACATAGAAATATTCCGTACAGGTCTGAATGCCCTAAAAAAAGGCCAAAAAGCCCTGTATTCCCCAAACTAAACAATGCAACCTCTACATTTCCTGCTTGTCTTTCCTTCGATACAGTTGTAAATTGTATCGCCAAACAAAAGAAAAATACCGACCAATGAAACACCTTTTATTTATTCTGGCTATTTCCCTGGGAATTTCCACTCAGGCACAAACCAAACATATCCCGGGTGATCATTACCCTGTCTATAAGTTCAAATTTGAATCCGGGTTCCCAAGCCCGGAATTGGCTAAAAAAGCTGAAAAGTCTTTACTCGAACTTAAAGACCTGGTTTATTCAGCTAAAGTAGATGCCCTCACCGGATGGACCATGGTTGAAGTGGCCGATATTAAAATTGATTTCATGGCCATCTACGACCACCTCATCTTCCAGGGGTTCCGACCCTCTAAAGATTTTACCATTGTTGAAACCGAACATTAATCTTATTACGCCCAATAAAATGAAACCAAAATTTCTCCTCGCAACCCTGATTTTTGTTTCTCTGCTCTCGGCCAAATCTTTCGCCCAGGGTGGAAATACCTGCGCAGCAGCCCAGGCAAACCCATTGGTGTTCCCATTTACCCACACCAACCAAACTACCTGTAATTTTAATAATGATTATACAGGAACAAATGGCTGTCTTGCGGCAACATGGTATGGCGGACAAGATTACTATTATTACTTCACCGCAACTCAAACCGGATATTACACCATCAACCTCACAAACCTTACTTCAGGTTCACCCACACAACCGGCTTATGCAGTGCTGAGCCTGTTCAACGGTTGTCCCACCGCGGGCGGACAATGTATTTCTTCTTCCTATTTATATATTAATGCAACCAACCCTCCCACTGCACCGCTTACCGCTTCGGTTTATGTGTGCAACCAACAATCGTTTTATGTGGTGATTGATGCCTACACCGCATCCACCAGCTACACCAACTGTTTTAATTATACCATTTCCGGAACCTTCAACCCAATCCCTCAAAACAATTCCTGCAACAACATGGATTTTGAAACCGGAAACCTGAACGGATGGTTCTGCACTTTCGGTAAATCAATTACCGGCCCAACCACCGCCAATATGCCCACTTATAACATCCAGGGATATACTGCAATGCCTAACCGCCACACCATTATGACCGGAGGAAATGACCCCTGCGGCGGATTTCCTACCGTTGCTCCCGGTGGAAACTTCTCCTGCCGCATCGGTAACTCAAGTACGGGTGCTGAAGCTGAAGGTATTTCGCAAACCTTTCTCGTTACAGCCGCAAATGCCAGTTTAACATATCAATATGCTGTAGTGCTTCAGGATCCGGGGCACCAACCCTACCAGCAACCCTTCTTCTCTGCCATTGTAAAAGATCAAAACTGTAATATAATTAATTGCTCAAATTTCACCGTCACCGCCGGAATTAACCTTCCTGGATTCTTTACCTGCAATAATAATGTTCGTTATAAACCCTGGACAACGGTAAATGTTGACCTTAATCAATATATCGGTCAGTATGTAACGGTTGATTTTATTGTTGGTGATTGTTCTGCAGGTGCTCATTACGGATATGCCTATGTTGATGCGCGATGCGCTCCATCCTTTCTGCACCAGAACGATACAATTTGTGTAGGGCAGTCCTCTACCCTATCTGCCCCTTCAGGCTACTCCTCTTATAACTGGCAGCCCGGAAATTTCACGACTTCTTCTATTACCGTATCACCTACCACCACAACGATTTATACCTTAACCATTGTTCCTTATTCCAACACGCCCAATTGCACCATTCAGGTTTACGATACCGTTTTTGTAATGCCTTACCCAAATGTTAGTTTCACCACTTCAACACCGGCTTGTAATACACCCATGGACTTTACCTCCACCAGTTCTGTAAATCCTGGAAATATTACCAACTGGGCATGGACATTTTCCGGAGCCAATCCACCTAACGGAACGGGACAGAATGCAACGGGAATTTCTTATCCCTCCTCGGGAACTTATAATGTTACTTTAACGGTTACCACCGACGCCGGTTGCTCGGCAAGTGCCACACTTCCGGTGAATATTCCCCCCTGCGTGGTTGCCGTCAGTGTAGCCGGCGATACCGTGTGCCCGGGATCCTGTGCTAGTCTTACCGCTGTGCCCTCATCGGGAGTACCGCCTTATTCCTACACCTGGAGTCCAAACATCGGATCGGGTCCCGGACCCATTCAGGTCTGCCCCACCACAACAACGGTTTACACCTGTACAATAACCGATTCGCAGGGAACCACGGCAACAACCACAGCCACGATTATGGCTTATGCCACACCCTTTGCCTGTTTTTCCGCCAGTCCTTCCACCACCACCATTTCGGCTCCCACCATTCACTTCTCCGATTGCTCTTCGCAGGATGTTACCGGATGGGCATGGACCTTCGGAGATCAGGCAAGCAGTACCAGCAATGACCAAAACCCGGTATTTACATTCTCAGATACCGGAAGGTATTGTGTGAACCTGATTGTTCAGAATTCGGATGGATGTACTTCCTCCACAACAAACTGTGTGTATGTATCTCCGGAATGGTCATTATATGTTCCTAATTCCTTTACTCCGAATGGCGATGGGGTAAATGATTTCTTCTTTGCCTATGGAGTAAATATCCGCGAGTTCAGAATCTGGATTTACGACCGTTGGGGAAATATGATATGGACTACCGATAATATGGATCAGGGTTGGGACGGAAAAGCCAATGGAGGAAAGAAAATTGCCCAGGAAGATGTTTACGTATGGAAAATCAGGTTCCATGATGTGTTCGATAAGAAACACGATATGGTTGGACATGTTTCCATCATAAGATAGTTGGTGCTGTTCGATTAAAAAGAAAGGGGACTCCGGTCCCTTTTTTTATTCCCCGGTTTCGGGAGGGTCTGAAGAAAAGCGGAACCCCAGTCTTTTCCCGGTCCGGATTTGCATATTACTTCCGGCCTCCTGAATTTCACCCACAGAAATTTCTTTTAAGGTGTCATAGGGAGGTGTATAAAGATCAAATTCCAGGGCATAAAGTATGGCATGATCAACCACGGAGCGAATCTCCTTGGTTCCCAGTTTTTCATGTATGAAATCGTTGTGTACAAAACCCAGATGTTTTTTCCCATCCACAAAAAAATGCCGGTCTTTATTGATGAAAACCCTTCCTATTAAATAGCCGATATCAGCGGGACGATTGTATTTGAAAGAATCATGCAGAAAATTATAAATCATGATCATGCCGCAATAACTGCGGGTCTCATCTTCCTGCACATAACCGGTTTTCCACATGGCATGGCTGCGGTCGAATTCAAAAACATTGGTATGCATGTAAAAAATAAGCAGGTCGCCTCCAACCCGAAGTTCACATTGATGAGGGCCCTTGTCTCTAAATTCAACAATAACCCTTTTATCTTTTTTAGTTATTTCCCCGGCATATTCAATAGAAACACCTCGAAGTATTTCCCTGAAATCAGAAAATATTTTCTGGGTCAAATCGAAAATATCCTGCTTGAGGCAGGCTTTTTCCTTTAACAATTTTACAATTTTCGATTTAACCGGCTTTTCAGTCATGGTTTAATACGCTTTTGCAAACAAGACCCTTTGTTCTGAAGGTTTCCCTGAAAGAATGCAGGTTCCATTTTCTTTTTTTGCATCGAGGGGAATGCAGCGGATGGTAGCTTTTGTTTTGTCTTTTATTTTATCGGCCGTCTCAACCGTGCCATCCCAGTGAGCCGAAACAAAACCACCCTTATCATTCAGGATACTTTCAAACTCATCCCATGAATTTGCCTCCCGTGTATTTTCATTCCGGTAGTTAAGTGCTTTATTAAAAATAGAATCCTGAATATCCCACAACAGTTTTTGAACGGTGGTTGCCAGATTGTCCATGGGAATGGCCATTTTTTCACCGCTGTCGCGTCGGGCCACTTCAACGGAATTATTTTCAATGTCGCGTGAGCCGATGGCAATGCGAACCGGCACTCCCTTTAATTCATACTCGGCAAATTTCCATCCCGGACGTTGGTTGTCACGATCATCGAAATGAACGCGGATATCGAGGCTGTTGAGTTTGGCTTTAATTTCTTTTGCCACCACGCTGATTTTTTCAAGCTCTTCCAGACTCTTATAAATAGGTACAATCACCACCTGGTTGGGAGCCAGATTAGGAGGCAAAACCAATCCTCGGTCGTCGCCATGTGCCATTACCAGGGCACCCATAAGGCGGGTTGAAACACCCCAGGAAGTGGCCCACACGAAATCGTGCTTGCCTTCTTTATTGGTGAATTTCACATCAAATGCTTTGGCAAAATTTTGTCCGAGAAAGTGCGAGGTTCCTGCCTGCAGCGCTTTTCCGTCCTGCATGAGGGCTTCTATGCAATAAGTATCCAGTGCACCTGCAAATCTTTCATTGGCTGTTTTTACACCTTTTATTACCGGCAAAGCCAGCCAGTTTTCTGCAAAATCGGCGTAAACGCCCAGCATTTTTTCAGTTTCGGTAATCGCTTCTTCCTTTGTGGCATGAGCGGTATGTCCTTCCTGCCAGAGAAATTCCGCGGTTCTCAAAAAAAGCCGGGTTCTCATTTCCCAACGCACCACATTCGCCCATTGGTTTACGAGGATAGGCAGGTCGCGATAGCTTTGAACCCATGTTTTATAAGTGTTCCAGATAATGGTTTCGGAAGTGGGTCGAATGATTAACTCCTCTTCAAGTTTAGCCTCCGGATCAACCTCAATGCCACCATCGGCACCGTTTCTGAGGCGGTAATGGGTTACCACGGCGCATTCCTTCGCAAATCCCTCAACGTGTGAGGCTTCCTTGCTGAAAAAGGATTTTGGAATAAGAAGGGGGAAGTATGCATTTACGTGGCCGGTATCCTTAAACATCTTATCTAAAACGGCCTGCATGCGTTCCCAAATAGCAAATCCGTAAGGTTTAATAACCATGCAGCCCCTGACAGCACTGTGATCGGCTAGGTCGGCCTTGACAACCAGATCGTTATACCATTGTGCATAATCCTTTGACCTGCTCGTAACTTCCTTGTTCATAATTTCAAAATTGGTACAAAATTTGTATCTTTAATATTGTGCAGGGTATGGTTTGCCCGCCTAAGTCCTGCGAATTTAAGTTATTTAAACTATTAATACCGGAAAATCAAAAATCTGAAACCATGAAAAAACTTATGTTTTATTTGGTTCTTATCGCTTTCCTGGGAACCTCATGTACCTCGGGCAAATTGGGAACTGCTTCCTACAGTGATGATATATATTACTCCACCAAGGATGTAAAGAAAAAACCAAAGCCTGAGCCAAAAGCGAATGGAAATGTTGACAACAATCAGCAACAGGACGACTATGTTTCCGGCAACCAGCAGCGGAAGCCTCAGGTTATCGACTCACAGAATGATGGAAATGGAAATTCCAATTTTGATGAGGATGATTACTACGATTATTATTATTCCACCCAGCTTCGCCGTTTTCATAATGGTGTAAACTGGGGCGGTGGATATTATGACTCCTATTACACCAATGCCTACTGGTATTCAGGAGTTCCTTACCACTGGGGCATGAGTGTTTACCTTGGTTATCCCTGGTGGGGACCTTCTTATTATTACTACTCATGCGCTCCTTCCTTTTATTGGGGTTGGTACGATCCCTGGTGGGGAGCCGGACCCGGCTGGGGCTGGGGCTGGGGAGGCGGTTGGGGCTATAACCCCTGGTGGGGATATGGTTGCGGCTACGGATGGGGCGGTGGCTGGGGAGGCTACTGGGCCGGATATAACAATGGCTACTGGGATGGTTTTTACAACGGACTTTATTACAACAGTCTGGATAATGGTAATTTCTATTATGGTCCCAGAAATTCACCCACTGCATCCAACGGATCACCTTATACCTCTCTGGGCGAAAAATATGTTACCAGTCAATTGGTTTCAAACCCCAAATCCGGAAATAACCTGAACGGAAATGCTTCTTCCGAATTAAATTCCGGAGGAGCAGGCTTCAACAGTGAAAATGCCGGAAAGAATAATAATTCCGTTTCACCTAAGGCAAATAATAATGATTTCACCGGGTCACCCAAGCCACAGGTTTTGAATCATGGCAATACCGGCAAGGATCAGAATTTAAATAACCTGCCTTCACCCAAAAATCATTCAGGTGCAGGCGGAAATAATAATCCGAACATGGGCGGAGGAAATAATTCTTCCCAGGGTTATGATGGGGCCGGTAATCCTCATTCACCTCCCAGGGAATTTTCTCAACCCAAAACCTATGATGCCCCGGGCAAATCCAATAATCCGGGATCTTATGAAGGGCCCAAAAATCAGCCTTCACCCGATTACAAGGCTCCCAAGTCATACGATGCGCCCAAAAATCAGGCACCAAAGTCGTATGACGGACCCAAGAGTTCGGCTCCTAAGTCTTACGATTATACCCCTAAGTCGGGTGGTGGAAAAAGTCCTTCTTCCGGAGGCGGATATTCCAGTCCGAAAAGTGGGGGCGGTATGTCAAGTCCACGCGGTGGAGGACATTCCGGCGGAGGTAGTTTTGGCGGAGGTGGCGGATCCAAAGGTGGTTCATCCCGCCCCAGATAAATCCTAAAAGCCCGTATTTAATTCACAAAAAAATTAGGTAATGAAATATATCCTGACCTTTCTATTGGCCGGACTCAGCCTTCAATTGTGGTCGCAAAATGAAATTGATGCTCTCAGGTATTCCAGATTGCAATATCTCGGTGGAACAGCAAGGTTCTCAGCCATGGGAGGAGCTTTTGGAGCTTTGGGAGGCGATTTCAGCGCCATTGGAATCAACCCTGCGGGAATGGCCATTTACAGAAAGGGAGAAGTTATGTTTACACCCGCTTTCTTCCTCAGAAGTACCGATGCCGATTATTTAAAATCATTCCATTCCGACAGCAAATCCAACTTTAACATTTCCAATGGTGGATTAGTTCTGGCACATGCTGAGGACGGAGAAGAACGGGAATGGAAAGGCGTGGCACTGGCCTTCGGATATAACCGCCTGAATAATTTTCACAACCGCATAGCCATTACCGGAAAAAATGAATCTTCCTCCCTTCTGGATGTTTATTCCAGTTCTTCCTTTGGGAAAGACATAAACACTCTGGATCCCTTTGGTTCTTTGCTGGCCTGGAATACCTGGGTGATGGATACCGTTTCGAATGGGAACTATTATCATGTATTACAGAATTACGGACAGCTCCAGGAAAAATTTGTAGAAACGAGGGGCACCATGGGTGAAACCTTTTTTGGTTTTGGCGGAAATTACGCCAACAAATTGTTCCTTGGATTTTCCATGGGCTTCCCACACATACGCTACCGTGAAGAATCTTCACATACCGAGTCCGTTGAAAACGATTCCATATACGGGTTCAAATCATTTACACTTCGCAACGATTTACTTACCAATGGGGCAGGATTTCATGCCAAGTTTGGAATGATCTTTAAACCCGTTGATTGGATTAGAATTGGTGGCTCTTTCCAAACCCCTACTTATTTTGAGCTGACAGATCAGTACTCATCAACCATGGAGAGTCATTTTACCTCCAACAGTTACAATTCCGAATCGCCGCAGGGAGCTTTTGATTACACCCTTACCACTCCGGTCCGGGTAACAGGATCGCTGGCTTTTGTGTACAAGAAGATTGGAATGATAAGTGCCGATTATGAGTTTGTAGATTATTCCGATGCCCGCCTTCGTTCCAAACTGTATAATTATCACAGGGAAAATTCGGCCATCAGGGAAAAGTACCAGAGTGCCGGGATTTTAAGGGTGGGAGCCGAGGTTAACCTGAGCCCTATTGCCCTAAGGGCCGGATACATTTTATCTGAAAACCCCTTTAAGGCAAAAACCGGCAATGAGTCCATTTCCACCAGCTACAGTTTCGGCATTGGATTTAAGGATGCCAATACTTTTGTAGATCTTGCCTATATATGGACCGCGCAACAGGAAAATTACTACCTCTACGATCCTGCCATCGTAAAACCCGCCGCACTTGACATGCGGAGTTCGGCCATTTCCTTAACCATGGGTTGGAAATTTTAAGGTTAAACGCCTCCGAAATTTTACCGCCCATCCTTCCCTAAAACCATTTAGTTAATTTCCGTGGGAAAAAAATGACATTTTAAACACCCCACTTTTGCTCAGGTTTGGGTCTTATTGTACATTCGTGGCGCTTAAAAACAAAGCCCATGAAATTTTACAAAAAACTCATTTTTGTCCTTGTTGCCTCAACAAATTTTTGTTTTGGCCAGATGACTACCTTCCGGTTCACCTATGATCTGGGTGCCTTTGACATAACCGGGGGCATGGTTCAAACTCCTGCCGGTGAATTTGTTATAGCCGGACTCAACAATTCTTTTGGTCCGTATTATGGCAATGCCATGAAAATTGATGCCCAGGGGACTGTTGTGTGGTGTAAATCCTACACTGCCAGCTTTGCAACCAATTTTGCTGATATTAAAAATGTGAGTACGGGTGGATTTATCATGGCCGGACAATCGACCAGTGGTGGTGGTGGTGCAGTTTTAGTGCGCCTCGACAACAACGGGAATGTAACCTGGGCTTTCAGGTATCAGCTTCCCAATCACCCGACCCAAAATGCCTCATCTGAATTTGCTACCTCGGTTATTGAAACCAGCGATGGCGGATTTCTTGTAGGCGGAGGTGTGGATCATTTCTGGGATGGCTCTTCCCCAAATACCGTTGACACCACTTCGGCACTTGGTTTCAAAGTAAACTCAACCGGAGGATTAGTTTGGAGCAGAGTATGGACCATCACTACTGCCAATCCTGATGAACATTATATTAATGATGTGGCCGAATCTTCGGATGGATATTTCTTTGTGGGAATTTCCTCAGAGGGAGCGGGCACACTTAACAGCGACGGCGATTATCCCCGCAACACGCTTCTTATCAAAACCGACAAAACAACCGGTGCTCTCACTTATATAAGGAGATGGGGTGTTGGTAATACAACTTCGCAGGGAATTAATGCAGCCCTCAGACTTGCCAATGGTAATATTTTATTAGGTGGCTATGATGATGTGCACGGATTTTTAATTTCCATTACCGGAACCGGTTCCGGGGCACCCAGTGTAATTTTCAACCGAAGACTCAATGGAAGTGTGTTCGGAACCATTTATGTGGTTCAGGATATTATGGAAAACGCGGATGGCAATTATTCCCTCATCGGAACTTCAATAAATCCCTTCTCAATTCCGGTTGCTCTCAACACCATTATTGTAAAAATAAACAGTTCCACGAATGCCTTGATCTTTGGGCGATCCTATGCACCCATCGGACTGTCTGCCATTCTCCCGGAAGGTGGACTGGCATCGGATCAGGGATATTATGTTTCCATGACGGATCAACAATCAACCGGTTTCAATTATAACATTATCCGAACCAACCCGAACGGACAAACCAATGACCCCAGTTCGGGTTGTCCGGGAACTGCAATTACTCCGGCACTAGGTACCATTTCCGTTACACTGACCACACCTACGAGCAACAACTATAACATGCTGACAAGTGCTACTTTCACCCCGGTGGTAAATAACATGACTCCGGTTCGCACCCAGCATTGTTTAAATATTCCTTCCGTGCTTTCTGCGTCTGCATCTTCTACAAATGCCACCTGTAACGGACAGTGCAACGGAACAGGAAGTGCAACTCCAACCGGAGGAACTCCACCTTACACTTATTTATGGAGTCCGGGCGGACAAACAACGCAAAACGTAACCGGACTTTGTGCCGGAACCTATACGGTAACCATTACTGATGCCGGTCCCTCTACTGCCACCGCAACCATTACAGTTACCCAGCCCAGTGTTCTCAACTCCTCAATTTCCGGATCCACCATGGTAACCTGTAATGGTGGCACGAACGGATCAGCAACGGTAAGTGCATCGGGAGGAACACCCGGTTATACTTATGCCTGGTCACCTTCGGGAGGAACGGCAGCCACAGCCACCGGACTTGGTGCAGGAACTTATACCGTTACCACAACCGATGCCAACGGATGTACACGCACAACAACAATTACCATTACCCAACCTACTGCAATTACGGTGGGAACCAATTCAACCCAGTCGGGTTGTTCCACTCCCACGGGAACGGCTACCGCTACACCCAGCGGAGGTAATCCCGGCTACACTTATGCCTGGGCTCCGGGAGGACAAACCACCACTACCGCTACGGGATTAGCAGCCGGAACATATACCGTTACGGTTACTGACGCGAGCGGGTGTACACAAACCGCCACGGTTACCGTTTCTGCGGCGGGCGCACCTACAGTTACTCTTTCCTCACAAACGAACGTAGCCTGTTTCGGAGGCAGCACGGGATCAGCAACTGCGAGTGCCACAGGTGGTACTTCACCTTATACCTATGCATGGTCACCCTCGGGAGGAACCAATGCCACAGCCACAGGATTAGCCGCCGGGAATTATACCGTTACGGTTACTGACGCCAACGGATGTTCTGCAACCCAGACGGTAACTATTAACCAGCCTGCTTCCGCCTTGAGCGCAACAACTTCAAGTACACAAACGGGTTGTGCATCTTCAATCGGAACGGCAACAGCAAATCCATCGGGAGGATCACCCGGATATACCTATAGCTGGTCGCCTTCTTCACAAACCACGCAAACCGCAACCGGTCTCGCGGTAGGAATTTACACGGTTACCATCACCGATGCCAATGGTTGTACCCTAACTCAAACAGCAAACGTAACCGCAGCGAACGGACCCGTGGCAACTTTAGCTGCATCGAATGATCCTTCCTGTAACGGGGGATCGGATGGCAACGCAAGTATTTCTGTCAGCGGTGGCACCTCACCCTATACCTACAGCTGGTCGCCCACAGGAGGAACAAATGCCAATGCCACCGGATTAAGCGCAGGAACTTACACCGTTATTGTTACTGATGCCAATGGTTGTACCGTTGCGCAAACCGTAACCTTATCACAACCTGCAGCAATTACGGTGGGAACCAGCAGTACTAATGCCGGTTGTACTTCGGCCACGGGAACTGCTACCGCAACCCCAACGGGAGGAACCCCCGGATACACCTACCTATGGTCGGCCGGAGCACAAACTACCCAAACTGCAACGGGACTTGCTACCGGTTCCTACACCGTAACCATTACCGATGCCAACGGATGTACCGCCACGCAAACCGTTACCGTAAGTTCTAATAACCCTGTTACACTTACTGCAACAGGAACCGCTGCAGGATGTACGGTTGCGAATGGAACAGCTACAGCAAGCCCTGCCAACGGTGCAAGTCCATATACTTATGCCTGGAATAACGGACAAACAACAGCAACAGCAACCGGACTGGCGACAGGAACCTATACCGTAACGGTTACCGATGCCAATGGATGCTCCCAAACAACCACAGTAACCATAAATCAAACGGCAGGTCCAACCGCCGGTGTAACAGCCACCACTACAATTATTACTTCCGGTGGAAACTCCCAGCTTACGGCAACCGGAGGAGGAACCTACCTCTGGACACCTGCCACGGGATTGAGCTGTGTTACTTGTGCAAATCCGGTTGCGAGTCCGGCTCAAACAACAACCTACTGCGTAACTGTAACCGATGGGAACGGTTGTACCGACAGCACCTGCATTACCATCACGGGTGATATTCCTTGCGGAAAAATCTTTGTAACCAATGCCTGCTCTCCAAACAACGACGGACAAAATGATTTTGAGTGCGTGATGGGCAATTGCATACGCACTTTGTTCTTTGCCATTTATGACCGCTGGGGAGAAAAAGTTTTCGAAACTTCCGACCCCGGTATTTGCTGGGACGGAACCTACAAAGGACGCGCCATTGATCCGGCCGTATTTGTTTATCACCTGGAAGCCACGCTCACCAGTGGAGAGGTAGTAAGCCAAAAAGGAAACATTACCCTGGTAAAATAATTTTCAAAGAAAAAATTGAAGCACATGAAAAACACACAGCATAAAAAAACAATTGTCCTTCTTTCCCTGTTGGCCGCTTTGGGTTTACCTGTAATGTCGCAGGACATCCACTTCTCTCAATTGAACATGGCGCCTCTGCACATCAATCCGGCCCAGGCAGGAGCCCAATATGAACTGAGAGGGATTCTTAACTACAAAAGTCAGTGGGCTTCCGTAGCCACACCTTACAAAACCATGAATCTGGGTTTTGATATGCGTTTGGGAAAAAACAAAACGGCAAAGGGCTTTCATTCACTGGGAACCACCATCTTCAATGATAAGGCCGGCGATTCCAAAATGGGAATTTTCCAGGGGAATATTCATTATGCTTATCATATTATGCTCGATAAAAACAGCACCCTGGGTGCCGGTATTGCGGCCGGATTTGCACAGCGAAGCATCGACTTTGGCGCACTGCAATGGGGCAATCAATACGACGGGATGAATTACAATGCAACGCTTAGTTCCCAGGAGCCCACCGGAAGCAATTCCATTTCATACATGGATCTTGGGGGCGGTATTCACTATGAATACGGAAAAGACCAGCGTTATATTACCGGAAATGATCAACGAAATTTCGGCGTTGGGGTAGCAGCCTGGCATGTGAATCAACCTAAATACACTTTTTACGGAGGCGACAACAGACTCGATATGAAAATGGTGGGTTACGCAAACGCCGTTTTGGGAATCAACAATACGCAGATATCGCTGGAACCCGGTGTATTTTATTTCCAGCAGGGGACACTCAGAGAGTTATTGGTGGGATCCAATTTCCGTTATCAGCTTCGTGAAGAATCGAAGTATACCGGCTATGTGAAAGGTTCGGCGGTATCATTGGGTGTGTTTTACCGGAACAAGGATGCCGTTATTTCCTCATTCCTTTTTGAATTTTCACACTACGCCATAGGAATCAGTTATGACTCTAATATTTCGAACCTCAAAACCGCCAGTCAGGGCCGGGGTGGAATAGAAATTTCGCTGCGATTCCTAAACCCGAATCCGTTTATGTCGAAAGGCGCTTCGAGAATTTAAAGCCTTATGAAAATCTTTCGTGTTCTGCTCCCCGCCTGCGCGGGGATTTTTTCAGCTTTTCCGGTTTTTGCCCAGGATACCCTGGTTTTAAAAACCAAAATCTCAAATCCCGGAAAGTCAATAAATTCTGCCTTTCAGGATTATGCCCCTGTAATTTCGGCGGATGGAAGTCTGATGATTTTTACCACACGCCGACCCGTAACGGAAAAGGAGATCAAAAAAAACAAGGAAGCTTATGAGCGGGTTTTCTTCAGCACCTTCAATGCCGAAAAAAACAAATGGGAAAACGCCCAACAGATAAAAGGAAAGGTAAATATTCCGGGCCGTCATAATTCGGCCATTGCCCTGAGCAACGACGGGCAGCGCATGCTTCTATACCGCGACGATGCTTCGGGCAACGGTGACATTTACGAATCGGAATTGGATGGAGAGGAATGGACTCAGGCTGAAAAACTTCCCGAGCCTGTGAACAGTGCCGGCCATGAATCCTCGGCAAGTTATTCTCCCGACGGAAGAACCATTTATTTTGTAAGTAACCGCAGAGGTGGACAAGGCGGCAGAGACATCTGGTATTGCAAAAAAGACCGGAACGGGGTTTGGGGAAAAGCAGAAAACCTGGGACCCGTGGTAAATACCAAAGATGATGAAGAAGGAGTCTTCATTCATCCCGATGGTAAAACCCTGTACTTTTCTTCCAAAGGCCATAAAGGATACGGTGGGTACGATTTATTTAAAACCTCTTATGAAAAGGGAAAATGGACGAAGCCTGTTAACCTGGGTTCCGAAATAAATACCGAAGGCGATGACCTTTATTTGGTTGTAACCGCTGACGGGAAGGTGGGGTATTATGCATCGGAAAACAAATCCCAAAATCAGGGAAAAGACATTTACCGCATAGATTTTATTTTCGAAAAGTACCCCAAAAATTCGGGGCCAAAGCTAACCTTGTTCAAGGGTGTGGTAATCGACAAAGAGACCTTCGATCCGCTGGAGTCGGTGATTGAGATTACCGACAATGACAAGAACGAAGTTATTTCACAGATAAAATCCAACAAAACAACCGGGAAATTTCTCATTTCACTTCCTTCGGGAAAAAACTATGGAATTAACGTGAGGAAAGAAGGGTATTTGTTTTACAGCGACAACCTGATCATTCCCGACACCTCGGCTTATAAAGAAATCATCAAGGTAATTCCCCTTGAAAAGCTGAATGTGGGAAACAAAATTGTTTTGAAAAACATCTTTTACGATTTCGATAAGGCTACCCTGAGACCCGAATCCATGTCGGAGCTTATGTTACTGGTAAAACTGATGAATGAAAACGCCACCCTGAAAATAGAATTATCGAGCCATACCGACAGCAAGGGCAGCGACGAATACAATTTAAAACTTTCCCAGGCAAGGGCTCAGTCTGTTGTTGACTACCTCGTAAAAAACGGCATCTCCCCTACCCGTTTAACGGCCAAAGGGTATGGCGAATCCAAGCCCATTGCCGATAACGAGACCGAAGAGGGCAGACAGCTCAACCGCCGTACTGAATTTACAATTCTTTCCAAGTAAATTTTCCCTGCAGACGGCGGCAATGCTTATCTTTGCAACGGCGCTGTGGATACCGAGAAGCTAAAGAATATCTTTTCTACCCATCCTTGTTTTCCGGATTTTCTCCTGGAGACCCGGGCGGGTATTTTTCCGATTTATCTTAAAGGCATTCATGCCTCCGCCCAATCCTTCTTTGCCAATGCCGCCGGCGGAGCCCTGAACGGCATTCAGCTCCACTTGCTTCCCAAAAAAGAAGAAGCGGCTTATTTTTTCAATGATATGGAATCATTAGCCGGCAGGGAGAAGGTGCTTTTTTTCCCTTCCTCGGCCCGCAACCCTTATCATCATGAAGAAGTTGCCAATGCCAATATCATTCTTCGCACCGAGGTATTAAACCGGATCAGCCGCTTTGAAGAGCGCCAGTCGGTTTTACACATTGTAAGCTTTGGAGAAGCATTGGCGGAAAAAGTAGTAACCCGGAAAAATTTATCAAAAAACACCATCATCATAAACCGGGGAGAGAAAGCCGACCGGGATTTTTTAGAAGAAGTATTGACAGGATTCCATTTTGAGAAAACCGATTTTGTGGTGGAGCCCGGTCATTTTGCCATCCGGGGAGGGATTATGGATGTGTGGTCATTCAGCTCAGACTATCCCGTGCGCATTGAGCTTTTCGGCGATGAAGTAGACAGCATACGCTCCTTTGATCCGGTGCAACAAACGAGTATTGCCAACCTGATGTTTTGTGAATTAATTCCACGCATAAACGACAAATCCATTTTTGAAGACCGTATTAACCTTTTGGATTTCATTCCTGAAAACACCCTGATATGGGTTCAGGATCCTGATGTGCTTATCCCCGAAATGGATATGACCTTCCAAAAGGCTGAAGAAGCCTATGCAAAACTAGAAGGGCCTATAAAACACTCATTGCCCGAACAATTGTTTGATGACGGGAATTATCTGAAAGAAAAACTAAGGGAAGGCAAAATAATTGTATCGGGAATTTCTGCTTCCATAAAAGCCAAAAAAGAGTTTCAATTCCGTCAATTGCCACAACCGGAATTTAACCGGAAATTCGATTTACTCCTGGAACAACTAACCCGGAACATCAAAGAAGGCGGAAAAACCATCATCACCTCCGAATCTGAAAAACAAATCAACCGGCTCGAGTCAATTTTCAGAGATCTGGGAAAAGAAAAAGCAAAAAACGAAAACCTCTTCATTCCTGCTTATCTGAATATTCATGCCGGGTTTTCGGACGAAGACCTTAAAATTTCGGTTTTTACCGACCATCAGATTTTCGGACGGTATCATAAATTCAAAATTTCCAATTCGGCGTACAAAAAAAACGAGGCCTTAACCCTAAAGGAATTAAAAGGATTAAATCCGGGCGACTATGTAGTTCATATAGACCATGGCATAGGAAGATTTGCCGGTTTGGAAAAGATTGAAGTCAATGGAAAACTGCAGGATACCATTCGAATCCTCTATAAAGACAATGATTTATTAAACATCAGCATACATGCCCTGCACCGGATTTCAAAATATGCCGGAAAAGACGGGCAGGTACCCCGTATCGACAAAATCGGGTCGGGTGCATGGGCTGCCTTAAAACAGAAAAGCAAAAAGAAAGCCAAGGAAATTGCCTATGATCTGATTTCGCTGTATGCCAAACGGAAAAAGCAAAGCGGTTTTACTTTCAGTCCGGATAATTACTTGCAGAATGAACTGGAAGCCTCCTTTATTTATGAAGACACGCCCGACCAACTCAAAGCCACCCTCGATGTAAAAGCCGACATGGAGAAAGAATTTCCCATGGACAGGCTGGTTTGCGGCGATGTGGGGTTCGGAAAAACAGAGGTTGCCATACGGGCTGCCTTCAAGGCGGTGAATGACGGCAAGCAGGTAGCAGTTTTGGTTCCCACCACGATACTTGCCCTTCAGCATTATAAAACCTTTCGTGAGCGCCTGGCAGAATTTCCCGTAAAAACAGATTACATAAGCCGGTTTAAAAGTGCAAAGGAGCAGAAACTGTCGCTGGCCGGATTAGCCGAAGGAAAAATCGATATTATTATTGGAACCCATCGCCTTGTGGGAAAGGATATAAAATTCAAAGATCTCGGATTACTGATAATAGACGAAGAGCAAAAATTCGGGGTTGGGGTAAAAGACAAACTGAAATTGCTGAAGGCAAACGTGGATACTTTGACTTTAACGGCAACGCCCATTCCAAGGACCTTACAATTTTCACTGATGGGAGCACGGGATCTCAGTGTAATAAACACCCCACCTCCCAACCGTTATCCCATACAGACCGAACTACACATTTTCAATGAGGAGTTGATTCGTGATGCCATCACTTACGAGATAGAACGCAGGGGACAGATATTTTTCATTCACAACCGGGTGCAGAGCCTGCCCGAAATGGCCGGGCTGATAAAAAGACTTTGTCCGGAAGCGCGGATTGCCATGGGCCATGGACAGATGGACGGAGCAAAACTGGAACAGGTGATGCTGGATTTTATTGAGGGGCAATACGATGTGCTGGTTTGTACTACCATAGTAGAATCGGGACTTGACATTCCGAATGCGAATACCATCATTATAAACGAAGCTCAGAATTTCGGATTGAGCGATTTGCATCAAATGCGTGGGCGTGTGGGAAGAACCAACCAGAAAGCCTTTTGTTACCTCCTGGTGCCTTCTTTCACGGCCTTGACCGAAGAAGCCCGAAAGCGATTAAAAGCCATAGAGCAGTTCAGCGATCTGGGAAGTGGATTTATGATAGCCATGAAGGATCTGGATATCAGAGGAGCAGGAAATTTGTTAGGCGCAGAACAAAGCGGTTTCATCAATGAAATAGGCCATGAAACTTATCTGAAAATTCTGAATGAAGCCATGGAAGAAGTGAGGGACGAATTGGGCCTGAGTGCAGAAAAAGGAAATATACCCGCACCCCAAGGAAAAGAGTTTGTTAAAGATTGTCAGATGGATACCGATTTGGAATTGATGATTCCCGACAATTATGTTCCCACTTCAGCCGAAAGAATTTTTCTTTACAAAGAGCTTGACTCCATTCAGAAAAAGGAAGATCTGGAAAAATTCAAAAACAATCTGGAAGACCGTTTTGGTCCGGTTCCGGAAAAAACCTTACAATTAATTGCATCGGTAGAGTTGCGCTGGCTGGCTCAGCGGGCCGGAATAGAAAAAATACTGATACGCTCCGGAAAGCTGACGGCTTACTTTCCCGCTTCGCAAGACGACCCCTATTATCAGAGTGAAATATTCGGGGGCATAATAAAGTATTTACGGGAAAATCCTTCCCGGGGACAAATGCGGGATTTCAAAGGAAAACCTGCCATGGTAATAGAGGGAATAAGTTCCATTGAAAAAGCCCAGGAAATTTTCAGGGAAATTTCAGCCGTGGTTACAGGTTGAAATCCATTTTCCGGTAATGGGCCAGGAAAAACCCTAAAAAAACCACCGAAAATAAAATCCCGAGAATAACGAAAAAATCCGTGACTTGTCCGGTGAGGAAATGGACCAGGGTTTTGAGGAAAAAGTTGATCATGTAAACTTCCACGCCCCATCTTTTCATGTGCCAGATGCCGATCAGGGAAATAAAATGGGCTGCGATAATCAATCCGAAAAGTGCAGGAAACCAATCGCCAAGCCGTTTTGTTTCCGGGGAAAAAATTCCGGGAATGGTGATGGTAACCCAGATAAAACCAATCACGCAGATCAGGGAAATGGAAAAGGGCCTTTTAATAAATGTTTTCATTTTTTAATTCGATCGGATGGCTTCTACCGGATCAAGCTGTGAGGCCGAATAGGCCGGCACGAAACCACTCACAATTCCAATAATTACTGAGATGGTAATTCCCAAAATGATATTTGATTGCGATAAAAAAATATCCATTTCCAGAAAACCTGCCACCAGGCGGGTAACAAGGAAAACCAGGGCCAGGCCTACCAATCCACCTAAAAGACAAAGGAGGACAGATTCAAAAAGAAACTGCAGGAGGATAAAATAATTTTTCGCTCCCAGGGATTTTTGAATTCCGATCTGTGAGGTTCTTTCCTTCACTGACACGAACATGATATTGGCAATGCCGAATCCACCCACGAGGATGGCGAATCCACCAATGATCCAGCCGGCGGTTCCCACCGTATTAAACAAAGAATCGAACTGGTTTGAAATGAGGCTTGTCTGATTCAATGCAAAATCCTCTTCCGAAGCGGGCTTTAATTTCCGGACGGAGCGCATGATACCCGTCAGTTCGTCCATCAACTCTTCATTGCTGACGCCGGGTTTGGCCTTAACCATGATAAGCGGGTCGAAATTATCGCTGCGGAGATCCACCAGGTTTCGGGCAAAATTAATGGGTACAATAACCTGGTTATCGGCATTGTTACCCAAAAGGCTTTCCCCTTTCTTTTTCAGGATGCCAATGATTTTCAGTTTGCGCCCACGGATTTTAACATATTCACCCATAGGGTCGCGTGCGGGGAAAAGCGCCATGGCCACATTATAACCCACCAGGCAAACATTCTTTCCGCTGGCCGATTCATTCTCGGAAAAGTATCTGCCCTGCCCTATTTCAAGAACCTGTACGCGGGCATAATCGTGTGAAACAATAACGATATCAGCATTTTCAACCGTGGAGTTTCCGGCTTTAACATTGCTTCTTGCATTCACCAGAAAAGCCATTGCCTCAGCTTTCGAGGATCGGATTTGAAGGTGTTCCAGTTCGGTAACGTTGGGAACCGGGCGGTTCATGTATTTCCACCAGGGGTAATCGGGTCCGAAGGCCCAGGGCCATTTCTGCACATAAACCACATTATCGCCCAGGCTTTTTATACCATCTCTAAGGTTTTTTTCCATACTGTCGACCACGGTAAACACAATGATAATGGCGAAAATACCAATGGTAATGCCCAGCAGAGAGAGGACGGTGCGGAGCTTGTTTACCCTCAAAGCATTGAGGGCAAACCGGTAGCTTTCGGCAATAAGGCTCCAGAGAATCATGGCTTAAAGGTACAAAAGACCCTGCATTGGGGCGAGGCATTTGACCAACGGCAGGTGGGCCGGACGGACAGCAGTTTTATCTTTTTAACAGATTTTCAACATACCCCCTCAACCCCATGTAAAGTGGTAATTTTGAGCCCGTAAGGATGAGCCAGGAACGCAAAAAAATTAAAAATGCCCTGATTTCGGTTTTTTATAAAGACGGTTTGGAACCGCTTGTGAAAAAACTGCATGATCTTGGGGTAAATATTTTCAGTACCGGAGGAACCCAGAATTTTATTGAAGGATTGGGGGTTCCTGTAATTTCGGTTGAATCTTTGACACGATACCCATCCATTTTAGGAGGCCGGGTAAAAACCTTGCACCCAAAAATTTTCGGAGGTATTTTAGGAAGAAGAGATTTACGCGACGACCAGGAACAACTGGTGCAATTTGAAATTCCGGAGATTGATCTGGTAATTGTGGATTTATATCCCTTTTCAGAAACACTTGCTTCAGGAGCTGCCGAAAAAGACATCATTGAAAAAATCGACATAGGCGGCATATCCCTCATTCGGGCCGGAGCAAAAAACTACAAAGATGTTGTAATCGTTTCCTCCCGTGAGCAATACCATGGGCTTTTGGAAATTATTGAAAAAAACGAAGGAAGCACTTCCCTGGAAGAGCGGAAGCATTTTGCCGCTTTTGCTTTTCATCAGAGTTCTGCCTATGATGCTTCTATCTTCAACTGGTTTAATGCGGACAAAAACATTCCTGCATTCAAGGCAAGTTATTTTCCGGGCACACCTTTACGGTACGGAGAGAATCCCCATCAAAAAGGATATTTCTATGGGCGGTTGGAAGATGTTTTCGAAAAGCTGGGAGGAAAAGAATTAAGTTATAACAATCTACTCGATGTAGATGCTGCGGTAAACCTGATGGCAGATTTCCGCGAAACAAGTTTTGGCATTTTGAAACACAATAATGCCTGCGGTCTGGCCTCACGGGAAAATTTAACTGAGGCCTGGAATCTGGCATTGGCCTGCGACCCGGTTTCGGCATTTGGTGGAATCCTCATTACCAACGCCGTGGTGGATCCAAAAACGGCTGAAGCCATTCACCCCTTGTTTTTTGAAGTAATCATTGCACCCGGTTATGAAGAAGCGGCTCTTGCCGTTTTAAAACAGAAACCCAATCGCATTATCCTGAAACAGAAAAAAACCAAACTACCTGTCGAAAATTTTCGTACAATACTAAACGGGGTAATGGTTCAGGAAAAAGATGTATTGGCCGAGACCCGGGATGGTATGAAGACAGTCACCAAAAAGGTTCCCACCGAAAAAGAATTCAAAGATTTGGAGTTTGCCCTTATTCTGGCAAAGCATACCAAGTCGAACACCATTGTGTTGGCCAAAGACCGGCAGTTGGTGGCCAGCGGAACCGGACAAACCAGTCGTGTGGATGCCCTAAAGCAAGCCCTTGAAAAGGCAAAAACTTTCGGATTCGAAACCCGTGGTGCTGTTATGGCATCGGATGCATTTTTTCCTTTTCCCGATTGCGTTTCCATTGCTGCCGAACACGGAATATCAGCCATTGTGCAACCCGGAGGCAGCATCAAAGACAAAGACAGTATTGAAGCCTGCGACCAGTTGGGGCTGGCGATGGTTACCACGGGAATCAGACATTTTAAACATTAAATAAAAAATTAAGCATGGCCTTATTTAGTTTTTTAACACAAGACATAGCCATTGACCTGGGAACCGCCAATACCATTATCATTCATAATGACAAGGTGGTGGTAGATGAACCCTCCATTGTTGCCGTTGACCGGATGACCGGAAAGGTAATTGCGGTAGGGAAACAGGCCCAGCAGATGCATGGGAAAACCCACGAGAATATAAAAACCATTCGTCCCTTGAAAGACGGGGTAATTGCCGATTTTGCCGCTGCGGAATACATGATACGGATGATGATTAAAATGATCAATCCCGGCCGTCGTTTATTTCAGCCCAGTCTGCGCATGGTAATTTGCATTCCTTCCGGGATTACCGAGGTTGAAAAGCGGGCGGTGCGCGATAGTGCCGAGCATGCAGGGGCCAAGGAAGTGTATCTGATTCATGAGCCCATGGCCGCTGCCATTGGAATTGGCATCGACGTTGAGGAGCCCATGGGTAATATGATTATTGACATTGGGGGTGGAACCTCCGAAATTGCGGTAATTGCCCTAGGGGGTATAGTGTGCGACAAATCGATACGCATTGCCGGTGATGAGTTTACCGCCAGCATTGAGGAATACATGCGGCGTCAGCACAACATTCTTGTAGGGGAAAGAACCGCAGAGCGGATTAAAATCGAGGTGGGCTCGGCCCTTACCGAGATTGAAAATCCTCCGCCCGATTTTCCCGTGCATGGACGCGACCTTATGACGGGTATTCCCAAGGAAATTTTTGTAAGCTATTCGGAAATCGCCCATGCCCTGGATAAGTCCATATCCAAAATTGAGGAAGCCATTCTTAATGCGCTTGAAATGACACCACCCGAGCTCAGTGCCGATATTTACCGCACGGGAATTTATCTGGCCGGAGGGGGTTCCTTGCTGCGCGGGCTCGACAAACGAATTTCGCTCAAGACCAAGCTTCCGGTTCATGTGGCCGAAGATCCCCTCAGGGCCGTGGCACGGGGCACCGGAATTGCACTTAAGAATGTTGACAAGTTCAAGTTCCTGATCCGGTAAACAGCCCCCCGGATTGGGTAATTTGGCACAATTTCATTCCGGATGAAAAACCTGATCCTGTTTTTTACCAGATATTATTATTTCTTCCTGTTTCTTTTTCTTGAGTTGCTGGCCTTTTTGATATTGTACCAAAACAATAATTACCAGCAAACCAAAATCGTCAATGCCTCTAACCAGATTACCGGTTCGGTACTGGAATCATTTTCCACCGTTCAGGAGTATTTTCATCTGAAGGCCACCAACGACCAGCTGGCCCGTGAAAATGCAGCCCTGAGAAATCACATGCGGACTTCGTTTTTTATTCTTCCTGAAAAGGAGAATCCGGTTTCCGATACTGCCTTCAAACAGAAATATAAATTTCTGGTAGCGGAAGTAGTAAATGCCACCAGTCATAAGCGAAATAATTTTTTCACTTTAAACCGGGGCGCTTCCAGCGGCATTCAATCCGGAATGGGTGTTATTGCCCCTTCGGGAGTTGTGGGCATTGTAAAAGATGTATCTGAAAACTTTTGCACGGTAATGTCGGTCCTGCACGATAAAGTGGCCATTCCCGTAATCATGCCCAGGTACCGGGAAACGGGCATTCTGAAATGGGACGGTAGTGACAACCGCTTCGGCCATGTTCCCAATATCCCTACGCATCTTGATTTGAAAACCAGAGACACCATTCTAACCAGTCCGAGTTCTTCCATTTTTCCTTCGGGGGTTTTGGTGGGAACCATAGAAGAAATTACCCAGGTTCAGGGAAATACCTTCAACAATTTAAAAGTCAGGTTTTCAACCGATTTAAAAAACCTGACCCATGTGTATGTAGTAAATTACCTCTTCAAATCAGAACAGGATAACCTGGAAAGCAAATCGATATATGGTCAATAAAATCATATCCAATCTATTTCGCTTCGTCGGGCTCACCCTGCTCCAGGTTCTCATTCTCGATAATATTGAAATATCGGGGTATATAAATCCTTACATCTATATTTTGTTTATCGCCCTGCTTCCTCTCGAAACTCCCGACTGGCTGGTGCTGGTGTTGGGATTTGGACTCGGAATGACGATAGATTTGTTTTCGGGAACTCCCGGTATGCATACCTCAGCCACTTTGCTGGGGGCTTTCAGCCGGAAGTTTTTATTAAAATATCTCGAACCCCGCGACGGTTATTCCAGCGTAGAGACGCCGGATCTGAAAAATATGGGCATTCGCTGGTTTCTGGTTTACACGGGCCTGCTTTTTCTGATTCACCACCTTTGTCTGTTTTACGTTGAAATGTTCCGATTCTCGGAATTTTTCCGTACATTTTTCAGAGCAATATCCAGTTTGTTTTTTACCCTTCTCTTTACATTTCTCGGACAATTGCTGATCAACGCCTGGAAAAGAAAATGAGCAGTTCCAATGCATACTCGGACCGGAAAATAGTTCTTGCCCTGATTGTTATTGCAGTGGTATTGGTGTTTATTATACGCCTGTTCTACATTCAGATCATCAACGACGAATATAAAGTAACCGCGACGAACCAGGCTTTCCGTTATGTTCCCGTTTATCCTGCCCGTGGAAATGTTTTCGACCGTAACGGAAAGCGTCTGGTATTCAATCAGAGCGCATTCGACCTGATGGTAATACCCAACCAGATCAAAGAGCTGGATACCCTTCAGTTTTGTTCCGTAACGGGCATTTCCAGGGAAACCTTTCTGAAAAAAATGGAAAAGGCTTATAAGGAAGGAAAGCGAAGAGCCAGTGTATTTGAAAAGGAGCTCAGCGTGGAGAGTGCCGCCCGGATTCAGGAGAAGCTGTATATGTTTCCCGGATTCTATTTTCAGGAAAGAACATTGAGAAAATATCCCATGAGTATTGCGGCACACATTCTGGGCTATGTGGGTGAGGTATCGCCGGAGATTGTAGATACCAGCCGGTACTACAGAATGGGTGATTATATTGGCATCAGTGGGATCGAAAAATCCTACGAAAAATACCTGCGGGGCATCAGGGGCACGAAAATAATCATGGTGGATGTACATAACCGGGAAAAGGGAAGTTTCATGGACGGGGCATTGGATACGGCGGCGGTGGCCGGGCAAGACTTATATACTACTCTGGATCTGGATTTGCAGCTATATGCCGAAGACCTGCTGAAAAACAAAACCGGATCCATTGTGGCCATTGAGCCCGCTACGGGTGAGATTCTGGTTTTAGCCACCTCTCCCAGTTATGATCCCAATTTGCTGGTTGGAAGTCTGAGGGCTCAAAACTATCCTGTTCTTGAAAAAGATTCCACGAAGCCTTTGTACAACCGGGCTACGATGGCATCGTATCCACCCGGATCTACATTTAAAATTCTGGGGGCTTTGATCGGACAGCAGGAAGGCGTAATAAAACCCGAAACAAGATACCCTTGCAGTTTTACGGTAGGACCCAAATCCATTCATTGTCACCCTCACCCCTCACCTGCCGATTTAAGCCAGAGTATTCAGTATAGTTGCAATCCGTATTACTGCCGGCTATTCATTAACACCATCAATAAATTCCGAAAAACCGAAGAAGGGTATTTGAATTGGAAAAGTCATGTAAACAGTTTCGGATTCGGGGTAAAACTAGGTTCCGACATCCCTCATGAGTTGCGGGGCAATATTCCTTCGGTACAGTATTACGACCGTTATCATGGCAAGGGGCGCTGGAAGGCTGCCTCGGTTTATTCATTGGGCATAGGACAAGGTGAAATAGGCATTACACCTTTACAAATGGCCAACTACAGTGCAATAATTGCCAACCGGGGGTATTATTACATTCCGCATATCGGGAAAAAAATTGAGGGGGGAGAAATAGATTCCAGGTTTAAAGAAAGAAAATACACCACCATCGACAGCGTATATTTCAATGTGGTAGTAGATGCCATGTATCAGGTAGTGGAGGCTGGCACGGGTCGAGGGGGAAAGTTATCCGGCATACCGTATTGTGGCAAGACAGGAACGGCACAAAACCCGCATGGTAAAGACCATTCCATTTACATTTCCTTTGCGCCCAAAGACAATCCAAAAATTGCCCTTGCGGTTTATATAGAAAACGGAGGATTCGGAGCCGAATGGGCGGTTCCCATCAGCAGTTTGATCATAGAAAAATATATTGCCGGAAAAATTACCCGTCCGGATATGGAAAAGCGCATGCTGGAGGGCGTGGTTCTTCCGCCGAAAAAAATAAAATGAGATTAAGAAAAAGCATATTTCAGGGGGTTGACTGGTTCATAGTATTGATGTATCTGGCCCTGGTTATTTTGGGCTGGTTAAATATTTATGCGGCCAATTACGACGACGAGAAAGAGGGGGTGATTAGTTTTTCCAGGGAAAACGGGAAGCAATTGATTTTCATTGGAACCGCTTTATTTCTGGCCCTGGTAATTTTAATTCTGGATCCGAACTTTTTTTCAGCCTTTGCCTATGGCATTTACGGGATTGTTTTGATTTTACTGGTGGCCGTTTATTTTGGGGGAACCGAGATAAAAGGGAGTAAGAGCTGGTTTCGTTTTGGAGAATTTGGCTTTCAGCCGGCCGAGTTTGCCAAATTTGCCACGGCACTTGCTTTGGCAAAATATCTCAGCGGCATGAATATCCGATTGCAAAGATTAAAAACCAAAATAATCAGCCTTATAATTATTCTTGTACCCTTCCTTGTTATCCTGAAACAAAACGAAACCGGAACTGCGCTGGTCTATTCCGCCTTTGCCTTTGTATTATACCGGGAAGGATTATCAGGAAACATTCTTTTAATAGGATTTTTCATTGCCTTGTTAGCCATTTTTGCCCTGCTTTTCGACGAGTGGATTCTGGTAGGTATATTGGGGGGAGTGGCCCTTATGATTTTTTTATTTATGAAAAAGCGTTGGGGGAATTTCCTGAAGATACTTGCAGGTTTCCTGGTTTGTTCGGGCATTGTTTTCGGGGTAGATTTTGCATTCAACAAACTGCACGATTACCAAAAGAAGCGTGTAAATGTATGGCTTGGAAAAGAAAGAGATTCCAAAAGCAAAAAGGACGAATATTACAATGTGCATCAGAGTCTGGTTGCCATAGGCTCGGGTGGTGCAACGGGAAAAGGCTTTTTGCAGGGAACCCAAACCAAATTCAAATACGTGCCCGAGCAAAGCACCGATTTCATTTTTTGCACCATAGGTGAGGAATGGGGCTTTTTAGGTTCTGCAACATTTTTATTAATATATTTAGGATTGATTTTGCGAATATTTTGGGTAGCGGAGAAACAACGATCCATCTTTTCAAGAATATTCGGATATGGGGTAGCCAGCATTTTGTTTATGCATCTGACCGTGAATGTGGGTATGACGCTGGGACTGGCACCGGTAATCGGCATTCCATTGCCTTTTATCAGCTATGGGGGTTCTTCCTTGTGGGGCTTTACCATTATGCTCTTTATTTTTGTCAAACTCGATTCGCACAGGCTTGAAATATTCAGATAAAATTTTAGCATGAAAAAGGTTTTTACTGTATTCATTTGTTGCAGTGTATATTTCACCGGATCGGCTCAGGTAGTTGAAACCGAAAAAGTTTTGCGCAGGCAAAATTCCGACACCTTGTTGGGCTGGCATTCCGGAGCCGAAATAGGCATAAATATTTCCCAGGCCAGTTTTTCCAATTGGGCTTCGGGGGGGGTAAATTCCATAGCCGGGGCGGGATTACTGAACCTGGTGTTCGGGTACAAAACCAAAAACACGGGCTGGGACAATACCCTGGATCTGGGTTATGGGCTTTTGCGGCAGGGGAAAGTAAAAACCTGGATCAAAACCGACGACCGTATAGATTTCACTTCGAAAATCGGAAGAAAGGCGGGTAAGGGTTGGTATTATTCAGGATTTGGCGGGTTGAGAACCCAGTTTGCCCCCGGTTATGATTTGCCGGATGATTCGAATCTGATTTCAGATTTTTTCGCGCCTGCTTATATCATGGCTGCCATTGGGATGGACTATAAAAAAGATAAAATATTTTCCGCTTTTCTCGCCCCCTTCACTTCCAAGACCACCCTTGTATTAAATCAGGATCTTGCCGATGCCGGTGCATTTGGGGTTGAGAAGGCCCAATTGAATGATTCCGGCGAGGTAATTGTGCCCGGCAAAAATGTAAGGACTGAGTTCGGGGGGTATGTAAGACTGAGTTTCAGGAAAACATTCTCAAAGGAAAAAAACATGACACTTACCGTGAGAACCGATTTGTTTTCCAACTACCTGCACAATCCCGGAAACATAGATGTAAATCTGGAAGCGGCTTTTACGATGAAAGTAAATAAATTCCTTTCGGCATCGATATCCACCCAAATGATTTACGACGATGATGTAATGATAAAAGTGGATCGGAACAACGACGGGATTACCGACGGAGAGGGACCGAGATTGCAATTCAAGGAAGTAATAGCCATAGGATTAACCTTCAAATTATAATACCATGAAAATTCTGTCTGAGTTTAAGTCCTTTGCCCTGAAAGGAAATGTGGTGGATCTGGCCATTGCGGTTATCATAGGAACGGCCTTTGGAAAAATTGTGAGCTCGCTGGTTTCCGACATCATAATGCCTTTGGTAAATCCATTGATTCCCGGCGGAAACTGGAAGAGTTACGAAATTGGATCGGGGATAAAGATTGGATTGTTTGCCGGCACCATACTTGATTTTATAGTTATTGCCGCCGTGGTTTTTGTGCTGGTAAAGGCAATGACAATCACCAAAAAGAAAGCCAAAGAAGAAGCGCCACCCACTCCCGACAAAAAGGAAATTCTGTTAACGGAAATCAGGGATTTGCTAAAAAAATAAACCCCGGATAAATTTCCGGGGTTTACGCAATTTGTATTTTATGTTTTAGTGAATTACTACCCGTTTAACGGTAGTTTCTTTTCCGTTGAGGATATTTAACAGATAAATGCCGGGGCCCTCCTTGCTCAGGTCGAGGTTGAATACATTCATGCCTTCCTGAAGTCGGGTATTTACACCCTGAATTTCCCGTCCTGTAATATCCAGAACGCGGATGTTACCGGGTTGATCAACACCGGAGTAAACCGATACGGTGAGGGTTGCATTGGGTCCGTAAGAAACGGAAATGAGTGATCCGGCGCTTCCGTTACACTGGTGGAGGCTTCGTACATCCGACAAGGAGAACTTCCCGTCGAAATCAGTTTGTTTGAGTCGGTAATAAGACCAGGACTGATTCAGGGGTTGTTGATCGATGAAGGAATAAGAAAGAGATTGCGAAGAATTTCCCGCGCCATCGATGGTTCCGATGGGGCTGAAAATATCACCGTCGGCAGATCTTTCAATGGTGAAGTAATCATTATTGGTTTGAGAAGCCGTGGTAAAATTAATCATGGCCGTTCCATTCTGGTTACAATTCACCGAGAACTCAGTAAGTTCAATGGGTAGTGGCGACAAAGAAGAAGCCATAGCCCAGGGGGAGAAGGTTGTAATTCCGGGGACAGTTACAGTAAATCCTCCGGTAATGGTTCCGGTGGTTTGGCCACCGAGAGCAGGCTCCCATTTATTCACAGTGGAGTTATACCGCTGCATTCTTTGATTGGCCACGACATTATAAGGGGCAATGGGAAGTTCAGCAGTTCGTGCAGAAAATGTTACGGTAGCCGTTCCTGATGCTCCGGTTTTATCAATTTGCCAGAAGCGGTCGGCAGTGGCATCGCGGTTATCCGGCAACAATCCGGTAGTGCTGTTCAGGTTGGTAACATTAGTTGGCGTTGTAGGCCAGGGCAGGTTGCTTGCTGCGGTAGGGTAAGTGGAAATGGTAACATTACCTACAGTTCCAGCAGTTAAATCAAAAGTAACCGGGATATAAACACCGCCAGTGGTACCAAAAGGAAATTCGTGAGCTCCGGTAGTGCTTCCCATGTTCCACTGGATTTTACTGGAATTGTTGGTTTGCTCACTGATGGCATATCCATTTGTTCGGGTAACAGCACCCGTGGCGGGGTTATCGATAATCAGGGTAAATCCATTCAGGTTCATGGGGCCGTTCTGGAAGTTCATCACACCCACATTGGTTAGTCCTACGGTGGTATTGATGCCCAGGAAAAGAGTACCTGAAGTTTTGTTTACGGTGCAGTGGTAAAAATTAGTACTTACCGTTCCGCCAATGGTTTGGTTTCCGGTACCATCGAAAAGGGCGGTATTTATTCCCACGGTGGTTCCGCTGGTGAAGGACGAGTTGTTGGTGAAATCTCCCTTGAAGGTATGGGTGATGTTGGCCACTGCGTTATTCCGGGTAGCATTGAATACCCCGCTCGACTGGATTAGGGTATTGCCGATAACGGTAATTCCACCGGCAACCCAGGGCCCGAATATGGCAAAACTTTGTATGGTACAATTACCCTGAACCGTTGCGGCGCCTTGACTGTATTTCCAAGGTCCCCCGGAATTTCCGGCTCCATCCATAATTAAATTTCCGTAGGTGATTGGCTGAAGGGCTTGCCATCCTGTTGAGTTATAATGAACAGTACTGGTGGCGTTATGAGAATAAGTTGCATAACCACCAATCAAAGCCCAATCATTAGGACAACCGGTACGCAGGAGAGAATTAGCTCCCATGGTCATGGTACCACCACCGGTAACGTATCGATCAAGACCTGAAGTATAATTCACAACGGCCGTATCACGAACCAGGACGGTAGTATTTGCACCAATGTTTAAATTTCCATCGTAGGGTTGGAAACGAACACTTCCCACACCAATGATTGAAACCGTAGGAGCATTGGAAAGTCCGAAAGTGAGTGTTTCTCCTTTTACGTGATAGGAAGTAGTTTTAATATTAACCGTTTGTGAACCGTTTCGGTCGAAGGTCATATTAGGCTCCACACCGGGAGCTGTGCGACACCATCGTCCGAAAGTAATGGCAGCCCCATTAAATGTAATGGTTCCAGGCCCGGTTGTAGCTGCATAGATATATGTATCGCCTGAACCAGTTGGTTGGAATGTTGCATTGCCTCCTATTACTAAATTTCCGGTTCCAAGATTTAAATTAAACTGATCGTAATTAGCAGGGTTACTATAATTGTTCGCATTGGTGTAAAAGGTATTATTTACCGTAAGGGTATTCCCATTAAAATCAAGTTGCCCTAGTCGGTTTCCGGAAACGGTAATGGAGCAGCTATTAACGGTAATATTTCCGGTAATCTGAATCGTGGCACTGCTGGTAAAAGCAATTGTGAGATCATCAGCTCCGGTTGGAACTCCGGAAGGACTCCAGTTCGCTGCAGCATTAAAATCATTTCCGCCACCTCCGGCACCCACACCAACCCAAGATCGGTTGACACCGAATCCGGAAAATGAAACAAATAGGGCAAAAATGAAAATGGTAAAGAACGATTTCATGGGAATTTAATTTTCAAGTTTAGGCGTCTGTTTTTCGGGAGCAACCATTTCAACCGGCTTGCCCTTTTCAGGGGTAGGATTGGATTGCTTTCTTTCGTCGGTGCTTTTCAGATTCTCATAAGCATCCGGACGGGAATAATAGGCTTTGTCCTTCATTTCCCCGATTTCCTCCTCGGTGAGGGTTTTGTTCTGGGAGGGGGGGGTAGTAACCTGGGGTTGGGTTTGAGCATAGCTTTTTACTCCGGTAAAAAGACCAGCGCCAAGAGCCAAAATTGCAATAAGAACGTTGTTTTTCATTTTTCAAAAAGGCTTTAATTGATATTCTTATTTCAAAGATACAACAGAAAAAAGGGGAAACCATACTAATCCTATTAAGTATAGACCAATAGGATAAATCCAGCGACAAAGGCTGCTTTTCTAAAGACCAAAACTGGAAAAATGCCTGATTAAACGGTTTGTGGGCGGCCTTTTTGAAAAATCAAAGCTCTGATTTTAAAAAATCAAAAGTCAAAAATGCACAAAGAGAAAAGACCTGAAAGGGTAAGATGCTAATCAGCGGATAAACCGAAATGTTTCGGAACGCTTATGGGTAAAGGCTCTGAGGAAATAAGTGCCCTGGGGAAGGGATGCGAAATCGACCGGAGTCTGGATGATTTCATCGCCCAGAGAGATGGAGGATGCAGAAATTTTCCTGCCGGACAAATCCAGGATTTCATAGGAAAGGTTGCCCTCTCCGGGTAATGGGTTTATGGTAAGAAGTCCGGTCTGATTTGAAGTTTGGAAAAAGCGGATGATGTTTTTTCCGGAGGGGGGACAAGGATTCAGGGAGCGGATATCGGAAAATGAAAACTTCCCGTCGTAGTCGGTTTGTTTTAAGCGGTAGTACGTGGTTTGATCTGAAATGTAAGGATCAAAAAATTCATAGCGGGTGGTGAAGGTATTGTTGCCTTCTCCCTTCACGGTTCCAATGGAGAAAAAGCCTTCTCCGTCGAAAGATTTTTCCACGGTGAAGAAATCGTTATTGGTTTGGGATTCGGTAGTCCAGCGGATGAAGGAAGTACCATTTTCATTACAACCCACTTCAAATTCCGATAGCTCTATGGGAAGCGGTGAGGTTTGGTCAACCAGGGTCCATGCACGGAAGAAGTTTCCGGGAGTTACGGGACCGGAAACAACAATATTTCCAACCGTATTGGCGGTTCCGAAGGTTCCAACCCAATCACCCCATTTGTTGAGGGTGGTGTTAAAACGCTGGGCAAAAAGCATGGATTCTATAATTGTGTTACCGGCGGCACTCCATTCGTTATCGATATAGGTAAAGGTAATGTTAACCGAAGGACGGGTAGTATATGAAAGGGGATCTATGATCCAGAACCTGTCCATAACATATTGGGAATTATTGCAACATCCGGTTCCCACATCATTCATGTGTGTAACTCCGGTGGGCATATAGGTGGCGTTATTCCAACCGGCTCCCGGGTAGGTAGAAAAGGTAAGGTTTCCGGCTCCCACCCCTGCACCGGTAACGTTAACGGTTAGGGGAATTTTATTTCCGGCATTTCGGGTAAATGGAACGGTGTAAGCGCCTGTGGAAGTTCCAATATTCCATTTCACGCGGTTGTTTTGTCCCTCGGAAATAATATTTCCTCCGGTTCCCAATAAGGTAATGGCATTTGGATTGGCATTGTCGACAACTACAAAAGCATTGTTGGTAATAACAACATAAGGGTTATTATTAAAAATTACCCGTGCTTGTCCGTAACAAAGGACTAAGCCAAAAAAAACCAACGAGAAAAGGAGGAGTATTGATTTCCGCATGCCTTTGGCTTTATTGGGGTTTAAGTTTTGTGGGGCTCTCTTCAATTATTCCGGGATTAACTTTTAAATCGCTGCCGGAAGGTTGGGGACCGTCAAGATCAACTTTCTCTTCCACTTTAGGAACCGGGCTTGGAAGCGGTCCGAGGGTAGAAACACCCTGGGTGGTAATTTCCACCGGCTGGGGTTGATTATCATTTCCAACAACCTGAATTGTTTTGGGGCCGGTAGTAATCTGGTTAACAAATGGATTAACCGCTTCGGCATTTACGCTTACCTCTACCGAATTCGAAGATCCGGAATTTCCCTTATTCACATTATCCTGAGCAGATAGCGTGATTCCCGAAATAAGAATAGAAAAAACAAAAATTCCGCGCATCATTTATCGGATAATAGTTATTATAAAGTCCATTCCAATGTAATTGGTTGTGGTGGTGTTATTGCTAATTCGGAAACGAATATTTCCCGTCCGAGCCTCCACATGGTGAATAGTAACATTGGGCTGGGTGGTCCAATCACCAACCAAATTAACCATTACTGAGGAAGTTGAGGTAACCCCGGGAATAGTAACAGTTACGGTATAAGTCGTGTTATTATTAATGTTCATGGGGTTAACATACCAACGCTCAACCACATTCCCAACAACCCGATCCCATTCCGCTCCATCCCAATAGTAATAGCCGGGATAAACATCATTGGGTGCGGTACCTGCGGTAGCTGTGTTATATACCAGAAGCGAAGTTGCTATACCTGCACCGATGGGTGCATTATTGTTTCTGGCTGAAAGAGCAACCTGGGGAATTAAAACACCTTTGTTTGTGGCACTGATATCCAACATGGCGCTGGCATTAGGTGCAGCCCCCGTAGCGTTAATGCCCACATTCTGGGAAAAAAGGGCCAGGGGAAAGAATAGGATTAAAAAGAGCGTATTTTTCATTTGCATGGGACTTAATTTTTTGCGAAGCTAAAATAATCAAAAAAAACCACTTTTGAAATTTTTTTATTCACTCAAATACCCTCTCCAATTGCCTTTTTAAACTACCTGAAAAACACGCAGATAGGAGAGAAAACAAGGGGTTCTAAAATCTCAAAAACCCCTTTTTCAACAATATTATAAGATTCACAATGCCCATTTTTGGCATTTTAATCCCGGTTTTTGTGACCCGGATTGAAGCCTTACCTTAGAGCCGGATGGCAGAAAAACTACCTGAAAGATTTGTTTTTTTTCCCGCGGAAAAGGGATCCGTTTTGATTCCCCTTTCGCCTTCTTTCCACACCTGGGATGAGGTAAGTCCCGGCAAAGGCTATTTTCTCATGGCTTCCTACGACCTCAAAAACAATTTTGAAAATCTTCCCCCACCCGGACCCTCGGCCATTAGATTTCCGGAGATTTCCATTTATGAAGCCGGAAAAAAAATCTCCTTCCTTCCCTCCTCCTCTTCCCAACCTGCTTTTGAAGCTGCGGGAAAAATTTCCTGCATGTCGCAAAAAGATTATCTGGAAAGGGCAGGAAAACTTTTAGAACACATTAAGAGAGGCGATATTTATGAAGTTAACTTTTGCCTGCACTTCGAAGTTAAGGGCAAAATGGAAAATCTCTTTTCTCTTTTTTCTCTGTTGTGCGAAAAAAACAAAAGTCCCTACTCCTTTTTATTCAGAGATGGCAGTCGATGGATTTTTTCTACCTCGCCGGAACGGTTTATTAAAAAGGTGGGAACCGGGATTTTTTCCCAACCCATGAAAGGCACCATAGCCAGATCAGATAATCCGGAAGAAGATTTCCGATTAAAAGAAAGCCTTAGGAACAGCCTGAAAGATCAGACTGAAAATGTGATGATTGTGGATATTGTACGAAACGACCTGAGTGCCATTTGCAAAAGAAATTCGGTGAAGGTGGATGAGCTTTTCGGTATTCAGTCTTTTGGAACCGTGCATCAGATGGTATCCACCGTTTCCGGGGATTTAAAAGAGGGTATTGGTATTGAAAAAATATTCCGGCATACTTTTCCTATGGCTTCCATGACCGGTGCGCCGAAAATAAGAGCCATGGAATTGATTCACCAATATGAAACCCATGCCCGCTCAGTATTTTCGGGCTGTTCGGGATTTATAGCCGAAAACGGAGATTTCGATTTTTCGGTCAATATCCGGAGTCTGTTTTATGATGAAACTACCGGAGTTGCTACTTTCTCCGCCGGTTCGGCGCTTACCGCTGCCTGCAATCCGGAAGAAGAATATGCCGAATGTTTGCTCAAGGCCCGGCCCATAATGGAAGTTTTGGGTGTAACTTTGCCCGATGCTTAAGGCATTCAATGCACATCTTTCAGATCTGGGCATAAAGCCCGGCGATAAAATTTTGCTGGCCTGCAGTGGCGGGGCCGACAGCACGGCTTTGGCCTTCCTGCTAAAAGAAGGGGCTTATGATTTTTCACTGGCTCATGTAAATTACCTGCTTCGGGGAAGCGATTCAAAAAAAGACGAGGCCTTTGTAAAAGCACTCAGTTCCAAATTCAAGGTTCCTTATCATTCCATTCGATTTGAAACCCGGAGGATTGCCAAAAAAGAAAAAAAGGGCATTCAGGAAACCGCCCGGGATCTGCGCTATCAATGGTTGAAAAATGTGGCGAAGACAGAGGGTTATGATTTTATTTTTACGGCTCATACCCGCGACGACCGGGCCGAGACTTTTTTTCTGAATGCCTTACGGGGAAGCGGTATTTCCGGACTGGCAGGCATTCCCGAAAAAAACCAAAATATTGTGAGGCCGCTGCTGGATGTTTCAAAAAAAGAAATCCTGCAATACCTCCGGAGAAAAAAAATGAACTGGCGGGAAGACCAAAGTAATCTGTTGCCCGATTATACCCGGAACCGGATCCGGAACGAGATCATTCCCCGACTTGAAAATATTTATCCGGAGGCGCTCGAAAATCTGATTCGCAGTCAGGAAATTTTAAAAGGCCAGCAGCATTTGCTGGAAGAACTGTTGCTTGACTTTGGTAAAAAAATCCGCACAGAATTCGAGGATGGATTTGACATTTCCATGAAAGCCCTTAAAGCATTTTCCTCCTCCCCTGCTCTGTTGAGGGAGTGGCTGAGACCTCTTGGTTTCAGTCCGGAGCAGGTCAGGGATATCAGCAATTTTTCCAAAAAACGAAACGGGAAAAACTGGCTGTCCAAAACACATATTTGCCGGATAAATACGGAAGTAATTTCGGTTCGAACCCGTAAAGAAAAACCCGTTTTACGACCCGGAAAAATTTTAAAAAAAACCACTGCTATTGACCAGCCCTGTAAACTGCGTATTCGCAGAAAAGTGAACTTAGGGGGCGGAACCTTTACGGCAGATATGGCAGTGCTTGATGAAGATTTACTGCAATACCCACTGCTTGTGCGCCCCTGGAAGGCCGGCGATTATTTTTATCCTACGGGGATGAAAGGAAAGAAAAAAATCAGTGATTTTCTGACGGATAAAAAGGTGAAGGCGGCCCAAAAAGAACGTACCTTCGTAGTGGAATCGAAAGGGCAAATATGTTGGGTGGTTGGGTACCGGACCGATCGCAGGTTTGCAGCCGGACCCGAAACCCGAAACCCGGTTAAAATTTCCAGCGATGACCACGGAACAGATATTATTTGAAGAAAAACAATACCTGGGGTATAATAAATTCTCCATAATCCGGAGGATGGTGCTCTCTTTGTTTTGCTTTTTCGGCTATTATTGGTCGCAAAACCCAAAGCCGGTTACTGTTTCGGGTATTGAAATCGGTTCCTACCCGGCCGACCATATTCCCAATTCGGGTGAGTTATTTTTTCTGGTGGGGGTAATCATTTTAATTTTTTCGGTAATTCTCATTTTTGTTTTGCATCTGCATACCCAGCTAACCAGCTCCAATTTGCTTTTGATTGGGTTATGGACCAAGCGCATGGTAAAAATCAACTTAAGCGACCTGAAGGAGGCCCGTGTAGTGAAACTGAAGCGGCTTACCTTTAAACAGCCTGTTTATAATCTGCATTACCGGGGAAAAATCAGATTTTACACTTCGGGCAATCATGCCCTGGAATTGAAGGATAAAGACGGACTTATGTACCGGATAGGCACGCACAAGCCCTATGAATTGCTGGAAAAGCTCAAGGGGCTTTGTCCGGAGCTGAAAAGCCTCTGATTTTTACATTTTTTAAGCCTTTGAACCTGATTAAAAGCCGTGGCTTTTAGTATTTTCGTGCTTTGACCTGACCAAGACAGATTTTATGAAGATATTCTCCGGATTTTTTTTCGCGCTGATTTTATTGACTCAATCCCTTGGCGGCCAGATTCTGAAGCCCGTTAAATGGACTTTTTCCGCTAAGGATCTGGGCAACTGCGAGTATGAGGTTCAAATGAAAGCCGGCATTGACAAAGGCTGGCATCTGTATTCCCAGAAACCCGTTGAAGACGGTCCGGTTCCCACCACATTTAATTACCCCAATTCCGGACAATACAGTTTGGTGGGTAAAACCCAGGAGCCCAAGCCCATTTCGAAGTTTGAAAAAGTTTTTGATGCCACCCTGTCTTATTTTGAAAAGGAAGTAACCTTTACCCAGAAGGTTAAACTGAATGCCGCCGGGGAAATTATTTTCAAGGGAAGTGTGGAGTTTATGGTATGTGATGACGGGCGCTGCCTTCCGCCCGAAACGGTAGATTTTGAAGTAAAATTAAACGGAGCTGAAGATTGCAAAGGAAAAGCCGGAAGTAATCCGCCTGAAATAAAGAACGAGACCAACGGAAAACCCGAAAAAAACGAAACCGGAAACAAATCCGGTACCGGCGGAGGAGATTGTGATTCCGTTTTAAAGGAACTTGCGGAAATCAGAAAAATTCTGGACGGGGAAAAAGATGTAAATCTTTCCCACACCAGTTTTCAGGGAGAATTTAAAGGCTGGACCAAAATTGATGATCCGCTATTGGTTGACAATACCGGTTCCTGCAATTGGTGGGGCAATTTTTTAGACGGTATGTTATGGGGTTTGGGTGCTTTGTTAACCCCTTGCGTTTACAGCATGATTCCCTTAACGGTTTCTTTTTTTACCAAGCAAAGTAAAACCCGCAGGGAGGGCATACGCAACGCTTTGCTATACGGGTTTTTCATCATTTCGATTTTCGTTGCCCTGTCGATTATTATTTCGAGTGTTTTCGGAGGCGATGCGCTGAATGAAATGGCCAGCAATATCTGGGCGAACCTGTTTTTCTTTACCGTTTTCATGGTGTTTGCTTTCTCCTTTCTGGGGGCATTTGAGATTGTGTTACCGGCTTCCTGGATTAACAAAACCGATTCCGCCTCTGAAAAAGGAGGAGTGATTGGCATTTTCTTCATGGCCTTTACCCTGATCCTGGTTTCGTTTTCCTGTACGGGTCCTTTCATTGGGAACCTGTTGGTGTTGGTGGATAAGGGAAATTTCTGGTGCCCCACGGCCGGATTTCTAGGGTTTTCATTCTGTCTGGCTTTGCCCTTTATGTTGTTTGCCCTTTTCCCGAGTTGGTTGAACACCATGCCCAAATCGGGCGGATGGCTGAATGCGGTAAAGGTTTGTCTGGGTTTGGTGGAAATTGCCCTGGCCATGAAATTTCTTTCCAACGCCGATATGGTGGGCGGATGGCATTTGATTTCGCGGGAATTTTTCCTTGCCGTGTGGATTGCCGTTTTCGGCATTATGGCCATTTACCTTTTCGGATTTTTAAAATTTTCTCACGACAGTGATATTCCCTATCTCACCGTTACCCGGTCGCTGATTGCTTTGATGGTATTATCGTTTACCATTTATCTGATACCCGGTTTGTGGGGTGCCCCGGTAAAGCTCATCAGCGGGTTCCCACCCCCCAGCACGCCGGAATGGAGTGAAAACACCGAGTTTTTCAGGGCAAAAGATTTTACCGGAGTTAACTTCGGCAAGAAAAGCAAAAAGAATAAAAATGCCGGTTCCTGTCCGCACAACATCAATTGTTTTCACGATTACTTCGAGGCATTGGAATATGCAAAAACCGTAGGCAAGCCCATTCTGCTCGATTTTACCGGGTGGACCTGTGTTAACTGCCGGCGTATGGAGGAAGAAGTATGGATTGATAAAGAAGTTCTGGATATGATCAAGGAAGAATATGTTTTGGTTTCTCTGTATGTTGACGACCGCACGCAGTTGCCTGAAAATTTCAAATACACCTCTCCTGAAACCGGGAAGGATGTAAAAACCACAGGAAACCTCTGGCATGATATGCAGATTACCCGATTTCTGGCGAGTGCCCAGCCTTATTATGTTTTAATCGATCATAATGAAAAGCTGCTGGCAAAGCCGAGGGGTTATACACCTGACATTCCCACCTATAAAAGCTTTTTGAACCAGGGCTTGCTGGAATTCAATAAGAGGAGGAATTAAAAAAACTAATCTTCCGGTTCCGGAGCTTTTTCGAAGGCCTTCTTTTTTCCTTTTAGTTTTTTATAGAAGATGACGTTGATGAGCTGGTCGTCTTCAGTAACCAGGGTAACGGACATACCGTTAATGATTTTGATATCGGAGGTAACCTGGTTCTTATCGTTGTGTTTGTATTTCTTTTCGAGGGGTTCGTAGGAGCCGCCTTCGTATTTCATCCATATGCCGGTAATTCTTCCCTTTTTAACTTCCACTTTTCCGTTAAAACAATCCGCTTTTGTGCCGCGGCGCATGGTAATGATAATGTCTTCGTGGATACCGTCTTCCACATCCATACCCCCGCGTTCTTCAAACAGGCGGGCCCATTTTAAATAGCAATTGGTAGGTTCGTCGGATTTTTCCTGGGCAAGTGCAGGGATGGAAAACATCAAGAGGGTGGCGGTGAGCAGGGGTAAAAGTTTTTTCATGGAGCCGAATTTAAGAAATTAAAAATATAAATTTTCAGACATAAAATAAGGTCTGGGGTTTTTCTTACTTTTGAACCGTTACAAAATGGATGCCAAGCTTATAACCGATAATTTAAAAGAAGCCCGGACGGTTCTGGAAGCCTTTATTTCAGGCCCGGAAAACATAGCGGCCATAGCCTCTGCGGGGGAATTAATGGTAGCGGCCCTGCGCTCGGGTCATAAAATAATATCCTGCGGAAATGGCGGCAGTATGTGCGATGCCATGCATTTTGCCGAGGAGTTGAGCGGGCGGTTTCGGAACGACCGTCAGGCCCTGGCGGCCATTTCCATTTCAGATCCATCCCATTTAAGTTGCGTAGGTAACGATTACGGTTTCGATTTTGTTTTTTCACGGTATGTGGAGGCGGTGGGAACCGCGGGCGATGTGTTGCTGGCCATAAGCACCAGTGGCAATTCAAAAAATGTGATTTTGGCCATGGAGGCTGCCCGGAAAAAAAACATGAAGGTAATAGCCCTTACCGGAAAAGACGGAGGCCAGGCTGCCTCGCGTTGTGATGTAGAGATAAGAGCTCCGAAAAGTGATTATGCCGACCGGGCTCAGGAAATTCACATCAAGGTAATTCACTGTCTGATTCATTACATAGAATCGGCCTTAAAGAAATAAAAATTTCTTTTCCATTCCCTTTCCTTCGGTTCTAATTTAGAACTCCTTCAATCCATTTTTTCGCAGCTACTTTGCAGGTAAAAAAATGCTTGTTAAAACCTATGCCGGTGCTGTGTATGGAGTGCATGCCTATCCGGTAACCATTGAAACCGACATAACCCCGGGAACGGGATTTGCCATAGTAGGATTGCCCGATGCCAGTGTAAAAGAAAGTCAGCAGCGGATAGAAGCCGCCCTGAAAAACATCGGGCATAAAATTCCGGGAAAGCGCATAGTAATCAATATGGCTCCGGCCGATATCCGCAAAGAAGGGTCGGCCTTTGATTTGTCCATTGCCGTGGGCATACTGGCCGCCAATGGTGACATTCCGGCGGAAACACTTTCATCCTATATGATCATGGGCGAATTGAGTCTTGACGGAGGCGTTCAGCCATTGAAAGGAGCCCTGCCCCTGGGCTTATGTGCCCGTCAGGAAGGATTTAAGGGGATGATTTTGCCTAAGGAAAACGCGGCGGAGGCGGCGGTGGTAAATGAGCTTGATGCCTGGGGAGTAGAAACACTTGGGGAAGTAATTTCCTTATTCCGCGATGACATTTTTCCGGAGAAGCCTGCTGTCGATTTCGAAAAAGAGTTTTACTCGCGTCTGGGTCATTCCACGGTAGATTTTGCCGATGTAAAAGGTCAGGAGAACATCAAGCGTGCTTTGGAGATTGCAGCGGCCGGGGGACATAATGTAATATTGATTGGTCCGCCGGGGGCAGGAAAGACCATGCTGGCCAAACGGTTGCCTACCATACTTCCGCCCATGACGCTGGAGGAGGCATTGGAGACCACGAAGATTCACAGCGTGGCGGGAAAGACGGGGAAGAATTCCGCTTTAGTCACCGAGCGGCCCTTCCGTTCCCCACATCATACCATATCTGATGTAGCCCTGGTGGGGGGCGGCACTTTTCCCCAGCCCGGGGAAATATCGCTGGCGCATAACGGCGTATTATTTCTGGATGAGTTGCCCGAGTTTAAAAGAACCGTATTGGAGGTAATGCGGCAACCGCTTGAGGATAGGGTGGTACAGATAAGCCGGGCCCGTTTTTCGGTAGAGTATCCCTCCGGGTTTATGCTGATAGCGAGTATGAATCCTTGTCCCTGCGGTTTTTATAACCATCCCGAGAAAGAATGCGTATGTGGGCCGGGAATAGTTCAGAAGTATCTGAACCGGATATCGGGGCCTTTGCTCGACCGGATTGATTTGCATGTAGAAGTTACGCCGGTGCCTTTTCAGGAATTATCGAAGTTGCGCGATTCCGAAAAAAGTGAGGAGGTGAGAAACCGGGTATGCCGGGCGAGGAACATACAGCGGAAGCGTTACCGGAGCAGTGAGGGGGTTCATTGCAATTCGCAGATGAGTCAGGGCATGCTGGAGCGGTACTGCGGCCTGGATGCAACGGGAAAGGCGCTGATACAATCGGCCATGGAGAAATTGGGGTTATCGGCTCGTGCTTACAACCGGATATTAAAAGTATCGAGGACCATAGCCGACTTGGAGGGTTCGGATACGGTGGGAACCGCGCATTTGGCGGAGGCCATACAGTACCGTAGTCTTGACCGTGAGAGTTGGGCGGGGTGAGCGCAGGGCAAAAAAAATAAAATTCCCATTTTGGGAACTTTCATAAAAGTTGTAAATTTGAGAATAATTTCAAGAGGCACTCTTCGGGAATTTTGGGACAAGCACAAAGATTGCGAAGGGGCATTAAAATCCTGGTATCGGGAGGCGAATGCAGCCCACTGGAGGGGGCCCAATGACATTAAGAGGAATTATCCTTCGGCCAGTTTTTTAAAAGATAACCGGGTAGTATTTAACATCAGGGGAAATAAATACCGGTTAGTTGTGAGAATAAATTATGATTACGGGATTGCCTGGATACGATTTGTGGGAACCCATGCAACATATAATAAAATTGATGCCAATAAAATTTAAGCCTATGAAATGGAAACTAATTAAAACAGAAAAAGAATATCAGGCTGCTTTGCAGCGGATGGATGAGATTATGGATGCCAAAAAGGGGAGCCGTGAAGGTGACGAGTTAGAATTACTTTCATTACTGATTGAGAACTACGAGAAGGAGCAGTTTATCATTGAGCTTCCCGATCCCATAGATGCCATAAGGTTCAGGATGGGTCAGATGGGATATAAGCAAAAAGATCTGGCCGAAATAATTGGATTAAAAAGCCGGGTGAGTGAGGTTTTAAACAAAAAGAGGAGGTTGACATTAGAAATGATACGGAGGATACATGAAGTATTACATATACCAACTGAGGTTTTGATCAGGGAGTATTAGGATGGCAAACCGGTAAAATTCATTGAGCGATTCGGGTAGAAAAATTAATCCGTTGAAAAAACAGATAACCAGAAACAAAGAAAGGCATATCCTTCTCAAAAAAAAGAGAATCCAGCTTGTTTTTATGATTTTAAACAGTATATACTATTAATATATACTTTTGTTAAAAACAACAACTATGAAAACATTATCATTAAAACTGGACGATGACATATTTGAGGAGGCTGAGGAAATAACTGCCAGGCTGAAGCTGGCCCGCAACCGGTATATCAATGAGGCGGTGAATATTTACAATTTATTTAACCGGCGGAAACTGTTAAAAAAGCAATTGGTCCGGGAATCGGAATTAAGCCGGAAAGATTCGATGGATATTTTGAAAGAATTTGAAAAATTAATGGATGAGGATTAAGCAATTTGAAATCTGGCTGGCCGATTTAAATCCATCGCGGGGAACGGAGCCCGGAAAGACGCGGCCGGTGGTAATCATTCAGACCGATTTGCTGAATGGGATTCATCCCTCAACCATTATTTGTCCGCTTACAACGAATATCCGGCCTGAGGTTCAGTTGTTGCGGGTACATATAAAGAAGGGGCGGTCCGGGAGGGCCTCGGACATTCTGGTAGACCAGATTCGTTCGATTGACAAAACCCGGTTGTTACGCCGATTGGGTCGTTTGCAGAGGAATCAGATTCAGGCTCTTCGAAAAAACATCAAAATAGTTTTGGATTTGGCATAGGAAGGCAGGGCTTGCAGGGGGGTAATAAAAACATCATTTAATCGGGCGTGAAAAAAATAATAGTTTCAGGGCGGGAGCATCGGGGTGAGGAGGTTTGGGTTTTGGAGTTTCCGATAGACAAAACTTTATCCGATCATTTGCGGAAGCTGGCTCCTGCGCGTTGGAGTTACAGTTTACGGGCCTGGGTAATTCGAAAATCGCGTTGTGATTTTGAAAAGCTTAAAGCACATTTCGGGGAGATTGCCACCTTGGTTCCTACCGGTAGTCTGGAAGAGAAGGTCAGGGAAAACGAGCGATTGGAGGACTACAAAAACTGGTTAATTCAAAAGCGGTATGGAGAGCGGACAGTTGGGGTGTATCTTGATTTGATAAAGGTTTTTTTGCGGTTTTTCGGGGGGAAAGAAATCGGTGAAATAACCAATAAAGATGTGGAGCGTTTCAATACCGAGTATATACTAGGGAATAGATATTCGGTAAGTTACCAGCGGCAGATGACGGGGGCCATAAAATTGTATTTTTCGCGGGTATCGGGGAGGAAGTTAGAGATAGAAAAGCTGGAGCGGCCGAGGAGGGAGCATAGGCTTCCGGTAGTTTTAAGCAAGGAGGAGGTGATGGCCATACTGGTTAAGATTCCCAATCCGAAGCATCGGTTACTAATTGCCTTGTTGTATGGCACCGGTTTGCGCATTGGGGAGTTATTAAAATTGCGGATAGAGGATATAGACGGGTCGCGGTTGATGATCAGGGTAAGGCAGGCCAAGGGGAGGAAGGACAGGTATGTAACCTTATCGGCCAGGTTGTTGGGGATGTTGCGGGAATACTGGAAGAGGTACCGGCCGGAGGGGTATTTATTTCCGGGTGATCGTTCGGGTACCTATTCAGAGACCAGTGTAAGGATGATTTTGCGGAAGGCATGTCGGGCTGCGGGGATCAGGAAGCGGGTAACGCCGCACA
>ERZ869936.368-NODE-368-length-44832-cov-5.209192_pt1 | contig 44832 bp, 5 predicted proteins | sample MGYA00520876_ERZ869936 | MGnify/ENA primary metagenome ERZ869936 (study PRJEB32218, sample SAMN09650985) | biofilter metagenome | isolation source: enrty point of leading RO module | place: Saudi Arabia: Thuwal, RO plant located on Red Sea | collected 2016-02-17 ... | reverse complement strand
GTGCAGCGTGCGTTCCAGCTCGCGATGCAGCGCCTCGACCTGCTCGTGCGGCGCCAGCGCCGCAGACCCTGCCCCTTCGTAGCGGTCTTCGCGCGCCGCCATGTGCAGCTCGTAGGCAAACACCTGTACCGCCTGCGCCAGATTGAGCGAGGCGTAGTGCGCCCCGGTCGGGATGGTCGCCAGCAACCCGCAGCGACTCACCTCGCGCGTGGTGAGCCCGGTGCGCTCGGGGCCGAATACCAGGGCAACCTCGCCGCCGGCCTGCGCGCCGGCCAACATACGGTGACAGGCTTCGCGGCAGCCCACGGTCTCATGGCTCAGTTCGCGGCGCCGCGCCGTCGACGCCACCGCCAGCACCGTTCCGGCCAGCGCCTGCTCGAGCGTTTCGCACATCACGGCGGTCTCGAGGACATCGCCGGCGCCGGCGGCAAAGGCGCTGGCGTCCTCGTGCGGAAAGACGCGCGGCCGCACCAGGTACAGCCTTGCAAGTCCCATCGTCTTCATCGCGCGCGCGGCGGCGCCGATATTGCCGGGATGACTGGTGTGCGAGAGCACGATGCGCACCCGCGCAAGTGCGTCAGGACTAGCCATCCACTAGAATGCCGGCTTTCGTTCCGGGGAAACCGTCCGCTTCATGCATCCGATGTTGAATATCGCGGTCAGGGCCGCGCGTCGCGCCGGCAGCATCATCAGCCGCGCGGCCGACAATCTCGACGCGCTGACCGTGCGCCACAAGAGCCTCAACGACCTGGTATCGGAGGTCGACCGCGCGTCGGAAGAGGCGATCATCGATGTACTCAAGGGCGCCTATCCGGAGCACGCGATTCTAGCAGAGGAGAGCGGCGCCTCCGGCGACTCGGAGTACGTCTGGATCATCGATCCGCTCGACGGCACGACCAATTTCCTGCACGGCCTGCCCATTTACTGCGTGTCGATCGCGCTCGCGCACAAGGGTCAGCTTCAGCACGGCGTCATCTTCGACCCGACCCGCAACGACCTCTACACCGCGTCGCGCGGCAGCGGCGCCTACCTCAACGATCGCCGCCTGCGCGTCTCGAAACGCGACCGGCTGATCGACGGGCTGATCGGCACCGGCTTTCCCTTCCGCATGTTCGATTACGTCGACCCCTATCTCGGGATGCTGCGCGAGCTGATGACCAAGACCGCCGGCGTGCGCCGCCCGGGCGCGGCGGCGCTCGATCTCGCCGCGGTCGCCGCCGGCCGCCTGGACGGTTTCTGGGAAATCGGCCTGTCGCCCTGGGACATGGCCGCCGGCGTGCTGATGATCCAGGAAGCCGGCGGGCTGGTCGGCGACCTCGAAGGCAACGAGCGCTACATGGAGCGCGGCCATGTCGTCGCCGGCAACCCGAAGATCTTTGCCCAGCTGCTGGCGACGATCCAGCCACACCTCACCGCGGCACTGAAAGGCTGACCGGCGCCACGAATCGATGTGGCGCGGATTCACGCCGCGCTGCGCACCCCCTCCATGCCAGCGGCGCTCTTGACACGGTCACGTCCCGCGCCCTTTGCCGCGTGCAGCGCACGGTCAGCGGCGCTCAGCAGTGATTCAATGGTGTCCTCGGGAGTACACGCAGTAGCGCAGCCGATGCTCACCGTCAACCGCCCCCCGAGCGGCGATTTCTCATTATGGACGTCCAGCGCCAAGACGGCGTCGCGAATCAATAGCGCAACCCGGGTAGCGTGCGCGGCGTCGGTCCCCGGAAGCACGCAGACAAATTCTTCCCCACCGTATCGGGCGACCATGTCGTCCTCGCGCTTGAGCTGGGCGCGGATGCACTCGCCCACCTGCCTCAGGCAATCGTCGCCGGCAGAGTGTCCATAGCTGTCGTTGAATCGCTTAAAGAAGTCGATGTCCAGAAACAATACCGACAACGGTCTCCCGTCGCGCGACATTCGCCGCCACTCGGACGCGAGATGGGCTTCGAAGCTGTTACGGGTAGGCAGTCCGGTAGTTGCATCGGACAGTGGACTCGCAGCTGCGTCGTCCAGGCGCGCAACTTGCCGGCGGGTAAACAGGAACAGCACGAACAGGAGCACAATCGCAGTGATGGTCACCAGCGAGTAGACCAGGATGTTCTTGCGCCATGCGGCCAAGGCATGTCTTTCGTCACGTGTCACGGTCGCGATCAGCGGAAACTGACTGCCTGCGTGGAAGCCGATAAACGACGGTCGATCGTCAACAAGAGCCCCCGGTACCCTAAGGTAGCCGCTGCGACGCTCTGCCATGCGATCGAAGGCCGGCATATCGAAGGCAGTCATTCTTGCGAATCGCTCATCGAACGGATACCGGTACAGCGGCCGCCCATCGGCGCGCATCAGGGTGATGGCGGCGCCCTCTTCCAGCCCGAGGCGGCCGTGCAAGGCATCGAGCCGGCTCGCCCGCAGCGGCGCTGTCAGCACGCCGTCGAAGGCGCCATCGGCCGTAACAAGCCGCAGAGCGATAAAGACCACCCACTCTCCGGTCGCCCGCGAACGCGACAGCTCGCTCAGATATATGCTGTCCGTGTCATCGCGGCTCAGCGTCCGGAAGTAGTCGCGATCGGCCACCAACAACGGCGCCGTCGGATACTCAACCGAACTTGCATAGACCCGTCCACTGCGATCGACAATGGAAATCGCATCGGCCGACAGTCCGCCCGTTTCCGGATACGCTGTTAGCTGGCGCTTGAACAGCCGGTGCAGTTCCTGATCCGACAGCGCCGCGCGGCCGCCGCGGCGGTCGATCTCCTGACGCACGTTGTGCAGCATCAGCCAAGCGGCGCGAAACGACGATTCCACCTGCTCCGACAGCGTCATTGCCAGCACCCGCAAATTGCCGCCGATCTCGGCCCGGGCACTGTTGCGTCCAATCGCCAACAACACGACCAGCGCCGCCACCAGGAAAATCGTGCTGACCAGCATGCTGCCGGTCAGCAGATACTGCAGCCTGCACAAGCGATCGCGATCGATCCGGCCTTCCATCGGCGCCTGTAAGCGGGTTTCGGTTGGTGACATGCTAGCGTAAGCCACCGCTCCCGCACAGGGACGAAAACGCAGCGTAAGATCATCCGCACGTGGGCAACATCCGGACGCCGCGCGCTCGAACTGAAACAGCTGACCGCTGCGCTCCGGGGACTGCGGTGCGAGACCGTGAACTCAGTCTGTCTTCTGGCGCGCGTCTGAGGGATCGCACCGGAAGTTGAACTGCTCAAGTCGCTCGCGCTCCGCCCAGTCCGCGCCCCAGGGGTCGGCCAGACCCACAATCCGGTCCTTGCGCTGGAACGGTATGCCCCAGCCGGCATTCTTGAAGTACCTGCCTTCCCAGTCGATCAGTACCGCCTGCGCCTCGGTCGACAGCGTGCGCTTGCGGTTGTCGAGCGTCTGGTTCTTGCCCGAACCGCCGTCGAGCGTGTCGGTATCCGGTCCGCGCACCAGGATGTCATTGCCGGCGCCACCCTTGAGAACGTCCTTGCCTTCGCCACCGTCCAGCACATCGTCGCCGTCGTCGCCGAACAGCGTGTCCTTGCCCGACCCGCCCGCCAGCCGGTCGTTTCCAGCGCCGCCACGCAGCACGTCGTTGCCGTCGCCACCGTCGAGATAGTCGTTGCCGGCGCCTCCTCGAAGATCGTCATTGCCCGCGCCGCCGAACAGCTGCAGTCCGACCGCGGTGACCTGCGCGCCGTCCAGCAGATCGTTTCCGTCGCCGCCGGAGACCCGCGTCTGCACTGTCAGCCCTGCAAGCACCACCCTGTCGTTACCGCCGAGTGCATCGACACCAATTGCGGTCATGCCTGAATAAAAGCGTGTCGCGCCATTGATGGTGACGCGCAGGATACCGCCTTCATCCTCGAAAACGTTGATCTGGTCGTTGAACTCGGTCCCGCGAATCTCGAGCAGGCGCTCTTTGCGCGTAACGTCGAGGTCGTAGGCCTGATCCGCATAGCCGCCTTGGCCATCTTCGACCCGAATGACGAAGCGATACTGACCGGAGGCCTGGGGCGTCCACCTGACCAGTCCTGTCGCCGCGTCGATCGTGGCGCCGTTCGGGGCCTCGATCAGCCGGTAGGTCAGCGTATCGCCGTCGACGTCAAGAGCATCGGCGTCGTACAAATACGAGACGGTCTGCACGGGCATGGCAAAACCGCTGGCACGCACGACTGCGCCCCCGTCGCCGTTGTGACCGTAGCCGTTGCCCTTATGCTGTTCGTGGCCATATCCATTGCCGTTGTATTGGTGGGCGTCGCCGCCAGTCCAACGAATGGTCAGGCGGCCCTGCGCATCGATCGACGCCTGCATGCGATCGCGGCCGTCCGCGTTCGCCTCGGCGACGGAGAACACCACCTTGCTTACATCGCGCCCACCGCGGCCTCGATCGCAGCCTTCGCTCTTCGCAACATAGAAGGCATAGAGCGCGCCGCCTTGCAGCGTCAAGTGTTTGCTCGTAGTCGCCTTGTCCCCGCTTGCGAACGCGATCTGGATGCGATCCGCCGCGAGCGCCGCCGCCGCATAGCCGGGTTGCCCGGGAGCGATGCCGCGCACCGTGCCGTAAATATCGTCGACACGGTATATGCCGATTTCCTGCCCATCCTCGCGCGCCAGCAGCTCGAAGCTTGCCGTTACCACCGTGCCAGCCGCGCCTGCCGCCTGGAATACGCTGTCGAGATTGGCCCTGGACCGCGGCGCATCGAGCAACAGCGACGTGACGGGCTGCGTGATGAATTGGGGCGCATCGTTCACGCCCGCGATCTGCACAGTGACCTCCGCCACGCTCCGGGTGCCGGCGCCGTCCTCGACAGCGTAAACGAAGGTGTCGGTCGCGCTTTCCCCTGCCTTGAGGTGCTGGAAGGCGGCGGCCGGATCGTAGATTACGAAGTCACCGACCAGCGATACCGTCGTTCCCGGCGCCCCGCCTGACACCGAGACAATGCGCAGGCTGTCGTTGGCATCCACATCGCTATCGTTGCTCAGCAGCTGCGCCGAGGAAATCGAGATCGCACTGTCCTCGTCGGTCGCGACCGCATCGGCAGTGGCGACCGGTGCGTCGTTCAGGCCGAAGATCGTCACCGAAACGACAGCCTCCGCGGTCGCGCCGGCGGCGTCGGTCACCGTGTATCGGAAGCTGTCCTGCGCGCGCTGCCCCTGGCCGAGGTACTGGAACAGCGCACCGGGCTGGTAATGCACCTGGCCGCCGACGATCGTCAGCGGCACGCCGGCCGCCGACGCGACAGGCACGGTCAACGTCAACGCATCTCCGTCGACGTCGCCGTCGTTTGCCAGCACATCGATCAACACTCCACTGTCCTCGTCGGTCTGCGCGGTGTCGGGCTGCGCGACCGGCGGGTCGTTGACCGGGGCAATATTGATCGACACGGTGGCGGTGTTCGAAGACAACAACCCGTCACTTGCACGGAAGCTGAAGCTGTCCGCGCCATGATAGTCCTGCCGCGGCGTGTAGCTGAAGCGCCCGTCCGGGTCCAGAACCAGTTCGCCGAACTGCGGCGCGTCGACAAGCGCAAAGCCCTACGTATCGCCGTCGACATCGGTCCCCGGCACCGTTCCGCTGAAGGCCATTTCCTCTTCGGTCGACAGGCTGAGGCTCTGCGCCACCGGCGCATCGTTCACCGGGCGCACATCGATCTTCACCACGGTGTCCAACGACTGCGCCTGCCCGTCGTCGGCGCGATAGACGAATCCATCCTCGCCGTTGAAGTCGGGCTGCGGCCGGTAGCTGAACGACCCATCGGCATTCAGCGTCAGCGAGCCAAACGCCGGTCCACTGACCAGAACCGCCGTAAGCGCATCGCCATCCACGTCTGCGTCGTTGTCGAGCACGCCGCGCGCCGGCACCTCCCGCACCCCCTCCTCATCATCCGCGAGTCGGTCTTCGGCTGCCTGCGGCGCATCGTTCACCGTCCGGATCGCCAGGCGCACCGTCGCCACGGCCGACGCCGAAAGGCCGTCGCTGACGGTGTAGGCGAAGCTGTCGTCGCCGAAGTAGTCGGCGTCGGGTCGGTAGCTGAACGACCCGTCGGCATTCAGCAACAGCGCCCCGTGCAAGGCGCCGGCCACCAGACGCACCTCGAGCGCATCGCCCTCGGCATCCACAGCGCCGATCAGCAGTCCAGGCACCAGGACGTCGAGCGCCCCGTCCTCGTCCAGCGTGTAGTCGAAATCGGCGGCCTGCGGCGCGTCGTTCAGCCCGCCGATGGTCACGATCACGGTTGCCTGCGAACGCGCCCCCGACGGATCGGCCGCCATGTAGCTGAAGGTATCGACGGCCGTCTCGCCCGGCTTGAGGTGCTGGAACAGCGCGCCGGGCGCGTATTTCACCTTGCCGGCCTCGATCGTCAGCGCCGCCCCCGCGGCCGACATCTCCGGTACCGACAGCGTCAGCACATCCCCATCTACGTCGCTGTCATTGCCGAGCACGTCGATCAGCACCGCGCTGTCTTCGTCGGTCAGCGCATCGTCCGGCCTCGCGACCGGCGCGTCGTTCACCGGGGCAACCGTGATCGAGAAATATGCGGCATTGGAGTCCAGCAGACCGTCGCTCGCCACAAACGAGAAAACGTCTTCGCCGTTGAAGTCTGCGTTCGGCATATAACTGAAGCTGCCGTCTGCGTTCGGCGCCAGCGTGCCGTGCGACGGCCCGGACAGGATCGTGAAAGCAAGCACCCCGTTGTCCACATCGGTCGCCAGCGGTCGCAGGTCGATCGCCAGCGGCACGTCCTCGTCGGTCGCCGCCGCGACTGCCACCGCCACGGGCGCATCGTTGACCGGCGCGATCTCGAGTGCCACGGGCGCGACGTTGGACTCGACCGGCCCGTCGTTCGCCAGGAACGTGAAGCTGTCGGCGCCGAAGTAGTCCTGGCGCGGCGTGTAGACGAAGCTGCCGTCGCTGTTGAAGACCAGCTCGCCGAATGTCGGGCCGGCTACCAGCGCGAAGACCAGCGCGTCGCTCTCCGCGTCAGTCGCCGACACCAGCCCTCCCACCAAGACGTCCTCGTCGGTGAACAGGGTGAGGCCTTGTGCCACCGGCGCATCGTTCACGCCCGCGATCGTGACCGTCACCGTCGCCGTGCTCTGTGCGCCGGCACTGTCCTCGACGGTGTAGGTGAAGGTCTCGGTGGCGCTCTGTCCGGCTCTCAGCCAATCGAAGGCGCCCGCCGGATCGTAGACAATGACGCCGTTATTCAGCGAAACCGTGCCTGCACCGCTGCCCGCAACCGAAATCACGGTGAGCGAATCGCCGGCGTCTGGATCGGTGTCGTTGCCGAGCAGCAAGGCCGCATCGATCGACACCGCGGTCTTCTCGTCGGTCGCCGCGCTGTCGTCGTTCGCAAGCGGCGAGTCGTTCGCTCCGGTGACGGTAATCGTGACGCTCGCCTGCGAGGACGCGCCGTCCGGATCGGTGATGGTATAGCCAAAGCTGTCGATCGCCGTCGCGCCCACCGCCAGCGACTGGAATAGTCCGCCCGGATCGTACCTGACCTTGCCATTGACGATCGTCAGCGTCGCGCCCGCAACCGAGGCGGATGGCACCGCCAGCGTCAGCGCATCGCCGTCCGGGTCGATGTCGTTCGCCAGCACGTTGATCAGCACTGCGCCGCCGTCCTCCTGCGCAGCGCCGGTGTCGTCGTTCGCCTGCGGCGGCCGGTTCACGCCCAGGGAGTCAATGAACTGCACGTTCTCGATGACGATACGGCTCCCGAGGTCGCCGAAACCGAGCAGATCGAAGAATAGAGAGACCCCGTGACCCGCGGCGGTGCCGGTCAGATCGATGGTCACGACGATCGGGCTGGTGATCTTTGCGGGGAGCGTACCGCCAGTGCCCAAACCCTCCAGACGGACGCCGGCCGCCCTGTAAATGGTGCCGTCGGCCTGGATATTGAGCAGCGCATCCGTCCGCGTCAGGGCAATCGGACCGGTCAACGGCAGTCCCGTTGCCGAATCGAGCAGCGCCACCTCGAACGCATCTTGCGGGCCATCGCCCGTCGGGTCGAAACTCGCCTCGCTGATCGTGAAAGACACCCCGCGCGCGCTCTGCGGCACCACGAGACCGCGGGCGAGGCGGCTCTGAAGCGTACCGTCCTCGGTCAGCATGCCAACACCGGCACTGGTCATAACAGCACCGCCGCGGGCGACCCAGGTGTCGGTCGGAAGGCTGACACCCGAAACCATGCCTGCGGCAACAGGGCTGCCGCCCAGGAGACCGACGGTCGCGGCACTCACCCCGGGCGCGACATCTCCCGCCAGCTTGTTCTGGGTCAGAGTACCAGGATAGTTGCGCGCATTCAGCTCGAGCAGGATGCCGAGGCGATCGCCGATCGTGTCCGCCCGTCCCGCCTGATCGGTGTCGAACCCCCAGTACTTGGCGGTCAGCGGCCCGTCATTGAAGGCAACCGCGAACAGCGCGCGGTGCAGGTCTTCGACCGGCAACGTGATAAGCCCGGAGGCATTAAGCTGTGGCAACTCACCGCTCATGAAGCTGCTGCTCACAACACCTGCGGGAAGGCGATTCGGGTTGCTGGCCTCGAGGTAGTACTCGTCGAGGAATCCCACCGTATGCGCGAGTTCATGCGCAATCGTGTAGCCCAGCCAGCGGCCGTAATTCTGCGCCAGCTGCGAATTGACTGGCACGGCGCCCTGCAGCAGTCCCCCGAATGTCGAGATGTTGGCCGCCAGATACACATTCATCAGGTTGAGCTGCGAGAGGTCCATGCCATGCTGGACGCGGTAGGCGATCGAAGCCGGGGTCAGCCACGTCGCGTCGGAGGCAGAGTTCGTGCTCCAGGGCAGCGCGGTCGGGTCCGGTGGGTTCGTAAAGGCGTCGGCATTGAAAATTCCGGAGTCCCCGAACCAACTCTTGTAAGCAAGATCGACCTGACCACTACCCAAGACGCTGCTCGCCTCGTTTGTCGCCGCGGAAGCCGCGAACACGAGACTCGGCAACACGCTGGGCCCGAAATTCAGGTTCAGTGGTTTGCCCGCCCCGTGAAAGCCTGCGTAAATGGTTTCGATCGCACCCTGCACACCGGCCATGAAGGCGTCCAGGTTTCCTGTCGGGTCTTGGGCCACCAGTTGCGCGAAAACTTCATAGAAGTCGGCACGCGTAGCGCCGTTGCTGTTCACGATTCGCGCTGGATCGAGGTCGTATGCAGCCAGCACGGCCGGATCGTTACTCTGTTTGTACTGAGCGTATTGCGTTAGGAAATCGCTGACTTTGCTGCGAATGTTCGCAAGGTCGAGATTGAAAGTGACCGTCCTCACAGACTGCGCCTTCAGCCCGATCTCGCCGAGAATCGCGTTATCGGACTTGACACGCAACGTGCCTGTGATCGGCTGGGGGTCGCCGCCCGCAATGGCGTCGAACCTTACGGCGCTAAACGGCCCGCCAGGCACATCCACAGCGAACCGGTTGCCGGTCGCAGGATCGAGCTCGAATTCAAGCGCAGTGTCGTTGCGAATCGTCATTCGACGGCTGGTGTTCTCTCGGGTGTCGGCGAAGCTCAACGCACCATCGTCGGGATCCCGGTCGCCGAGGTCAGCGAGGTAATACAGCGCCACGTCCGACGTCGTAAGCGGCGTTGTCAGGTCCGAGGCGAGCTGCGTCAATTGCAGTCTGCCCTGCATCAGCCAATGGTCGTAAGTGAAGCTGTTGATGTCCTCCAGCCCGCTTCCAAACACCTCCTTCAAGTCGAGGAACGATTTGAAGGTAAAGGTGCGGCTGCCTCCCCCGGAGATGGCAAGAACACCGAGGTCGTGCTCCTTGAAATCGTTGTACTTGGTCTCGTTGCCGGATGCATCGACACCGACCAGGAAGTAGTTCGGGTCGAGCATCGCACGCACGAACAGGGTGTCCGTCGATGGATTCTCGATCGTAACCGTGTGGATATTCTTACCCTGCTGGTAGACGATGTCCGTTCCCGCCGCCTGCTGGCCTGTGCCGCTGGTGTCGGTGTCGTCAAGGAAGAGCACTGCAAGGTCGCCGTCGACACCACTCGAATCCTTGACTATCGATCCGTCGAACTGCACATCGTCGATGCGGACCTTCGCGCCCGTGCTGCCGGTCAGGACGAACGAGAGGGTCACCACCTGGCCTTTGGCCGCTGCCGGCAGATCGATTCGCTGCGCGCTCCAGCCTGACGAAAGCCCAGCGAGATCGATGCTGCCCAGATCGATGACGTTGGCTGCCGTTTGCATCGAGACTGCCAGTGTTCCCGTCGCATTTGCGCCCACTGCGAGCCCGAAATTGAGCGAAGTCGCACCGGGGGACACGTACATCCAGTTGTGGCTTAGCTGATTGCTGTGACCAGCAACATTGGTCAAGTCGAGTTGATACGACCAGTCTACGAATCGCTCCTGTGCCAGCTTGATCAGCGCCCTGGTCGCCATCGTCGTGTCAGAAAAGCCGACGAGTTCCGGTTCGTAGACTTTGAGGACTTGCAGCAGCGAGAGCCTCGCTCCCTGGCTGGACAGGATCGCAATATGCTGATTGAACGCCGGGACCAAGTCGTTCACCACGCTCGCGATACCCGCGAGCCCGGCGCTTGCCAGATTCGCGGAGTCGAGGGCGGCGGGATAGGCGCCAGCAAAGCTGCGGGCAAATCTGCTCACCGCGTCGAATGCCAACGACGCATCCCGCGGGGGGTCAACGCTGTAGCCGGATGCGTTCGCCGCGGAGTGGAGCTGGCTACGAAGTGACGCCGAGTACGCCGTCGTAAACTCGGGCACGAGCTGGGTGCCCTGCAGCTGACCGCCACTGCCGCCGCGGAGCGACCATCCCGGCACCTCAAGCCACGGATCAATGACGGCCAAGGGTCCAGTTGGCGCAAACCGTCCGATCACCGGACGCGCAGAAGCCTGGAAGTTTCCGTTGAAGATCGACGGCACGGCGCCATCCCAGCGCCCGTAAAGCGTATTGTCGAGCGACGTCGGCACCCGCTGGAAGTCGGGCGCCTGCCGGAATCCCACAATAATGGCGCCGCCAAGGGGCGAGTAGTACCAGCCCTGCCCGATTCCCTCCCACGGCGCCTTGTCCGTATTCGGATCGTAGGCGCCCGACGCGATCGGGTTGGTCACGCTCCACGTGGGAACCAGGCCCGAGAAGTTCAGGCCGAGCAGACCGGTCGTCGGCTCCCCGTCGCGGGCGCGGTACCACGGGATGTTCGAGTAAGGCGCGTAACGGCTGTTGAAAGCGATGCCATCCGGCGAGTTCGCGGGAAGCCAGCGCGTCTCCGGCTGATAGCCCGAAGTCAGTACGGAACGCCAGATCCGATCAACTTTGTCGAGGAATGGCGCCTCACGCGCGTTGAGATCCGCGGTGCCGACGTACCACGCCAGTGTCCTCGCGCCGGTCAGCGGCATGCCCGGGAAGATCTCTCCTCCATTGAATCCCGCACGCCCAACCAGGTTGAACTCGAGGTCGGAGGAAGGTATGGACCCGTCGCCCGGCCGACCGCCGTAATAGTTGTCGTGAAAGTAAATGCTCGACCATGACTGTACCTTAGGATCGAACAGGCGGCGGTAATCGATGCCGGTCTCGCCGGTCATCGCGGCATATTTGACTATGGACGCAACGTACCGGTCGTACAGCCGGCCGGCATCGGCTGCCGGACCATTCAGCACGTCGAGCGTGTCGGAAATGTCAACGTATGGCGTATCGACGGCGTCGAGGGTCGTAAGGCGCACATTGAGCTGCGCACCGGGGGCGCTCAGCGGGAATTGCGCAAGGCGCTGGATGACCTCGGAGGCCACTGATGCTCCGCGTGACAGTCCAACGAAATGCCATGGCGCATCCCGGAACTTGTCGCCGTATGCGGGATCCTGCAGCAGCGAAACGATGGATGCGAAGATCTGGTCGGCCGCCGCCTCCGCGAATCCCGCATCGTTGATGACCACGTCCGCGCCCCAGTTCGGCAGCAGGACCACGGCGCCACCCAGCGCGCTTGCAAGAGGATTTGCTCCGAGAACAGCGGCCGGGCCTCCAACGGCGGTCCAGGCGGCGCCGGCCTGTTGAAGTATCACGCCGTTGGTGGACCCAGCGATACGCTCCGCAAAGTCCCGCATGCGACTGTCCGTTACCTTCGCGCGAGACTCCAGCTCGAGCGATGTATAGGGCAGCTCGAAGCCATCGATCAATACGACGACACCTGCAAAAGAATTTGACTGCAGTCCCGGAGCAGAATGGATATCCAGCCGGAACGAACGCGACTCCCGATAGACCCGACCGTCTGGCGTCTTGGCTTCGACCCCCCACCAGTAGGTCTGACCGCGTGTCAGCATCAATTCGGCCGGAAGCTCGAACGAGACCGTGGCGCCTGCACCCAGCGGCGCGAACTCCATGGTCAGAATCCGGTTCGCATATGCATCGGTGCCGTTTGGCAGCAGTTTCGGGAATAACCCCTCGCCGTGACGCGAGCTCGTCAGATACAGGGTGGTAATCGTGTCGGCCGAACTCACCGTCCATTCAAGTTTCGGTGTCTGGTCATACTCAGTCGCGTTCGCGTCGGGGCCGAGAAGCTTCAGGACCTGGTTCTGCGCCGCAAGCCCGCGCACCAGGATGCCCGCGTTCAGCGGGGCGCGGGCGGGATCGTAATTTGCAAACACCGTCGTGATGGCGCCGATAGGCAGACGGTAATCGGCCTTGAGATCGATCAGCGCATTCGGTGCGAACAGCAGTTCGCCGCTGCCTGCGCGATACAGCGGCGCCCCGAAGCGGTTCTGGAGCTGTTGGCCGGACTGGGCGTCGATCAGCGGCGGTCCGGCTGCCGGATTGGTGCTGACATAGACGGGTCCAGCCGCATCGAACACGAAATTATTGATGGCGTTGTAGAAATTGATTGTTAGGCCATGGTTAGGATGTTCCGGCGGCCAGTTCGGTGCTTGGGTGGCGAGAGTGGTTTCAACAGCATTGATGAGCGCATCGACGCTGTAGCCCTGAACCTGTCCGATGCCCGCATACGCGACCCACAACACCTTGCCATCCGACGACAACGATAGATTGTCTGGGCTCGACCATGGAACGTGACGCGTGGCGGCCACCAGTCCTTTCGGCCCCGTCATCGAGGGGAACAGGTTGAACGGATCGCGGATGACGCCGATGTTGCCGCCGGCCGGATTGATCTTCGACAGGTCAGGATTCCGCGACGGCGAGTAAAATTCGAACTTGTTGAACCCCGTGACGAACGCGTAGCGCAGGTCCTGCGTGACGATGACGCCCTGCGCGTCGTTCACGTCGATGTCGTCGGTCGCCGGCCCGAGCGTCAGATCGAGGTAGGTCGGTGCGTTCCAAACTCGGCTGCCTGCTGCGCGCGCAAGCAGTCCTATCCCGCCCCCGCGCCCCGTCTGCACATCGCCGTCGAAACCCCGATTGGTGAAGATGATGCGGTTCGGATCAGCGGTTGTGGAGACACCGTACGGTTCCGGCCCGACATCGAGGACCTGTTCCACCTTCACGTTTGAACCGATCGCCATCTGCGCGCGCAGGTTCCGCACATCGACAACGATGAGCTTCCCCGGCTTGACCGTGGTGCCCACTGGGGCCGCGCCCGGCGCCCACTTGTCGGGCGCGGCCAGCAGCAACTGCCCGTCACCCGACATGACCATGCCGCGCAGCCCTTGCGGAGCCAGGTCTTTGCCCGCCTGCTGGATCGTCAGCGTGCCGATGTGTCTGTGATAGGAATCGGAGCCGGGATCGATGTCGATCACATAGATGCGGCCTCCGGTCGGCAGCTCCCTCACGCCTGCCGCCGTCGTCACGGGTGCATAACCTTCGTCGCCGACGTACAGGAGCCGCTGCGCGTCGTCCACGACCAGCCAGAACGGGCGGGCGTCGCCCACATTGAGCCGAATGTACTGCACCCCTTGGGTCCACGGCTCGGAAGCCACGTCCTTGACCGCGTCGACCTGCTGCAGCGTGATGGCATCGACGACAGCAATACCGGTACCGACGCCGTCAGGGCGGATGCCACGCAGGGTTACGTAGGCGCGCGTGTTGTCGCCGGTCACCGCAACGGCACGGGGCACGTTCGGTACCGCACCAGTGTCGTTTCGCATCAGCGGACTCCCGTTGGCGTCGAGCATGGGGTTGCCGTTGGCGTCGAGCACGGGAATCTTGGACTGAGGATCGCCCACCGGAATGCGCGCGACGATTTCGTTCTTCTGGTAGCCGGCGCCATTGTCCATCGCGATCGCGATCACGTTGTCTGCGCCACCGCCGGCGGCGAACACGAAACGCGCCTCCGGATCGAGCCGCACCGGGTCACTCGATTCGGCCGTGAACGGTAGCCAGTGCGGCGAACCGTCGGGCAGGCTGATCAACGTGTATCCGGTGCGTTTCACCTCGAAGGTCACGGTGCCGATCGCGACGCTCTGTGGCACACGGACTTTTATCGTCTGCAACCCCCCCGACAAATTGGTGCTTTGGTCGACGGCCGCCGACGCCACCTCGACGCCGTCGACGCGGAACACGACCCGCACATCGTCGTTTACCGTTCCAAGTTGACGCCCGGCCACATCCGGTGCTCCGGTGGGCGCCCAAAGCAGTTTCTGGCCACGGATGGTGAGGATCGGTTCGAGGCCATTACCGATATCTTCGAACTGAACAAATGCCGGCGTCAGGCCGAAGAGGCCTCCGATCTGAGGGCGCGTGCTGTCGGGGTTGAAGCTGGCGACGATGTCGGACCGGATCTGGAGTGTCGCACCCTGCCGGATTTCGACGAGTTGCGGGGCGGAGTCGTACACGCTGCCGTCGGGACCGAGCACCCGCACCGTGACCTTCGTGGGACCGGCCCACCCAGAGAACAAGTAGAGCTGCGATTCGATCGCGGCGCCCCACACCGTGACTCCCGAGGCGGGCTCCATGCCGATCATTGCGTTGAAGGCGCCGTTATTGAAGCCGAAGGTCGCACCGAGGAGCTGCTCGACCGAAATGTTGGTGCGGACGATCCGGTTCGGGTCGATCCCCAGCACGGCGTAATCGCCACTGCCGGTAATGCCTGGGTAAGGCGGCGAGGAGGTCCGCGCGACGCCGTCGGCGTCGACCACGCCGTTCTCCACTTCCAGCCAGCCGCGAGTGATCGAACCGTCGGGCGCCGGCAGATCGAGCCGGCGGTAGAAGATGACCTGGGTGCCGGGCGCGAGCGATGGCGTCGGGATCGCGAGTTGCGCTGGCAAAGCCAGCGGCCCGGACCCCACATCGAGCCGGAAAGCCGCGCCAATTTCCCACCCGAGGCTGGCGGGCGGAAGCAGCGCACCGAGCGTCGCAGGGTCCGCCTGCACCAACGAGATCGTGGTCGCCGCGTTTAGCCCGCCCGGGGCAACCGCGACCAGCATCCCGCCCTCACCCTGGACGACACCGCCGTTTGCGTCGACCGTAGCGGGCCCTACGCGGGGTGTGTCCACTTTCACCGCGATCCGCACCTCGGCCATCTTGTGAATCGCGGTCACGATGGCTTCGCCGGGTGCGCGCCCGAGTATGCGACCATCCGGCGTGATCTCGATGATCGACGGATCGCTCGAGAAGTAGCGCGTCCCGGTAACCGCGGAGGACACATCCTGATCCAGTGCGTCGAGCAGGATATCGCGCGCGCCACCGTTTGCAACCACGGTAACGGCGCCCGGATAAATGTCGAGCCCCACGATCGCGAGAGCCGCGTCACTGATGCTCGCTGGCGCACCGACCATGAACGCCGTTGCGGCTTGAATTCCCGCGCGCTCGGCAAGCACCGCCCCGTATCCCGAGCCAATGCCGAGCAGGCGACCGTCCGCCGTCATGCGGCCCGCACTGTCGTTCGTGCTGGACAAGGTCAGGTAACTGCCCGGCAGAGTTACGCCCAACTGATCGGCGAAGTCGCCGATGAACTGCAGCTGGGCACTGCCACCCACGCCGATTCGAGGCTGACGCAAGACAAAGTCGAGATCTACGAGCGGCGCATCGCTGACCCACACGCCGATCGTGCCGGGAGCGGACAGCGTGTAGCCGTCGTCGGCCGCCACTACGAAGCTGGCCTGACCGAAGAAGCTGGTGTCCGGCGTAAAGAGCACTGTGCTGCCGTCCCCCGACAGGCGCGCCTGGCCGTTCAGACTGGAGAGGATGCGGAAGGTCAGCGAATCGCCCTCCGGATCTGTCAGGAAGGAGGCCACATCGATCTCGGTTTCCAGCTCGACGTGGGTGAAACCACTGCCAGTGCCAACGCTTGGACCCAGATTCGGCGCGTAACCGAGGTTCGAGAACAGCAACTGACTGTCGGCCGCATCGATCCGGCCATTCAGATCGAAATCGGCGCCGATTGTAAAACCCGGGTCGCCCGCCACCGTTCCACGCGCCGCCGATACCAGGGCTGCATCCAGGCCGTCGACGCGGCCGTCCGCATTGGCATCGCCGGCCGCGAACAGCCGCAACGAGTAGGCGCCCGCGCCGGCGCCGGCAATGCGCAGCACCTTGAGTCCTGCATCGTCGATGCGATAAAGCCCAAACGCGCGGCTGCCATCGGCGCGCGAGGCTACTGCGGTAAGACCGTCGATCACGGGCACGGACGGCGTCAGAGGGGTGCCGGCATCGGCCTCCACCACCACGCCGATCAGCGCGGCGCCCCCCTGCGGCGAAGCGATCTCGCTTGGGCGAACGGCCAATGTGTAGATCGCGCTCGAGCCTGCCAAAAGATCGCCGCGGACCGCATGGAACAGATAGTTGAGCGAGGCGCCCAGATCGGCCGTGACCGCACGCGTGTTCACGCGGTCGCCGTACTCGATGATCTCGCCGCCAGCAGGCCGCGCCACCAGGGTGAGCAGATGCGACTGTGGTTCGGCATAGGCATAGCGCGCCGAACTTCCGGCGCCGAGATCGCGTGCCGAAACCAGATTGCTGGCGCTGTCGTAGGCGTAATCGAACGCACGGCCATCGGGCGAGACGATTCGCGCGAGGCGCCCGCCGGCATCGAATCGGAAGACGATGCTGTCGTTACCCGGGCCGGTAATTCCGCTGTCGCTGACCTGCAGCACGACGCCGTCAGCAAAGGTGATGCTCGTCACACCGCGCTGCGCCGAGAGCGAGTAGCGCGTACCGTCGGCCGCAATCAGCGTGTACTGGGCGCGCTCGGCGGCGAGCGAGGCCGGGTTGTAGGGGGTGCCGTCGGCCAGCGCATAGAAGCGCCCGGCTCCGCGCTGCAGGTTCATCTCGGCCGATTCAAGGCGCCAGCTGGTCCCCGAATCGGCCACCCATTTCGGCACGAAGTAGCCGAACCCGTTGCCGGCGACGGCCTCGGGCGCGAAGGTGAACCCCAGCCGTTCGCCGGTGGGTGCCGTCACGTACAGACGTGACCCGGCTTGCAGTGGCTTGTATACCCCGGACGATTCCGCGCCGGTCAGCGGCACGTTGGTCTCGATTCGCGCATCGCGCAACGCCAGTGCCCATCCGTGGCCGAATGCCATCGACTCGTTCGCGGTCAGCGAGTCGTAGCGGCGCACCAACTCGAGCGTCTTGCCGGCGACTGCTACGCCGAGATCAGTCACCGCGGTCGTATAGCGGGCGTCTTTCGCGGTGCTGGCGATTTCGATCTCTGCGATGGTCTCGGCGCTGCGCCCGGCAACGTCGGTCGCCGACAGGCGCAGGCGGTAAAATCCGTTCTCGAAGCGGCCCGGATCGAGGGACGCAAGTACGCCGGTGACGGTGCTTGCGCCGGCTGCGAGCGTAACGAAGTCTTCCGAGTGCGCGCGGCTGATCGCAAGCGTCCAGGCATCCAGGTTGCTGTCGGCGACCTCACCGGAAATCGCCTGTAGCCCGGCAATCCTGCTGCCGTTGATGCCGGCATTGAACAATACGATCGGCGCGGCAGTGTCGGCCGGATCGCGCACCCGAAGCACCTTCTCCATGCGCCCGGTGAATCCGTCGAGATCAGTGGCCTCCGCCACCAGGACATAGCGCCCCGGGCCGGCGGTCGCAATCGTGGCGCGGCCGCGCGCGTCGAGTTCCAGTTCGACGCCGTCCAGGGTGAGACGCTTGGACGCAATCGCTGAAAATGCTTCGGCGAGCACGGTCGCCGTCACCACCTGTCCAGGCACGGACGGAAACGAGGGGGTCAGCTCCAGCGAAACAAGCGGCTGCTGCGGCTGCAAGGCGGCGCGGATTACCAGCGGCCGAGTGCTGACGGTCTTGCCGTCGCTGATTTGTACCTGCACCAGAAAGTCGCCCGACTGTCCGGGCCCCGGAGTCCAGGCGAATTCGCCGGTAACCGGGTCGAGGGTGGCTCCTTCAGGCAGTCCCTTTGCCGAGAAGCGCAGCGTTTCGCCGGTATCGGGATCGCTGCCGAGAATGCTGAAGGCGAGCCGCTCACCGAGCTGCGCCAGCCGGTTGGTAAGCGTGATAACCGGCGCGCGGTTGACATCCGCGATGCGCACCTGCACGTCAAGCGCGTCGGTCAGGCCGCCGAGATCCCTGGCCTCGAACCGGAAGCTGTAATCGCCAGCCTGGTCGTAGTCCGGCGTCCATTCGAAGCGCCCTCTGACCGGGTCGAAGAACACGCCAGGCTGGTTGCCACCGACCAGCGAGTAGACGAATGCATCACCATCTGGATCGGACCCCACCAGTGAAAACTGAAGGAGGCGGTTTTCCTGGCCGCCGATCAGTGGAATACCGGCGATAAATGGCGCACGATTGGTCTGCAGCACGTCGATCGCGATGCGTTCGCTGCTCGCCGCTGCGCCGTCGCTCACGCCAAATTCGATACCGGAGTAGCGACCCGCGTCGAAGTAGGTTGGTGTCCAGGCGAACAGGCCGGTGCGCGCGTCGAAGCTGGCGCCGGGCGGCAGATTGTTCGCGAAGTACGTCAACCGGTCGCCGTCACCGTCGATCGCCGACAGGGCGATTTCCAGGCGCTGCCCTTCCTGGACATAGCGATTGCCCAGCGGCAGGAGCAACGGAGCGGCGTTGCTGGCGCGGGCGACGACGCGGATGGTTTCGGTCGCCTCTCCGACAGGGCCTGCCCCGTTGTTGCCGTTGTCGGCAACGCGAAGCGTGATGTCGACGCTGCCCGCGACCGCGGGCGTCCAGCGCAGCACCGCATTGCCGTAACCCGGCAGTGCCTCGACCACGGCGCCGGGCGGCAGTCCCGAACCGGAGAACGCCAGCGGGTCCTGGTCGAGATCGGACGCCCGCAGCTCTACGACCAGCGTTTGTCCGATCAGCACCACCTTGTCGCCCACCGGCGCAAGCACCGGCGCTTCGGACAGCGAGTTTGCAGTAACCACGAACGTACGGCTGGTGGTGAGCGCCGCCTTGGCACCGCCACCGTCGCCGTCGTCGGTGGCCAACAGCGTCACCACATAGTTGCCGCGATCCTGGTCGCCCGGCTGCAGCTTGAGCACCCAGTTGCCGCCGCCCCCGTCGACCAGCGACGCGAAGCGCGGCAGGCCTTGGGCGGAAATGACCAACGGATTGCCGTCCGGATCTATGGCGGTAAACTGCACCTCGACGATTTCACCCCGGCTCGCGCTCACGTTGTTCAGCGCGGTGAGTTCCGGCGGGCGGTTGGCGTTCAAGACCGTGATCGGCACGTCGACGAACGAGACAAGCGGTGTTCCGGTGCCGTCACCGTCGTCGGTCGCAATGAAACGCACGGTGTAGGTGCCAGCCTCCGTGAACGACGGTTTCCATTGGAAGCGCGCCGTTTCCGTATCGAAGCCGGCACCCGGCGGAAGGCTGGCCACCGCGTAGGTCACGGTCGGCAAACTGCCTTCCAGCGCCGTCAGGGTGCCATCCGAGGTGCGGTCCTGGGGGATGAAATCTGGATTGTCCGGATCGAAAGCGAACGCACGGAAGCTCACCGTCTCGCCTTCGAGCACGGTCCAGCTTCCAAGCTGGTCGAACTCAGGGGCGCCGTTCACATTCAGCACGGTAAAGGTCGCGCGTGTCTCGCTCGTCAGCTTGCCGTCCGATGCGCGGAACGTCACGCCAACCGGGCCCGCGTAGGTATAGGACGGCACCCACTCGAAAACCCCGGTATTGGGGTCGAGCAAGGCTCCGGTCGGCAGATTCAGGCTCGAGAACGTAATGGGATCGCCCTCGAAATCACCTGCGGAAAGCTGAATCCGCACCGGATCGCCCTGCCGGACTGTTCGGTCAGGCACCCCGGCGATCATGGGGGCGGCGTTGGCCTGCTCGACGACGAATGTAACCGTGCGCGCCACGGTGTTGATCCCGTCGCTGACGTAGAAACGCACGTCAGCATATTGGCCTGCCTGGTCGAATCCGGGGGTCCACTGGAACAACGCGCGCTGACTGTCGAACACCGAGCCGGCCGGAAGACGGTCCGCAAAGTATGTCAATGCGGCGCCTTCCGGATCGAGCGCGCCGACGCCAAGCACGAAGGCCTGTCCCTCTCTCAGCCGCTGAATCGCGGGCACTTCGAATACCGGCACCCGATTGCCGCCCGCCACGTCGATGGTGAACGCCTGGGTCGCGTACGCGCCGCGCGAATCGTACGCACGCAGGATCACCGGCGCGACGGCAGGGCTGGCGGCACTTGTCCGCCAGTCGAGTACGCCGGTGTCGCGGTCCAGGGTCATGCCATCCGGCCCGGCCATGAGAATATACGAGATGCTCACGCCGTCGAAATCTTCGGCGCGTGCCTGGTAGCGGTAATCAGTCCCGGCGACGACATCGGTGACCGGAGCGGACACGAAGGAAGGAGCCTCGTTTGGATAGGGCAAGGCGTACACGCCAATGCCCAGCGAAATGCGCTCCCCCTGGGGATTCGACAGGGTCACGGTGCGGGCAACGGTGGAAGCACCCGGAGCCAGCGCGCCACCCGTGAGACCGTCCCCGATGTCGATGAACCAGAGCCCGCCACCGAACTGCGACGCGCCGATTGGCACGCCGGAGAAGTATCGAGACGGGTCGAGCACCAGGGAGAGCGGCGTGCGCAACTCGTAGTCCGTGAGGTTGGTCACCTTGACGTCGAATGACACGGTCCCGTTGCCGCGATCGGACCGACTCGCGACGAACTCGAGGTCCACAAAAGCGGAAAAGTCGGACACGGCCGTGAACGCCGCGACGTAGGGCGCAGTCAGCGCCAGGCCGCCGGTGGAGCGAATGCCCTGGTCAACAGTCAGCAGGTAGTGGTCCGCTTCCAGCGCATCGAATCCGAGCGTCGACGTGCGGGATGCGGCGTCGTATCGCACGGACTTGATCACCACCGCGGTGCCATCGGCCCGAACGAGCCGGTAGTTCGCCGGATCGAGCACCGAGCCCGTCGCTGTCGCGCCCCCCGTGAACATATCGCGGTCGAACGTGACAGTAATCGTTCCGGACGGAAGCGGCACGAGTGAACCGGGTGCCGGATCAGACCGCAGCACCGATGGCGCGGTAATCGGCGCCACCACGTCGATCTGCTGCGAATTCGCCACCAGCAACCGACCGTCGGCCAGCGCCAGCAGACTCTCCGCCTGCGGCCCGCTTGAGGCCACGTCCACGCGCCGCAGCGTGGCCAGATCGACCATGACGAGGCTTGCGCCCAGCGCGTTGCCGATGGGGGCATGGCTGGAGATGAACAGCAGGCCTTCGAGTTGGCTGCCGATGCGGCCGAACGCGATCGAATCGACGGCGCTGTCGAGTTTGACCATCGCCTGAGGCCGCCCGCGCGAGTCAAACTTGACGATGGTGCCGCGCTCAGGCCAGCTCGTGCCCCACAGCTCGCCGGAAGGCGCAAACTGCAGATCGTCGACGCGATAGTCGCTGAAATGGCGGAAGGTGCGCGACAGTGGATCGAAGATCTCGATGCCGTCACCGGACGAGACATACAGCCGTCCGCTGACCGGATCCACCGCCAGGGCCTGAGTGATGCTCTCCCCATAGCTGGCGACGACATGGAAGTCGTTCGCGTCGAGCTGCAGCAGTTGCCCGCCGCCGGTGGTCGCCCACAGTTGGCCGTCAAGGTCGAAAGCCAGATCGAAAATCGGCTGGTCGAAGGAAGCGATGGGAGACGTCGCCCTGCCGCCGTCTTGGTCGAACAAATAAAGTTGACCGCGATTACCGCCCCCGCTCGCGATGATCGTGCCGTCAGGGCGTGCGAGCAGCGCAAGCGGGCCGATCGCTGCATGGCTCTGTCCGATGCCGCTGCCGAACACTTCGGCCGAGAAAGGCGCAAGTACGCTGCCGAACTGCGAGAGTTTGGCCTGCGGCGTCGCCGCCGGGATGCCTTGCTGCGCAGCGACGAACAGAGGGTTTGTCGAGGGTTGAGTGCTTTGCGCCGGCGGCACGCCGGTGTCGATCGTCTGTTGGCCTACTCCGGGCAGGCCGCCGAGATTTGGGCGCGAACCGTCGTCGGGGACAGACTTGGTCTGCTGCGGCACTTCGCGATTGCCGGCGTTGTCGGTGGACACCGCCAGGAACTCGTAGCGTTGCCCTGCCTCGCCCTGGTAGATCGCCTGCGTTTCGGTGCTCTGGCGCAGCCATATCGCCCATGCGCCGCCGTTCTTGGAGACGTATACCGAGGTGTGTTTTAGCCCCGAACCGCCCGACTCGTCGACCGCGCTCCAGCGCACGTCGAAGTCGGTGGCGCCGAGCGGCGTGACCGTCAGCGTGGTCACCGGCCCCGCACCGTCGACGCGGTGCACCAGCTCCGCGGTGTCGATCGGCGCCGCGTTGTCGAAGATCACCCGGGCCGAGGCGCGGATATCCTCGCCGGTCTGCACGTCGAACCGGGTGGTGGCGGCGAAGCTGACGAACCCCTCGCCCCGGCCCTGCGCGTTGTTCGGAAGGAGCAGTCCGCGCGATGGATCGCGCAGCACTTCGCCGCTGTCCGGGTCGATCGCCTGCAGCAGCCAGGATGCGATGCCGGAATTGGGATCGATGCCGCTCGACACGCGCAGGATGAAACCCTTCGAATTGCGGAAATCGAAGTCCTGCTGGAAGTTGGCTCGGCCCTCGGGCACCACCACGTTGATGTCACCGAGCTTGATGTTGCCGACGCGGAACGAACGCGTCGAGAGCGTCGGATCGAGCTGGGTGACGATGCGGATCTCGGACGCCGGGCCGCCCGCGTCCGACGTGTTCCCGAAGCGGATCGTGTAGGGAAGTTGCGCGCCTGCCGGCACGAACTGCTCGATGCCGTAGGCCTGCGGGCCGGACATCGAGGCGAGCGCGCGTTCCTGCGCCGTCGCATCGAAGAGCTGCTGCAGTTGAAGCGGCGTGAGCTCGCCGGAGGCGATGGTCGAGGAGAAGATGTCGCGTCCGCCGCCGCCAAACGGCGAGAACACGTCGAAGGCGGCGAAATACGTTGGGCGCGAGGTGCCGAGATTGACGTCGGCGAACTGCGGCAGCGCCGGAATGGGTATGGTCCCCTGAAGACCGCTTTCCAGGCACTCGCGCGGATCGTAGCCGGCAATCGGCGCCAGCGTGCCGGGCACGTCGCCGTACCAGCGGTGCACCGACTCGAAGAAGGCGAGCAGATCGCCTTGACTCGCGTACGCTCCTCCGGCCGGACCCACCAGCACGCCGCTCGCCAGCACCGAGACCGTGGACACCACCTTCGGCTGCGTGCGGATCGGCGGTGCTTCGTCCTCCGGCAGCAGCAGGCCGGCGTCCTCCAGTGCGGCGAGGTAGCTTTGCGTCCAGCTCTCGGCGTCGGCCGCGAGATTGCGCAGCGCCAGGGTGGCCGTCGAGTCCGCCAGCACGCGCTCGCGCAGCTCGAGCGCCTCGGCGGTGTGCCGCGCCACGAATTCCGCGCGCGTGAGCGGCGTTGCGGCCGCAAAAACGTTGAAGCGGAAGGGGATGAACGGCACCACGCACTTGCCGGGGATTAGGATGTCCGGGTTCTGCGCCACCAGCTGGCGGAAAGCCTCGACCTGGGCATCGATGTCGGCCGGGTCCCACCACGGCCGCGCGTCGCGCAGCGCCGTGCGCAGCGCCTCCGGGTCCTTGTCGATCATCGCGAGCAGGCCGGCATAAGTCTGCGCGGTGAACGACATGCCGACGAAACCGCCGTTGACGAGATCGAGCGTGTAGCCTTGCGTCATCGCCCAGCCGAAGGTGTTGACCTCGGAATCGAGGCTCGCCCAAGGCACGTCGCCGCGCACGCCCTCCGGCGCGCCGCTCACGTTCGAGTTGAAGCTGACGAACGGCAGCCCGTAAACGTAGCTGTTCTCGCCCATCTCGGACACGCCGAACTCGAAGTACACGTACGGCGTGTCGACATTGGTCAGGCTCTGCAGCGAGATGCCGAACAGCCCGGCGTTGCCGGCGGGCACTACCCGCGGCCCGCTCAGCCCGATGGTGGCGTCGATCGGCAGCGCGCGCTCGATCAGGTAGCGGTAGGCGACCACCGCCTCGGCGCCGCCCGGATTGATCACCTTGACGTCGTACAGGCCGCGTTCCTGGTCGCGAAAATCGAAGGTGGCGACGATGCGGGTGGCATTTATCACCTGGTAGCGCACCGGCTCGATTTCGTTGATGCCGGGGCGCACCAGTTTCACCAGCGCGTCCGGACTGAAACGCGCGCCCTCGATGGTCATGGTGACCCAGCGGCTGTCGCCGCCCTGGTCCTCGTATACATCGGTAATCTGGAACGGCAGCGTCTCCGCCCGGATCGTGGTCGGGACGTTGGCGCTGGACGCCGCGTTGCCGCGCACCAGGACGTAGTAGTCGCCGGCCTGCGTGGTGGGGACGCGCGCCACCTGGTCGGGCTGCAGCGGCGACTCGTAGGCGGCATCGAAGGCGGCGGAGCTCGGCACCTCGCCGTAGCGCAGGTACAGCTCGTTCGCCGAGGATGTCGAGCTGGAGTCGAGGGTTACCCGAAGCGTCTCGCCCGCCGCCACCGACACCCGATAGAGCCTCGTTTCGCCTTCGGACAGCGTGAACGCGAGCGGCACGCCAAGCTGCAGGGCCGGCACGCTCACCGACAGCACGTCGGCCGACGCCCGCGCATTGTTGCGCTCGTTCTCGGCCTCGTAGACCTCGTTGTAGATGTCCGGCCGCACGATGATCCGGTACTGCCCTTCCTTCACCGGCGGCAGCGCAACGTTCAGGGTACCGGTATAGGTCGACTGGATGCCGAGCCCTCCGCCGTGGGTCACGCGTCCGAGGAGGCGGTCGCCGAGATCCCAGCCGGCGTCGCTCGAGAGATACACCGCGTCGGTCCAGCTGCCCTGTGCCGCATTAACGCCGGCGTTACGCACCACGTAGCTGATCTGCACCGGTCCGTTGACCGTGCCGCCGAACGGCACATCGACGCGGTCCACCACCAGGTCCGAAGGCGGCGGCAGCTCGATCAGCACCGGCTGAGCCGAGGGTCGGGTGTTGTCCGATTCGTTCGCGCCTTCGTACACGCGCCCGCGTGCATCCCCGCGGGCGAGGGGATCGGTGACCACGAACACGTAATACGGCCCGACCAGGTCCGACGTCAGGCGGATGCTGCGCGAAACGTCGTAGCTCTCCCCTGCCGCAAGCGCGCCGGTGCGGGTCACGGTTTCCAGGAAGCGGTCAGCGTTCATGTCCAGCAGCGGATCGGCGGACAGATAGATGCTGTCCTGCCAGACGGACTGCGTCGCGGGCGTGGCGCCGGCGCCGGTATTCGTCACCGTGTAGCTCACATCGAGGAACTGCCCTGCGACCATCCGCTGCGGCGCTTCGACGCGCGTGACTTGCAGATTGGCGGACGGGCGCAGAACGATGTCGATCGGGCTGACCGTGACGTTGTTGCCTTCGCCGCGGAACTCCGGCACGGCGTCGCGCGACAGCCCGATGCGGGACAGTTCGGCCGCGCTCGCCGACCCGGCGGGGATTACCCCGAAGACGTCCGAATCGGTGAAGGCAATGACGTACCACTGGCCGGACACGCCGTCGGGCAACCGCACCTGGAACGACTGCGTGTAGCTCGCGCCGGCGGCCAGCGCCCCGAAGCGCAGGAAGTCGCCGACCTGCAGGTCGCCGGGATCGAGCGAGGGATCGCGCGACAGGTAGACGCGGTCCGACCAGCCGGCCTCGCGCGTGTCACGGTTGCCCTGGTTGGTGACGGTGAAGCTCACGTTCATCAGGTCGCCGGAGCTCACCGGGTCCACCGGCGTGGCAAGCGCCGAGATCACCAGGTCCGGCTCGCGGTACTGCACCGGGATCGACGTCACCCCGCGGTTGTTCGCCACCCGCGGGTGGTCCTGCAACGGCCCGGCTTCGAACACCTGCCCGCGGTAGCGCGCCAGCGAATACGCGTTGAGGTCGCTTTCGGCATCGACCGCGCCGTTTCCGCCAAAGCCCGCATCCGTAACGACGTAGAGGTAGTACGGGCCTTCGATGCCGCGCGGCAGCGTCACTTCCAGCGTCTCGGTGTAGGACGCACCCGCCGCGAGCCCGGCCTTGTTGTCGTGCGCCTTGTTGCCCAGCGCGACAATGCGGTCCGCACGCAGCACCGGGTCGGGCGAAAAGTACACCGCGTCGACCCAGCCCTGGGTGCCGCTCCACACCGCTGCGCCGTCGTTCACCACCGTCCAGCTGACCAGCGCCTTCTCGCCGGAGACTCCCTGCGCGGGTCCCGTCACCGAAACGACTCGCAGGTCCGACACCCGCGGCGCGATCGAGGTGGTGGTCACCGCCCGGTTGTTGCTCTCGTTGGACTCGGTTATCCCGATGAGCGGATTGGTGTCGGCGATGACGGTCACGTAGCTGCCCTTCACCGCCGGCGACAGCGTGAACGACTGGCTGGTCGTGTAGGACTCGCTGGAGAGCAGCCCCTTCGGTCGCGTAAAGGAGTCAAGCAACCAGACCTTCGCGCCGGGCGCCGACATGTCCGCCACGTCCGATACGAACACCGAATCGGTCCAGATGCCGGGCGCAACGCCTTCGGCGAAGTTCTTCACCGTCCAGGTCACGGTGAACGGCGCGTCCACCGAGCCGGTCGCATCGGCGGTGACCTGGGTAACGATCAGATCCGGCAGCGGCGGCACCGGATTGCCGATAATGTCGATGCGCCGCGCCTTGTAGTTGCTGCTGTCGAGCGTGGTGGGATCGTCCGGGTTGATGTTCTGAACGAAGTTCGACTCGAACACCGCGTCGTAGGCGTCGCTCCACGGCGTGATGTAGTAGGTGCCCGACTCGATGACCGACGGCAGCCGCACGCGCACCACCGCGTCGTACGATTCGCCCACCGCCAAGCGCCCGTTGTGCGTAAATGTGCCCAGCAGGATGCCGCCGTTGCCCGCCGGCGCATCGCCCGGCGTCGGCCGCGTCTTGTCGCGAGCGAGCCAGATGGCGTCGGTCCAGCTGTCGCGGTCGGTGGCATTGGAACCGTTGTTTGTAACCCGGTAGCGGACCTCGATCTCGCCGCTGTATACGCCCTGATCGGGCGCAACGACCTGGCTCGTCACCAGGTCGGCGGGCTGGAATGGATCGACGTAAATCGGCCGCGCCAGCACGTTGTTGTCATCCCGCGGGTGCTCGTCGATCGCGTTGTCGACATCGGCGACAGCAATCAGATAGCCCTGCCCGCTGAAGCGCAGCGGAATGGTCAGCGTGTCGCTGAACTGCGAGTAGCTGCCGCCATCGGCCGCCAGCGCCTGTGCGTTACCGATGCGCCCGATCAATACATCGTCCGGACTGCGCTTGTTGTCGAGCGACAGATAGACCGCGTCGGACCATTGTCCGTTGGCGTCCACCGGTCCGCGATTGACCACCTCGAACGTCACCGACACTGTCCCGCCGCCGGTGACCCGGTCGGGGCCACTAAGGCTTGCCACCTGCAGATCGGGCCGGGGTTTGAGCGACAGCAGCAGCGCCGCGTCGTCGCCGGTCGTGTTGTTGGCCGCCGCGGCGCCGTGTTCGTACAGCACGATGCCGATGTTGGTGGTGATCTCCACACGCCACGAGCCCTCGATCCGGTCCGGCAGCCGCATGCGTTCGGTGCGCGTGTAGAACTGGTTGGTGTCGAGGCCCTGCGTAAAGGTGAAGCTGCCCAAGGCGATGGGGCGTGCGTCCGGGTCGCCGAGCTTGCGCAGCTGAACGGTATCGGTCCAGCTGCCCGCCGCGCGTGCGCCACCGTCGTTGCGCACCGTCCAGCCGATGTCGATCACTTGACCTTCGAGCGCCTGTGACGGCGCCGAGATGTCGATCACGCGCAGGTCGGGGCTCGGCGCGAGCGTGACGCTCAGCGTCCCGGCATAGGCGGTGTTGTTGTCGGTATAAACGAACTCGAACGGCCCGCCGGTGCGCACAAAGACGTGGAAATCGCCCGACAGCCCGTTCGGCAGATTCAAGATAGCGCTACGATCGTAGCCGAACGAAGGCGACAGCGCGCCGAGATGTTCAAAGGACTGGCTGACCACCACGTTGCGCCCTTCGGCGTCACGCGTCACTAGCACCGTGTCGTACCAGCGGAACTGGTCGGTGTTGCCGATGCCGTTGTTCTCCACCCGCCAGCTCGCGCGGAACGACCCGCCGGACTGTGCGCCAGCATCGGTGCTGGCCTGGACCACTTCTAGGTCCGCGTACGGGCGCACCATTACATCGAACGGCTGCGGCGCCGCGGCTGCGTTGTTGCTTTCGAGATCGTTCTCGAACACTTCCCCGCGCGCGTCGCTGCGCACGAACAACGTGTAGCGCCCGGTGAACGCCGGCGGCAGAAGGATCGTCTCGCTGCGCGAGTAGGACTCTCCCACAGCGAGTGCGCCCGGGCGCGCGAACTCGGCGAGCAAGATGTCGTCTCCGTTGCCGGCGATGGCATCGACCGACGCAACGATCGCGTCGGTCCACGAGCCGGTTCGCCCGGCGCCGGTGCCGACGTTGGTTACCGTCCAGCCGACGGTCACCCGCGCCGGATCGGCGATGGTGAGCGTCGGGGCGCTGACCGCCGACACCTCGAGATCGGCGTATGGGGCGAGCTGCACGTCGATCGGCGTCGCGGCCACATTATTCGACTCGGCGTTGAGTTCGCTTACCGTATTGCCGGAATCGCTGCGCAGGAGCACGAACCAACTGCCCGACACGTCGATCGGCAGCCCGACCTGAAGCGTCACGTCGTAGGCGGCACCGGGGACGAGCGGACCGGTAATCGTTTGCTCGCCCAGCAGACGGTCCGCGCCATCGAACAGCGCGTCGCGCGACAGATAGATGCGGTCGGTCCAACTTCCCTCGATTCCAGCGCTGCCCTCGTTCGCGACCGCCCAGGAGACAAGGATCGAGTCGCCGGAAATCGCGACCGCTGGCGCGCTCACCGAGCGCGCAACCAGGTCGCGGTGAACGAGCGCGACTGTCGCGGGTGCCGAGTAATTGTTGACCTCCCGGCCCTGTTCGAACACCTGCCCGAGGGCATCCGACACGACGATGATCTGGTAGTCGCCATCGTCGAAGCCGGGCATCGCAACGCTGGCGCTAGCGGAGTAGCTCGCGCCGGCGGCAAGATCAGCGCTGCGCGCGACCGACGCGAGCAGCGTGGCCGCCGCAGTACCGCCGGCCCGGGACAGGTAAACCCGGTCGGTCCACGGCGCGCGGGCGACCGCCTCGCCGGTATTGGTGACCGTCCAGGAAACGGTATGCGCCTCGCCGGCGAGCGCGGTCGGCGGCACCGTCACCGAGGTCACCGACAGGTCGGGCGCCGGCGAGAGGCTGATCGACGTGGCCGACAGCGCCAGGCCACGGTTGTTGCCGGTCAGCCCCTTCTCGTACACAGCGCCCTCGACGTCGCTCGCCACGATGAAGCGGAAGTTGCCGGAAATGCCCTCCGGCAGCGTCACCATGGCACGCACGGTATAGGTTGCGCCGGGCGTCAGCGCCCCGCTGCGCTGCACGTCGGTCAGCACCGCATCGGTGGTGTCGAGAACATCGTCGGCGGACAGGTAGACGCGGTCCTTCCACGCGGCAACGTCGGTGGCCGTATCGCCAATATTGCGCACACGCCAGATGACCTCCACGCGCTCGCCAGACTGCGCGGCGCTCGGCGCGATCACCGCTTCGATCGCCAGATCGGCATACGGCGTGGCCAGGTCGATCGCCCGCGGGGCCGAAGTATTGTTGGCGCGGGTGTCCGGCTCGAGCACGCTCTTGCCGGCATCGGTCAGCACGAACAGGTGATACCCGCCCTCGAGTTGCGTCGGCAGCAGCACGCTGGCCTGCGCATCGTAGCTCGCGCCCGAGGCCAGTGGTCCGCTGCGCGTCACTTCGCCCAGCACCCTGTCGTCGGCGTTGCCGGCGACCGCGTCGCGCGACAGCAGCACGCGATCCACCCACGATCCGGCGGCCGCCACTGGCCCGGCATTGGTCACCGTCCAGGTGACGTCGATGCTGGTTCCGCCGCGTCCGCTGGCGGGGGCGGACAACGCGGTGACCGAGAGATCGGCGTACGGCGCGGGGCTAGACTGCACCTCGATCTGCGCACTGTTGTTCGATTCCCCGGTGCCGGCGGCGTTGGTTTCGCTGACCGATCCGCTGCCGGCGGTGTTGGCATCGGCAGTGACGGTAATGCGCAGCAGGCCGGCGCCGCGGCTGCCTTCGGGCAACTGGAACACATACGACCGTTCGCGCGCGGCGCCCGCGTCCAGCGGACCATCCAGGGCCGGATCGTGGGCGACCGTGGCGTTCACCAAGAGCTCGCCGGTCGCGGCATTGCTCACCTGCACACGGTCGGTGAACGCGTTGACGACCGGACGCGCGCCGGTGTTCAGCGTGTCCCACCTCACGGTGACGGTGGTGCCGGCCTGCACCGGACCCGCATCGAGCCGCAGATTCGCAATCTGCAGGTCGGAGGCCGAGACGACGGTCAGCAGTGCAGTATTGTTGGTCTCGGCGGTGCCCTGCTGGTTGTACTCGGTGACGACGCTGGCGCTGTCCTCGGAGACGCTGAACTCGAAGCGCCCCTCGCCAATGCCGCCGGCGGGCCAGGTGAAGGTGGTCGAGCGATCGCGCGCCCCGCCCGGGTCGATCGGCCCGTTCCCCGGCAGCGACGGGTCGTAGTCCAGCGTGCGCACCAGCACGCTCTGGCCGGTGACGAGATTTCGCACCTGGATCGTCTCGGCCCATGCGTTTGCGGTCTCGCGCGTGCCGATGTTCTCCACGCGCCAGTGCAGGGTGACGAGGCTGCCCGGTGCCCAGCCGCCGGGCGGCTCGACCCTGAGGCTGCCGGCCACCAGGTCCGGGTAAGGCGCCAACAACGAGGCCACCACCGCAACGCTTGTGTTGTTCGACTCTCCGCTGCCGGCGGCATTTGCCTCGGCCACCGCATTGTCGACATCGGTGGTGACGCTGATCCGCAGGTTACCGGCGCCGCGCGGCCCTTCCGGCAGCACGATGTCCACCGAGTGCAGGACCGTCCCGCCGGGCGTCAGAGGCCCGGCGGAAGCTGCATCGTAATCGGCAAAGATGCTGGCAATGATCTCGCCAGTGGTTTCGTTGCGCACCAGCACGCGGTCTCGCCAGCTCACCGTCGCCTCGCGCCCACCGTCGTTGCGCACCTGCCAGACCACGGTGATCGTCGCGCCCGACTCGACTACCCCGGCCGCGCTCACCGACAGCCCTTCGACCACCAGGTCGGGCATTGGCCGAATCTCAAGATCGGTGATCCGCACCGGCGCGGCGGGCGTGACGTCATGCACCGTGAACTGGTAGCCATTGGGCGCGCTGTTGTATCGGCGGCCTTCGATGAGCAGGGTGTAGGTGCCGGCCACCGGCAGCGTGGTCGCGTCGACATCGCTGCCCAGGCTCTGCTGGAAGAGCTGGTTGCCGTGCGGCCCGATCAGCCGCCAGGTGCCGTCGCCGTTCTGCATCGAGCGCATGTCGAAGTAGAAGCGCTCGCCCGCCGCGGCGGTGAATCGGTACAGGTCGGTCTCGTTGCCGGGGTTAAGCTGTCCGCTCACCGCCGTGCCCGGCACGATCGCGGTGGCGCTCGCCAGATCCAGCAGCCGGAAGGCGTAGCCCGGGGTGGCCGCGCCGCTCGCATCGAGGGTGAGCACGTAGTCGCCCGCCACCAGGTCGAACACCGGGTTGCCGTCCCAGGAATCGACGTTCTGGAACCCCCCGCTGCCGGCGACCCCGCGCGGACCGGACAGGTTCCAGCTGAGCGCGCTGTCGGAGAGCGCATCGAACACCACCAGCGTGCGTGCAGCCAGCGTGAAAGTGTAGCGATCGACCTGCCCGGCGTGGTCGATCGCGCCGTCGATTCTCGTGCCGAACACGAGCGGTATTGCTTGGTCGCTCACCGGCTGGACGTTGAACTCGTAGGCATTGGGCGCGCTGTTGTAGCGCCGGCCTTCGATGAGCAGGGTGTAGGTGCCGGCAGCGGGCAGCGTTGTCGCATCGACATCGGCGTTCAGACCCGTCTGGAACAGCGTGTTGCCGTAGGGCCCGATCAGCCGCCAGGTGGCGTCGCCGTTCTGTACCGAGCGCATGTCGAAGTAGAAGCGCTCGCCCGCGGCGGCGGTAAAGCGATACAGGTCGGTCTCGTTGCCGGGGTTGAGCTGCCCGCTCACCGCCGTGCCCGGCACGATCGCCGTGGCGCTCGCCAGGTCGAGCAGCCGGAAGGCGTAGCTCGGGACCTCGAAGCCGCTCCCGCTCAACGCCAGCACATAGTCGCCCGCCGCCAGGTCGAGTACCACGCTGCCGTCCCAGGAATCGACGTTCTGGAACCAGCCGCTCGCCGCCACGCCGCGCGGCCCGGCGAGGCTCCAGTTCAGCCGGCTGTCGGAGAGCGCATCGAGGTACACGCGCGTGCGATCGGCAAGCGTGAAGGCGTAGCGGTCGGTCTGCCCGGCATGATCGATCGCGCCGTCGACCCGCGTGCCGAGCGCGATCGCCGCGCTCTGATCCACCACCGCCTGCACCACGAACTGGTAGTTGTTGGCCGCGCTCAGGTAGCCGCGGCCCTCCAGCAGCAGCGTGTAGGTGCCGGTCAGCGGCAGCAGCGTCGGGCCCGCATCCGTGCTCAGCCCATTGCGGAACACCACGTCGCCGTAAGGTCCGATCAGCTGCCAGATGCCGTCGCTGCTCTGGATCGAGCGCATGTCGAACACGAAGCGCTCGCCGGCCGTCGCGTCGAAGCGGTACAGGTCGGACTCGTTGCCGGGGTTGAGCTGCCCGTTCACCAGCGCCCCCGGCACGATCGGCGCCGCGCTCGCCAGATCGACCAGCCGGAAGCTGTAGGCGCCGGTGGTGCTGCCGGCCACGGTGAAGCGGTAATCGCCCGCCACCAGGTCGAGCACCGTGCTGCCGTCGGAGGAATCCGTGCTCGCGAAACTGCGGGCGTTTATCACCGTGCCGGCAGGACCTTCCAGCGTCCAGTGCAGCCCGAAGTTCCACGTGCGCGAGTCCACGTGCACCAGCGACCGCTGCGCCAGGCTGAACGTGAACACGTCCTTCTCCCCCGCCGCACCCACCGTGTCGCTGACCACATCGCCGAGAGCGATCGGCGTGCCGCCAACCACCGGCGGGGTGTTGCCACGCAACTCGACATTGAAAGCGTAGGCATTCGGCGCGGTGTTGTAGCGCCGCCCTTCAACCAGCAACGTATAGATGCCGGCTGTGTTCAGTGTAAGCTCGGCCGAATCCAGCGCAATCGACTGGAAAAAAATCGGATTGCCGTACGGCCCGAGCAGTCGCCAATAGGCGTCCGAACTCGTGGCCGACTGGCTGTCGAAGAACAGCCGGTCTCCCGCCGAGACGGCGATCTTGTATACGTCGGTTTCGTTGCCCGGATCGAGCACGCCGGTGACCGGCGTGCCGGGCGCGATCGCCGGGCCCTGGCTCAGGTCGAGCAGCCGGAAGGCATAGCTGCCCGTCGACTCACCCGCGGGATCGATGTTCAGCGTGTAGCTGCCCGGCACGAGATCGAGCGCCGGTGTCGGGCTTCCCCAATCGGCCGAGTCCGCGTTCTGGAAGCTGCGATTGACGAGCACGTCGCCGCGCGGGCCAGACAGCGACCAGCGCAAGCTCGAATCCGCCAGCGAATCGACCAGTACCAATGCCCGGTCGACGAGAGAAAACGTGTAGCGGTCGATCTGGCCGGCATGCGCAATCGCGCCGTCCACTCGCGTGCCGAGCGCAAGCGCGAAGCTCTCGTCGACGACCGGCTGGATGTTGAACAGGAAGGCGTTCGCCGCACTGGCGTAGCGCCGCCCCTCCAGCAGCAGCGTATAGCGCCCGGTCAGCGGCACGGCGATCACATCGAGGTCGCCGCCCAGAGTCTGCGAGAAGAGCTGGCTGCCGTCGGGCGCGATCAGACGCCACTGGCCGTCGCCGACGCTGATCGAGCGGAAGTCGAAATAAAAGCGCTCGCCAGCGGACGCATCGAAGCGGTACGCCTGGGTGGCATTGCCCGGGTCGAGCGTGCCGCTGACCGGCGAACCCGGCGTGATCGGCAGCGCATCGCCAAGCGCCAGCAGGCGGAATGCATAGCTGCCGGTCGCGTCGCCCGTTGGATCGATGGTCAGCGCATAGTCGCCCGCCACCAGCGAGAGCAGCGGGTTGGCCCCGCCCCAATCCGACGAATCGGCATTCTGGAACGTGCGCCCCGCCAGGACGCCGCCGCCCGACCCGGTCAGCGACCAGCCGAATGCGACGTCCGAGAGCGAGTCGAAGACCACGTGCGTGTCCGCCGACAGCGCAAAGGCGTAGCGATCGGTTTCGCCGGCGGTCGCAATGCGACCGGCTACGATTCCCGCGTTTAGCGGCAGGCGCTGGTGCACCGTGGCGTCATTGCCGTTCGGGCTCGCATCCGCGACCGTCGAGCCGGAACCTTCGTCGAACCGGTAGTAAGCCTGGAGGCCCGCTTCGGTTCCCGCGAGGGATGCTCCGCGCGCAGCCTGGATCTCGGTTTCGCTCCGCGCCAGGCTCCACAGCCGCACCTCGTCGATCGCGCCCTCGAAGCGTGAAGGGTTCCAGGTTTCCGGGCTGTAGCCGATACGCAACGGCTGCGTGTTCGATGGCGCGGAGGTGGTAGAGATTACGCGCTCGGCGCTCAGCGCTCCATCGAGATAGATGCGCAGGCTGCCGCCGGCACGGTCGAACACCGCCGCGACGTCGTACCAGCGACCGGCCTCGATCGAGCCGGCCGCCGTCTGCAGGTCCTGGTTCGGCTGCCCCGCTAGTGAGGTGGACGCGAACACGTAGCCGGCGCGATTAATCCAGAGGGAATAGCTGCGCGCCTGGCTGGCCTCGGTACCCTTAACGACCAGCGGCATCCAGTCGCCGGCGAAGCGATCCACCCGGAAGCTCGCCTCGAGCGTCAGCGTGCCGGTGAGATCGTTCGCGCCGGCGTGCGGCGCCTCCACCCACTGGAGGCCGTCGAGGAACAGCGCTTCGCCCTGACGGCCATCGACCCACTGTGGGCTCAGGCCGCGGCTTTCGCCAAGGCTCAGCGCAATGCTCTGCTCGGTCGCGGGACTGACGTTGAACTGGTAGCCATTGGGCGCGCTGTTGTATCGGCGGCCTTCGATGAGCAGGGTGTAGGTGCCGGCCACCGGCAGCGTGGTCGCGTCGACATCGCTGCCCAGGCTCTGCTGGAAGAGCTGGTTGCCGTGCGGCCCGATCAGCCGCCAGGTGCCGTCGCCGTTCTGCATCGAGCGCATGTCGAAGTAGAAGCGCTCGCCCGCCGCGGCGGTGAATCGGTACAGGTCGGTCTCGTTGCCGGGGTTAAGCTGTCCGCTCACCGCCGTGCCCGGCACGATCGCGGTGGCGCTCGCCAGATCCAGCAGCCGGAAGGCGTAGCCCGGGGTGGCCGCGCCGCTCGCATCGAGGGTGAGCACGTAGTCGCCCGCCACCAGGTCGAACACCGGGTTGCCGTCCCAGGAATCGACGTTCTGGAACCCCCCGCTGCCGGCGACCCCGCGCGGACCGGACAGGTTCCAGCTGAGCGCGCTGTCGGAGAGCGCATCGAACACCACCAGCGTGCGTGCAGCCAGCGTGAAAGTGTAGCGATCGACCTGCCCGGCGTGGTCGATCGCGCCGTCGATTCTCGTGCCGAACACGAGCGGTATTGCTTGGTCGCTCACCGGCTGGACGTTGAACTCGTAGGCATTGGGCGCGCTGTTGTAGCGCCGGCCTTCGATGAGCAGGGTGTAGGTGCCGGCAGCGGGCAGCGTTGTCGCATCGACATCGGCGTTCAGACCCGTCTGGAACAGCGTGTTGCCGTAGGGCCCGATCAGCCGCCAGGTGGCGTCGCCGTTCTGTACCGAGCGCATGTCGAAGTAGAAGCGCTCGCCCGCGGCGGCGGTAAAGCGATACAGGTCGGTCTCGTTGCCGGGGTTGAGCTGCCCGCTCACCGCCGTGCCCGGCACGATCGCCGTGGCGCTCGCCAGGTCGAGCAGCCGGAAGGCGTAGCTCGGGACCTCGAAGCCGCTCCCGCTCAACGCCAGCACATAGTCGCCCGCCGCCAGGTCGAGTACCACGCTGCCGTCCCAGGAATCGACGTTCTGGAACCAGCCGCTCGCCGCCACGCCGCGCGGCCCGGCGAGGCTCCAGTTCAGCCGGCTGTCGGAGAGCGCATCGAGGTACACGCGCGTGCGATCGGCAAGCGTGAAGGCGTAGCGGTCGGTCTGCCCGGCATGATCGATCGCGCCGTCGACCCGCGTGCCGAGCGCGATCGCCGCGCTCTGATCCACCACCGCCTGCACCACGAACTGGTAGTTGTTGGCCGCGCTCAGGTAGCCGCGGCCCTCCAGCAGCAGCGTGTAGGTGCCGGTCAGCGGCAGCAGCGTCGGGCCCGCATCCGTGCTCAGCCCATTGCGGAACACCACGTCGCCGTAAGGTCCGATCAGCTGCCAGATGCCGTCGCTGCTCTGGATCGAGCGCATGTCGAACACGAAGCGCTCGCCGGCCGTCGCGTCGAAGCGGTACAGGTCGGACTCGTTGCCGGGGTTGAGCTGCCCGTTCACCAGCGCCCCCGGCACGATCGGCGCCGCGCTCGCCAGATCGACCAGCCGGAAGCTGTAGGCGCCGGTGGTGCTGCCGGCCACGGTGAAGCGGTAATCGCCCGCCACCAGGTCGAGCACCGTGCTGCCGTCGGAGGAATCCGTGCTCGCGAAACTGCGGGCGTTTATCACCGTGCCGGCAGGACCTTCCAGCGTCCAGTGCAGCCCGAAGTTCCACGTGCGCGAGTCCACGTGCACCAGCGACCGCTGCGCCAGGCTGAACGTGAACACGTCCTTCTCCCCCGCCGCACCCACCGTGTCGCTGACCACATCGCCGAGAGCGATCGGCGTGCCCACCGCAGTCGAGGGCGCCGCAGGACGCGGCTCGACGTTGAACTGGTACGAATTTGCGGCAGACTTGGCAACGCGACCTTCGATCAGCAGCGTGTAGTCGCCGGTGGAAGGCAGCGCGATCGTATCGACATCAACGGACAGCGCTTGCTGAAAGACCTGGTTGCCGTAGGGCCCGATCAGCCGCCATGAGCCGTCGCCGTCGGCCACCGAAACCATGTCGAAATAAAAGCGGTCGCCGGCACTCGCGCTGAACCGGTAGACATCGGTTGCATTGCCGGGGTCGAGCGTACCGGCAACCGGCGTACCGGGCGCGATCGCCGGGCCCTGGCTCAGGTCGAGCAGCCGGAAGCTGTAGGCCGGCACTTCGGCGCCATAGGCGCGCAGCGTCAACGTGTAGTCGCCCGCCACCAGGTCGAGCGGCCAGTTGCCGTCCGACGAATCGGAGTATTGCAGCGACGCGGAACTTACCTCGACGCCGCGCGGCCCGCGCAGACTCCATTCGAGCTGACTGTCGGACAGCGCGTCGAAGTAAAGCTGGCTGCGCGCCGCCAGCGAGAAGGTGTAGTGCTGCGCCTGGCCGGCGTGCGCGATTGTCCCGTCGATTTGAGCCCCGAGCGCGAGTGGCGAGGTCTGGTCGACGATCGGCTGCAGCACAAAGCTGTAGGCGTTGGCGCTGGTCTGACCAATGTCGCCTTCCAGCATGAGCGTGTAGATGCCAGCAGTTGCGATCTCCACCGGCCCCACGCCGTTGGCGAGGGCCGTGCTCCAGAGTTCGTCCCCCCAGGGGCCGATCAGCCGCCACACGGCGCTGCCATTGTCGATTGAGCGCAGATCCAAGAAGTAGCGTTCGCCGGCGGCGGCAGCGAAGCGATACAGGTCGCTCTCATTGCCGGGATCGATCGCGCCGTGAACGATAGTCCCCGGCGCGATCGAGGTGGCGTCGGCCAAGTCGACCAGGCGGAAGAAGAAATCGTCGTCGCGAACGCCGGACACGGTCAGCCGGTAGTCGCCCGGCGCCAGGTCGAGCGGCGGTCCACCCCACCAGTGGTCGCTGCGGCCGATGCCGCGCTGATCGACCAGCAGCCCCGCCGGCCCCTCAAGCGACCATCGGATTTCGCCGTCGGGGTCGTAGGTGCGCGAATCGAAATGCACCAGGCTGCGCTGCGCAAGGCTGAACTGGTAATCGACCGCCGCGCCGAAGAAACCCAGGGTGCCGTCCACCAGTTCGCCAAGCAGAATCGGCGTTCCTGTCAATGGCGGCGGCGGCAGGTAGTCGACCAGCAGCACGGAAAACTCATATGGCGTGGGCGCGCTTGCGGTGAGCCCGCCTTCGACCAGCACGGTGTAATTGCCAGTGATGCTCAGATCCAGATCACCCGAACTGGCATCGATGTCGCTGCTGAACAACTCCCGCCCAAAGGGATCGATCAACCGCCACCAGGCGCCGACGCTCGGAGGCGCCATGCTCTCCAGGATTACGCGCGTGCCGGCGTCGGCCCACAAGTTGAACGCCAGCGTTCCGTTGCCGGGGTCGAGGGTGCCGGCGACCGGCGTGTCGAAAGCCACCGGGGCCCCTGCGGCAAGATCGAGCAGGCGGAAGCTGTAGGCGCCGGTGTCGCCGCTCTGCCCGTCGACTGTCAGCACATAGTCGCCGGGAACAAGATCCATCGCAGGCGGATACCAGGCGTTCCCCGCGTCGGACACATAAAACTCGGTCGGACCCGACACCGTTCCTCGCGGACCCTCGAGCCGCCAGCGCAAGCCGCTGTCGCTGAGCGAGTCAAAGTAGAGCAGCCGACGCTCATCGAGCGTGAAGGAGTGACGGTGTACCTCGGCGGCAAACGCAATCACTTGATCGACGCGCTCACCCAGCTTAAGAATAAAGGCGGACTCGAAGACCGGCTGGACGTTGAACTCGTAGGCATTGCCCGCACTGGCGTAGCTCGCTCCGCTGATCAGCAGCGTGTAGGCGCCGGTTGACGGCAGCACGAGGGCGTCCACGTCATTCAGCAGCGAGGTGCTGAAGAGTTCCTGCCCGTACGGTCCGATCAGTCGCCAGGTGCCGTTGCCGTTCTGCACCGAGCGCATGTCGAAGTACAGGCGGTCGCCCGCCACGGCGGGCAGACGATACAAGTCGGTCTCGTTGCCGGGATCCAGGTCGGCGACGACCGGATAACCCGCCGCAATCGGTGCGGCGCTCGCCAGATCGAGCAGTCGGAAAGCATAGGCCGTCGCGCTGCCAAAGGGGCTGCTCAGGGACAGTACGTAGTCCCCAGCGACCAGGTCCAGTACAGGCGCCGTGGTGTCATCGGTAAACCAGGCATTGTCGACGACCACGCCCGCCGGACCGGTCAAGCTCCAATTGAGGTACCCATTGGACAGGGCGTCGAGATGCATCAGCGCACGCCCCGCGAGCGTAAAGGCGAAACGATTCACCGCTCCACCGCTGGCAACGACGCCATCCACCCGGGCGCCGATCGCGAGCGGGGTCACGCCACTGATCATCGAGCGGACGCTGAATTGATAGGCGTTGGCCGCGATATTCGCGCTGCGTCCCTCGATCAGCAGCCGGTAAGTGCCAGTGGCGGGCAGGGGATCGCTCGTCCTGTCCTGCCCCATCGCCGCAAAGAAGATCGTGTTGCCATACGGACCGAGCAGGCGCCAGTAGGTGTCGCTGTTCGCCAGCGACTCGATGTCGAAATGCAGCCGCTCGCCGGCGACGCCGGCAATCAGGAAGACGTCGGTCTCGTTGCCGGGCTCGAGCGTGCCGCCGACCGACTGGCCGATTGCCAGCGCATGGCCCTGCGACAGATCGAGCAACCGGAACGCGTAGCCGCCGGTCTGTTGGTCCGCGCCGTCGATCGCCAGCACATAGTCGCCGGGCACCAGGTCAAGCAGCGGATTGCCGTCGACCGAATCCGATGCGCGCAAGGACGCGTTGCTGACAGTCTGGCCGCGCGGGCCGGACAGCGACCAGCGCAGATTGCTGTTGGTCTGCGAATCGAAATAAGCCGTCTGCCGGGCGTCGACGGTAAAGGTGTAACGATCGGTCTGGCCGGGGTGCGCAATCGCGCCATCGACGCGCGCGCCGAACGCCAGCGGCGCAGTGTCGTCGACGACCGGCTGGACATTGAACTGCAGGGCAGTCGGCGCGGTTCGGGCGATGCCACCCTCCAGCAGCAGGATATAGTCGCCGTCAAAGGGCAGCGCGGTTACATCGACATCGGTGCCGAACGATTGCGAGAACACCTGCACGCCATGCGGATCAATCAGCCGCCAGACGCCATCCGACGACGCAGCGGACTGCATGTCGAAGTAGAAGCGCTCGCCCGCCTGGGCGGTGAATCCGAACGCGGCGGTGCCGTTGCCCGGCGACAGCGTTACCGCTAACGGTGCGCCCGGCGTGATCGCCGTCGCATCCGACGCGTCGAGCAGCACGAAACGGTAGTCGCCGGTCTGGTCCCCGGACGCGTCGACCGTCAGCTCGTAGTCGCCAGCAATGAGATTGAGCACCGGATTGGCGTTCTGCGCGTCGGAAAAGCGCAGCTGACGGCTGGTGACTTCTGCGCCGCGCGGGCCGTTTAGCGACCAGAAAATAGTGGAATCGCTACGCGAATCGAAGACAAGGGTCTTGTCCCTGTCGAGGGTAAAGACGTAGCGGTCCGTCTCCCCGGGGATATCGATGCTGCCAGAGACATCCGCCGACATGAGCATCCGTTGCTCGAGCGCTTCGAACACCGGATTGCGCTTGAAAGGCGGCCGCGCCCGCCGCCGCCCGGTCCACTTGCGCGCGGCTTCGCGCCCGCAACGGCGCAAGCCGTCGACGACTCTGGTCAGTTCGCTCAGCAGCGGCACGGTGAATCCCGGGGAAGAATGAATTGGGAACGGCCCGGACCGGCGCGATGCGCCGCCGCGGCGGGATCAATCCGCCAGGCGACGTCGGCGCACAAACCGGGCGAACGCGCGCGGCGTAGGCTCGAAGAGCGCGCGCGCGCAGGCAAACCACAGGCGTCGAACCGCGTTAAACGGGCGCTGGAAGAACCCGCGCAGGGACTGCTCACGAAGGCGAAAGGGCACGCCGGCTCGCGCGACGAACCGCGTCGAATAGCGCCAAACTTCCCGAGCATGCTCCTCCCCTGCATTCACTCGCTGGCTTGGCGTACCGCAGTTTTTTCGTTCTCTTATTCTTGTTGTCTAACTGCTGTCGTGTTGCGCAAGAAAGCGTGCGATGAGATTGCCGTGCGCCGCAAGAGTTGTCAATGACGCTCGCATCACATCATCACAGTAAATCAACGCTCCAAAGTACTCGGCCGGTATTAATACCTGCGTGTCGGCTCGTGGCCGACTGAGCTTGAGCTACAGGCTGACGAAGGGCAATCTGGTCACTCTTAACAAGAACGCTGCTCCAAACCCGGCAACCGTACACTTGAAGCATTACCTGCATCCCGTTCAGCAACATGCGGGAACCGCAAGAGAAACTTTCCTTGTTACGCACGGTTCGGCGAAAGGCGGCGCAGCGCCATACCGACAGCCATGACCGCCCGGAGCTGCCTGAAACGTCCAGGACAGAGAAACGCGGCGGCTTTCCGTCGCCCCCTGTCACGGGCCCGAAACGGCGAGTTGAGCCGCTCGCTCGATCTCGGCACAATGCGGGGCGCGTGCCGTCAGTCCCAGACCGAATTCCGCATCCGGATCACCCGCCCGGGTGCGCCGACCGTCCGTCCTCCTCCCCGATGACCGTCCAGCACACGCCGATGATGCAGCAGTACCTGGGCATCAAGGCACAGCATCCCGACAAGCTGCTGTTCTATCGCATGGGCGACTTCTACGAGCTGTTCTATGAAGACGCGCAGCGCGCCGCCCGCCTGCTCGACATCACGCTCACTACCCGCGGCAGTTCCGCCGGCGCGCCGATCCAGATGGCCGGCGTGCCGTTCCATGCGGTGGAGCAGTACCTGGCGAAGCTGGTGCGCCTCGGCGAATCGGTGGCGATCTGCGAGCAGATCGGCGACCCCGCGACCTCGCGCGGCCCGGTCGAGCGCAAGGTGCTGCGGGTGGTCACGCCCGGGACGCTCACCGACGCCGCCCTGCTCGACGACCGGCGTGAAAACATCGTCGCCGCAATACAGATTGCGAACCAGCGCCTGGGCATCGCCTGGCTGTCGCTCGCCGGCGGCCGCTTCAGCGTCGCCGAGACCGAGCCGGCGCGCCTCGCCGCCGAGCTCGACCGCCTGCGCCCGGCGGAGCTGCTGGTGCCGGAAGGGTTCGGGTCGGCCGTCGTCACCGCGTCGGCGATCGCGGTGAAATCCCTGCCCCCCTGGCAGTTCGACGAAGATGCGGCCGTGCGTGCGCTGACCCGCCAGTTCGAGACGCGCGACTTGTCCGGCTTCGGCTGCGACGGCCTGAGCGCCGCCATCGGCGCCGCCGGCGCACTGCTCGAATACGCGCGCGCGACCCAGGGCGGCGACATCGCGCATGTGCGCGCGCTGCGGGTGGAGCGCGACGACAGCTTCGTGCGCCTCGACGAGGCCACCCGGCGCAATCTCGAGATCAGCGAGACGCTGCGCGGCGAGCCGGCACCGACCCTGCTGTCGATGCTGGACGGCTGCGCCACCGCCATGGGCAGCCGCTGGCTGCGCCATGCGCTGCATCACCCGCTGCGCGACCGCGCGGTGCTGGAGGCAAGGCTCGACGCGCTGGAGGCGCTGACCGGCGGCGGCACACGCCCGCGATCGCGGCAGCTGCATGCAGCGCTCGCCGGCTTTGCCGACATCGAGCGCATCGGCTCGCGCATCGCGCTGGGCAGCGTGCGCCCGCGCGAACTGGCGGCGCTGCGCGACGCGCTGCAGCGTCTGCCCGATCTCGCCAGGCTGCTGGCGGAGGCGGCGGCGCCGCGGCTGGCGGCGCTCGGCGCGGGCCTTGCGCTCGATCCGGCCCTGCCCGCCCTGCTGGAGCGCGCACTGCTCGCGGAGCCCGCCGCCGCCCTGCGCGACGGCGGCGTCATCAACGACGGCTACGATGCCGAGCTCGATGAGCTGCGCGCGCTGCAGAACAATGCCGCCGAGTTTCTTTCCGCGCTGGAGGCGCGCGAACGCGCCCGCACCGGCATCGCCAATCTGAAAGTGGAATACAACCGGGTGCACGGCTTCTATATCGAGGTCACCCGCGCCCAGTCGGACAAGGTGCCGGAGGACTACCGGCGCCGGCAGACCCTGAAGAACGCCGAACGCTACATCACGCCCGAGCTGAAGGCCTTCGAGGACAAGGCGCTGTCGGCGCGCGACCGCGGCCTGGCGCGCGAAAAGCAGCTCTTCGACGCGCTGCTGGCCGCGCTGCGCCCGCAGGTCGAGGCGCTGCAGCGTGCCGGCGCCTGCGTGGCCGAAGCCGACGCCCTGGCGGCGCTGGCAGGGCATGCCGCGGCCCACGACTACTGCCGGCCGCAGTTCAGCCAGCACCCGCTGCTGGAAATTGAAGGCGGGCGCCATCCGGTGGTCGAGGCGCAGGTGGAGAACTTCGTGCCCAATGACACCCGCCTCGGCGCCGAGCGGCGGCTGTTGCTGATGACCGGGCCGAACATGGGCGGGAAATCCACTTACATGCGCCAGGTCGCCCTCATCGTGCTGCTGGCGCATGTGGGCTGCTTCGTGCCGGCGAAGCGTGCGCTGATCGGCCCGGTCGACCAGATATTCACCCGCATCGGCGCCTCCGACGACCTGGCCGGCGGGCGCTCGACTTTCATGGTGGAGATGACCGAGGCGGCCAATATCCTGCACAACGCCACCGAGCAATCGCTGGTGCTGATGGACGAGGTGGGCCGCGGTACGTCCACCTTCGACGGCGTGGCGCTGGCGCTGGCGATCGCGCGCCATCTGCTCGAGCACTGCCGCAGCTACACGCTGTTCGCCACCCACTATTTCGAGCTGACCCGGCTGGCGGCGGAGTACCGCGAAGTCGCGAACGTCCACGTCTCGGCAGTGGAGCACCGGGATCGCATCGTGTTCCTGCACGCGGTGGAGGAAGGCCCCGCCTCGCAGAGCTACGGCATCCAGGTGGCGCAGCTCGCCGGCGTACCCCAGGCGGTCATCCGCGCCGCGAAGAAACATCTGGCGCGGCTCGAGCAGGAAGCCGCCGCGCGCGACCCGCAGGGCGACCTGTTCACCGCCGGGGCGGCCGCGCCCGAACCGCCGGCACCGCACCCGGCGCTGGACCTGCTGCGCGAAGCCGACCCCGACGCCCTCACGCCCAAAGTGGCGCTCGACCTGCTCTACCGTCTGCGCAAGCTGCTGGACTGACTGCGCGTGTTCAGCGCGGCGGTACGGCGGCGACCACGCCGGCGTCCGCCTCGCCGCACCCGGAGGCGATCTTCTCCCGCGCGACCTCGCGCAGCCGCGTGGCCGCGGCGAACGCGTCGGCCGCGTCGTCCCGCGGCGCGATGGGTGTGCCGAAAGTCACGGCCACGACGCCCCGGCGCGGCAACCAGAGCCGGCCGCGCAGCAGGGCGCGGCTGCCACGGATCGCCACCGGATAGACCGGCACCCGCGCGCGCGCCGCCACCACGAACGCGCCCAGGTGAAACGGCAGCAGGCCCGGCCGCTCGGTGAACGTTCCTTCCGGAAAGAACGCCAGCGGCTGGCCGCGCGCGGCAGCCGCCGCCAGGCGGTC
>ERZ869936.367-NODE-367-length-44913-cov-19.521512_pt1 | contig 44913 bp, 42 predicted proteins | sample MGYA00520876_ERZ869936 | MGnify/ENA primary metagenome ERZ869936 (study PRJEB32218, sample SAMN09650985) | biofilter metagenome | isolation source: enrty point of leading RO module | place: Saudi Arabia: Thuwal, RO plant located on Red Sea | collected 2016-02-17 ... | reverse complement strand
CGGGACTCGGCATCGCCTTCAACGCCAAGCAACTGGTGAAGGAGAACGCCGACACGTCGTTGTCGGTTCCATATCTCGACTCCATCCTCTTCGTGATGGGAGTACGGAGAGAGCACGTCGAGGCGGCTGATGCCCTCGACCCGGACTTTTCCGGTCAAGAGCCCATCCCGGTTCCGGGTACCCCGCCTATTTGAGGATCGAGAGCACCTGAGGGTGCAAGTCCGGCCCCGCGGCGACGATGCTGTTCCCGTCGACAGGGTCGTCGCCGTGCCAGTCCGTGATGACGCCGCCGGCACCCCGGACGATTGGGATGAGCGGAATGAGGTCCCAGCGGTTCATCACCGGGTCCGCCATGATGTCGGCCCGGCCGGAAGCGAGCATCAGGTAGCCGTAGCAGTCGCCCCAGGTCCTGGTCATGGCCGCCCGGCGTCGTAGGTCGTCGAACCTGGCGGGGTCCTGGAAGCGGTCGACGAGATTCGGGTCGGTGGTGAGCAGCGTGGCATCAGCAATGCTGTCGCAGTGACGGATGCCAACCACGCGGTCGTTGAGCGTTGTCCGACCTTCGGTGCCGATCATCAGCTCGTCGAGGATGGGTTGGTAGATCACACCAAGCACGGGTTGGCCCCCCTCGAGCAGGCCGATCAGGGTCCCGAAGAGGGGGACGCCGGAGACGAATGAGATCGTCCCGTCGATCGGGTCGAGCGTCCACACGTGCTCGGCTTCGGTGTTCTCGGCGCCGAACTCCTCACCCACGATGCCATGGTCGGGGTACTCCTCTTTGATCATCGTCCTCAGAAGCTCCTCGGCGCCCCTGTCCGCAGCGGTCACGATCGAACCGTCCGGTTTGGTGTCGACCGCGGTGGCTCCGCTGCGGAAATGCTCGACGATGATCCGTCCGGCTGCCCGGGCCAGCTCCGTGGCGAACTCGATCAATCGAGATCCCAGTCGTGGTGGAAGAACTCGCCTCTTGGCTCGTCAACCCGCTCGAAGGTGTGTGCTCCGAAGTAGTCGCGCTGAGCCTGGATCAGGCTGGCGGGGAGACGCTCGGAGCGCATTCCGTCGAAGTACGTGAGAGCGCTGGCGTAGGCGGGCACGGGGAGCCCTGCTGCGACCGAGGCCGCCACAACTTTGCGCCATGGATCGATGGCCTCTTTCAGTGCGCTCTTGAAGAAGTCGGCGGTGGTGAGATCCTCCATGTCGGGCTCTGCCTCGAAGGCCCTCATGATGTCCCCGAGGAACTCAGCCCTGATGATGCACCCCGCTCGCCACAGGGAAGCGATCGAGGCCATGTCGAGGTCCCATCCGAACTCCTTCGAGGCTCGGGACATCAGCCGGAACCCTTGGGCGTAGGAGATGATCTTTGATGCGTAGAGAGCCGACTCGATGTCGTCGACGTGCACATCTGAGATCTCTCCGGTCGGCTCGGAGAAAACCCCCGCCAGAGTCTTGCGCAAAGCGGGGTCTGAGCTGACGATGCGGGCATACACGGCTTCGGACACCAGCGTGGTCGGCTCGGCGAGCTCCATCGACGCGATGACGGTCCACTTCCCCGTCCCTTTCTGGCCGGCGGCATCGAGGATCTTGTCGATCATGGGCTCGCCGCCCTCGGACTCGGCCAGGATCGCGGCAGTTATCTCGATGAGATACGAGTCGAGCCTGCCCTCATCCCATCTGGCGAACACCTCACCGATTTCCGTCGGGCCCATGCTCATCCCGCGACGCATCAGGTCGTAGGCCTCGGCGATCACCTGCATGTCGCCATACTCGATCCCGTTGTGCACCATCTTCACGAAATGACCCGCGCCCCCGGGCCCCACCCATTCACAGCACGGTTCGCCATCGGGGGCCAGTGCAGCGATCCCTTTGAGCATGTCTTCGACCACCGCCCAGGCGTCGGGGCTGCCTCCCGGCATGATCGATGGCCCATGTCGAGCACCTTCCTCACCGCCGGAGAAGCCGATTCCGAGATAGCGGAGACCGAGGTCGGTCAGGCTGGAAGTGCGACGATCGGTGTCCGTGTAGAGGGAGTTGCCCCCGTCCATGATGATGTCGCCGGGCTCGAGAAGCGGAACGAGGTCTTCAATGACGGTGTCTACGGGATTCCCCGCGGGGATCATCAGGAGAATGCGACGGGGACGCTCGAGGCAGTCGACGAGCTCCTCGAGGGACACAGACGACATGATGTCCTTGTCAACGGCCTCGCCGGCCATGAAATCCATCGTTGTCGACGGCGTGCGGTTGTAGACCGCGACCGTCTGACCCGAGTCGGCGAGGTTGAGGGCGAGGTTTGCCCCCATGACTCCGAGGCCAATAACACCTATGTCTGCGCTTGTATCCATGGGCCCAGGCTATTACTTCGATGTCGAAACGCTTAGCCTTGGCCGTCGAGATGACGACGGCGACTCGAAACGACTCCCAGGTTGACCACCGAAGGTGCCGCTAGTGGAGCATCGAATCGGCATCGACGTTGGTGGCAGCGGGATCAAAGGAGCCATCGTCGACAGGGAGAAAGGCGAGCTGGTCAGCGAGAGGCTCCGGATAGAGACTCCTCAGCCGGCGGACGTCCCCTCGGTCGCAAGGACGGTGGCCGAAGTCGTTGACGGGCTCGACTTCCCGGGCCCGATCGGGGCGGGATTTCCATCCGTGATCCGAGATGGCGTCGCCCTGAGCGCCAACAACATCCACCACGATTGGATCGGCACCGATGTCGCGAAGACCTTCTCGGAGGCTACGGGAAGGAAGTTCACGATCGTCAATGACGCCGATGCCGCCGGCCTCGCTGAAGCAAGATTCGGGGCGGCGCGCGATGTTCCTCGCAAGGCACTCGTGCTGACGTTCGGAACGGGAATCGGGAGTGCATTGATGTTCAAGGGCGAGCTCGTACCAAATTTCGAGCTCGGTCAGATCGAGTTCGAGGGCGTCCGGCCTGCGGAGCAGGAGTTCTCGGCGAAAGCCCGCAAGAAGCGAAACCTGTCTTGGGACGATTGGGGAAAGGAAACCGCGCGCTATCTCGAGTATGTCCAGGAGGTGCTCAACCCGGACCTGATCATCTTTGGTGGTGGAGTGGTGAAGGAGTGGGAGCAATACCACCACCTTCTGCCCTCAACGCTGCGGATCGTCCCGGCTCAGCTACTCAACAACGCCGGGATCGTCGGAGCCTCACTGGTTGCCGACGGTGCTCTCTCCTGACGAAGCCTCTAGCGGCCACCGTTCGTCTCGAAGCCTTCGAACCTGTTTGTGTCCCGGAGCGGTACGCGCACATCGAGGACCGTCCCGTCCGGCTCATGCTTCTCTGCGAGGACCTCTCCGAGCCGATGGGCCGCAGCGACGACGTCCCCCCGCTCGTAGGGGATGGACAGGTTGAGCGTGACGGTCTTTCTCTCGAGATGACTTTCGATCGACTCGCGTAGCCGGTCGAGCCCAACGGATCGAGCCGCGCTGATGAACACGGCGTCCGGATAGAGGTTCTCCAGCCGCTGTTTCTCGTTCTCATCGATCAGGTCGATCTTGTTGAAGACGAGCAGCTCTGGAACGTCGGATGCTCCGATCTCCTGCAGGACCTCACGGACGGCGGCCAGCTGGCCGACCAGATCGGGCTCGGTCGCATCGACGACGTGTAGAAGGAGGTCGGCCTCGGCAACCTCTGCCAGCGTCGACTGGAAGGCGTCTACGAGGTGGTGGGGGAGGCGCCGAACGAAACCGACTGTGTCGGCGATCAGTGCCTGCCGGTTGTGAGGGAGCTCGAGCTTCCGGACCGTGGAGTCGAGCGTGGCGAAGAGCTGGTCTCTGACCACGACTCCGGCGTCCGTCAGGGAGTTGAGCAGTGTCGACTTGCCGGCATTGGTGTAGCCGACGATCGAGACCTGAGGGATTGCACTGCGCTTGCGGGCTTTGCGCTGAGTCTCACGGTGGCGCGCTTTGTCCTTCAACTCACGTTCCAGCTTGGAGATCCGGGCCAGCGTGTGACGCCGATCTGTCTCCAGCTTTGTCTCTCCGGGTCCACGGGCCAGCACGCCGAATCCCTGCTGCGATAGCGCCTTGCCCTTCCCGCGAAGTCGGGGAAGGTTGTATCTGAGCATTGCCAGCTCCACTTGAAGGGCACCGATCTTGGAAGTGGCGTGCTGGGCAAAGATGTCGAGTATGAGCGCCTCTCGATCGACCACGTCGACGTGGAAGATCTGTTCGAGGTTCCTCGTCTGGGCCGGCGTCAAAGGGTTGTCGAAGATCACGACGTCGATGTCGAGAGCCTTGGTCAGAGCCCGCAACTCGTCGGCCTTGCCTGAGCCGATATAGGTGGCAGGGTCAATCGACTGACGCTTCACCAACTCCATGTCGATCGGATCTGATCCGGAGGTGTCGGTTAGGAGCGCAAGCTCCTCCAGGCTGCGCTCGGCGTCGATCGTCGCCATTCCGGGCAGCTCGACACCCACCAGGAAGGCGCGCTGAACGCGGACCTCCAGGTCGGTTACGGTCGCGGTGAGGCGCCGTCGGGAACGTGAAGCGTGTTGATCGGTCATCGAAGCTCTTCGGTCGTTCGGTGAGTGTTTGTGCACCCTAGAGAGCAGTCAACGCTCACCGAGGGGGAATAATTCACGAAGATCAGAGGTACTGGCCCTCGTCGCCGACGTGGTTGAGCTCTTCCTCGGCGATTATCTGCGACTCCCGGACTGCGATCACCGGCTGACCGGTTGGTGGCCAGATGAAGCGCCATGCGCCCGTGGGAACGGCCCAGAATCGCTGGTTGGTCTGAACGTCGATCAGGGCGAGGGCGTCGTTGCCGTCTTTGGTGCCGATCGGCACCAAAAGCCCGGATTTGGTGGTCGACTCCTCCGGGGCGTGGCCAACCCGCCAGCCACCCATCACTTTGTATCCGTTCTCCGTCTGCAGGATCGGTGCGTCAAAGCTCGTCATCGCTGATCTCAATTGTCGCAGGAAGCCCGTCTAACCACCACCCCCAGCCTGGTTAGTGTTGCCTCCCATGGCCCGACGACCCAATTTCTCCGAGGCGCTCGAGTATCACGAGAAGCCCCGCCCCGGGAAGATCGCGATACGTTCAACCAAGCCGACTGCTACGCAATCGGACCTCAGCCTCGCGTACACGCCCGGTGTAGCCGAGCCCTGTCTTGTGATCGCAGACGATCCCGACGCCGCTTTCCGATACACCAACAGGGCCAACCTGGTGGCAGTTGTCTCCAACGGGACCGCAGTGCTCGGCTTGGGCAACATCGGCGCGCTGGCCGGCAAGCCCGTCATGGAAGGGAAGGCGGTTCTCTTCAAGAGATTCGCCGACATCGATGTGTTCGACCTCGAAATCGACGCTCCCGACCCGGACGACGTGATCAGATTCTGCGAGTTGCTTGCTCCCACGGTTGGCGGGATCAACCTGGAGGACATCAAGGCGCCTGAGTGCTTCTACATAGAGCAGACGCTCAGGGAAAAGCTCGACATCCCGGTGTTCCACGACGATCAGCATGGGACGGCCATCATCTCCGGAGCCGCTTTCATCAATGCTCTGGAGCTGACAGGGAGAGACATATCGAGGACGAAGGTGGTTTTCGCCGGGGCCGGAGCCGCGGGCGTTGCGACCGCCCGGTTCTTCATCGAGCTGGGGGTCGACCCCGGCAACGTTCTGATGGTCGATTCCAAAGGCGTGATCCACGATGGCCGTGGCGACCTCGATGAGATCAAGAGTGAGTTCGCCGTCAAGACCGAAGCACGCGATCTGGCCGACGCCCTCGTCGGAGCGGACGCTTTTGTCGGGGTTTCCGTGGCAGGGACGGTGAGCAAAGAGATGATTCAGTCCATGGCCGAGCAGCCCATAGTGTTCGCTCTCGCCAATCCCGACCCGGAGATCACCTACGACGAGGCCTGCGAAGCCCGTCCCGACGTGCTCATGGCCACCGGCCGTTCCGACTTCCCCAATCAAGTGAACAACGTGCTCGGCTTTCCCTTCATATTCCGCGGAGCCCTGGATGTGAGGGCCCGAGGGGTCTCGGAGAAGATGAAGATTGCCGCCGCCCAGGGGCTTGCGGCGCTGGCCCGCCAGCCAGTGCCGGATGCTGTCCTGCGCGCCTATGACCTGCAACAACTCTCGTTCGGGCCCGAATACCTGATTCCGAAGCCATTCGATTCGCGAGTCCTCTGGACGGTCGCGCCGGCAGTGGCACGAGCGGCCATGGAAGAGGGCCTGGCCCGCAGGGAGATCGAGGACTTCGATCAATATCGGGATGAGCTCAGGGCACGTTTCCAGGCTTCTTACGGGCTGATCAGCGCAGTCACGACTAAGGCCATGGCGCAGCCCAAGCGGGTGGCGTACCCCCACGCAGAGGATCTCAGGATCATCCGGGCTGCCCGCCGCGTGCTCGACGAGGGGATCGCATCGCCGGTCCTCGTGGGAAGTCGCAAGCGGGTCGAGGAGCTGGCCGCGACGGCGGGGCTCTCGATCGACGGCATGGAGACCATAAACCCCGACGACGAGCCGGAACAGAGAGAGCGATATGCCGTCGAGCTGGAGAGCCTGAGACGTCACAAAGGGTTGTCACTCCAGGACGCCCGGCGTCAGGTCCTCGACCACAACATGTTCTCGTGTCTGATGGTCCGGGAGGGGAAGGCCGATGCAGTAATGGGTGGCTTGACCACTCACTACCCGGAGACGATTCGTCCCGCTCTTCAGGTGCTGAAGGTCGAGGAGGGCCGATCCATAGTCTCCTCCGTGTACCTCGTGGTGGTGCGGGGTCGTCCCTTCTTCTTCACCGACTGCGCCGTGAACATCGAGCCAACGGCAGAGCAGCTCGCCGAGATCGCAATTGCGGCCACAACCACGGCAGAGAAGGACTTCAACCGTGATCCGCGGGTCGCCTTCATCTCCTACAGCGACTTCGGCTCGGCCGGGGGACCGGAGCCCGCCCGCATCCGACGAGCTGTGGAGCTCTTCCGAAACGAGCGGCCCGACGTTCCGGTGGATGGTGAGATGCAGGCAGACACGGCGGTGGTGACCGATCTCCTCCACAGCCGCCGTCCCGACGGCCCCTTGCAAAGGGCGGCCAACGTCCTCGTGTTCCCCAACCTCACTGCGGCCAACGCCGCCTACAAGCTCATGAACCGCCTGGGCGACGCAGAAGTGATCGGGCCGATTCTCAGCGGCTTCCCAAAAACCGTCCAGGTCTTGCAGAGGGACGCCTCAGTGAACGATGTGGTCAACCTGACGGCTATCGCCGTGGCCGAAGCCCAGCGGAGAGGTCGCTAGCGGTCTTTCCAGTACTCCTCGTAGTGGACATTGCCTCTCGTCTTGAGGTGATCGATGGTGAAACCACGCTCATGCAGCAATTCGCACACACCTACAGGCTCGGGGAACACCGGACTGTCCTCCTCCCACTTCGGCAAACCGATCATCGCCGGATTGCCGCACAGGAAGACATGGGTGTCTTCCGGGTCTAACCGACCACCGAGCATCTCTTCGACCCCTCCGCCCCGGACGAGGTCCTGGATGTACACCTTGTTCCCTTCGTTCTCGGGCTCCCTGGTGGTGATGGCCTCATATCGATAGTTCGGCCACTTCTCCTGAACGATCTTCTGTTCGGGGATGTAGGCAAGGTCGTCGTTGTATCGGACGCAAACCAAGTTGAGGATGGGGGCGGCGTGCCCTCGACGTAGGAGCTCCGCCGTCATCGCGTTTTGGGGGGCTTCCCCTGTCCCCGTGCTCAGGAAGACCACTTTGTCCCCAGGCTCGACGCCTCGGAGCGTGTAGCGACCCGTGAACTTGTGGCTCATGAAGAGTCGATCACCCTCACCCTTGGTGAAGATCCGCGGGGTGAGCGCCGGGATCTCTTCCTGATCGGGCCGCACCTTGACGATGTAGAACTCGACGCTTTCAGGATGTTCTGGCTCCAGCTCGCCGGTTTCGCGATCCACGATCGAAGACGAGACGGAATACGACCTCCGCGCCATCTTGCGGCGCTGCTCGTCATCGAAGTCCTCAACGGCGTCGTCTGCCCGTGGCTCCCAATAGCCCAGCCCCAACGTGGTGTACTGGCCGGCATCGAACGGCTCTATCGGCTCATCGGGCATCACCTTCATGACCCAGAGGTCCTCGTTGTGAGCCCTTATCGAGGCGATCGTGGCGTTGTAGTTGGCCTCGCGGAGGGGCTCATACGGGTCGGCATCCTCGTCGTAGACGACGAAGAGGCTGGCGATGACGTCTCTGGCGCCCTTGAGGCTTGCGTCGTCCCAGCCACCTCGCCGGCGGATGGAAACGGTGTTCGATAGGACGTGCACATGGTCAATCGACCCATCGGTTCGAAAGAGCCGTGTTGCCAGAGTCGATGGGGGATCGTCATTCGGCGATGGCCCGCGGTATACCCGGCTGTCCTGGCCCGTGATCGAGCGGTCCGTGTCGAAGAGCGCGACATCCCCGATTTCTCGATACTGGACTTCGATCAACTGGCCCATCACCGGTCAACCTACCCGGGAAGATCCGGGGCCCGAGGCTTGTTTGTGTGTCCATGGACAAGACGATCAAAGATGCAATGGACCGTGGCGGCATCGCCGACATAACCACCATTGGACGCAAGTCGGGCAAGCCGAGGCGAATCGAGATCTATTTCCATCAATTCGACGGCGAGTACTACCTGACTGGACGGCCCGGCCGCAAGAGAGACTGGGAAGCGAACATCAAGGCGAATCCCGAATTCACGCTCCACCTGAAGCGTGGCATCGAGGCCGACGTTCCGGTCATCGGTGAGGAGGAGCCCGACCGTCAGGAACGCAGGAGGGTCTTGCTCCGGGCCCTGATCGAGAGTTGGGACTCCGATCCGCAGCGGTCCGAAGCGGCGGTGGACCGATGGGTGGACGAAGCGCCTTTCATACGGTTTCGCGCCGCATGACGCCTCCATCGACCCAGTAGCGGAGCGCTGCCACCACTGCAGCGGTGACGATCGAACCCGTAGCGATCGCGGCGACGGGTGAAGCCATGAGCCCGGCAACGCGGGACCAGGTGACTACGACGACGAGGTGGCCGAGCAGCCAGATCCACGGTCTTCGAGCTGGTACGAGTGTCGCGCTGGACGTGATCGCCGCCATCGATCCCAAAGCTCCGATGAGCCCGGTATCCCGCGCAGCACCATCGGTCAACGCCACCCACGCCAACAACAACGCCAGACCGGTTGCTCCCAATGAGGCAGGCTTCGACCAGCGGAGGGGCCACCAGGCGAGTACGAGCACCGCCGAAACCCCCATCAGGACTGCCGCCCGCTCGGTGTCCGGCACCGTCGCCCAGATCCCGGCGATGGATATGGCAACGGCTGGGCCGGCTGTCTCGATGTCTCGCGACCGCCAGATCCCGTAGGCGGTGACTGCAGCGATCAACGCTGCTGCCGTGACAGCTAAGAACGACACAGAGGCCCCTCGACCCGAGCCGACGCTTCCGAGCCCTCGTAACAGCCCGAGCGACCAGAGCACGCCCAGGGTCGCAAGCGACCAGATCAGACCCCAATCGGGCTTCCATCGACGCAGTGCGAGAGCCAATACCGCCCCGGCAAGACCGGCCGCAGCTCCGGTGAGGAATTGGCGCCCTGATACGAGATCGATCAGCGCTCCCAATGAGCCTCCGTCCTGGGGTCGCCGGACAAGTCAGAGCCCGGCGCGATGGGTGTGTATCCGCACCAGGGCTTCGATGACTTTCTCTGCAGTCTCCTGGTCCATGTCGCTCCAGACCGGGAGGCTGATCACCCGTGACGCAAGCTCCTCTGTGACCGGCAGAGTCGGAGTGTCGATGTCTGAATAGGCCGTCTGCCGGTGAAGAGGAGGCGAGTAATACGGCCTGGTTGGGATGCCCTCCGCTTTCAACGCTTCCACAACTCGGTCCCTTGGCACCTCGAAGCCGTCTGAGATCGTGATGGTGAAGTCCTTGACCGAGCTCTGCCGCCCGGCCGGCACCTCCTGGAAACCGACGCCGGGCAAGGTACCGATCCCCTCTCGATAGAGGTCAGCCAGGGTGTTGCGATGTTTGACTCGATTGTCGAGATGATCGATCCCGGCCAGCACAACCGCTGCGTGAAGCTCGGACATTCGACCGTTCATGCCGGCCTCGAGCGTGTCGTAGCTCCCCGGGTTCCCGTAATTGCGGGCCCGGCGCAGGGTTGCAGCCAGATCAGCATCGTTGGTTGCCACGATGCCGCCCTCCGGCCCGCTGAGCACCTTCGTCGGGGTCAGGCTGAACACTTCCGCAGTGCCGTACTTCCCGAGCGGGCCGCGCACTCCGTCTACCTCGATCGAGGAGCCGGCTCCGTGCGCAGCGTCGAAGATGAGGGTCGCTCCCACTTCCTCGGCCTTTGCCTCCAGCCCCTGGACGTCGCAGGGAACGCCTGAGATGTGGACACCGACGATCAGCTCGGGCTCGCCCTCGACGTCGTTCGGCCTCAGCAGCCACGAGTCGGGGTCACAGTCGGCGAAGGTGATATCCATCCCATTCCAACGGGCTGCGTGGGCCGTTGCCGAGAAAGTGAACGATGGCATGGTCACGGACTTCTTATCGAGAGCCTGCATCAGGAGGATGAGCCCGGTGGTGCATGAGGCAACCGCCACGCAATGATCGACATCGAGGACCTGTTTCATCCTCTCCTCTAACTGCTCGACCATCGGGCCGTCGGTGAGCATCCCTGACGCCAGACTCGATCGGATCATCTCGATGATCGTCTCCGGCTCTTCGACGACGGGTCGGACGAAAGGTATCGGCCTGTCGAAGAGCGGCTCCCCACCGGCGATTGCCGGCTTCCCACTTGTGTTCATTCTGCCTCCATTGACCTCGTCAAGTTAGCCCGCTTCCGGCTCACTGCCAGTGGGCAGATGCCACTAGAGCAATTCCAGGTCACCAAGGCCGATATCCCAGGAGTCGAGGCTGAGGACATTCACCGGAAGCTCGCCGAGAGGGTAAGTCATCAGCGTCAGAGCGCGCATACCGGGAATGGGCACCATTCCTCCGGCCAGCGCGGCGCGGCGTTCCGGTGAGCCAGACGAGAACCAGCCGGCAAGATATGCGGCCCGCCCGACGCGGGCAACCCGCCGCACGGCTCGGGCAGGTGACGACCCGAAGAGCTCGGAGACTACGAGCTCTTTTCTCCCCGAGCGCAGGTTGGACCTGACTATCGCCCTCGCTCCTCGAGCCGGGATGGACCGATAGCCCGCCGTCGGGTGCCCTTCGAATCGCCATCTCATGTACTCGGGTGTGCGCGGGGTTCTGAGACCCATCGGGGCCCGGTCTTGCACTTCGCCTCCGGCGGGATCCGTTCCGGCGGCGAAGAAAGCATCTGGCGTCGGCGCTTCGTCCGGTGGCACCTTCTCTCCCCACCGGAGCAGGGGCCGCACCATCACGCCTATCGGCCCTACTTCCTGCCAGCCCATCTTGAGGTACCCCGGACCTGAAGCCTGGTTTGGAGTGTTGAAGATCAGGTCCAGCCCACTTTCCTTCGCCTGCTCGATTGCCGACTCCGTAAGTGATCGGAAGATCCCCTGCCTCCCGAACTCGGGATGCGTCGCCGTATCGACGGGCCGGAGACAGCGCAGAACCGGTCCTTCGGGCGTCGCCATGTCCCAGCGCATCATGGCCCGGACCCCGGCGATCCTGCCTCCCGAGACAGCGACGAGGGCGAGGGACTTGCCGAATGGGTTCCGCTCGTGTTTCCACGCCCACAGCTCTCTTGTTCGCTTGAGTATCGGTGTTTCGCCGAGAGCGGCCCTCAGCACATCGAGCACTTCCGGAACGTCAGAAGGCTCCATCCCCCTTATGTCAATTGTGCCCACAGGCAAGCAGGTTACCGTTTGGCCGGATGGGACAGTCCATATTGCTGCTCGTCTCCAGCACCCAGCGGAGGGGGGCCGAGGTCTTTGGCGAGCATCTCGCAGGTGCTCTCGAGTCGAGCGGCTGGAGCGTGGACTTCTATGCCCTCAAGCGAGTCGCCGGAGGGTCTGAGGTCTCGGCGACACCGATCCTCGGTCCGGAAGGAGCGACGTCCGGCTTGCGGCCGGGACTCATCCGGCGTCTCGGCAGAATTGTCGATGAGCTCGAGCCCGACGTGGTGATGGCTGGTGGTGGGGCCACGCTCAAGTACAGCGTCTTCGCATTGTGGGGCCGACCGGGACCTGCCCTCGTGTATTCGTCCATCGGCGAGCCCGAATTCTGGGCCAATAACCCTGCCCGGAAGCTGATGATGACCGGGCTATTGCGACGCACCGACTTGGTGACCGCCGTGTCCCGGGCGACCGCCGATCAACTCATCGATGGCTTTGGCGTCGAGGCCGGCAAGGTCCATGTCGCGCACCCCGGTGTGCCTTCGGAATACCTGGATGTTGGTCGTGAGCGGCGCAGCGACGAGCTCCATGTGTTGTTCGTTGGGAGCATGTCCGACGAGAAGGACCCGATGGCCGCACTGGAGTGTCTCGAGGCCATGGAACGCCCGTCGCGACTTCGCTTTCTCGGGACCGGGCCGCTCGTCGAGCAGGTCCGATCGGTGGCCCGGCCCTCGGTTGAGATCGCAGGCTCGGTCGAAGATGTGAAGCCGCACCTGGCATGGGCCGATGTTCTCCTCCTGACTTCGCGTACCGAGGGTCTCCCCGGTGTGGTTCTCGAAGCGGCAGCATCAGGTTTGCCGGTTGTGGCGTTCGATGTCGGTGGCGTGGGTGAGGCCGTCCACGACGGCGAGACCGGTTTCACCCACACACGCGGGGACATCCATTCCATGGCGGCTTCGCTGGATCTCCTGGCGGGGGACGATGACCTTCGACACAAGATGGGAAGGTCAGCCCGGGAGCTGGTGGAAGGCCACTTCTTGCTCAACCACGCCGTCCAGCGATACATCGATGTTCTCGAGGCTCTGGTCAAATAGCGCCACGACCACTTCTAGGATCACCGGGATGCTCGAGGGACGTTCGTGGCGTTGGGGAATCCTCATGTTCGCGGTGGCGCTGACCGCCGCCGCGTGTGGCTCCTCCAGCGCCGAGACCACAACAACAATCTCAGAGACTTCGACGACAGGTGACACGCGTCCACCGCGCACGTCGACGACGACTCCCGGTAATGCGACCACGACGACAGTCGAACCCGGCACGACGACAACCGTGGCATCGACCACCGGCAACACCGAACCGGCACCTCCCGTTGGCACCGGTACGGTGGGTGTGGTGGGTTGCTCCAACACCGATCTCGCAGTGGCCGGCTACACAGATCTCTCCAGCCTCGACCGCCTCACCACCGGCGATCTCGGCGGGGGTTCACCACCGTCGTGGGGCGATCCATCCGAGGATCGCTATCCCGAGTACTGGGGAATCTACGAAGACCGTCGTCCCGCAACCGGGTACGTCGAGACCTGGGTCCAGCTGTGTCTGAGATCCAGTGAGCACCAGGGCTCGTTCGACGAGACCGAGCAAGCATGGATCACACACATCGTTGATCAGATCCATCAAAGGGATCCCGGTATCCCGATCTGGATATCACCGGTGAACTTCTACGAAGGAATCGTTTGCGATGCGGTCGGCGCCGATGGGCCGGCGATCGCAGCGGAGGCCTCTGATTGGGCAGCAGCCGCCCTGCCCGGCGTTTACCGGGGGCCAGACCTGGGGCCCTTGACCTCCGCCGAGGTAGGCGTGCGTGATGACTGCCACCCAAACCAGGCCGGGCAGCGGCTTCTCGGCGGGCAGCTCGTCGACTTCTTCGACTGAGGCGTGGCCTCGGGCTCAGGGTTGGTAGGGGCCTGTTCCGTTGAAGTCGACGGCTAGTTGTCCTGATCCCATGGCCGTGTAGTAGAAGGTGACGGCTGCCTTGTTGTTCTGGGCTGGGTAGAACCCGACGACTGCTTCGTTGCCGTCCCAGGCGAGCAGTTTGAATTTGCCCGGGCTGGATAGGGCGGTGTTGGAGTAGTCGCGGATGTCGATGATCTGGCCGGCGCCGTTGAAGAAGCCGATGCGGGGACGTTCGTCGGCCCCGGTGTTGACTGCTTCGTAGTCGATGTCGTCGGAGAGGATGTCGTAGCACTCCGATGCCTTGTTGGGGTCGCTCAGCTCGTTTCCGCCTTCGTTGGCGAGCTCGCCGTCGTAGTAGCGGACTCCTTCTGACATGAACCGGTCGTTCACTTTGCCGTAGGCCTCGGCTCCGGGTGGGAGCAGGGCGGCCCAGCGGCCGATGAGCTCACCGGTGGAGAGGTCTTGGAGGAACCCGTAGGCGCAGCTGTATCCCTGGCGGTCTCCGTCGACCCAGGCGTAGCCGGTCGTGTAGGGCAGGTTGGTGCCCAGGTATGGGGCGTCCCACCAATGGTTCGAACCGAACTGTTCACAGTCGAAGTCTTCAGTCGACGCACCACAACTCAGAATCGCTTCGTGCCCGCCGTACTTATCCAGCCCCTTCGGATATGGGACGGTTGCAGGGATCGCGCCGGCGGCGACGATCTTGGGTGGTGAGGTTGCCGGTGGTGCTGTGCTCGCCGTCCCGCCAGAAGGCGTAGTCGTCGGAGACGCACTTGGGGACTGGGTGGTCGGAGGCTCGGAGGCATCGACTGTGAAAGCCGGCGCCGAGAGCTGATCGCGGTCTGGTTCACCCAGCGTGCTGCTCGTCGCATTGCGGCGGGCCCGCTCGGTGGTCGAAGAGGTGTCGTCGACGAGAGTCGTAGCGGTCTGGGCTGCGAGGGTCTCATCTGTGTCAGAAGAACCGGAGCCGACTGCGAATCCAGCCGCGACTACTGCTGCGACGACTACGAGGGCGAGGATCAGGCGATGCATGAATGGTGGGGGCTTTGTTGGAGCCTAGGCGAGGGCCGGGCCTTTGTGAACCCGTCGCCCGCTACTTGTCGCGTCTCGACCCGGTGTCTCGGATCCATGGAGCATCGAGATCGAGGAGACTCACCAGCCGCTCGTTATGCGCCGCGGTATTGTCGCGGATGAACCTCGCAGCCCTTTTGCTCACCGGGGCGTATGGCCCGGTCTCTTTGCGATTCAGGACTGCCACCGCGTTGCGAAGTCGCCTCGGGAACGCCTTCGTGAGGTCCCGTAGCCTCGCCGAGCGATATTCGACATACGCATTGGTCACATCGCCGAGGTTGTCGGGGATGAAATCGTCATCGACCTCCAGGAACCGACACGTCCGCTGATAGACGCCCTTCGGGTTGGTGGTCAACTCGTCGAAGGTCTGAACCAGGATCCGCTCCTTCGGGATGTGCTCCATGAGACGTTCGACCTGCCCGGTGTAGCGGCCTCGATCCAAATAGGAGTATCGCGCTCGCGAGGGGCGGCCTTTGGCGAGTCGCTCGGGCTCCGCCTTCAACGCCTCTTCGAAAGGGAGGTCCTCTCTGCCGACGCTGCGATTGTGCCAGTAATGAGAGTGTGCCCTATCGACCGGATCACGCAAGAGGAGGAGTATCCGGACCCCCGGCAACGTTTCGGCGATCCTTGCCGGGGTGTCCGGGTCGTAGAGGTAATCGGGGGTTGCCTCGCCGACGGCTGCACTCTCGTCTGAATCCGGGAAGTGCTCCAGATACCAGCTGAGCCCCTTCTCGTAGTTGTTGTCGAAGAAGTGAACCTCCTTCGGTCGGGACACCGAGATGTCCGGGTGCTCCCTCAAGTAGGCGTTCAGCGACGTGGTACCGCAGCGCATCGCACCAGCGATGAGAAATGTCGGTGGCTTGGGCATGCAGCGGTGAGGCTACTGCACCAAGCCACCGATCAAGTTCGCCTCGGGCTCAGGGTTGGTAGGGGCCTGTTCCGTTGAAGTCGACGGCTAGTTGTCCTGATCCCATGGCCGTGTAGTAGAAGGTGACGGCTGCCTTGTTGTTCTGGGCTGGGTAGAACCCGACGACTGCTTCGTTGCCGTCCCAGGCGAGCAGTTTGAATTTGCCCGGGCTGGATAGGGCGGTGTTGGAGTAGTCGCGGATGTCGATGATCTGGCCGGCGCCGTTGAAGAAGCCGATGCGGGGACGTTCGTCGGCCCCGGTGTTGACTGCTTCGTAGTCGATGTCGTCGGAGAGGATGTCGTAGCACTCCGATGCCTTGTTGGGGTCGCTCAGCTCGTTTCCGCCTTCGTTGGCGAGCTCGCCGTCGTAGTAGCGGACTCCTTCTGACATGAACCGGTCGTTCACTTTGCCGTAGGCCTCGGCTCCGGGTGGGAGCAGGGCGGCCCAGCGGCCGATGAGCTCACCGGTGGAGAGGTCTTGGAGGAACCCGTAGGCGCAGCTGTATCCCTGGCGGTCTCCGTCGACCCAGGCGTAGCCGGTCGTGTAGGGCAGGTTGGTGCCCAGGTATGGGGCGTCCCACCAATGGTTCGAACCGAACTGTTCACAGTCGAAGTCTTCAGTCGACGCACCACAACTGATGATCGCCTCATGTCCCCCGTACTTGTCGAGCCCACCTGTGTAGGGCACGGTCGCCGGTATGGACCCAGCGCTCTTCGACGGCAGCGTCGTCGGGGGAGCGGTCGTGGTGCTTGCCGGAGCTGTCGTCGTCGTGGTCACGGCTGCGGATGTGGTGGTCGTGTCAGCCGGCTGTGTCGTTGTCGTCGTTGAACTGTCCTGGGGCACACGAGTTGTGGTCGTGCGGCGATCCTGGTTCCGCTGTCGGTTGCTTTCGCCACTGTGTGCCAATGCCATGACCTCCGCCTCGGCGTCCGCCGGGCTGGTCGTAGACGGTGATCCGACGACCAGACCGGCAACGATCAAGGTCGTAGATAGGACCAGGGCAAGTATCGTGCGTTGCATGAAAACGCTCCTTGTTCCGAAGCCCGCTACACCCGGCTGGCCTTCCAATTTCTGCCGGTTGACGCGCTTCGATCTGGGGGTTGCCACTATTCCCATCGGCCGCTGTTCGACCACCTTGAGTGGTTGTTCGCGAAAAATCTGGATCTAGTCTGCGACCATGTTTCCCAACTTCCTGGTGGCCGGGTCAATGAAGTGCGGCACTTCCGCTCTCTTCCGCGGAGTGACGAATCACCCCGATGTTTTCGGGGCAAAAGGCAAAGAGCTGCATTACTTCGATCAGAACTACGAGCAGGGCCCGCAGTGGTACGAGGCCCACTTCGCCGATGCGGGCGACGTGCGCGCTCTGGGTGAGGGAACCCCGTATCTGGGAAATGAGACCGCTACCGCCAGAATGACAAACGATCTGCCTGATGCACGGCTTCTTTTCATCCTCAGGCACCCGGTCGATCGGGCCTACTCCCACTATTGGCACAACCGCAGGCGTCAGCGCGAGAACCGGGAGTTCGAGGAGGCCTTCCGGACCGATCTGGAAAGCGACCAGGAGATCGGCCGCTGGATGAACTACTGGCGATTGGGCACGTTCTCGAAGTACCTGGAGGCCATCGCTGCCGAGGTAGGTCGCGAGAACATGCATGTCGTATTGAGCCGTGATCTGCGGGAGCAGAGGGCCGAGACGCTGCGAGGGGCATGGGCCCACATCGGGGTCGATCCTGATCGGGGAACGATCGAGGTGCGTGAGAGGAGCGGCCCACGCAAGCTGAGGCGATCGCTCAAGAACCTGATCAAGGGCCGCAGCGACGACACCAGCTATCCACCACTCGATCGATCACTGAGAAACGACCTCACCAAGGTCTATCGCGACGATGTGATCCGCCTCCAGGAATTCCTGCAGCGCGACCTGTCCCACTGGCTCGAGGCCCGCTGAGGCGGCGAAGCTCGACCACCTCGAGTCCCGCGACCCAACACGGCAAGCACTGGTACCACCGCGAGACCTTCGCGGATCAGGCTGGGACGCGAGCCACCTGCTGCTGCCCCGGCGTCTCTTCTCGTTTCTCTTTGACGGTGTCCCAGCCGAGGTGAATCACGAATGCTGCAAGGAACGGGAGAATCATCGATCTCTCCCTCGCCAGAAGCCCGAGGTTGAGGAAGGGAGAGAACATGAGCACGAATCCAAAAGTCATGATGAGTGTCATCAGGATGTATGGGTCGTTGCGGGATCGGAACCCGTTCTTCAGAATCTTCGGAGATCTGAAGATTATCAACAAGAGAATTGCGGAGCTCTCCAACGCGCTGGCCATCGCCTGAAGATTGTGTGCCTCATAGGGCAGAGGTCGGAACAGGACGCGCAGGGCCGCGTCCGGTATGTCCAGCGGGCTCGCGACAGCTCCTCCATCGACCTCGGACCCACCCTTTGCGGTGTTGCCCTCCACGGTCGTCACGAATTCGTCGACCTGATCGATGGCGTCGGGGCTCTGCAGGTCGATGTTGAACTCGGCCGCGGCAAAGAGAATGAGAAAGATCGAGCCTGCCCCGACGACGATGATCGCCAGCCATCGCATGCCGGGCCCCATCCCGAGGCCTCCGGTCTTCGACTTGGCCAGAACCAACGCCCCCGCAAGAGAGGCGATGATGAGGGCCGACACGTGGGGGCGGATTGCCCCGGCGAAGGCCAGGCCGGCTCCCATGTAGATGATGGGGAGAAGGCCGCCCCGACTCATCAGACGGGACGCTCCGAACACTGCCAGGCCGATTCCGAGGAACATGAGCGACTCTTTGCCGATGCTCGATGGCCAGTACGTGATGGCGGGGATGAAGAAGATTGCCATTGCGTACCACTTGAGGCGTCTTGGCTGCGCCGACTCGCGGAAGGCCGCGTACATGAGGAGCTGTCCGAGGAAGGCGAGGGTCGCGAAAATGAAAAAGCCCCCGAGCATCGTTGGTATGTATGGGACGTAGAGGAGCCCGGTGAACCTGTCCACGAATGCCGTGCCTATGGCGAAGCCTTCGGGGACCTGGAATGACCGCCACACCTCCGAGTAGACATGGCCAGAACCGTGGTAGCCGACGGCATCACCCGAGCCGCCGTAGATGACCACGAGCACGAGATACCGGATCACCGAGAAGCCGATTTTGGCGATGTAGCCGGCGGCGATCATCTTGGGCAGCCAATCGCGGTCTTGTGGCTTGGAGATTCGGACACCGATGCCCGAGACGAGGAACAAGCCGAGCATTGCGATCACGACTGCGTCGAAGAAGGTGAGCAAGTTGCCGAGGAAAAGGCCGAACAGCAACGCGATCACAGAGACAAACGTCGCGGCGAAGACCCACCCAGATGGGTACTGTGCTTCGAGATCTTGTTGGTAGTAGTCGATCACGACGTAGACGCCCTTGTCCCCCAGGCAAAACGGCATGCCTTTTCACCAACAAAGTACCACGGCCGGCGGCTATGCGCTCTGTGGCCGAAGTTCACTCTGAACGTTCTCCAATACCGGACTATGCTGGAGTGATCAGTGGGGCAGGGCGTCAAAGCGCACTGGACCATTCTTCAGAAGACATCGTCGCCTCCGGCGTCGGCCGGAGGGCATAGGGGGGCGCTCGAAATGAAATCTAAGGCAGGGCTCGAATGGAGTTGAAGCGAGTTATGGGGAGGCTGGCTCCGCGCTGGCCGGTGCTGCTCATCGCCGGGTTGATTGGGGCGATAGCCGCTTTCATCTTCGTCCAGCAGCGCAACAGCGAGGTGGAGCCGGTGTACAGCGCCACTGCCACCGTGGACATCCCTGTGGCCGAGGAGGGCGGCGACGGAAGGGGAGGCTCCGGATCGGACCTTTCCGAGGAGCTCGCCGCGGCCCTGGACCTGGCGAAGACGGTAAATGAGCCCGAGCTTCGGATGAAAGAGATCCGGTTCGTCGAAGCAGACTCCGAGAACAATGCTCTGACCTTCGGAGCCATCGAAGAGACCGAGGAGGCTGCCATCGTCGCAGCCACGTCCATGCGGTCGGCCTACGTGGCTGCCGACCCGAGTTTCGACGTCAACGCGGAGCTGAAAGCAAAGTTGGACGAGGCGTCATTGATTGCGGGCAGACTCGATGAGCTCATCCCCGAGGATGTACCTCCGGTTATCCCTACTCCCGAGGAAGCTGCCGCTGCCGAAACACAACTCACCCTTCTCCAGTCGCGGGAATCCGCGTTGGTCAACGAGATATCTGAGCTCAACACGACGAAGCTCGACACGACCGATGACGAAGAGATCGCGAATATCGACGAAGAGATCGCTGGGCTCGAGGCCGAGTTGCTTGCCCTGCGGGTGGTCCTCATCCCGCTGGAGGAGGCCGCCGAAGCCGCAGCAGCCGTTGCAGCTGAGCCGGAGGCAGCCGACACCACAGGCCAGGAGACATACCCGGACCTGCCGATTGAAGACCAGTGGACCATTCAGGCCCTCAGCGAGCGCCTGACCACGCTGCAAACCGAGAGCGCCGAGCTCATCGTCGCCAGTGTCACCGGGGCCGAGATCAGCCTTCCTGAGCCCGAAGTGGTCGACGAGTCTCCAAGTGTGACTCCCACATGGCTGGGTCTTCTGGTTGGCTTCATCGCCGGGGCAGTTCTCTGGGCAGCCGTGATTCTCGGGTTCGATCGGATGCGAGGCATCGTGTGGCAAGGCGGCGACATCAAAGCGATCCCAGTTCTCGCCGAAGGCCCTGCGGTCGCCATGTCGTATGCCGACCTCACCGACCTCGAGCGGCATCGTCGAAAGCGCTCGGTCCAAGCGATCCGGTCGGCCATCATCGGGGCGGGCCGACTCGGCGAAGGGACCATTGTTGGATTCGCGTCTCCGCCAAGCACCGAGCCTTACGTCAGGGACGAACTGGCTCACGACGTGGCGGCGAGCGTGGCCGCAGTCGGTCGCTCTGTCCTGGTCGTCGATCTCGGGTTCGAAGCCTCGAGCATGATCGGCCCTCAGCGGGACCGGAGCGGGCTGCGAGAGTTGTTCGACTCGGTCGGGTCGGACGAGGCCGTCATTCGGGAGAAGGCCGCCGGAGCAATTGCCTCGGCTGAGCGCCGCGGTCAGGGCCTGGATGTCCTGACTGCAGACTCGGACGTGATCGACCCGGCAGACATACTTGCCGGCCGGCCTCTGACCGAGCTTCTCAACCAGGCTCGGGATCGCTACGACATCGTCCTGATCATTCAGCCCACGACGACCGTGAACTCCGGCGCCGGGGTGGACGCCTACCTGCAGCAGCAGGTCATCGTGTGCACACGGGGCAAGACGCGGGTGTCCGAGGTCAACTCGCTCGCCATCAAGAGGGACGCTGGCCACGTGCAGCTCGTCGGTGCGGCCATCCTGGTCCCCGAAAGCAGCGTCGATCGCAGTCGCCGGCCCGTCGCAATGACCGATGAGGGCGAGCTGGTCGAGGGTCAGCGACGCCAGACCTCCAAGATCAGGAGAATCGGCGGGGAGAGGACCAATGAGGCGAGCCTCGACCGTATTCGCTCGCTCGAGAACTACTCGGTCGAGGAGAGCGCGATGCTCCAGTCGTCGGAGCAGTCAGAGCGTACTTAAGGTCGCCTGAGCAGTCTTCGATGACCTCAGGAACGTGACTTTGCGCGCAGTCCTGCAAAAGGTGAGGGACGGGCTGAAACCACTCGTCCCAATCGGCGTGAGGCGATGGCTCGTGAAGGCCCGCCATCGCCTCCGCGAGCTCACCGCGCCCTGGCGCGTGGTCCCAGACTTCGTGATCATCGGGTGCCAGCGTGGCGGAACCAGCTCCCTGTACCGATACCTGGGCCAGCACCCGTCGATATCACCCTCCTTGCGGAAGGAGACTGAGTACTTCTCGGCCAACTACGGCCATGGTGTGCGCTGGTATCGGGCCCATTTCCCCCTGGAGCTGAGGCGGAAGCTCTCGGCCCTATTCGGCAGGAAGCTCCTCACTTTCGAGGCCACTCCCGATTACCTGCTCGATCCGAGGGCGCCGGAACGCTGCCGCGACCTGCTTCCCGAAGCGAAGATCATCGTGCTCCTGCGTGAGCCGGGAGAGAGGGCGCTGTCGCAGTATCACCACAACGTGCGGCTCGGACATGAGCCAGAGACGTTCGAGCGTGCCCTCGAATTGGAGGAGTCACGCATCACGCCTGACATCGGCGAGATGACGATTGACCCGATGACACGGGCAACCTCGTTTCGGCGGTTCTCCTATCAAGCGCGAGGCGACTACGCCGAGCAACTCAAGCGGTGGTTCGCCGTATATCCGCGTGACCGATTCCTGATCCTCGAGAGCGAGGAGTTCTTCGAAGATCCGGATCGCGTCCTGCAGCGAATCCTCGATTTTGTCGGCGCCCCGAGATTCTCGCCTCCGGAGTTCCGCAACTACAGCTATCTCAAGCCAGGAGTGGAGGGCCACGATGCGGTCCCGGCGAACCTGAAGGACACGGTGGAGCAGAGATTCGCCGGTTCGAATCGTGCCTTGCGAGAGATGATCGACGTGGATCTCGGATGGCTGCGAGCGGAACGCTGAAGGCGGGGCTGAGGCACGCCTCGAAGTGGGTGTTCGCCGCGGCGGACTTCCCATTCACGCCGAGGCCCGGTCCACGCATTCTCATCTACCACCAGATTGCCGCCGGCATGGGCAGGCAAATGGAGGTTTCCAGAGAGGCATTCGAGTATCAGCTGGGCTGGTTGCTCGACAACGGATCGATAGTCACGCTCGATGAGGCGCTCGAGAGGGCGGGCGAACCCGAATCGCACAAGCTGTTCGTCCTCACCTTTGACGACGGCTACCGCGATGTATACGAGCAGGCCTTCCCGCTGCTCAGGGAGGCTGAGGTCCCGTTTCTCGTTTACGTGACGACCGGGCCGGTCGAGGCGGGCCGGGGAGAAGATGAGGAGGGTCGTGACGACCCCCTTTCCTGGCAGCAGTTGACGTCTATGGCCGGCGCGGGAGCCACCATTGGCTCTCACACGCACACTCATCCTGACCTGAGACGACTGTCGCATAGTGAGATCGAACGGGAGCTCGAGGAGTCCGACGCGCTCATCATGCGGAATCTGGGCATCAAATCGGAGCACTTCTGTTATCCGTACGGCTATTGGTCCGAGGCAGCGCATCCCCTCGTCGCCGACCGCTATCGCACTGCAACTCTCGGTGGGGGGCCCGCCGTCACGGCGGCGACAGACCCTCATCTGATCCATCGCGTCCCCATCCAGCTTTCCGACACCAAGCTCTTCTTCAAACGCAAGATGACCAGCGGGATGGTTCTCGAGGAGAAAGTCCGCAGACGGATCAGCGGTTACCAGGGTATTTGAGCGATGCCCGCTGACGCCGCCACCTACGTGTTCTTGATCAACTCGCTGATCCCCGGTGGGGCCGAACGGTCCCTGGTCGAGTTGCTACCTCCGTTGGAAGAGCGTGGGATCCACCCGATCGTCCTGGTCCTGAACGACCGGGAGATCGGTTTCCAACAGGAAGTGATCGACAAGGGTCACGACCTCAGATTCGTCCGGTCCCGGAACCTGGCCGGCAGGGTTCGGGAGGTGAGAGCCCTCCTCCGAAGGGAGAAGCCGAGCCTCCTGCACACGGCCCTCTTCGATGCTGACATAGTGGGGCGGCTCGCTGCCGTGGCCACCGGGGTGCCCGTGATCTCCACGCTGGCCAACACGACATACGACGAGCGGCGAGTGGCTCACGATGAGAACCTCTCCAAGGCGAAGCTGGCCGCGGTGAAAGCACTGGACGGGTTCACCGCACGACACTTCACCGATCACTTTCATGCTGTCTCCGAAGCCGTGAAGGCCTCTGCGGTGGCCAGTCTTCGGCTGGATCCCGCGAAAGTGACAGTCGTCAGGCGAGGTCGCGATCCCGAACGGCTGGGGAGGAGGACTCCCGACCGAAGAGCTCGTGTCAGAGACGAGCTGGGCATGGAAGAATCCGAGATCGTCCTCACTGTGGGACGGCACGAGTATCAGAAGGGCCAGGTGTTCTTGATCGAGGCGTTTGCGCGGCTGGCCGCAAAGAGGCCTGGTGCGATCCTGGTGATCGCCGGGCGCGACGGCAACGCCACTGCCGACCTGCGATCGCGAGCACAGGAGCTCGGCGTGTCGGATCGGGTCGCATTCCTCGGACATCGCGGGGATGTTGCAGACCTCATGGCAGCCGCCGATGTCTTCGTGTTCCCATCGTTGTGGGAGGGCCTCGGAGGGGTGCTCATCGAGGCTTTGGCCCTCGAGCTGCCAATCATCACCTCCGATCTTCCCGCTACGAGAGAGGTCATCGGTGAAGACGGGACCAGCGGTATCGTCGTGCCGCCTGGCGATGCCGACGCGCTCGCCCTGGAGCTGGAGAGAGTTCTCGCGGATCCCGATCATGCTGCCGCACTTTCGAGCGGCACCAGAAAGCGATTCGAGGGCCACTTCCTTCTCGAGGATCGATCGTCGGAGATGATGGATCTGCTCGTATCGGTGGCACGATGAGCTCCTCATCGAATAGCCCGGAATGGGTCCGCTCGATCGTCAACTCCATGCAGCGACGGCGAGGGCCACTCACTGATCAACGCGACTGGGTCGTCTCGGAGGAGTGGCCGAGCTTCTCAGCCCGCTTCTTCTTGCTGTCGGCGGGCTCGGACCAGGTAGCACTCAAGCTGGGAAGCAATTGGCCGGGCGATCTAGCCGAATACGTGGCCGATGAGACAGAGAGGGTTCGTGATCTCCTGAGTGATCTGCCATCCGGGAAAGTCGTGATGCCCGGAGTCCTGGGGGTGTCAACCGATCCGCCCGCTCTTGCTCTCGACTACCTGAGCGGAGAGCCTTTGTTCGAGGCGGTTCCTGATCTCGACGAAGCTCGGCGGGCTGCCGTGCTTTCGTTGTGTGGCCAGGCGATCGGGGCTTATCACTCGTCGGAGGAGGTGCCCCACGATCCCGAGGCGGATCGGGCAGCTCGCGACGAGCTCGCATCCGCGGCACGACGTTCCGGTTTGAGCGGGAGAGCCCTGTCCAAGATCGAGCCTGGGCTGACGAGGTCACGCGGTTACCGATTCTCTCCGAACGATTTCCTTCTGGTCGACCGCGAGGTGCTTGTCCTGCTCGATCCGCCACATGTCAAGAAGTACGACTACGTGCATCGCGACCTGGGGTCTTTCTTCATGGAATTGCATCGAGCATTGCTGGGTGAGCGGGCACCGCGCTCCGGTGATGACCTGGCGCGGCTGCAACGCGCACAGGGAGACTTCCTCGATGGCTATCGGGAGACCGGGCCCGACCAGCTCGACACCGACCAAGACCGTTGGGCGATAGATGTGTTCCAGATCGCCCGAATCTCGGGTGTTGCCCAGAACCGCCTGCGCACCGGGAAGATCTCGGCTGCGGGCCGCGCACTGTCCTGGGCATGGTGGTTGCGCAGAGGGCTCAGACACCGTCTCACGCCCGTGTCGGGGGGCTAGAGGATCTCTTGGTAGACCTATCCGCAACGCCTGTTACTCTCTAGTGAGAATGTGGACGGGAATATTGGGGCGGTCAGGCCCGGATTTTCCCGGGAGTTTGCTTATTCGGGGGGTTCGATGAGTTCCGAACAGGTGTTGAAGTTCGTCGTCAAGGACGCTGAGGGATTGCGCGATGTCGTGTTGTCCAAGGCCGACGGCGGGCAGTATTTGGAGAAGGGGCTCAAAGAGAGCCTGTCAGAGGTGTCGGCTGACACCGTCTATGAAGTGGTAGTCGAAGATTTCTCCGGCGTGTCAAGCCTCCTCGGTGGAGGGGAGATAACGGCCGGCTCGCCGGACATCGTGATTCTGTCACTCGCAGCCGAGATGGAGCGGCTCAAAGGGCTCGACAACCCCGATGACGATGTGGCTGCAGTTCGCGCCGACCTCGTGGCCGCCATCCGACGGATCAAAGAGGAGCTGGGCGCCCACATTCTCGTGACAAACGTCTCGACACTGGACCCATCCAACCCGGTGTTCACCTATCACGGGGTCGAGGAGCAACCGTGGACCTTGCGGGGCCACCGCCTGAACCTCATGCTCATCGGTGTCTCTCATGACGAAGGCATCTCGATCGTCGATGTCGACCGCAAGATTGCTGAAGCAGGCGGGGATCGCGCTGTCGTGGGTGCTGCTCGCTATAGCGAGGTCGGATGTCAGACCATCCTCGAAGAGATCGTCCGGATCGTCGAGGACTACGGATTCCTCGACGACCGACCAATCATGGAGCAAGTGGGTGCTGCCGCCGGGGGTGGATCGTGATTCTTCGATTCGAAGTCCCCAACACGGACCCGTCCCTGCGTGGCGGATCGCTGAAGAAGTGGCACAAGGCCGAGGGTGATGAGATCGGCTTCGGGGACGAAGTGTGCACCATCGCCTACGACGACTTCGCCGCGCTGCGGAGAACGGCGCGAGCGACCCTCCTTGCAGGTCGTCGACGCAAGAACCTCAAGAGCAAGCTGGAGAGCAGAGAGGGCAAGGTGCTGCTCAACGTGACACTGACGGCCGCCGAGAGCGGTACGGTCGGGAAGATACTCACCGAGCCCGGCGATCGTTTCGCCGTAGGTGACACCTTGGCCGTCATAACGACGGAGCCCACCGATGAGGTGGTTCCTGACACCGACTTCACGGAGTCGCCGCCCATGAGAGTTGTAGCCAACACGTCCACCGACCCGGAGCACGTCTAATGCCATTGTCTAAGCCCGTAACACTTTCGCTGAAGGCCTGGAGGACGGTCTTTGGTGAAGACACCAAGATCGAGAATTGGGTCAAGGAGAAGTATCTCAACAAGATCCATACCGAGGTCAAGAAAGAGAAGGGCCCCGGCTGGGTCCAGTGGAGCGGTCACCGATCGGTGGTCGTCTCCGAGTCCGAGGACTTCCCCGAGCCGCGTCGAGGAATCCTGCTCAAGGGAGGTTGCGATCTTCCTTCTGTGTTCACTGCAGCCCCTCTCATGAGAGAGGGGATCAAGGGCACGGTTGCAATCGCACGGCATATCTGGGGCACGGGAGGCAACAGATCAGACCAGATCCTTCAGACTCTGGACGGAGTTGACATGGATCAGGTTGCCGAGACGATGGAGATGCTCAAGCTGAGCGAGCACTACTTCGCGCCCACATTCTTCGACCCGACCTTCAGGGTGCCGCAGATGCCTGAGGCGGGGGAATTCCCGAAGAACGTGGTGGTCATGGCGATCGGCACGGACGAGACCCGTCAGATGTACAGGCACAAGGAGCATGGCTTCATCATCGATCCGGGTGGCTGGTGGCTGAACCAGGATCTTGGCCGGGTTCTCAAGGACCTCGACACCGTCGAGTGGTTCCGCAAGAACTTCGAGCGAATCGGCCGTTTGAGCGAAGAGGAGTTCCGGAAGAACACCACCCGTCTCGTCGGTGAGATTCGAAGCCGACTCGGGGCCGAAGTCATGTTCTACAACGCCTTGGCGCTCGACCCCGCAAACCCGACCCACAACTACCAGTTGGTCAAGACGGCCCACGCGGCTCGCCGACGGGAGTTCACGATCGCCCTTGCCGAACTGTCGGCCGAGCTCAATTTCCCGATCGTCGACATCGATCGCATCCTGAAGAACATGGGCGTGGAGGAGCAGGTCGACTTCGCACACTTCCCCGTAGACCGCATGGGCCCAATCGGGGCCGAGGTGCACCGTATCTTGAAAGCAGTCGACTTCGTCTGAGCGATCCTTGGACTTGGGGGTGAGTGAGGAGGGATGGCAGCGTGAGCGCTGAGGTGTTCCCTCATTTCGTGGGTTGCGGCCGATCGGGCACCACGCTCTTTCGCAACATCTTCGATGCTCACTCCCGTCTCGCGGTGACCCACGAAGCCCACTTCATCGGGCCGATGGCGAAACAACGGGCCCGGTACGAGACCACTGGCGGCTTCGACGAAGAAGCGTTCGTGACCGATTTGTTTCGAGACTCGAACTTCCGCAGGCAAGGCCTCGATGAGGATTCGGTCCGCAAGGTCCTCGACTCGAGCCGGCCCCGCACATACGCCGACGCGGTGAGGGCTGTGTTCTCTTTGTATGCCCGGGAGCAAGGCAAAGAGCTCTATGGGGACAAGACGCCGGGGAGTGTCAGCCACATCGAGCTGATCGCGACTCTGTTCCCGGAGTCAAAGTTTGTCCACATAATCAGAGACGGCAGAGCCGTTGCACTCTCGTATCTCGAACGTCCTGAATGGGGGCCTCGTACCATGGCAGAGGCGGCGAACCACTGGAAGAGCCGTGTCAGCCGGGGGCGGGAGGCCGGGAGGGATCTAGGACCGGATCGTTATATCGAAGCTCGCTATGAGGAATTGGTCGAGGACCCGGAGAGCGTGACGCGAAAGCTATGTGCGTTTCTCGGCCTCGAGTTCGAAGAGCCGATGCTCGACTTTCACAAGCGCGGCCGTGAGTTCATTTCAGAGACCAAGGACCCCGAGGCGTTCAAGAACCTAGCCAAGCCCGTCGGAGGGGAGCTCCGCGATTGGGCCGAGGAGATCTCCGAGAGCGACTTGTCTCTGTTCGACGCCATTGCAGGTGATCATCTTCGGGACCTGGGGTATGAGGTATTGGCTCCATCGCCTAGCATCTCAACCAGAGTCAGAGTGGCGGGTGCTGCCATCGCGTGGCAGGGAAAGAGGCTCATGTCGGTCTTACCGTCCCGTGGCAAGGAGAGCTCCGATGTGGCCGAACCAGGAAGAGAGGCGGGTTAGATGCTCCTACAGATAACGGTGCCGCAAGCGTACGCAGCTTTCCGAGGTGGAGAGCTGGCGTCATGGCACGTGAAAGAAGGGGACCCTCTCGAGTTCGGGACCGTCATATGCGACATCTCGATTGATGAGATCGTGGGTCTCCGTCGAACCAAACGCGCGTCTCTCCTGGGCTCGACCTCGCTGCTTCGCAAGCGGAAAGTCAACGACGGCCTCGATCACCGACAGGGCAGGGGAGCGGTGCTGATCCGGCTCACCTCCGCAGAGAACGGAATGGTCATGCGAAAGCGGGCAGTCGAAGAAGGGCAGCGGGTTGTAGTCGGATCGATGGTCGGGCTGATCGGAAGCCCCGACGCCGAGATCCCTGACGAGCTCCCCGACACACAGGCGCGCATCGCAGTCGACTTTCCAGACCCCGACGACTTCGACCCCTTCGACGAGTAACCGGTTGGGCCCGCGTCAGGCCCCTGTCCCGTAGAGCCCGAGTAACTGACCGGCGATGGCCGTTGGGTGGAACTTGGAGGATCGCTCCTTGCCGACGCTGCCCAGCTGAGCCCGGAGTCCTTCGTCGTGGATGAGTCTTCTCAGGGAATCCGCGGCTTCTTCGGCATTCTCCACACGGAACACGAGACCTGCTTCATCATCGCCGAGTAGGTTGCGGAGCGGCTCGATGTCGCTTCCCACGACCGGGATGCCATTGAGCATCGCCTCTGCTGCGACCCGGCAAAACGACTCGTTTCGCGAAGGGCAATAGACGATGTCGAGCTTGGCATAGACCTGAGAGACGTCGAACACCTTCTCGTGGAGTCGGACCCTGCCTTCGGGGAACCCGTCGAGTCTCTCCCACGTCGCTTCCATGCCCGGCTCGACCACCGAAGAGATGTAGAGGTCCCAAACAACGCGGTCGTCATCGATCAACTCGATCGTGTCGGGGAGCAGGTCGAAGCCTTTGCGATGGCTCGCTCCGCCGAGGACGCCGATCGAGATCTTGCCGTTGGTGCGGGGAGCCCGTGCGGCGACGACGTCGGCCGGATCGATCGGGTTCGGGATCAGGGTCGCATCGCCGGCGCTGCAGAGGCCATTCTCGACGGCCACGGCCTCGGCGGTGCGCGAGACCGCCGCAATGCGGAGACGCGGCACGAGCCTCTTTATCACCGGGCCCAGTCGGCTACCCCACTTGGATCCGACCGGGTCATGAATCCAGACCACGATGGGCCCCTTGTGGATGAGCGACGCGGGCACGCTGAGGTTCAACCCGGTGAGGGCGTTCGCATGGATGGCACTCAGGTGTCCTCGATGACGTAGGACCCACCACGCCAGCTTCAGCCCGGCGAGCACCCGCAGGGCCCGGTCTACCGGCGAGCCAGGCTTGCGAGGCAGGTCGATCAGCTCCTCGGCCAGTCCCTCGGCCTCAACCACTGAGCGGAAGTCGCCGAAGCTGGGCGAGGCGAGGACTCGACGGACGCGACCTTCGAGTGACTGGAGGATATTGACCATGCTCCGGTTGGAGCCCCCCATCTGGGCTGGGGTGTTCACGAAAAGGACGGTTGGCAGGTCCCCGCTGGTCACTTCTGCCTAGTAGCCGCCGAGCGTCCCCATCTTCCGGGACAGTTCGAGTGCCCGCCGGAACATGTAGAACCCGATGAACAGGAACACGACGTTGAAGATGATGAGGGCGATGATCGCGGTCGACGGTTCCATGACGAAAGATCCCGGATCATCCATCAGGAGCGTACGGGTCGCATTGATGACGTAGGTGTGGGGGAGTAGGTAGCTCAGGTACTCGGCCCATGTCGGGAGTTGCTCGACGCTGAAGATGCTTCCGGCGAGGAGGGAAGCAGCGAAGCTGTAGAGCCGGAGCAGGGGGGCCGACTTCAAGGTCAAGAGGAGGATCGCAGCAGAGCAAATCCCGATGGCGGTCGATGAGATCATCCCCAGCACCGCTATCAGCAGCGCAAGGGGAATTCCAGCCAGGTCATATGTCGCACCCAGCAGTGAGCCCACCCCGAAGATCAAGAGGCCTGACAGAGCGCCGAACATCAGGGTCCACTGATTCATTGCCAGAGGGAGCGTGGTCCAGGGCACAGGCTCGACGAGGAAGACCTCCATGGTCCCTCGCTGGAACGCCCTTTGTAGCGACGATCCAAAACCTGACATCGCTCCTGTGAGCACTGCAGTCATGCCGAGGCCTATCACGACGAAGGTCATGTAGTCGCCACCCACAGTTCTCGAATTGGGCCCAACCAGCTCGCTGATGAAGAAGAACGGGATGAGAGGGACGATGATGCCGAGAAGCTGCATGACGAGTGTCAACGGATAGTTGAACTCTTCGATCACGTCCACGCGAAAGAACGCGGCACTCGTCTTCAACAACCCAGGTGGCTTGCGCCTTCCGGCAGCCTGTGTGGTCATGAAGTCGCCTCCCCGGTTTCTCTGTAAACGTTTGCCAGTATGGAGTGGAGCGGGGTGTCGCTCTCTTGGAGTGCGACGATGTCTTCGGTCTGGTGTTCGAGTATCCGAAGAACGTCCGCATGAGCGACGTCCGGTTTGAGCTCGCACACCAAACCGGTGTCGCCGGTTTGGGACACCACGCCTATCTGGGCCACCTTGAGCGCTTGTGCTCCGTCCGCGGCCGCCTGCGGGTTGCGGAAATCGATAGACATGCGGGGCCCGGCGTACTTCTCCCGAAGATCGGTGAGATTCCCGTCATAGCGAACCCGGCCACCGTCGAGCAGAAGCACCCGGGAATGCAGGGTCTCGATCTCTTCGAGGCGGTGGGAGCTGATCAGGGCCGCGATTCGTCGCTCCGAGACGATGTCGCGTATCAGGTGAACCAACTCGTGCGATGCAACGGGATCCACGGCGCCGGTGGGCTCGTCGAGGATCAGTACGTTCGGCTTGTGGAGCAGTGCGCGAGCCAGCTGCAGCCTTGCCTTCATGCCGCTGGATAGTGCGAAGCATGTGCTGGATCCCCATCCGTCGAGACCGACGAGCTCGAGTGTCTCGGCGATTGCTCGATCCAGTGCATCTTTGTCCATGCCTTGCATCTGGCCGTGGAAGCGGAGGTTGTCATCGACCGAATGGCGCATGAGAAGCGCTCGTTCCTCTGCCGGCATCCATCCGACTTCCTTGCGAACCGAGACAGCCTCGCTCTCAGAGTCATAGCCCATGACTTCGCAGCGACCTGTGGTCGGCGTTGTGAGACCAACCAAGCAGCGAAACGTCGTGGTCTTGCCGGCACCGTTTGGGCCGAGCACGGCGCAGATCTCGCCGGGTTGGACTTCGAAGCTGATGCCGCCGACAGCGGTGACTGAATGCTTCAGGTTGGATCGAACCAGAAACTTCATCCACGCGGGGGAGGGGTCATAGACCTTCACGAGGTCGGACACGACAATGCTCGCGCGCTCCCCAACAGTTGTCATTCACATCCCCCTTAGACGAAGAGCCGTCCAGATTAGCCCAGGAAAATGGCCATAGAGCCCACCCCAAGACGGCAACTACGATGTACATCATAACCCAAAGAGAAGTGGAGGTCATAGGGTGGATTTCTCTTGGACCGAAGACCAGCTCGAGTTCCGCAACTCGGTGCTCGACTTTGCCAGGAACGAGCTGAACAACGATGTGCGGGGGCGGGACAGCCGGAGCGAATTCGACGCCGAGGGCTGGAAGAAGTGCGGTGCCTTCGGAATCCAAGGTCTCCCGTACCCGACCGAATACGGCGGGCAGGGAGCCGATGTTCTGACGACAGTCCTGGCCATGGAGGCACTGGGGCAGGGCTCGAAAGACAATGGATTCCTCTTCTCGCTCAACGCTCACATGTGGGCGGGGACGACGCCGATTGCTCGGTTCGGCAACGAGGACCAAAAGCAACGCTGGCTTCCCGGGCTGTGTGACGGTTCGCTGATCAGCGGCCAGGCGATCACCGAGCCCGATACAGGGTCGGACGCATACGCGCTTCACACGACCGTCAAGAAGGATGGCGACAGCTTCGTCCTCAACGGGACGAAGACCTATGCGACCAATGCACCAATTGGAGACCTCATGGTGGTGTTTGCGTCCATCGACAGGTCGAAGGGTTGGGCCGGCCTCTGCGCGATCGTCGTGGAGAAGGGGACACCGGGAATGGAGGTCGAGGCGCACTACGACAAGATGGGCTTGCGAACCTCACCGATGTCGGGCCTCAGCTTCAACGACTGTGTCGTTCCTGCCGAGAACCTCCTTGGGAAGGTCGGCTCGGGGATGATGATCTTCAATCACTCGATCGAGTGGGAGCGCAGTTGCATCCTCGCCTCGGCCGTCGGCACCATGGAGCGCAAGCTCGAGGAGTGCATCGACTACGCCAACCAGCGCGAGCAGTTCGGCCAGTCGATCGGCAAGTTCCAAGGCGTGTCGCACAAGATCGCCGAGATGAAGACCCGGCTGGAGACGTCCCGCCTGCTGCTGTATCGCACGGCCTGGCTGCGTGACCAGGGCAAGGCAAAGGCAATCGATGCCTCGATGGTCAAGTACTACATCAGTGAAGCCCTCGTGCAGACTTGCCTGGACGCGGTTCAGATCCATGGCGGATCCGGTTACATGACCGAGACGGAAGTCGAACGTGACGTGAGAGACGCTCTCTCCAGCAAGATCTACTCCGGGACGAGCGAGATACAGCTCAACGTGATTGCCAGGCACCTGGGACTGTGATGGTCATACACGAAAGGCTCACTGCCTCGGCGCAGGAGCACCCCGACTCGCCCGCCGTCGTCGATCGGAATGGCGCCCTTAGCTATGCCGAGCTGGCCAGGGAGTCCGACCGACTCGCGTCCAGGCTGATCGAGCTTGGCGTCGAGAAGGGCGACAGGGTCGGCTTGTTCCTCAACAAGTCGATCGATGCGGTGGTCGGCATCTACGGCGCGTTGAAGGCAGGAGCGGCCTACGTGCCGATCGACCCCTCGTCGAAGGACCGGCGTGCCGGCTACATCGCCGGGAACTGCGGCGTCAAGCATCTGATCAGCTCCGGGCGTAAGAAAGGCCAATGGCCTGCATTCCAGGAGGCAGGCGTGGAGCACATCCTGGTGATGGACGGCGGCGAAGGCCTGGAGGCCGAAGGGCTCGAGATCCACAGCAGAGATTGGATCACAGAAGCTCCTGAAGCGGAGCTGCCGCGGGTCATCTCTCAGGATCTCGCCTACATCCTCTACACCTCAGGCTCGACGGGAGATCCGAAGGGCGTGATGCTCACCCATCAAAACTGCCTGGCGTTTGTCGACTGGGCAGTCGAGGAATATGGCGTGACGCACGAGGATCGCCTCTCCAGCCATGCGCCCTTCCACTTCGATCTGTCGACCTTCGATCTCTACGCGGCCGCCTGTGTCGGCGCACCCGTGTACCTGGTGCCCAAGGCGGTCTCGATGTTGCCGGTTGAAGTCAAGCGGTTCATCGATGAGCAACGGATCACGGTGTGGTACTCGGTGCCGTCGATTCTCACGATGCTCGTCGAGCTCGGAGGATTGGAGGAGGGCGATCTTCCTGGGCTGAAGACAATGCTCTTTGCCGGGGAGGTCTTTCCGACCAAGTACCTCTCGCGGCTGATGCAGCGTCTCCCCCATGTGAGGTTCGCCAACCTGTACGGCCCGACTGAGACCAATGTGTGCACCGCGTACACCGTTCCGGAAGCCCCGCCGGAGGACGGTCCCACGATTTCGATCGGCGATGCCATAACCGATGTAGAGACGTTCGTCGTCGGTGAGGACGACTCCCTCGTCGAGAAGGGCGCCGTCGGCGAGCTGTTGGTGAGGGGACCGACCGTGATGGCCGGATATTGGGGCGATCCGGAGCTCACAGCTCGCAAGCTCACTCCGAGCCCGATCCCTACACATCTGGGCGACAAGGTCTACCGCACGGGTGATCTCGTCGAGGAGATGGAAGACGGCAACTATCGGTTCATCGGCAGGCGGGACAACCAGATCAAGAGTCGTGGCTACCGGATCGAGTTGGGCGACATCGAGGCTGCGCTGAGTGCGCATCCAGCGGTGGTGGAGGTCGCCGTCGTGGCGATCCCGGACGAGATGATCTCCAATCGGATTCTCGGCTTCGCCGCAGTCTCCGATGCCATCACCGAGTCGGAGTTGCAGCGATTCTGTGGCGACAGAGTGCCCAGCTACATGATCCCCGAGTCGATCGCTTTGCTCGAGTCACTCCCGAAGACCTCGACCGGAAAGATCGACAGGCGGACGCTCGCCGACACCGTGGAGGCCTGAGGCCTACTTGTTGCTCTCGACCAGCTTTGTGATCGTGTCGAGGTTCTGGAAGTTGTCGAGGTTGATGTCCTCGGGGTCGATCGAGACTCCGAACTTCTCCTCGATGAAGCTGACGAGCGTGAAAATCCCGAGGGAGTCGACGATCTCCTCTTCGAGTAGATCGACACCTTCCAGATCTACGTCGTCGCCTTTGACGAACTCGTCCTGGATGTATGTCTTGATTTGATCGCGTACGTCTGCCATTTCCTCAACCCCATCTGCCGTTTGCCTGGCTTACGGATCGAAAGGCTCGCATCTGCTTCAGCCGGTGTCAACACCGAAATGACTTGATCGGTCGGCGACCATGACGACCGACTGCTCTCCCCGGTGGACCTCTATCGTGTCTTTGTCCTCGAAGCCCACCGATTGGTACAGACTCCGCGCGCCCGCGTTCTCCGAACCGACGACGACCTTGACCCTGTCGATGCCCGCCGCCGAGAGCTCGTCGAGCAAGCGCGTTGCCAGAGCTGCTCCGAGCCCCCGTCTTCGATAGTCCGACGCCACCGACATGGAGAGAAGCTCAGCTCCCGTCTCCTGATGCTCAGCGTCGTAGGTGGCGGTCTCCCAGAACTTCCGCAATGCCGACGGCCTCACCAGGCGTGGCAAAGCCACCAAGCCTGCCGCGAAGCCCTTGGTGGCAGCGAAGTGCTTGTAGAACCGTCCAACGTCCTTCACACCGGAGACGAAGCCGACAGGACCGTATGCATCGGCAGCGACGATGACCTTCGAGTCCGGGTACGAGATCATCGATGCATAGAGGTGTCTCAGAAAACGCGGGCCCAAGCTGCTCAGGAATCCCGTGCCGATGCTGTCGGCATGGAGGCGGGCGATGATGGCCGCGTCCGCAGGGAGCGCCTCGCGCATGACCACTTCCGGAGGCTCCGGGGTCGGGAGGTCGTCGTAGAGGCCTGTCTCGCGCAGTGCCGTCAATTGAGCTGAGATCACAATGTGCACGATCTGTCGCTCATCGAAGTCGCGCAACGCCTTCGCCCGGGATGCCTTCCCCATCTGCTCCCTGAGTTGAGGCGAGGCTGCGAGCTCGTTGATAGCCCCGGCCAAGGCCTTGGAGTTGTTGACAGGCACCAGGAGCCCGTTGTAGCCGGGCTCCACCACCTCCCGGCAGCCCCGGATGTCCGTTGCGATCACCGGGAGCCCCATCGCTGCCGCCTCCATGGCGGCTCTTGGGAAGCCTTCACGATGGCTTGCCAGGACGAAGACGTCCATGGCGCTGTACCACTCGTCGATATTCGTCTGCATACCGGGCAGGTGAATCCCTCGGTCGCGGGCGGAAGCAATGAAATCTGAGTCGAGAGCATCGTCCTTTTCGGGCTCGGCCGGCCCCACTGCGACCATCACACAACGCGGGTCGAGAGACTCCGCCGCTTGGAACAACTCCGGAAACCCCTTCTCGGCGACGAGGCGGCCGACTGAGCCGACCACTATGTCGTCGTCGGTCGCGCCGATCGACTCCCTGAGCCGTCTCCTGACATCCGGGTCGATTCGGGTCGGATCGAATCGCTCCAGGTCGACACCATTTCCGAGGAGAATCGTCTGCCCGGGACGGGTGATCCGTCTCTTCAGGACGAATTCGAAGTCCTCAGAGCTCTGAACCAGCTCACGGTCGGAGAATCGGGACGCAATCGCCTCGAGTGTGTAGACGATCGCTCGCTTGAGGAACGGGTCATCCCGGGTGGCATACAGCCCATGGATCGTGTTCATCACGACCGGGACCCCGGCGAGCCGCCCGATGATCCTCCCGTACAGCCCAGGCTTGGGTGTGTGGGTGTGGAGGACGTCGATGCTCTCACGACGAAGGATGCGCCACAGCTCGAACATGGTCTTCAGGTCCTTCACCGGATCCACGCTGCGCGTCGAGTTGACCAGCGGTATGTGTCTTATGCCTCGACTGTTCAATTCGGCGACGTACTCACCGGGAGCTGAGATCCCAATCGGCTCACCACCCAGCTCGGTGACCTCTTCGAGCTGGGGAAGCACCAGGTACCGCAAACTCAGGTCGACCGTCGTCAGATGTGCGATTCGCAGCCTTCTCACCGCTCGACATGATGCCAGAGTCAGACCAGGGGCGAAGTCCGCGATATTTTTCACCCCAACCACGCAGAGTGTGTGATAGTCTCGGGTCTGCGCCAAATTCTCGGTGGTGTCTGGGGGCAGATGATTACCGAGGGTGGCCGAGGGGCATGAGTCTGCAGTTTGAGGGAGGCACAATCAATGGGCGCCGTTGACGACCGAAAGGTCCGAGATAGCGATGGGGGCAAATGGGGGATTCGAGTCGCACGCCGACTCAGCACCGTAAGAGCCGATCTTTCGCTAGCAATCATCGAAGCAGGGCTGATCGCCGTCGCATACGCGGCCGCGCTAGGCATCAGGTCACTAGACCCCACCGAGTCCGTCCCAACCACCTGGTGGGCGCGACTTGGCTACGCACTTCCCATCATCATCCTGGTGCACGTGGGGGCGAACATGGTCTTCGGCAACTACGGCCATGTTTGGAGATACGCCAGCATCGAGGAAGCCGTTCGAGTCATCGCAGCGGCGATGACTGCAGGCGTCGTGCTCGTGGGGATGGCCGGCCTGTATCAGTACCTCCTCTCGCCTTCCGCCATCGTTCCCCTTTCCGTACTCGTCCTCGGAGCCTTCCTGACGCTCGCCGGAATGGGCGGACTTCGGTTCTGGTCGCGGCTCTTCAGCAGCCAACGAATGACCGAAATGCACCATGACCGGCAACGAGCCCTCGTGGTCGGGGTTGGCTCCGATGCAGTGCGGGTCGCCCGTCACCGCTCGGAGTCGACTGCCAATCTCGCCGTCGTGGGTTTCATCGACCCACGTCCCGAGCCTGACATGTCGCGCGTTCTGGCCGGCAGCCCCGTGTTGGGGGGTCTCGAAGATGTCCCCGACCTGGTCGCGGCACTCGACGTCCATCAGGTCATCATCGCCTGCAACGAAGCGGACGAGATTGGTCGGAGGCTGGTCGACCTCTGTATCGACGTCGAGGTGAGGCTGCGAATTCTGCCCGTGATGGACTCTGTTCTCGGAGGAGACGGCGCCTCGCGGGACATACGTGACCTGGAGCTGATCGACCTACTGCCTCGCAATCCGGTGAGCACTGATCTGACGGACGTCGCCTCGTTCTTGAAAGACCGGCGGGTCCTGGTAACTGGCGGCGGCGGGTCGATTGGCTCGGAGATCGTCGAGCAGGCGCTTCAGTTCGACTGTGAACTCGTCATCGCCGTCGACAACGATGAGACCCACCTCCACGACGGAGCGGCTCGCTGGCTCTCCAAGCACCCAGAGGAGCGGGTGGCAATGGAGCTCGCCGACATCAAGGATCCCCGGAGAGTGGCGGCGATATTCGATCGCTACAAGCCGGATGTGGTCTTCCACGCTGCCGCCCACAAGCACGTGCCGATTCTCGAGAAATGCCCCGACGAGGCCATCAAGACGAACATCGATGGGACTCTCAATGTGATCGAAGAGGCGCAACGCTGCGAGTCGACTTCGAGCTTCGTGCTGATCTCGACCGACAAGGCAGTGGAGCCGGAGAGCGTCATGGGCGCCTCGAAGAGAATCGCCGAGATGCTCATTCAGAGTCGCGCCGAGACTGCAACCGACATGAAGTGGTCCGCCGTCCGCTTCGGCAATGTTCTCGGCAGCCGGGGATCTGTCGTGCCCACGTTCAAGAGACAGGTTCAAGAGGGCGGCCCGGTCACGGTTTCCCACCCGGACATCGAGCGCTACTTCATGACGGTTTCTGAGGCGGTCGAGCTCGTCCTGCAGGCGGCCAGCATCTCGGAGGGCGGCGAGGTCTTCGTCCTAGACATGGGCAGCCCGGTCCGCATCCTCGACCTGGCGCACCGCATGATCCGTCTGGCCGGGCTCGTTCCCTATGTGGATATCGACGTTGTCATCACGGGTCTGCGACCTGGAGAGAGGTTGAGCGAGCGTCTCTCGGTTGTACCGCTGGTCCCGAGCCAGCACCCCCAGATCCTCATCGCGCGCCAGGGCGTGCCGGAGAGGGAACATCTCAACGACATCATCGGCGTGGTGCGGGCTCTGCTCGATCAGAATCACGCACGGCTCGGGGAGCTGGTCGTGGCGATCGCCAACGACATCTGGAAGGAAGCAGATCTCAGCCTGCTCGACCCGACCGATGCGGCCGCGGTGGCCGCGTTGGACCTCGGCTAAGTCGTCGAAGCCGTTCAGGCGGGCGATAGGCTTCGAGCTGGATGATCGAACTTCCTGACAATTCGCTGTTCGCCGTGATCGCCCTGGTGATCTCGGCTGCTGGTGTCCTTGCCCTTTCCCCGCTGGCCAGGGCAGCCGGGCTCGTCGACAGGCCCGACGACGATTTGAAGGACCACGGGAGCGACGTCCCTATCGTCGGCGGTCTCGCCGTCTTCATCGCACTTCACGTCGGCCTGATGCTTGCCGGGAGCTTCGAGCTCTGGCTGCTCGCGGTGACCGGATTCCTCTTGTTGATCGGGTTGTTCGATGACGTGCGCGGGCTCCCGCCGGTCGTCCGGCTCGGCGCCGCGGCAGTCGCCGGTGTCATGTTGGCCTATGCGGTAGGGGCCGATTCGGATCTCGTCGCGGCGGCGATCGTGGTCGTCCTCTTGATCGTGGCCGTCAATGCCGTGAACCTGCTGGATGGGGCCGACGCCGTTGCCGGATCGGCGGCGCTAGTGACCAGCATCGGCCTCGTCTTCCTCATGTTGATGCGGGACGGCGATGCGGTCCCCTCCCTGCTGCTGGCCGGCGCGCTAGGTGGATTCCTCATCGTCAACTGGCCTCCGGCGAAGGCATTCCTCGGTGATGGCGGGGCATACGTCGTGGCATCCGCCCTCACGTTTCTGGTGCTGGAGTCGGCCGGGGCGCCTTCGACGACCGGTTCAACGTGGTTGTTGAATCTGCTGATCGGCGTGTCGCTCTTCGGAGTGTTCATCGTCGACCTGGCGGTGACCCTCCTGCGGAGAATCATCTCCCGTCAGGCGCTCTTCGGCGGCGATCGATCGCACGTCTATGACCAGCTGGCGGACAGAGGTTGGAGCCCTGTTCGCGTGGCAGTTGCGGTGGCGAGCACGCAGCTGGGAATAGTCGCCCTCGTACTGGCATTCGACCTTTTCTTCGAGCCTGGTCTCGCTGCCGCCCTCTCGATCGGCGTCGTGCATCTGGCGGTGACCATCCTTTGCGCTCTGGGGTTTGCCTACCTGCCCAAGCGCAAGGTGTCGGTGAGCGAGCTGTTCAAAGATCCTGACTCAAAGTTTCAGGACGACTCCGCCAGCACGTCCTCGTAGACGCGTTCCACTTCCTTCACCATTGGCCCGAGGCCATGGCGGGCGACGGCATCCTCCTGGGCCTGCTTGCCGAGTCGCTCGCGGAGGTCGGTGTCGTCGATGAGCTCCGTCAATCCTGCGGCGAGAGCCTCTGGCTCGCGAGGCGGTACGAGAAGCCCGTTGGCCCGATCCTCGATAACCGACGGAACCCCACCGACCGATGTCGCAACGACAGGCTTCCCGAGGCTCATGGCCTCGAGGATGGCGAGGGGGAGGCCCTCGTGATCCGAAGGGTTGGCCATGAGGTCTGCCGCTCCGACGAAGGAGAGTGCGTCCTCCCTCCGGCCCAGAGCCACGAAGGCGTCCTCGATCCCGGCGGCCGCCGCCTCGGATCGGATCCGCTCGAGATCACCTTCGTGCTTCTCGCCTCCGATCGACACGACCAGAAAATCTCTTGCTCCGCTCCCCTTCATCGCCGCCACGGCTTTGATCAGGTTGCTGTGACCCTTGTGGGGGCGGATATTGCCGACGTGGGCGATGAGCACCTTGTCGTCGTCGATGCCCAGTTCCTGACGGGCAGCAATACGCTCGTCGGGGCCGACCGACACCGATACCCCATTGGGAATCACAAGCGGATCCGGTCCTGGATAGCCACGCACCGAGTCCGCCACTGCCTGGGACACGGCTATGAGGCGACTGTTCCTGCCGTAGGTGATGCGATTGATCAGACGGGTTGGCTGTCGGTAGGACGAGACAACATTGTGTTCCGTGTAGATCACGGGGGCTCTCGAGGTCAATCGCGCCAGAATCCCGGTGCTCGGCAGATGTGCATGCACGATGTCAGGATTCAGACTCGCCAGATGTGAGCGAACAGCGGCAAACGTTGCAGGGCCAAGCTTGCCATCACCGATCTGGTCGACCTCGACCCCCGCTGCTCTCAACTCGGGAACGAGCTGGTCTTTCCAGGGGAGCAGGTAGGCGACGCGATAGTCGAACCGCTCGCGGTCCCAGAACGGGGGAGCCTCGGAGATGAGCCGCTCCGCCCCGCCGATCCCGAGGCCCTTGATGAGTACGAGGACCTTGGCCCTCATTGGTGAGCCACTATGCAGGCGTAACGTCCATCAAGCGGCCCATGCCGTCTTCGAATCCCACCTTGGGCTCCCAGCCGAGTGAGGAGGCGGCCTTCTCGGAGGAGACCACCGCAGGCTCGACGTCGCCTGGACGCGCCTCTGTGTAGACGATGTCAGTCGGGTGACGGGCCACGACCACTTCCGCCAGTTGCTTGATGGACACCGGCTCCGGAGCCACGATGTTGAAGATCTCGGCACGCAGATCGGAACGACAGGCGAGGACGAAAGCCCGGGCGATGTCGTCGGCGTGGGTGAACTGACGAAACTGGGAGCCGTCGCCCTGGATCGTGATGGCTTCATTCCGACGCGCTCGGTCGATGAAGATCCTGAATACCGAGTTCGGTCGGAGGCCCGGTCCGTACGCCGTACCCAGGCGCAACGCGATCGTGGGGACGTCGTTCAAGTGGTCTGCCGCCAGCAGAATCCTCTCGCCTGCGAGCTTGGTGATGTTGTATGGGTGGTCGGGCTCGCAAGGGTGCTCTTCGGTTATCACGTCGGCCAGCGGCTTCCCGTATACCTCCCAGGTCGAGGCGTAGACGACTTTGGCACCGGTCTCTCGAGCTGCAGCGGCGACGTTGGCCGAGCCTACGACGTTCACGGAGCTGGCCAGGGCCGGGTTCTCCCCGGCGAGGTAGACATCGCCGATGGCGCCGATGTGGACAATCGCCTCTTTGCCCTCAGCCGCAGACTTGACCGCATTGGCGTCCAAGAGATCGCCAATGGTCGTCTCTGCTCCGTCAATGGCGTGCTCAGCCTTGTCGAACGTGGTGACGTCGAACCCGTCGTCGAGCATGTGTCGGACGACGTTGGCCCCCAAAAAACCGGCTGCGCCGGTAACAAGAATCTTCACCAGACCCCCCTCGATATTCCTGGCGTCAGGTTATCACCCTGAGTGGCCGAATTGAACAGGGAATCAGCGACGGGAAGTTGTCCGGTAGCCCTCGGTACACTCCTGGCCCATGGTTCGCAGGGATTTCGAAGAGTTGGGACGAAGGCTGGCAGAAGCCGCCGAGTCGGGCGATGAGCACGCCAAGGCCGTGCTCGATCGGTTGGAGCGTTTTCAAGGCGATGACGAGGACACCGAGCTCGACTGGTTGACCGAGGCAGCGATTCGCTGGGAGAGTGAGCACCCGGAGCTGGCGAACATCGCCGTCCGGGTGGTCAACACTCTCACCTCTGGCGGGCTCTAAGCCTCACGTTTGAAACCCTGCGGGGCTCGCTAGCTCTGCCGGGTCAAGTGACTGACGTCTCTCATCCCCAGGCCGATGAGGATGAAGATCACACCCATCCCTATCGCCATCGCCGCCACTCCGAACGCGACGACCGATGTGAAGAGGGATGCCCTCAGGAAGGACGCATTCATCGCCACTTGTCGTAGCGGGTCCTCGCGGTCCATCTCGGCGTAAGTCAGGCCTCCCGTGGCGTCGAGAGCGTGCTCGTTGATGATGTCCGCTTCGCAATACGCGCTGAACGGGCCGTTGACATCGTCTCCGGCCAGGCAGCCCGCATCGTCCGATACGGTGATGTTCTCGGCTGCAAGTGTGTCGCTGACTACGTACCAAGTGACGGCTCCGCCTGCTATCAGCACTATTCCGAGGATGATGGCGCCCCAAGACGCAAGTCTTCTCATATCTCCTCCTGAGGGTTTCGGCCAACGCTACGGGAAGTGAGGTGAGTGGCGGAGGGCCATAGGTCCCTAGGTCTTGTGACCGGTGAGTGCGTCTCGGCAACGCGAATGGGGAGATCGGGGCTTTGGTCGATCATCGGCCCCGGCGGGCCTAGCCCTCTTCGGGTGGTGGGAGCCCGCTGGTCCGGTAGCGATGACCGAGGCGGCTGGTCCACTCGTAGTCGCCGCCGGGCAGCCGACGGTAGGTCCATCCGTGCTTGTGTTTGCCCGTGCAGTGGTCATAGCGGCATACCGGGGCCTGCCCGTCGGTGCTGGTTTCGGGTCTTTCGGACCAGGGGATGATGTGGTCGAGGTCGCAGTCCTGGGCGGGGGTGAGGCACCCGGGGCATATACAGGTGGCGTCCCGGGCGTGGACCGCTCGTCTCTGGGTTGTGGTGGCGCGGCGTTTCCTGGTGATGCCGTTGGCGACGACCTGGCCGGTCTCGGGGTCTTCGACCATCCACCGCCATTCGGAGTCTGACTGGGTTTCTGTGACCTGGCGTGCGATGTCAGCGACCACCGGCCCGTACCCGGCGAGCTCACCGGGATCATCGGCGAGCTTCGCGAGGGTGGTCAGGTCGACGTGGAGATTGACTGTTCCCCGCGACGTTTTCGGATGGTCGGCCTGCCCACAGAGGAGGTCGATGGCGACGTCGGCGCGCAGTTGGTCGAGGCTTCGAGTCTCGCCTTTGTGGCGGAGGCTACGGGCGATGGTATCGACACGGTGAAACGCTTCGGCTACCTGGTCCGGGGCACCGCCGACCAGGTGAAGGTCGACGGTTCCGTCGACGGTGGGCTCGGCGACCAGCCGGCGTTCAGAAAGCGCGCTCTCGTACCGGGACTTGGCTTCGTCAGGGTGGGCTTGAACACAGGCCCTGCGGACTTTGGCGCGAAGTTGGCCGGTGGTGTACCGGTGAGCCTCCCCGACCAGGTGGTCAACCACATCTCGGGCATCCGGCTCGGGGAGGTGTGCGGTGCCATCAGCCAACACCCGGGCCCGCCTCAAGTCGACCGATCCATCAGCCAACGCTTCCCCCACTGCTGGTAGGCGGTGGTTCAGATCACGAGCCAGGTCCAGCTCCATGGCAGCGGTTCGCCGGGTCAATCGAAGCGCGGCCCGAACTTCGAAGGCCGCCGCCTCGTCGGCCGACTCGACGTCGTCATCTTCGGCTTCGAAGAACGCCGAGATCGAAGACATGTCCCGATACGCCGCGGCCTGAACATGGGAGGCCAGGCGTTGGCGAGCTCGCAACACGGTCACGCGGTCCCGGCCCGAGACATGACGAACATCGACACTCGCCAGCAGAGCGCCCAACACTGGGCCAGGGGTCATTTGGTCCAACCCTTTTGGGATTGGTGTAAAACCTGTCTCCAAAGGCAGTTCGATCAGCTCTCGCTCTTCGGCCGACAGATCCAACTCGTCGAAGGATCGAGGAGGAAGCTGAAATTCCGGCGTCTCGAACATATGTTCGCCCATAGCCTGAACATACAGATGGCCGCTGACAAATACCAGGGGGTTGGGCCGAACTCGAGCAAGTACCTGCCGAAGCTATCGCGGAGGCGGACGGGAATCGAACCCGCCAGAGACCGTGTCGGCCTCTCACCGGTTTTGAAGACCGGGGAACCCACCAGGCGTTCAGACGCCTCCCTGGGATAAGGATCGTAGATGTGCCCGTGCCCACTGCAAGAAGACGCCCCGCCGACGGAGCGTCGTTGAGCAACTCCCGGGCACGGTTACCATCGCAGCCATGCCCGAGATGAGCTTCGGTCGGACTATCCGATTCCGTCGAAACAAGCTTGGACTCTCACAGAACAGACTCGGAGAGTTGGTGGGCCGTTCCGGAGCCGCGGTGCGGAGTTGGGAGCGAGACTCGAGCACCCCAACCGACCCGTCCGTGCTCCAAGCCCTGTCTGCCGTCCTCGGAATCGAATCGGAGGTCCTATTCGACAAGGCGGGGGTCGACGCGCCGGTCGTCGAGACGAGTCCGACGGTAGAGCAGGTGCTGCAGTCGCTCACCCCGGCCGAAGAGGAAGTGAGACAGGACCTCCGGACACTCGAAGCTCCACCTATCGAGCCAGAGCCGATCGAGACCGAAGAGGCTCCAAGCGATGATGAGGACACGGGCGAGCTCGTCG
>ERZ869936.366-NODE-366-length-44941-cov-53.844205_pt1 | contig 44941 bp, 49 predicted proteins | sample MGYA00520876_ERZ869936 | MGnify/ENA primary metagenome ERZ869936 (study PRJEB32218, sample SAMN09650985) | biofilter metagenome | isolation source: enrty point of leading RO module | place: Saudi Arabia: Thuwal, RO plant located on Red Sea | collected 2016-02-17 ... | reverse complement strand
TTCTGACTCCTGACTTCTGACTCCTGACTTCTGACTCCTGACTTCTGACTCCTGAATTCTTATGCGCGACATCCCCGTTGGAAACGGCTCCCTGCTCGTAAATTTCGACGAGAAATACCAGATCCGCGACATTTATTATCCGCACGTCGGGCAGGAGAATCACACCGAAGGATTCCCATTCCGCTTTGGCGTATGGGCGGATGGAGAGTTTAGTTGGGTTTTCGACGAAGGGTGGGATCGGTCGCTCGAGTACGTGAAGGAGTCGCTCGTTACAGATGTAACCCTTCGCAATGACGATCTTGAGCTTGAGATAGTCTGCAATGACACGGTCGCGAGCCACGAGGACATTTACCTCAGGCGCGTGTTGGTAAGCAATTTATCAGACAAGACACGCGAGGTCCGTATCTTTCTTCATCACGATTTCCGAATCTATGAGAACAAGGTCGGCGACACGGCTTATTACGATCCCGAGAGCCGTTCCCTGATCCATTACAAAAAGCACCGCTATTTTCTGATCAATACCCATCCTCATTTCTCGAAGTTTGTGACCGGTCGAAAAGCGTTCCGCGATCAGGAAGGCACCTGGAGGGATGCTGAAGACGGCGAACTCGGATCGGGGGCGAAGACTGAAGGCTCGGTCGATTCGACTATCTGTATCGAGCTCGCGCTAACCGGCCAGGGTTCGGGAGAATTCTACTATTGGATAACTGCCGGAAAGTCGCACGAAGATGTGTTGCGCCTAAACAACCTGGTTCTTGCTGCTACGCCGGAGTATGCGCTCGAATACACCGAGAATTACTGGAGGGTGTGGGTCAACAAGAATGAACGCGAGTTTGACGGGCTTCCCGAAGAGGTAAAGGACCTGTACAAGCGATCGCTGCTGATCGCGAGGACGCAGATAGACAACGCGGGATCGATCCTCGCGGCTAACGATTCAGACGTAACCGAGCGAGCCACCGATCATTACAGCTATCTGTGGACGCGGGACGGAGCGTTTGTCGCGCACGCTTTGGACCTGGCAGGGTTTCCTTATCTTACCCGAAAGTTCTTCGAGTTCTGCGCGCGGATAATCCACGACGACGGTTATTTCCTTCAGAAGTACAACGCGGACGGCACTGTCGCCTCAGGATGGCACGCGGCCTGGGACATAGACGCTAAAGAAAAGATCGTTCCGATCCAGGAAGATGAGACTTCGCTTGTGCTTTGGTCGCTTTGGGAGCACTACAACCGATATCGCGAGCTCGAATTCTCTCACCGCATCTACCGGCCGCTCGTGACGAAATGTGCGGACTTCCTGCTCGATTTTATCGATGCAGGAACGGGCCTTCCGAAGCCTAGCTGGAACTTGTGGGAAGACAGGCGGGGAGTGCATACGTTTACCTGTTCGACAGTTGTCGGCGGGCTGAGGGCAGCCGCGAACTTTGCAAGATTATTCGGGGAAGCGAGAATTGCGGAGCAGTATGAACAGGCAGCCGACTCGATGGTTGAAGCGATGCGGGATCATCTCTACAGCAATGAGCACGGCCGTTTTCTTCGGTCGCTACAGTCAAACAACGGAGATCTTGAACCGGATCCCACGGTGGATGCCTCATTATTCGGACTATTCTTCTTTGGCGCATTCGACCCGGCGGACGATATGGTTCAAAACACCATGCGTGCGGTTGAGGACAGATTGTGGGTCCCCGGAAAGATTGGCGGCGTGTCTCGATTCGAGAACGACCAGTACATGAAGGTCTCCGATGACAGTTACGGCAACCCCTGGTTCATATGCACACTTTGGCTGGCCGAGTACCGAACGGCGATCGCGAAGAAGCCGGAAGATCTCAAGGGGACGCTTGAGCTTCTTGAATGGACTTCGAAGAACGCTTTGCCATCAGGCGTGCTTGCCGAACAGTTGGACCCCATCACAGGCGCACCCGCTTCGGTTTCCCCTCTCACGTGGTCTCATTCCACATTCGTCGCAGCGGTCGAGTCCTATCTTGCCAAGCTTGAAGAACTGGAGAGCACCTGATGGCCAAGAACTGGACCGAAGCAAGAGTCCTCAATTTCATCAAGAGCGGGATCGAAGAGTCTCTTTCACTTGAATACAAAAGCGCAGAGGCGCTTGGCAGCTCCGATTATCAAAAGAAAGAGATCACCAAGGACGTTTCGGCGATGGCCAATGCTGCAGGCGGAATGATCGTCTACGGCATACGCGAGAGCTCCGACTCCGAACGGAAACACCTGCCGGAAAGGATCACTCCCGTTAACCGCAGCGAATTCCCAAGGGAATGGCTCGAGCAGGTGATAAACAGCATCCGGCCGAGGATCGAGGGCATCGTTATCAATTCGGTACAGCTCGAATCCGGAGAGAACGATGTCGTCTACGTAGTCGAGATCCCCCAAAGCCACACCGCACATCAGGCGAGCAATCACCGGTACTACAAACGGTTTAATTTCCAATCGGTGCCGATGGAGGACTATGAGATACGGGACGTGATGTTCCGCGAACAGATGCCCGATGTCGGGGTGCGTTTCTTTCTGGAAAAGAAGCTTACCGAAGAGGGAGAAGTGAGAGTTTCACTGATCGTTCAGGCGAGGAACTTCGGATCTGCGTACGCGAGATATGTTGCGTGCATCGTCGACGTGCCTGTAAAGGCGCTCGTGAACATCGACGACAAGCGTAGTATCAAGGACGGCGGACGATTTTACCGTCACCGGCTGACGAACCTGAACCAGGAATACGGTGACGAGACGTTTCGCGCGAACTTCCCCCTTTTGAGAAACATGTCGATGAGCTGGAAGATCCCTCTGAAGCCTGATTACGCGGAGCTTGCCGATGGCGATATGCCGATAAAATGGAAGGTCTACGCCGACAACGCACTTCCCAAGAGCGGCCAGCTGCCCTTTGAAGAGATCGACACGATCGATCTTTCGGGCGGCTTGTAACATCGTTTTCAAACGCGGATACTACAACTCAACAGAATATGCGCAGAGCCAAGATCCTTGCGACTTTAGGTCCCACTTCCCAAACCCAAGAACAGATCTCCGACCTTATAAGGGCCGGAGCCAACGCCGTCCGGATCTCGATGTCGCACGGGTCGCGCGATGATCACGAAGCGATGCTGAACAATGCCCGCCGTGCAGCACTTGAACAGGACGCTCCTCTTTCAGTACTCATCGATCTCGCCGGACCCAAGATCCGGACAAGGTCTCTAAAGGACAAAAGCCCGGTACTTCTTCAGAAAGGGGAGAAGTTCGTGCTTACTACGAAGGACATAGTAGGGAATGGTCACGAAGTAGGGACAAACTTCTCAGAATTGCCTCACGTTGCCGAAAAGGGTTCTCAGATCCTGCTTGATGACGGCTCGCTCGAGCTGAAGGTGCTGGACACGAACGATACTGATGTCATCTGCGAAGTCGTGTCCGGCGGGCTCCTTTATGAGAGCAAAGGGATCAATCTTCCCGGTACTCACCTGCCTATTCCGAGCCTTACCGAAAAGGACCGTGACGACCTGAATTGGGCGCTTGATATGGATGTCGACTATATCGCGCTTTCGTTTGTACGGAGAGCCTCGGACTGCACCGAGGTCAAGGTCATCATCAACGAGAAGAACAAGCGGAATTTTGGACGGGCACTTCTCGTCGCGAAGATCGAAAAGGCAGAGGCAATAGAGAACCTCGACGAGATCATCGAGGCCACCGACGGACTAATGGTCGCTCGTGGAGATCTGGGAGTCGAAACAAGCGTTGAGAAGGTCCCCGTCTATCAGAAAGAGATAATCCGCAAGTCGATCGCCCGCGACAAGTTCGTCATCACCGCGACACAGATGCTGCAGACAATGATCGACAATCCGCGCCCGACACGGGCAGAGGCATCGGATGTGGCGAATGCGGTGTGGGACGGAACAGATGCGGTCATGTTATCTGCTGAAACGGCGGCGGGATCGTATCCGGTAGAAACCGTCAGGACTATGGCGAAGATCATCGAGTCGTCGGAATCCATCCGCGATGCTTACCGCCGGAAATCGATCAAGTTCTCGCAGGAACCCAGCGGCCGGACCTCCCAGGCACTTTGCAAGGCGGCAGGCTATTGCGCACAGGAGATCAAGACTACAAAAGTTGCAGTATTCACTGAATCGGGACTGATGGCACGCCGGCTTTCTTCATTCAGATCCGGTCTGCAGACGTATGCGCTCACTACTTCCTGGCGAGCGCGGAATCAGCTGGCTTTGATCTGGGGAGTTCGCGCTTACTATCAGGAGTTGACGAAATCTACCGAAGATATGCTGAAGAAAGGTGAGTCTACTTTGTTAAATAACGAAGCGGTCGAAGCTGGCGAGACGATCGTGATGATGGCCGGGCGGCTCTCAGGCCTCGGGCTTTCCAGTTCCGTCGTCGTGTGGACGATCGGCGAAAACGTCCCCCGACGCTAGGAGTCAGGAGCTTCAAGAACGGCTTAGCCACAGAAAAAAGGGATTAACACAGATCAAGTTTGGTTGGTGCTTCCAGACCGATCTTGCGGAATACACTCCGGATCCTGAAGAAGAAGCGCTTTTCCCTTTCAAATCTGTGTTCATCTCCTTCATCTGTGGCTAACCTCTTTCTAGCCTCGAAACGAATCAAAATGCCGTTTCTCGAAGAGATCAAAGACGCATACTCGCGGATCGAGCGGCATCTACGTCGCACATACCTTCAGCACTCTCTCCATTACTCGTCTAAGACCGGTGCGGACGTCTATTTCAAGTGCGAACATCTGCAGCATACTGGCTCGTTCAAGCTCCGAGGTGCTCTAAACAAGATCCTGTCGTTGTCTGAAGAAGAGCTGGCGCGCGGAGTAGTCACTGCTTCGACCGGTAATCACGGCGCCGCCGTGGCTTACGCGCTTGCGATCGCGGGAGCTTCAGGCTCGGTCTACGTTCCGAAAGAGGCGAGTGAATCGAAGATCGCCAACATCAGGCGACTCGGGGCTGAGATCGAGATGTTCGGCGACGATTCGAACGATTCAGAAATGAAAGCCCGGCAGGTCGCCGGTGAATCGGGAGCTGTTTACGTTTCGCCCTATAACGATCCTTTTGTGGTCGCCGGCCAGGGCACGGTCGGGCTCGAGATTTCAGAACAACTCCCGGATGTTGATGCGGTGTTCGTATCGGTCGGCGGCGGCGGGCTGATTTCCGGTATTGCAGGCTACCTGAAAGCCTTTAAGCCTGACGTAATGATGGTCGGCTGTTCGCCGGCAAATTCTAAGGTGATGCTGGAGTCTGTCAAAGCCGGAAAGGTCCTTGAGCTAGAATCGCTGCCGACGCTTTCTGACGGAACGGCAGGAGGCGTCGATCCGGATTCAATAACGTTCGGATTGTGTTCGGACCTCGTTGACGAGTGGGTGACGGTCAGCGAAGCCGAGATCCGAGAGAGCCTGATCGAGTTCATCGATGCAGAGCATCAGTTGATCGAGGGCTCGGCGGCGGTCGCGATCGCTTCAATGCTGAAGACAGCCGAGAGCTTTAGAGGTAAGAACATAGCCGTTGTCTTGTGCGGGGGAAACATCGGCACGACGGCTATGAGGAGCGTGCTTGGTGATCCTTTGTGAAAGCTTCGTGTTCTTTGTGGTAAAAAGTGATGTTGTCGGCTGAGCTGATCGGAGAGATTTAACCACAGAGTGCACAAGGGGTTTCACAAAGATCACGAAGCGTGATGATGTTGGTCGGCACGAGTGCCTTTGTCATTCTTTGTGTAACCTTCGTGTCCTTCGTGGTTTAAATCATCGACGAGTGCTGAGGTGTCGGGCAGGAGGTTGACCGCAGAGAGCACAAAGGATTTCACAAAGAACACTGAGAGGCCGGGAATAGTTCTTTGCCTCCCTTCGCGAATACCCTTGCGCCCTTCGCGGTAAGAACTAATCCCATCAATTCCGGTCTCCAAACGAAAGTGCTCAACCGCAGAGGTCGCGAGGGTTTTCGCAAAGCGAGCGAAGGAGCTTTCGGATTAGTTGAGAACGCCTTTGTGAGTTCTTTGTGTCTACTTCGTGTCCTCGGTGGTTCAAATGAACTTCGTCAGCTGTGACGTTGGGCGAATAACTAACCACGAAGAGCACAAGGGATTTCACAAAGAACACTAAAAGGCCGGAACAGATTATTTGCGGCCCTGCAAGAGACATCTCAGCCGGGTTCTTGAACTCCTTTGGTCCTCAAGACTTCCCTTACCGCTTCCGTGGCGTCGTCATAGAGTCTTCGAACGTACGCTTCAGAATCATCACCCGGATAGTTTAGCGAAGAACCAGCATCGAGCAGCATCTCGACCAGCCTCATATACCGGCTCTGCCTGATCTCGGCATCTCCCGAATACCGCGAACCGTGAACGGCCCAATGGAGCGGCGAACTCTCGTGGCATTTGTCGAAAATGTCCAAGGGCGCGCCCGCCTCGATCAGGAGTTCCGCGTTGTCCGGCTCACCAAACCAGGCGGCCTGATGAAGTGGCGTCCCGTCATCAAGACCGCGAGCAGTGAGATCAGCCCCCGCCTCGATCAAAAACTCAACGAGATGAGGCATTGCTCTTCCCGCGACATCCGCGAACAACCTGTCTTCTTCAGGAATACCCGTATTCTGAACACCTGGATTTTCTGCGAGGATCTCCGCCGCGTCGTCGAGCCGATCCTCAACAACCGCCACCGCGAACTCGTCCGCAGCGTTCAAAGCGGTATCAGCGCCTTTGGATTCAAGGAATTCGCAGATCTCTGTGAATCCCCGTCTGGCACAGTGCGCATAGGCGGTCTTACCACCCTTCGTTCGCGAGTTCATGTCGGCTCCAAGCTCGAGAAGGATCCTGATCGAATCCAGCCTTCTACGCCGAGCGGCGGCGTGAATGGGCATTTCGCCGAGAGGTCCGTACCCGTTCACGTCTTCCCCTTCAGCGATCAGCATTCTCAGCTTCTTGTCGCCTTCAGGTCCGTATTCCCAATCGAGAAGATGGTGGATAGGGCTCTTCGTCTCAGACATAGGTGATTCAGATCAAGTCATTTGCCTTTTGACAGATATTCTTCGGGCACTGGAATGCCCTGGAGCCGAAAGAAGGAAAGTTGGTCAAAATAGCCTCTTTGAAACCGGATCAGGCTGTCAGTTATGTGAAAGAATCCGCAACCGCGAAGTCCACTCGGGTCCTTCCATTCGAGTATTGCCCAATCCCCCGCATCGTGGATCTTCTCAGGAATACAGGTCATTTCGGCGCGTTCGAACTCGACCTCGAAAAGTTTCCTTATGGCCTCTCTTCCCCTGAGCGGAGCCGCGACGACCTGGTGATTAACCGCATCTTCGGCGTATAGCTCCATCAGCCCGTCAATGTCACCGGCATTGAACCGCTCTATCCACGTGTTAACTATTTCAGTTGGCTTCATGAGCACTTGGACCGATGCGGTAGCCAGCCCGGCGGGGTTCCACAAATTTCACCGCGATAGAACTCCTCATCTTCTTCGCGAAAGATCGCAACTTGTGCGTTCGGGTTTTCCGCCCTTGCTGACGTGCGGGCTAATGACAAATTCTGACGAATAGAATTATGAAGTCCGGTTGTGCCCCTCGATGCCGTTCCTTGCATCAATAAGAACGGTCGATACCGCACCCGGTACTTATAGCCGAGCCGACCGACAGAGCCTGACTTCTGTCTTCTGTCTTCTGTCTTCTGTCTCCTGTCTCCTGTCTCCTGTCTCCTGTCTCCTGTCTCCTGTCTCCTGTAATTTACGGCTCGATCGTGATCGATGTTCCGTTCTCCACCGATCTCCAGATCTCTTCCATTTCCCGATTCGTCACGGCAATGCACCCGTCTGTCCAGTCAGTACCTTGCGTAAGCGGCCAAAGCCATCCGAAATAGTTCTTTTGGCCGTGGATCATTATCAGGCCACCCGGAGAAACCCCTCGTGCCGCGGCAGCGGCCTTGTCCTCCTCGTTTGGATACGAGACGTGGATAGATTTGTAAAAGGAACTCTTCTCGTTCCTCCAGTCGAGGACGTATTCGCCTTCGGGAGTACGTTCGTCTCCTTCCTGCCGTTTGTGGCCTACTGGTGCGTCGCCGAGCGAGATGCCGTACTCGCCTAAGACCTCGCCGTCCTTCAAAAGTAATAGTTTTCGCTCGGATTTCTTAACAACTACCTTGTCGGCTTTTGGAAGTTCAGAGGCGAGGATCTCGGGCAGAAGGTGGTCGGTCAGGATAAGGCCAAGAACCGCAGCCGATCCCGCTGCGGTCAGGATAAGCCCGTACCTGATCAGTTTTGAATGAATTTGAAAGTTCACGGAGTGAATTTCCTGGTTTCAGGGTCCAATATCAATAGATCCTTTCGTATTTACCTGGTTCGGCCGTTTCTCACTGTATTCGGCTGCGGCTCTGCCGCTTTGATGTGCGGAAAGGCTTGCCTTTCCGTTGCTGCTCTCTAGATGGACGGTGGCGGAGGCTGAGCCTCCGCGGCATTATTTTGAATTTCTTTGCCGGCAAGCCGGAGGCTTACCGCACATCACGGCGGCGGAGCCGCGATATCTTGCTTGCTGACTCCTGCTTACTTCTTATGCCCGTCGCTAGCGCTCGGGGTTCCGATTCCTGACTCCTGACTTCTGACTCCTGACTCCTTTCTTCACACATGCGGCTTTCCGAGAAGATTGACGTCCATCGCTTCCCAGCCAAGTGCTTCCTGCTCAACCGACTTTTCTACTGCAAGCGGGTGGATGGACTGGTCTCCGAACAGGAGCATCTTCAGGATGTACGCGGGTCTTTTGTGCCAGCTCGCCCAACCGAGGGGCGAGTCGCCGTTCATATCACGTGCCTCAAGTTCAGCCCCCGCATCGATCAGCATTCGTATTGCTCCGGGTCCGCCAAACGCGGCCGCCCTATGGAGCGGTGTCTCAGCGCGTGTTCGCACATCCCGCATGAACGATCCTGATTCCTCATTCTTCTTGGTCTTCGCGTTTGGTTCGGCTCCGTTCGCAAGCAGGACCTCCATAACCAAATTCTGAGCGGGGAGATGTGCCTTGCTGGATGCCGAGTGAAGAGGCGTTTCCCCGTTCTCCGACAAAGGATGGTTAGGATCAGCGCCGTTTTCTATCAGGAATTGACAGAGCTGCCAATGGCCGTGAAAAGCCGCGCCGTTCAGGTCAAAGTTCTTTCCGATAGACGAAAGCTCCTCGCCCTTCTTTAGTAAGTATCTGATCGCGCTCACGTCACCGTAGTACGCACACCACTTGATTACGGACACGCCGTGATCGTCTTTTGAATCAACAGGATAGCCGTACTCTATTAGGTCGTAAACGAGATCCGTCCTTCCGTCTGCAATTCTCTTTAACATCTTGTTCGCCCGCGTCCGACACTCGGATGATACTACAGCAGGCAAGAGGTGACCCGGAACACCTCATTCGATCACGTCTAGTGCAGCGATTACACTGCCCGATCGGCACAACAAGCGCACTTATTTGGCCGGGAACTGTGAACCGATAAAGTAGCCCATCCCGGAAAAGAACACGCCAACAATGTAAGGAAAGGGAACCAGGTAAAGAATGAACCGGGCGAGGTTTTTTGTGGCTCTAACTGTTGCTTCCTCGCATTCAGGAAACCTGATATCCACAAACGAGTCGACAAGCAGTCCCAAAGGAAAGAAGATACCGCAAACGAGAATAGTCGAGATCGAGATCATAAGCCGACTGAAACCTCTCTGGCGGCCTATCTGGTGCGCGGTGAAAAACGCGAGAAACAAACAAATGTAAGTCAGGAAAGGCAATTGAAGCTCCGTCTACAGAAGATCGAATGAATTCGACTTCATACGCCATTCACGCAAACGAGCTTCAATTGTTCAGTTGTTTCGCATCCATTTGTCGACAACCTGGTTAGCCACGCTTCGCGTGCCTTGGGCAGCGCAAGCGCTGATCTAAACGGTGTGCGCTGCGCGATTTCAAATTTCAAATTCCAGATCGCAGATCGTCCCATGACCCATAACAATCGGTTCCTGATCCCTGATCATTGATACCTGATACATGCTCTCGGCTCACCGCTCACTTATAGGCGATCGCCGCGCTGCATGGCCCCGCCAGCGGTATCACTTCGAAGCGTGTAAAACCGGCTTCTCTACACCAACTCTCGAAGTCTGCTGCCGAGAAATCGAACGCATCTCCGAATTCGATGAGCATATTTAGAGACATCATAAGGCCGAACACGTTCTCGCGGCGATCGTCGTCGATCAGGTTCTCAATGACGCAAAATGCACCGCCTTCTGGCAGAGATTCATAGGCCAGTCTAATGAGGTGTTTCTTGTCCTCCAGGTTCCAATCGTGGAGGATCATCCCCATGGTAATGACATCGGCCTTAGGCAATCCGTCCTTGAAGAAATCCCCGGAAACGACCTCGACCCGGTCTTCTAGACCCTCCTTCGCAACCCATTTTCGGGCAATTGGTTCGACGACCGGGAGATCGAAGGTCTTGCAGGCTACATTCTCGTGACGTTTTGCGACCTGTGACGCGAGAAGCCCCGTTGCGCCGCCTATGTCGCATAGCGAGCTGTAATTCGAGAAGTCGAACTTCTCCGCGAACGCTACGAAATTACCCATCGAAATTCCGCGCATCGCGCCCATGAATTGCTCCAGTCTAGGAACATCCTCATACAGGACCTCGAACATCGGCTTGCCGGTCTTCTTGATCTCGTTCTGAGGCTTACCGGTCTTGAGTGCCTCGCCCAGGTCTCCCCAGAAACGGTAGAGCCTTGCGTTCGCCATTTCGAGGAAGCCGCCAAGATACGTTTCCTTGTTCTTATCTAGGAATGTGCCGGTTTCTTCTGTGTTGTAATAGAGAGCCTGATCGCCGTTTCCGTCCCTTTCAAGAAACCCCATGGCAACAAGCCCGTCAAAGAAGTCCGAAATGCCCCGCGGATGAATCCCGAGCGCGGCGCCGAGCTCTTCTCCTGTCATTTTTTCATCGCCAAGAACTGTGAACACCTCAAACTCGACGGCCGTTAAAAGTGTCTTTGAGTTCCAGAACGCGAGTCCTGTTCTGAGAATGTTGCCTGGGGTAAGCGGTTGGTCATTTTGATTTTGCATCTGCTCTCCGTTATCTATAAGGACAAAAATCAGCTCTGTTATGAGGTGATACGCGCATTATCTGCACAGGAAGTGTCAAGAAGCGTCATTAGTTCAGCTCGCTCTTCGCGGCTATCCCGCCTTGATGCGCGGAAAGGCTTTGCCTTTTCGGGTCGGGCTAAAACAAGACTTCCCCGGGGCTGAGTCCCGGGGAGAAACATCTTCAAAGCGTCTCGCCAGTAAGCCGTAGGCCCACCGCGCTATTCTCAAAAGCGCTCGCTGCGCGATTTCAAATTTCAAACTCCGGATTGCAGATTGTCCTATGAACTTTGATCATTGATACCTGATCCCTGATACATGCTCTCTGCTAACCGCTCACTGCTCACCGCTCACTAATGATGCTCCGAGTCAAGATTCTCTCTGCCCCATCTCAATGTGCGCGCCATCCAGACCAGCTCGTCAAAGAAGCTGTCCGCACGCTTCTCGAACGAATCGTCCAGCAGATTTCCTTCGTCGTCGAACTTATCGCCCACTTTCGGAAAATTGAGATCGGTAAAGGTGACCGCCAGGCCAAGTTCCCGGACTGCGGGAACCAGTGACTCGATCACACGCGTTCCGCCCCACGGCCCTGCCGAGACCCCAACCAACCCGACCGCCTTGTGAATGTACTCTTTCAAAAGCAGATCCAGCACTGCTTTTATCGTCCCCGGATAACCGTGATTGTATTCGGGAGTAACGACGATCAAACCGTCGGCGTCTATGATCGCGTCCCGCCATTCCGGAAACCGGTCCTTGATCTCCATTCCGTAGTGATCGGCCGGAAGATCAAAATCGCGGACATCAAAAAGCTGCGGCTCTATGTCCTTACGTTCTTCTGCTTTCTTAAGGACCCATCTGGCGACGTGATCAGACTGTCTGCCTTTTCTTGGCGTGCCAAGGAGAACGGGTATGTTAACTGGTGAGTGTTCTATCATATTCTTTGGCTCTTCGATTCTTGTGAGACGTGTCTTAAGCCCGACTGTCAGGGAGGGCTACGATTGAGTACTGAGGCCTGCTTCGATTCGAAACCTGATCGATGACACCATACAATTGACAAGATCCCGCGCTGACCCTTAGGGTTTTGACACATTCGCGCTGATTGTAGGGCAAAGACCTGCTCTAAACTATCAAAAAGCAAACCCCTCTTAGCGGTCGTCGAGAATACTAGGTTACACAAAAAAATGGCCGGCATCGGCCGGCCTGGAGGGAAAAACAACAATTGCTTGACCCACCCAATGCAGAAATTTTGCGGACCGGCTGATTATTTTCCGAAATTGCCGGATCATTGACGCCCTGATCTCAACGAAATGTCCAGGTGAGCTGGGTTCCCCGCCTTGGGTAGTTCAGGGCATTCACCCGGACCCTTTCCTGTCCGGGTGAGTCACACGGGTTTCGGACTGGAACGTTATTGCTCAGTGTCGCTTCCGTGTTCCTGAACGACTTGCTCCTGTCTTCATTAATGCAAAAAGTGAAGTTCCGGTCAGCACCCTGCCATGCCTTTTTTATAGCGCCGCCGAATAGGCCTTCGGTCTCGCCGTAGATAAACGTCCTCGGTGTGACTCCCTCACGATGCCCGGCCCTTCGCCATCGGTCCGAAAGGTCGATCGTGTAACATCCCTTTGGATTGACGTACCACCAGCCCTCCGTGAAGTAATTACCGCGCCCGTATCCGTAACTAAGCGTGAACCAGACCTTCTCGTTCTGATTGTTGCAGATCTTGACGGTGTACTGTTTCACTTCCGATGGGAGATCGTTGAAGCCAAAGCGGGTATATCGAAGCGATGTCGTTTCTTTGTCGCCATCGTCGTAGTCGATGCTGACCGCGTTTCCATTTCTGCTCGCGATCCTGCCAGCATAGTACCGGCCAGATCGTTTCCAGTTGCCATAAACCCTGGTCCCCTCCCGGATGTAGTCTCCAGAAATGTACTTCGGATCAATGACCAGACGCTTGCCGTTCTCAAGCATTATGAAATACTCACGATTGCTGCGCTTGCGCTCGATCACGCCCGGATACCAGTAGGCGTCTCCGGGAGCGTTGACGAGGACACGATCTCCATCGCTCCACTGCTTCGGGGAAACCTCACTCCTGGCCGGATGGCGGTTCTTGGCAAGTATGCACGGCGACTTGCCTTGAATAGTTATGTCGTCGGAATTCCAGACAGCTCTCTTTTCGCAAATCTTTTCGTCAAGGATGGCGGGTTTGAAAACGCGCACATTATAGCGGTAACCGCTGCCCCCCTGGTTCCAGACGACTGTCTCTCCGTTGCTCAATGTCCAGCATCTCACCGGCCTTAACCAAGTTAACGCATTTGTGTTTTTGTAAACGCAGACCTTCACTCTCTGATTCCTTTCGTTCTTGATAGTGATCTGCGACCCCTGTGCCCGCGCTTCGATCGCAGATCCAAGAACGAGAAACAATGAGAAAAACGTAACGGTCAGAGCAGACGAAAATAGATGATCATTAAGACGGCGGGTTGACGCCTGCCTGTTGGTGCTGGTGTTCATAAACTCCCTGGTTCAATGAAGATGGGAATGCGACGTTGTGTTACGAGTCGGATTGCGGCTCACTATATCACGTATCTGGGATCAGATATCAGGGATCAGTAGCGCAACGCGATATGACGATGATCGCTAATATGCTGCGGCTATGCCGCTTGGCATGTGTCAGGTATCAATGATCAGGTATCACTGATCTTTCCGTTTGAGAACGCCGATCCTGTATCAGGGATCAGGTCACTGGTCAGCGACACCTGGTCGCATTGGCATAGGGGAATACCAATCGAGGACGCGAATCTTAACCAGGTCTTCGAGATAACGGTCGACGACCTCTTGCCGGATCGGACCAAACTCGGCTGATAACGCATTGCGGATCATCGCTGAACCCCGCTTACCATCGATAAAATTCACTAGCTCGAACTTGGCGTCGCCAGATAACCTGTTTCCCGGCCGACGGTACCATTCGAGATCGGCTTCCGAAAGCTTGCTCTCAGGGAGACCGAAATCGAGAGGTCCGCGGGTTCTTCGAATCGGAACCTTCCCTCCAGGGAGTTCAAGAATTCCCGCAGTCCTCGTTGCATACCCCATCGTTGGAGCGACCGCTTCCAGAGTCTTCGAATGCCTGTCGAACTGTGCCTTCAGAGACGACCGCATTTCCGCGACGATCGCCTGGGAAGAATCTCTGCCGTTGTAATGAATGATCGTGTAGAGCGCCTCATCTTCGACCTTCCATTTGTGCCAAAGGACCGAAAGCGCTTCGGAGTAATCCGCGGTTGATCGCCCTGATTGCGACCTCATCAATTCCCTCGCATGGTTCATCCCTTCAGCAAGCCGTTTCGAGCTGTTTGCAAAGGCAAGAAATGCAAGGTCTTTCGCCTGTTCTTCCGTTAGATTTGCGAGATAGAGTGCGGTCGCCGCGGCGATGATCTCGGTACGCTCAAGCTCGACCGGATCGACTTTGTCCGGCGTGTCTTCCGAGGTGTGGTGCGTGTAATCGGGATCGTGCGAGAACATCACGCCGGGGATCTTCCGGTCGATGAACATCATATGGTCGCTTCCGCCTGAATACGGAGTGATGCGGTAGTTCATCTGCGAAAGGCTGCCCCGAGGAGTCCTGATATCCATTCCATCGACCATTTCAGCCATATCCGCGACGACGTCATTGAGAACAGAAGGAATCGAATCGGGAGTCCGGGTGATGATTAGCTTTGAATGAAGAAGCTCAAGGTTCTCGCCGACCATGTCCATATTCAGGTTCGCGAGGACCTCGCCCTCAAGTTCTACGCCCCTAAGATCGGGATGCTTGTCGATGTACGCCATCGTCCCGTACCACTCCGGGACCCAAAGGAATCTAATCGTGCGTTTCGGCCTCGGCATACGGCCCTGCTTGATCAATTCCGTCATCGAACGCGCGATGTCCATAAGCGCAGCCGAACCGCTCGCATTGTCGTTCGCCGATTCCTTCGGGTGATCGAGATGCGCGCTGAATACGATCTCCTCGCTGCCGTGCTCCGAGCCCTGAATAGTTGCTACGACAACATCCATGAAATATGGTTCGAGCCCGATGCCCTTCGCTTCCGCCTTCACCACCACTCTCTTGCCCGAGGCGAGAAGGTCGCGCAGCTTGGTTCCCTGCCTGTTTGTGAGATTGAAACCAAACGTCACGCGGTCTAGCTCGTCTGAACGCGGCCACATTCCCGTGTACGCAAGCATGTCCGGATACTCTTTCGCGCGGTAGTCGTCGAGGAAACAAACGACGGCCTTCGCGCCGTATTTCAGAACAGCGAGCCGGTGAACGCTTCCGCCGTAACCCGTAGCAAGTACGATCTTGTCTTTTACGTTCTTACCTTCGTAGTCGCTGTCCGAAGTGCCCGCACCGACGAAAACAAGTTCTGCGGTCGCCGAACCGGGGTTGGAATAGGTGATCAGGCTCATCGGGATCTCCGGATAACCGACGATCCTTTCTTCGTAGGGCTCGATCATCCGCAGTTCCGCCCAATCCATATCGAAGCCGGAAGGCGATACCCAGGTCTGGTACTCGATCTTGCCGTCGGAAGGATACGACTCAATGAACGCGTTTTTATCATCGAATCCGAACCCTCGCAGCTGATTGAGGACATAATTCGCTGAGTCGCGAAACTGCTTCGAACCCTGGACGCGGCTGTGGCGCGTGATCTGTATGACGTGCTCTTTCGCGAGCTCACCCGAAAGGGATTCGTGCAGCAAATCCCGTAGCTTTGGATCGAGAAGTTTGCCTTGAGGGAGGGCGAGACTTGTGTGAAGAAGAATTAGCGAGACGAGCAAGAGTTTTCTTTTCATTTTTCTAAGCAGGTGGAAACAAACCGTTTAGAGCAGCGCTTGCGCTGCAAGACAGCGAAGTGAATACTGACGCGGCTCCGCCGCTTCGATGTGCGGTAAGCCTCCGGCTTACCGTAAAACTGTCTCAAATCGTTTCCTGCCCCGGGGCTGAGCCCCGGGGAGTTACTCAAAAGGGCGTCTTCGGAAAGGCGCAGCCTTTCCGCACAGCGACGCGGCGGAGCCGCACAGCTTTGGCAGCGTAAGCGCTGCTTTAAACGGTTGGGGGTGATTCGCTCTCAGTCCTCAGCCCATTGTTCTCAGTCCTCGCGGTCACCCGAGTTCCTGCCGCAAATAAGCCGCGACGTCGGAGATAAACCTATGAACTGACGCCTCCGCGATCCTGTGTCCTGCAACCGCGTCGATCGCGTCGCCTAAAGGCCCGAGCGGAACGTCATATTCACCTTCAAGATCAAGTTGTGTCTCAGTAGAGGTCAGAGGATAGATCGACAGTACGGCTTTCATCACCGGAAACAGACGTGGCATTTTCGAAGCCTTCCATTCTATCTGGATCGTCGTACGCTCCGGGCCTGCAAATGACTTCGGTGAAAGGTCGACTTCCTTCACCTCGATATCGATGTCGGTGCCGAAGTCGATTCCCGCGACATTCGCGTGAAGCTCCGATGCGATGGAATTCGCACGTCTCGCAGCCACTTTGGTCGCGTCGCTGAACACAGCGGCGGCATCGGGCTCAAGAGCGGCTTTTACGGTTTCATAGGAATGATTTACGTAATCGTAAACGTGAATCGATCTGCTCATCTTCTTTTGATTATGGTCTGAAAGTACAGGTGTTTATGAATCCCGGTTCACGTGTCATGGATCGGGGATCGAACATCGAATTTATGTAGCACTAGATCAATTATCTTTCGGACCTGATCTTTGATACCTGATCATTGATAGATGATCGTTGATCATTGATACATGATCTCTGAAACCTGATCATTGTTAAGTGATCAGTGACACATCTGTCGCCGTTACGCGGCGAAAAGTGTCACGGCGCTCTTGCCTCAATGATCATCTGTCAGGTTTCAACTATCAATGATCAGGCTGGTTCTGTATTAGATCGACAACCCCGTTCCATAACACCTGATGCCGAATACTTGATCCTTGATCCCTAATGCATGAACGACTCACCAAACCCAGCCAACTCACCGAACTCAGTCAACTCACCTAACTCACTCAACCCAGTGAACTCAGCGAACTACCCGTCCGCCTTCGCACCTGGCTTGCCCTCGATCTGGTTCTGATAGAAACGCTGGGTCGGATATGCAAAATCGATGTCATCACGTTTTGCGAACGACCGCAGCACATCTTCCCAGATGTTCTGCTCGCTTCCGCGCCTGCGCCTTGGATTGCATAGATATCTTACTGTCAGCATAACGCCGCTGTCCTTCACGGTCGTATAAACGATCGGGGTCAGCTTGTTAATGATTATCAACTTCGTACTTGCGGCGCGCTTTATCTCTTCAGCGGCGGCCCCTGTCGGTTCGTCGCCGTGCTTGTAAGCAATTTCGCCAAGTATCTGTTTTGCAGCTTCCCAGTTCGATTCGAAGGTCACAAGGATCGGGATCTCGTTCCATATGTACTGGAATCCTTCGGTGTAGTTTGCGAGGGGCTCCTGAAAGACTTTGCCGTTGGGAATGTGTATGACCCGGCCCGTACTCTGTTCGGCGTCGACCCACTTTCCGATCTCCATGATCGTGAACATAAAGATCCTCTGGTCGATGACATCGCCTTTTACATCCCCGATCTCGATCCTGTCGCCCACCGCGAACGGCCGTCTCCAAAGAATGAATATCCAGCCCGCAAGATTGACGAGCGGCACTTGAAGCGCGATCGCGAGCCCTGCCGAGAGCAGGCCCAGGTAGGTCGACAGCGACTGAAACCCTCGGAACCATATGCTGCCGACGACGAAAACCGCGAGAATGAAGGCAAAGTAAGCGGTTCCCTTTCTCCACCTGTAACGGGTGGAAATGCTCTTCGAGTTCTTCCGAACGATGAAGAGCAGGATCCGCCGGACGAGGATCACGGCGAGAATAGCGACGAGAGACGCAACGATACGGACCTGAGCCTCAGGGTTCAGACCGAAGACATTCGTTATCCAGTTGGAAACGTTTTCCATGTCGCCAAGCTTGAAAAGTGTGGCGACAGTATAGCAGGGATAATGTATCAGGGATCAGGTATCAAGCTTCGAAAACAGGGTTTGGGCTATTTGATCCCTGATACCTGGCTCCTGACATATGATCCGTGACGCCTGACCCTTGATATCTGAAACGTGATAACTTACTCATCACACCTGCTAACGAATAGAGCAGTTTCAGTCCAATCGAAAATTCACCGTCACATCGGCGCTTACCGTGATCGAGCCGGGACCGAATTCGGCGACCGTCTCAGATACCGATCCGGACTGGGAAGTGGCGTTGACGGAAAAGTTGCTGGCCACGCCGCCGGCGATATACCTGCTCCCAACCGTGCCCTCCGTTATCCTTATGGCCCTACCGATCTTCTGGCCGATCGCCCCTGCCATTGCAGCCGCCTTTTCTTTCGCAGCTATCATCGCCTCCGTTCTTGCCTGATCCTTGTACTCGCGCAGTTTAGAGGTGCTGAACGTAACACTTCCGATCGCCGAGAGACCGGTTTCGAGAAGCGCTGAATAGAAGGCCTCGAACTTCGACACGTCGCGCAGGAGGACTTCAATATGCTTGGAAACCTCATATCCCTTGAACACCTTTCTTCCGACCTCGTCGCCATACTCATCAAGGATCTTTTCGTCCTTCCCTTGAATATATTCGTACTGCATTTCAACGGATATACGGCGCGTCTTTACGTCTTTCGGTTCTATATCGAACTTCCTCGTTTCGGCAATTATCTTTTCGACTGCAACATCGTTATCGGACTTCGCCTTTTGAAGGTCTTTTGAGAGTTTCTCGACATTGAGCGAGATGGACACCTGGTCCGGATCCACGAAGATCTCTGCCGTGCCGGTAGTAGTGATCGTAGGCAAATACTCGATGTCCTGGGCTGGAACGGAAAAGGTGAATACAAGGATAACTAGAGGGAACAGTTTTTTCATTGTCTAAACTCCTAAGCAGTGGTGAATTGGTTGGGACGGAGAGTGAGATTCTCGAAGTGCGGGAAACGGTTGCGATGGGCGGGTTGACTGAGTCTGGCGAGTTGGCCGAGTCTTGTGAGTTCGCTGAGTTTGATTGGTTAACTTGAAATCCCAATTCTTAAGCTTGAGCTTGATCTTTCGAAAAGCTCGATAGGAGCGGCAGGTCTGTAGAATCAAGATCAGAAGAAGACTCGGGAGCCGCAAAGCAACAGCAGCTGCAGGCAAGGATGCCCGCGGTCCACATTTCTAGCGATGGGGTCCGATGTGGAAACGCATACCGGTCAGAGCTCCGTCAACATAGGTAAGCGGGCGATACGCATAGTAAAGAAAGGGGGAGTCTTCGGGAAATATCACGTAGGTCTGACCGTCCTTGTCCCACACTTCGGCGTTCGTCGACCTGAAAACCAGATAGCTACCGAGATAGACGACTGCCAAAAGTGCGACCACAGAAAGTACTCCGGCTTTCCTCGAGAACGCCATCCCTTTCACCCCCTTAATCCCTGTCTAATTTTTAAATGCCTCGACGATCGTCCGAAATCCGCCGTAAGCCATCCGGCTCGGATCGAATGGATGGTCCTCGTCCTTCATCATTTCCTTGATGCGCTCATCTTCCATTATCGCCGCGTTAGCCCGGTCGCGATCTTCTTTCGAGGCATAGACTATGTAGGCGAATATCACCGTCTCCTCTTCGCCTGCTCCAGCCATCTCGGGAAAACTCGTGGTGTGCTCGGAATTGAGGTCGTCTCCGGCACATTCCACGTATTCGAGCGCACCGTGTTCCATCCAGACCGTCGAAGCCTTCTCGGACATCTTCTGATAGCTGTCTACATTTCCCTTTTTCAGTGGCAGCACGAATCCGTCTACATATTTTCCGGCCGATCCGCTCCTAGCTTGTTTACCGTAGGACTCTACGATCGTCCGAAATCCTCCAAACGCCATACGCTTCGGATCGAACACGTTCGAAGCCGTTTCCATCATCGCCGTGACCTCTTCGTCTCCCATCAAGGTGGCGTTAGCTGCATCCCGGGCCTCCTTTGACTCGTAAACGACAAAAGTAAAGACAACCGTCTCGCTTTCACCTATGCCGGCGATATCCGGAAAAGTCGCCGTATGTTCGGAATCCAGATCGTCGCCGACGCACTCTACATATTCAAGCGCACCGCATTCAATGTGCTTCCTGCTTGCCGTCTGAGCCAGAGCTCGATACCGCTCAATACCGTCTTTTTTTATAGGTATCACGAATCCGTCAACATACTTTCCCATATCTTGAACCCCTCTTTTTCCCTTCATCCCTTTCACTTCTTCTTCCTGAAGAACAAGGGATAGAAGAGAGCATTTGCAAACCCGACTACCGTGAACACGATCGCAGCATCAACCATAGACCAGATAAAGAAAGGCTTTATCGCGTCGACGTAATGATTCATGTACACAGCCGCGAGCGAGCAGAAGAACAGGCCCATCAGCCAGTAGCCCTGAAGGCTCTTCCACCAGAACGGCCCTTTTAGCTGCGGATGTATCAGGTGAAACACGACAGCCGCCCAGAACCACATCAAGTAGTTGTAAACAAGGGAGATAGCGAAATCAGCGCTTGTGAAGTCGTTGTCGAAGGTATTTGGATACATCGGCATCACCCGATGCATCGGTTCCATGATCGTAAAGCCCTCGATGGGGCCTCCGACGAAGTAGCGGACCAGGTTGAGGACGATTACGAGCCCGATCAGTTTCAGGACCGTTTTCATAGTGCGGGAAGTGTATAACGGGACTGCGATGCTAGTAAATCGTGAATGGTGAATGGTCAATCGTGAATGGTGAATTGTAAATGGAAGAAGAAACGAACCGCAGAGGCACAATGGCGCGAAGGTATATTGTGGGCTTCAACCAAAGCACCCGAAGTTTCCTTTGCGACTCAGCGCCTTAGCGGTCAATCATTACTCCTCTCGCCTATTCACCATTTACGATTGACCATTCACGATTCACCATTCACGATTCACCATTTACAATTCACGATTTACGATTCACCATTCACCATTCACCATTCACGATTCACGATTCACGATTCACTAAATGCTGGATGGTACTTCACTAGCCCCACAGCATCGGCAAGGTATCCTTTGTCCAGTTCCATAGCCATGAATACCTCGTCGGGCACGTCGTACTCGCTTCTTATGCCAAACTGCGACGCGGGAACGAATCCGAATCTTGGATAATACTCCGGATGGCCGAGGACGACGATCGCTCCCGCTTCGATTTTCCGGCATCTCTCCAGGCCCTCTAAGACGAGCTTCGATCCGATGCCTTGATTCTGAAGACCCGGCAATACTGCCATTGGGCCGAGACCTAGCAAACTTAACTCCGCTTGGTCGGAATGGTTCACGGGGCTGAAAGCGATGTGACCAACGATCTCGCCTTCGCGTTCGGCGACAAGTGATATGAACGGATCGGCCTGCTCTCTCAAGAGATCAACAAGATTCGCCTCGGCATCAGCTTCAAATGCCGCGATGTTTACAGCGTGAATGGCGGCTATGTCATTTTCGGTCTCAGGTCTGATCTTCATCTGGTATTACATTCGATTTGCTTTATCGCTTTATGATTAGGCGACCCATCAAGGGTATTTGAACTTTTAACTTGGAACTTTGAACTTCGCCGGCTCCTACGGAGCCGCATAAATCTTCAGAATCTCTGGACTATTAACATCAGGCGCCGGCGGCGCGAAACTAACCAGGTCAACTCACGAAGTTCATTCTGCCGGCGCTAAGCTTCCTCGTTTTCTTCCGCTTTGAACTTTGAACCTTGAACTCTGAGCTGACTAGCGGGCAAGCCCGCCGCTAAACTCCTTCGTTTTCTTCTGCGTTGAACATTGAACTTTGAACTTTGAACTGACTAGCGGGCAAGCCCGCCGCTAAACTCCTTCGTTTTCTTCTGCGTTGAACATTGAACGTTTAACCTTGAGCTGACTAGCGGGCAAGCCCGCCGCTAAACTGTCTTCTTCTCACGATTCACGATTCACGATTCACGATTTACGATTTACGATTTACGATTCACTACCGTCGGCAGACCGCGCTCGCAGTCCACTTATCCATCAGTTCGACCGTCGTGACCACCTGACTGTGCGAGTTGAAGATTCGCGTCTCTTGCGGAAGATTCTTGACCGCCCAGTTGGCAAACCAGCACTCTGACTTTGATCGGTCCTCGGGCGGTGATGGCGAATCAGAGCCCGGAACATGAATATCCGAAACAAAAAGGATCTTCTGTTTCGGGAGAAAGACTCCGAGCATCGCATTCACGTGGGGGTTCGGACCTAAAGTCAGCGCTTCGACCGGCCTGTACTGATCCGAAATCGTGAAGCGCCCGTCTACCGGAGTTATTGTGGCTTTCCTGCCTGCCATCGAGAGGCGGTCAACCGGCATTTCCTTTCTGTTAAGTGATATTTGAAGAAAGTTCGATGACCCCTTTGGCGCATAAATCTCAGCCCCCGAGGCTGCAAACGCCCTAGCGCCTCCGGCGTGATCGTCGTGTGCGTGCGTAAGGACGACTGAGCGAACACTGGTTCCGGGAAAATGTCCGCCAAGAAAATCGATAAAAGCCTCTGACAGCCCGCTGATACCCATTCCCGGTACAAGGTCCGAAGCTGGAAGCTGATTCATCTCGACCCATCCGGCCGGAGCGTCCGCAACCACGAGCCCCTTCGCGGTTTCCACAACCAGATGATGAAATCCCGTGCGTACATTTCGAATGATATGCACGCCTGTTTCGACCGTATCCACGCGCATCGCGATACGGGACGGCCAGGCCTTTCCGGGGATCGAGATCGGTTCAGGTTCATCCTCGGCGGGTTCAAACACCTTCGTGACCTCTTCAGCAGAAAGCACGCGGCGGGTACTACTCGCCCTAAATATAACAGTTCCATCGACGGTCAATACCGCCTTCTCACCGTGGTCTTCACCCTCTGATTTCCATTCCCAAACCGCCCTGACACGTCCTCGGAGCGGAAGATCTACGTCTGTATAGAATGAAGACGCACGGGAATCGACAATGCTTACGGTCGACACGAACAGGCTCCCCGGAAAACGAACATCGATCATGCCATTACCGGACCTGGATACGACCCAGCCGGGATTCGCTTGTACATCCTCAGCAAGTCTCCTGGGGTCCAGCCGCTTGATCATTTGGGATTCGGCGCCGATGATGGCGCCCTCGAACAGTAGGTCCGGCTGTGGGCCCTCATTCACGATCTGCACCGTGTTTGGCGGAAGATAAAGGACCGTGAAATGAGATTCAGAATCGGGGTTTGAATAAGCTTTGCCCGAATACCTCACGTTCGGGGAATCCTTCGAGCTGATCACGCACCATTCGGCCGGATAGAACTCTCCGGCCTCGGGCTTCAGCCCCTGGTACCGCCAACCGAGATCGAACTCGCCTTTCAGGCAGAACTCTTCCCAAACCGGGTCTTCTTTTGCATTTTGCGCACCGAGAAGCGAAACAGCGAAGACGAGAGAAAAGACAACGAATATAACTCGTTGAAACATAATCGGTAGGACCGAAGAATCGGTATCTCGACCTATCTAGACCACCTGCTCGAGATCCCGAAACTCAGCTTACAAACAAAACTCATTCGAATTATCCGACCTCGCCGACCCAGGAAACTCAGCGAACACGGTCAACTCATCATCAATGCGCGATCTCTTCGTCGGTGAACAGGTATTCCCTCAGCTGTTCATCGAACTTCTTGTTGTGTCGCCGTATCCATTCGAGCGTCATTGCCGCATGCTCAATTTCCTCATCGCGGTTGTGCTCGAGAATCTTTCGCAGATCATCGTCCTTACAAGCGTCGACGCGCTGCTGGTACCAGTCGACCGCCTCAAGTTCTTCCATCAGCGACACGACTGCCCGGTGCATCTCTCTCGTTTCATCCGAAAGCTCTTCTACCGGTTCATGATATCCGTCACTTGCACTTGCCATATCTTCCTCCCATATACGTTTATTTATCAGCAGCCGGGAGATGACCGATCATCCAGATTGTCATTTGATAGTCATCACAACTCAGTCAAGCCGACAATCTCAGTAAACTACCGAAATTTAGCCGACTCGCCAAACTCAGTTAACGCGCCGAACTCGGTTAACTCTCTTCTACTTCGATGACCACCTTCTCGGCCTGAGACTTGATCACGTGAAGGATCTCTTTGCGTGTAAGACCGCTGAGTGACGAGACAAAGAACCAGTAGATGCCAAAGTTCCGGCTGCTTTCCTCGTCCGTGCAGGCAACACGCGTTTCAGTAGCGAGCTGACATTCGCCTGTGCCCGTGCTCTTGAGCGCAAAGTTCCAGGCGATCTTGGCAAAACCGGGTTTGTCGAAATCTTTGAATTCATCTGCCGAGAAATCGACAAGGCAGCCGTCCGGCGTCCACGGCTTCCCGATCAGCCCCAGCAGCAGTTCCTTGTTCTTCTTTTCTCCGAGTATCACGAATCCCATCTTCAAAAGCGCGTCAAGATCGAAGTGGTCTTCACTTCCGCAAGCGGACTTGATACCTCGAAGCTGAAAAAGAAACATCGAGACGCTCGCCGCAGAAATGTCCATTTTTCTAACGAACGGATAGACCTTTGAACGGACATCGTTGATAGTGACAGCGTACTTGTTTGAGACGTCGTAGGTAGGCAGGAACTCGTCGATCAGCATCGTGCACTCCTTATTGCTCGGACTTGAACTGAAAATACAACACAAATACGGATACGGAGCGGCGGATGTTCACGCATCGCCAGCGACAGTCTCGTTCGGAACCCGAAGCGCCAGCGACCGGCTCATTCGGAACCCGGAGCGCCAGCGACGGGCTCATTCGGAACCCGGAGCGCCAGCGACCGGCTCATTCGGAACCCGGAGCGCCAGCGACGGGCATAACAGAATTCTTCAATCTACGAAACAGGCAATCTACTTCAGCTCCTCGTGCACAGCAGCGGAACGGAAAGGCCGTTCGAGTTTCGAGGGGGCCGCGCTTGCGGCGACACAACTCACAGCAGGCAGCGCGGCCGATTCGCTTATCGAAAGGAGCTTCAACCACAAAGGTAACAAAGGTCTTCGCAAAGAACACTAAGGAGGCTTGTATTGGGAACCCGGATCGCCCGCGACGGGCTCATTCGGAACCCGGAGCGCCAGCGACGGGCAAAAACGGAATTCGCGCTTCGCACGAATTTCAAATTCCAGATTCTAAAATTTCAAACTTACGAGAAGTGATCTATCCTTCGACTGACTCCTGACCTTTAATTTGAACTCGCGCACTCCGGGCAGACTCACGGCTAAAGACATATCCGCTACGAGGACCGGAAACTCAGTCAACTCAGCGGACTCCGTCAACTCGGCGAGCTATTCTTCCCCAGCCACTTGTACATCACGTGAGCGTCGACATATCCCTTCTCCGGGTGATCGAAAGCCTTGGGAATAGTTCCGACAACTTCGAATCCGTGTTTCTCCCATAGGCGGACCGCGCCTTCGTTGGTCGAGACCACAAAGTTATACTGCATCGCCTTGAAGCCTTCTTCGATCGCGGTTACCTGCGAATGGACGCACATCTCTGAAGCGACGCCTTTACCTCTTGCCGCTACCGAAGTCACATATCCGCAATTACATACGTGCGATCCGCCTCCTTCCTGATTCGCCTTCAGAAAATAGGTGCCGAGGATTTTTCCGTTTTCGTCTTCGGCTACGAATGTCCGAAGCGGCTCCGTGATCCATCTTTCAAATGCATCCGAAGAGTTCATCTCACTCGGATAGGTGTAAGTATCGCCGGCCTTGAATACAGGTTCAAGGATGTGCCAGACCTTCGGCCAGTCCTCCATTTTGAAACGACGTATGTTCAGTGAGTCCATATTTTGCGAGTCCCATTCTTGACGGATAGGTAATCGATCACCGACCAAGGCTCGACGGAAGCTCCTCAAAATCGTCGGTCTTTGGGAGCGATAGCAGGGCTTTGAGCAGACCCGGAGGAGGGGCTGTAAGCTTGCGGCGGTTCAGATCAAGCCAGCCGACGACGCTCGTCACGCGTGCGGCGTGCGTACCGTCCTCCTTGTACATTTCGTTTCTGACACGGAAGCGGCTCCCGTCGCTCGCCATTCCGGCGACTTCCAAAGTCACGACAACTGGATCCATCATCTTGAACTCGCGGAAATAACGGAGTTCGTCTGTCATCACAACCGGACCGACCGCGATCTCCAGGAGTTTCTCCGCTGGAAACCCATTGAGGGTAAAGAACTGCATTCGGCAATCGACCGCCTTTACGAGATATGCAGCGTTGAACATATGCCCGTTCAGGTCGACATCGCCCCAGCTGACGTAGGCAGTTGTCTCAAAAGGTTCCTTTCTCAATCCATCTCCCGCCTTACAATCTCTCGGAATCGCAGTCCCGATCAACGTAAGTATTCCCTTGATCTCCCGATTTTACGGCCCCACTTTCAGGAATCAATGTACGAAGCCTCGCGCTTCAGAATCCGAGGACCGGGTCTCGTACACCATGTCAGTAATTTCTTTTCCACTCATCCCACGAACCGCTGACTCACGAACTGCCCTTTGTAGTTTTTGAAGGGGCCTTATCGCTCCGCCGCCGGCCGTTACATATTCCAACCAGCCCTTTTCTCTCAATCGCCGCTTTACCTGTTCCACGCTCTCGGCAGCCGGAATCTGGAATTCCACCGATTCCGGCCTCGGCTTGAACACGGCCCGGAGATTCACTGTTGTGTCGATGTTTGCAATCGAGAAGAACTGACTCGCGCAGGCCTTCAGCGTATCCGCCGTGAAATAATACACGTGGGCACCGAAGAAAATGTTATGGGGCGAGGCGTCTTTTGCTTCCAGCCACGGAACCTCGACGATCAGTACACCTTTACGCGACAGAAGATCGTGGAGCTTTTCAAATGCGCGGACCGGATCCGGCAAATGTTCCAGAACGTGAAACGCCGTGACTACGTCGTATTCGCCACGCGCTGCATCGAGAAATCCGCAAGAGTATTCGCATTCGTATTCGCTGGATGAATATTCAACATACCCACGGTTGGGTTCGATCCCCTTCGCCTCAAACCCGCTTCTGTTTGCAAGATAGACAAACTCGCCGCTACCGGAACCGATGTCCAGAAGCCGGCCTGCTTCGACACCAGCGCCTGCAAGAAAATCTAGACGATCAACTGCCGCATTGGCGGAACGAAAGATGTGCTTCGGCTTCGGAACCAAAGTGCCTTTGTAGTCTTCTCGGTAAGAATGGGAGTAATAAAATGAAAGATCGAGTTCGGTCGGGATATTGGTCTGTTGGACAAGTCCGCACCGTACGCACATTCCTACCAAGAGATCGCCTCCGCTCTTCGCGTCCCGTTCCGAGACGATCTCAAATTCAGAATTGCCACAAAGCGAGCATGTCATAGCGAAGAAAGTAAGTTTGCCAATACTCCTTTGAATCCTGGCAGTAGACAGGATCAAGGGGTCTCGGCCGTAACTATTCTGTATCCTGCGTCAATCGAAACCAACGCCGTGATGTCTCTGTTTGATCGCTCCCATTCTTCCGATTCGATATTCTCCCTGAGCGAATCGATCCGAGAATCAACGTCGGAAATCAGTGAAAAAGCGGAAATGCCTGCCCTGACCTCACTATCAAGATAGCGTTCAGGCCTTTTCCAATATGAAGCAAGAAACCCGTCTCGGCAATCGGCAGGAATCCGGAGCTTTGTTATATCGATCTCTCCCAAGACCTCTCCCAGAAGTTCCATCGAACAGAATATCTCGATGTCACGCTCAATTATCTCGGGGAAGTAGTCCCTTGTCAGCCAGAAACCGTCAGATGCCGGGTCCCACGTAACCAACACTATCCGCTTTCGCGCGACTCTTTGGCATTCTTGCAAACCAAGCCGCTGATCCTTCCAGTGGTGGATGGTCAACACTGCCATCACCGCGTCAAACGCATCGTCATCGAATGGTAGAGCTTCCGCGTAGGCTCTGACGACATTCGAATTGTCAGTTCGCTGGCCGATCATCTCGCGGGATGGCTCGACGGCGACGACCTCAACGTCGTTCGGCTCATAGGAACCCGTCCCCGCACCGACATTCAGCACCGATCTCGCGTCACCGAGGCGCTTTCTTATCTCTGCGGCGATCGTCGGATCAGAAACACGACGCTTCGCATATCCGTGGCCGATTCTGTCGTAGAGATCCATCGTCGCAAACTACTAGGATTTTCGCTCTGTTGCGCCCTTTGCGAAGATCTTCGCGTACTTCGCGGTTGAAACTTTCCGTTTACACTGAGTCGCCGAAAGAGAAGTTTTTACCGCCAAGTTCGCATAGGTTCTCGCGAAGGTCACTTAGGCTTTTTATGTCCGGATGATGAAGTGCCCGTGCTCGATCGCGACCCGAATCTTATCGCCGTCCTCGTATCCCCGGAAGCACTTGAGCATCACCTCGATCGGGACCCGCTGGAAGTATTCACCCATCAAGAAACGGCAGATCTTCAACTTGTTCGCCTGATCATCGGGAAATCTCAATTCGTACTTAATCTGCTCTGAACGGTAGAACGCGTTCGTTTCATCAAGAAATTTCCTTAGGTCGTCGCCCTTGAAATACGGTACGGCGATTCCGAGTTCTGCAAAGCATCTCTCCCAGATCTTGACAAGGAAGTTCTCCGATCCTGCCATCGAGATCAGCAGAACTCCTTTCGGAGCGAGCATCTTTGTAAGCTTGTTCACGGTATGAGAGAGGCGCGGAACGTAGTAAAGCGAGTGGTTCGCGACAATCACATCAAAGTGCGGCTTTTTCAGGTACGAGATATCGTGTACAAGTTCGGGGGCTTCCAAAGTAAATCCTGTGAGCCTTGAAGGGATCTGTTTTCGGTATTCGTCGACCGGCTCAACTAAAGAAAGTCCGAGATGATCGGGAGAAATTGCGGCCTTCTGGAGTAGCTTCTTCGTGAATCTTCCGTCCCCACAGCCGAGATCCAGAAGCCTTATCTTCCTGCCGCTTGCCGCGAACGGTTGCAGATGTGAGGCGAAGGCCTCCGAGTCCTTTTCCGCTTCGGTTGAATGGAGTTCGAAGAACTCGTAATCCGTGCGAATAGGCTCGAAGTCTTTGATCGTGGCCGCAGTCATTGCAAGAACTATATCCGCAGCCGGCTGATTTGTCTTTCTGAAAAATGAAAGGGTCTAGAACCTTCGAACGTCGAGATTTGTGTGGACCTCGATACCGCCTAGTACCGTTTGAAGATTCACACAGCTTTTTTCGGCACCCGCGACAAGCTTTTTAATGACAAATCCCGGAGTCATTGCGGACGGTTTAATTCGGACATCGCAGATGATCTTCTGAAAACCGATCGGAATAGTCTTGTCCACTCGTAGCGTACCGCGAACATCTACTTCGCCTCGCACCTCGACCTCAAGAGACTTAAGCTTCACGCCAAACCTGGAAGCAATGATCCTGATCGTCGAATCCAGGCACGCGGCGAGTGCGGCACACAGCATATCGCCCGGATTCAGCTTGTCGCTGAAGCCGCCGACCGCCTTATGTATGCCGAACTCGACTTCGGCACCGATATATTCCTGACCGATGAAAACTGTGCCGTGAAACGGTTTTTCGACGGTTCCCCCGCACGTGATCGCTCTGTCCACGATCTTCGCCGCCTCCGGCTCGATCTTGTACCGCTCGATCAGAGGATCCTGCCGTTCCAGGGTCTCGCTAGTTCGTTTGGATGTCATATCTTCCTCCCTGCAGGGAGAAAGACGGTAAGGGTCATTGAAACGGGACAATCTCATCTCTGCGCGATGAACTCAGCGCAGAGCGCTCCTCTAGACACTTGTTTGGCCCACACGTGCTTGTTTAGCCCACCCATGCGTGTTTAGCCCGCCCATTGATGGGTGGGTCCGACCCGTGACCAGTAGGCTAACCCTGCACGAAGACTCCCGGACGCACTCAGGCGGGAGACGATTCTTTAAGTCGCCTCAGTTTTCGACTACTCCGTCTCCAAAGGAAAAGGAAAACGATTGCGACGATCGCTGCGGGAATGAACCCGAGCGCAAATCCATAGATCGTCTTGAACGAGCCGTTCACGTTGTCGATATCGTGCCTGTGATTCCAGACCTCAACGATCTTTCCGTCCTTGAATCGAAAAACGTTAATGATCGGGTTCGGTTCCTCCGTGCTTCCTAGAAGCCAGAAATGGATGCTTTGAGGTTTATGCCTAAACTGCCACCTCGTCGCGACCAGATCTCTCTCAGCGATCTGGAAATCGATGGAACTTTCGGACATGTCGCCATTGCTCCAGAAGAAGTCCGCAATGTTCTTTTGCTCAACCGCCTGTTCCGTCACGCCTTTTCTGTCACCGATGTCGTGCACCACGTATTCAGGCGCGAACAGCTCAAGCGCTGCTTCCGTGTTCTTTGAGAACCACACCTTTTCGTAGAATTCGCGGGCAAGCTGCTTGTTCTTTTCTTCGACCGATGGGTTTTCCGAGTCTTTAGGGGCTTCCGGAGCTTCTGATTCTTGCGCAAAAGCCCCGATACAAGCTGAGATGAGTATTGAAACTGAAAAAAGCATCAGGGTCTTCTTGTTCATTTCTCCTCCTGTTATTCAATGATCTTTTCCGATCCTGCACATTAATGGGAGGGCTACAGGCAATGGTTTTTGGCCATTCTCATCGCTGCACTATGTCCAGCGCAGATAGTCAGTACCCGGAGCGGCAGCGACAGGCCCTCTTCCGGGCTTCGAGTTTCGGGCTTCGAGTTTCGTGTTCCAATCTCCGAGTTCAAGGTTCAAGGAACCTGTGGGTCCGACCCGTGAACGGGTCGGCTAAACTGCTCACTACTCACCGCTCACTGCTCACTGCTCACCGCCCACTTCTCACCGCTCACCGCTTACCGCTCACTGCTTGCGGCTCACTGCTCACTGCTTACCGCTTACCGCTTACCGCTCACCGCTTACTGCTTACTGCTCACTGCTTGCGGCTCACTGTTCACTCTCATAGCGTTCGTAACACTCTTCTATCACGCGCTCAGCCTCTTCGCGGCCTTCCCAGCCGTAGATCTCGACCTTCTTGTTCTCAAGATCCTTGTAAACCGCAAAAAAGTGTTCGATCTCGTGGACGAGGTGAGGCGGAGCATCTTCAAGCTCGTTGAGGTGATTCCACAGAGGATCGGAAACCGGCACAGCCAGGATCTTCTCATCCTCGCCCTTGTCGTCCCGCATCTTCAAAACCCCGATCGGCTTCGTTTCGATAAGACAGCCTGGAAAGGTCGCTTCCCATACAAGTACGAGCACGTCGAGTGGATCGCCGTCCGCGGCGAGTGTATCGGGAATGTACCCGTAATCGGCGGGATAATGGACCGACGAGAACAGCATCCGGTCGAACCTTATCACGCCGAGTTCTTTGTCATATTCGTACTTGTTGCGGCTGCCTTTCGGGATCTCGATCAGGACCGGGACCTGCATATTATTCCTCGGGTATCATCGCCTGTGCATTCGGTTTTTTCATCTTTTCATGCCGAAGTCGGGGTTTTGGCCCTTCCGGTTCAGGAGTTGCTTCCGGTCGAGGGGTTTCCGCTACAACTGCCGGGCTCTTGAATTCGATCGAAGCGTAGATCTGGTTAAATCCCGGAGTAACGTGCCAAAGATCCTCCTCCGGCGCTCCAGAAATCAAAAAGTAAACTTCGGTTTCTGTCTCGACCCGGTAGTACTCGTGAATATCCCTTTGGGAAAGGCCAAATGTTCTGTAGGAGAACATTTCGTAGACCCCATTCCAGGTCGTTCCGGCTATCATCCTATCGATGGCGCTTCTGTCTCGTTCTTCAACCTCTCCGAACTCTAACTCAGCCTGCATCGAATCGGATATGTGATCGACAAAATCATCAAGCTCGAGGGCCTCGTCTTTATCGTAAACGTGTATGACAAACCAGGACGCTCCGGGAGTTTCCAAGGCCAGATACCTGTAAACCTCGTCCTCGATATCCTCCGTCACGGTCCAGTTCCCCGGATGCCGAAAAGCGATTCCGTCCTTTTTGTACTCGACAGAGTTGCGTACATCAGCCTGCTCTTCGCACCCGGAAAGTCCGGCGACGATCAATAGCGCCAAAAGAATCAGGCTTATGTTGAAGGAAGATCTTCTCAAAACGGGAAAGTACCGGTCCTGTTTTCCGGATGTTGCTATTCTCGCCATTGTCCCGGAACAGGTTGGGGTTCCCGTTCGGTACCTTGCCTCGGCTGTGCGGTGTACGAGTCAATGTGTGGAGGAAGATCGCCTAACCTCGGTCGGTAGTTCTGGGGCTCGTAGACCTGCTTCCATTCCTCGCCGACAAAGTACCAAAGCGCATAGACTCCCACGGCCGTGCCGACCGGTACATTCATTACCGATAAAGCCGCGCCCACAAATGCTGCCACCCTCGCCCAGGGCTTCTTCTTGAGCACCGCATATCCGGCTATCAACGAAGGCAGCGTGAAAAGCAACTGGAACACGAACATGAAGACAAACAAGAACACCATTATTCCAACTGGAAATTCCGGCTGTCCGGGCGGCAGGTTAAAACTGAAGAAGAATGCGATCATGCCCAACGTAAAAAGATTGAAGAGCATTTGAAATATGAAGTTCCCTATGAAGGCCCAGCCCACATAGGTGTTATGTTTTTCGTTTTCCATTTGGGAGACTTTAGCACCGAAGAGCTCGGCTTGGAAAGACCTGAAGAGTCGTTTTCAATTTTGCTTGAGAACCCTTATGAATTCCTTCCAGGGCCCTACCGCTTCGGAATGCTGCTTCGCGATGGTACGGGAGATCTGAACGATGTGATCGAGGTCGTGAACGACCCAGGTGTTCAACAGCTGCTCAAGGTTTACGGTTCCTAATTCCGGGTGAAGCGCAGTTCGTTTCAGATCATCTTTGGCGATCGCCAGCGACCGGAGTTCGTCCAGATTTTGAGCTCTGAGTTCCGAGAACTCACTCAAAAGTTCATCTGCGCTCTTTCCTTTGCTCTCTTCGAACTGAGCGAACCGGTCGAACGATACAAACCGGCGGTCTGGCGAATCGGAGAGGATGATCTTCGCGCGCGGTATCCAGTCGGTCTTCTCGCCGTGGATCAGGTGTCCGAGAACATCGAACGGGCTCCACGTATCCCCGCCTTCGTTTGCGCGCACGAGGTCTTCAGGGAGACCGGAGAGCATCTCGCGAAGAACGCCGGGCGTTCGTTCAAGATGGATAGAGAAACTATTGAGATTAGCTTTCACAGTTTGCGTATTAACGACCTGCAAGAACTAGGTTTAGAGCAACGCTCTGCGCTATCAGGTCTTACCCAAGTCGTTCGATTGACCCTCAACGCCCCAAGCTCTTAGATCGTTACTTATGGATGCTGGTCGATACTGACCATCCCACCGAGATCGTCTCATGAATCTCAGATTCATTTCCTTCGTCATCGACCCAGCGGTCGATCACTCCTATCGAACCTTCTTTGCCAACCTCAATTATCTCGACCGTTTCACCATGTTCGGATCCAAGTATCCGAAAGTGCCTCCCCAATTTAACACCATCATCTTCGCCTATATCGAGCGAGACCTTCGTCCTGCTTGATCTTGAAGTATCTCCATCTTCATTAATTTCTGTGATCAAAACGGTGGGGAAAACCTGAATGATGGTCCCGTCGATCGGCGTTTTTAGGTACTTCTCATATCCCATGGGCACCTTTGGTACCGTGTTGTAATCAGTTTCAAGATCGTCCACTCTGCGTGAAAAGAACGAGGACCCAAGCCAAAACGAATCGGAGCTGTAATCGCCGAAGCCCCCGACGTAATCACCAAACTCTCCCATATCGCCTTCATTTACCAAATACCTGAGATTGTCCCAGGAGACCAGATGAAACGAAGCAACCGGGTTCTGCGAATAGTGGTCCCTGTTTCCCGCGTTTCCGTGGTAAGAGCGATTGTAATCTACTAGTAAGGTGATCCTTCCTTCAGTCCTGACCACTGATCCATACGTCAGTCCGAGCAACTGAAGGCTACAAAAACTAACTCTTGCCATTACAAACTCTTGCGCTGAGAGGCGCAGAATGGAACCGTGCGTGTCACCGCCGTTTCCAAACTGCCCCCTGAACCCGTCCCCGGCTTTGGCACCACTTCCTATACGGTCCCAGCGGGCTTTTGCCTCGGCCACTGAATGCTCGCCATAAACCGCCGGGTCGTACCACCAGTTTTCGTGCTCCTTGTTCTCCCACGTGTAAGGTCCCCAATCCTGACCAAACGAGAACGGCGCGAAGGCGATCGTGAGAAACAAGGATAGAACTAGCAATCCGGTTCGACTATGCATTAGCACCTCCGTTCCCAGGCACTCTACTGATCACTATCCCTGGGCGGATTGGCACCGTTGATACGGTTTATGTAGTCCACCAGGAAACTGTTTATGTTCGTTTCGCCGATCGATTTCTCTTCTTCGGTAAGATCCGGGCCGTCGTACTTGACCGTCATCGCCTTATTGAGATCTTCGAGTGCGGCCTTGTCCTGCATGGTGAAATGCTTCATCGCCCCCGATATAGCCCAAAGCTCCTTTGCAGCTACCGAATCGTCCTTGGCAGCTATCATCTTCGTCACGATCTCAAGCGCTTTCTTCCTCGCTGCCGAGGCGCTCTCCATATCTTCAACGTCCTGAAAATGATAGCCCTTGATCCTGTAAAAGAAGTTCCAGAACGCATCGTCTTTATCGAGATGACCGTAGACCTTCTCCACGATCTCAAGGCGCTTGAAAACAGGTACTTCGGTGTACTCCTCAAATTTCTTCTCAACAGTTACACCGGAAAGGGTCTTCTTCATTGCGGGAATCTTGTATTTGGGCAGGTCGTCGTGGTCCCACATAAAGACCGAAAGGTGGCATTTCTTACAGAGGTAGAAGGTATTACCGACCGTGACCGGCCAGTAGATCAGCTGATACTTCGAAGGCCACGAGTAGATGTAACTTCCGTAGCTTCCCACTACCATGTAGGTGTTCTTGGTTTCGCAAACCGGACAGTCGAATTCCTTTGGAAACCAGGTGGTGGCGGGAGTAGAAGCCGAAATCGACCTTGCGGCTAATGGAAGAGCCAAACCGAGCGCGATGAACTCTCTTCTGAACATTTTGCACCTCCGGGCCGGATTCCGGCCCCTACTTCAAGCGGGTATCCAAAACTTCGAATTCAATCCGGGTGTTCGAATACCGCTACGGTGAGTTCATTCGCTAACTAGTTGTACTGGGGTCCGAGAATCAGCTTTCTTCGGTCGCAGTTAGTTTGTCGTGATGCTTGTTCTTTAGTTTTCCGACCACGCTTTCAAGCTGGCGCCTGATCTTGCCCGAAGCTCCTGCCACCGCTTCCTGAACAGTCGAGGCGTTGTGGCTTGCCGAGCGCGGTTCGAGGCCCGCAAGCCTGGCCTCGATAACGCACTTTTTGTCGTTAGCGCCGGCTTTGGATCCGCTGTTCTCGTCGGTCACGTGAACTTCTATGCGTGTTACACGATCTCCAAAATGTGAAAGGTCGTTTGTAACGACGGATTCCGCGGAATCGGCCATCTGCTGATCCGCTTCGATGCTGTTATCGGTATTAAATTGAAATTGCATATGCGCCAAAAAATTTAAGATCTCAAATTTAGGATTTCAAACTCCAGATTCATATAGCGACACTCTGATCTAAGAATTCTATCTCCTAGATGGCACAATTTGAAATCTGGAACGACCAATCGGAGATGGTGCAGATCTCTGAAATCTGAAATCGGTAATTTGAGATTCCGAAGGGCCCCGCAACTCGGGACGCCCGAACGATCTAATATCTGTAGATCGCTGCGATACCTGTATCGACCGGCATATCATATTCCGGGACGACAACGATCTCGGCGCCTCTCTTCAATGCTGCTTCCCCAAGATCGTCCAACAGATCATCGTGAAGCCCATTGTCTGCGTCGGCTTTCGACACCTTTCCGAATTCCTCATCAAATGTTCCGGCGATCTTCTTGTCCGCATCGATAAGCAGCAAGCGGACCCGGCCTTCTGCAATCGCCCTCCCGATCTCCGCCGGGTCCGAGCTGCCGTGTTCGTTCGCATTCGCCGCGCCGAACTCTTCGACTATCTTTTCCAATCGCGCGGTGTAGACCGGCTTGAAAGCCTCCCACGCAAGCTCTTTCAGTTCTGCGGCGTCCAGAGAATCCGGATGCTTGGTTATCCCTTGCTCCAGAAGGTGTTTGTTGGAACTGATCTTTCTAAACTCGCCCTGATGTTCGGGCAATGATGCCAGGATCAAGGGAAGGCTGTTCGGCTCGGTATAGTGTTCCCACACAGCTTTGTCCACGGCCCTGAAGAACCGTTCGGTGTCTTTATCGACCTCGGCTGATTTACCGCCGTGACCGTGGTGCATCGCGCCGGGGGAATCCGTACCGCCATATGCCGCGACCGTGGTATGCGGCTCTGTCAGGTCTTCTCCCAACGCTTCTTCGATCGTCCGGGGCATTTCGTCATGAAGCTCTATTTCGTCGATCGAATCGCGATTGCCTTCGAACAGACGGATCTTTTTTCGATCGAGCCCGAGAACATTGAACCGGTCAGAGGACTGTACGATTCGTAGCAGAGGCTTGGTATGAAAGCTGGATGCGGCAACTGCGATCTCCGGAACAGGTCTTTGAAGCCTGTATGTCTGGAAGAAACCGTCGCAGCCCAGTACCGCCAATCCGTCGAGATTGTGCGTCCAGAACTCCCTGTCCGCTTCAAGCTCCCTGAAGGGTTTTAGCAAAGCTTCGGCTTCGTCTTCACCGGTACCGTCTTTTAGCGATTCCTCAAGTTGTCTGACCAGGTTCTTGAATCTTATCTGGTCCTGTTCACTTTCCGGGTGCTTGCGGTGTGTCGGCTGGTACAACGAAAGACACGGCGTACAACCGGGCGCGAATATCTTTTCTTTTAGGTCTTTTTCAATTCTGTCCATAACTTTATTCCCTGCCGGACGGTTTCCGGCGCCCTCAATTCGATCTTGTATGTCTTGATTATATACGAACCAGAAAAGGACAAAGTCAGGACGGGAACATTCTCAAGACGGATGGTGATCTGTCAGAGGCCTAATGCTTTTGACATCAATTGATGAATGAGATTTACAGCCTTCAGCGGCCTGATCATTACCTTGAAGTCGGTGATCTTTCCCGCAGCGTCCCATTTGATCAAGTCCACACCGTTTACGAGGATGTGGTTTATTTCGACTTGGAACTCGAGCATCGCGTCGTGATCGCTCCGGATCTCGCGAATATACTGAAAGCTCGGCTGCTTAAATACGAGAAATGCGGCTGAAAGATACTTCTTGGTGATCTCTTTCCCGACCTGGGGAGCGTGAACAACCGGCGAATGAAACACGACCTCCTCGGCAAGCAGCGCATCGAGCCCGGCTGCGTCGCCGGTTTCTATCAGCCTGTGCCATATGTCGATCGGATGGGCGTTCAAGTTTCGTGTTTCAGGGTTCATATGTCGTAAATCGTAAACAGTAAATCGTGAATGGTGAATCGTGAATCGTGAGTCGTTAATCGTAAATCGTGAATAGTTAATGGTGTTTTGGTGGGAAGAATGAACCGCGGAGGCGCTAAGCCGCAAAGAAATAACTGGATCGTTCAAACCGGTGCCTCAATAATCTTCGCGCCTCTGTGCCTCTGCGGTAAACACCTCTTTCGGTTCACGATTCACGATTCACCATTCACGATTTACCATTCACGATTGACGATTCACTATTTACGATTCACATCAAGTACCTCAGCACCACCCATGGGACGAAATTGAACACCAGCACAAGGATCTTGAAGTTGGCCAGGTACTGAAAATACTCGCGGTGCAGGTTCTCATCGCTTATTCCGAACAGCTTGGCGTGGACGTTCGTCACCAGCTCCTTGAATACTACGAGCGAGATCGTGGCAACGATCAGAAGCGAGAAATTGATCAGCGTGCACCAGCCCAGGAATGTCGTAAGAGTTTCAATGTTCATTGTCTTGTCCCCTGTTCATCGGACCGCGGGCATCCCTGCCCGCTTGTTTCTTACGAACGAATCTGCGATAGCTCGTGTGAACAGCCCGACTTCTGTCTTCTTTGCGGCCCTTTGCGACTTGGCGCCTTTGCGAGAGCAACTCCTTGCAGGCGCTCGATCGACCGCGAGAGATCAACCGCCAAGGACGCAGAGGAATTCGCAAAGGACACCATGGATAGAGTGTCTCCTGACTTCTGTCCCTTGCATCCTGTCTTCTTTGCGGCCCTTTGCGGCCTGGCGCCTTTGCGAGAGCAACTCCCTGCAGGCGTTCGATCAACAGAAAGACATTAACCGCAACCGGCACGAACGATAGATTTTACAGACCTTCCGCTCCTATGGAGCTAAAAACGTTTGGCCCCCACGCAAGCTAGTAACATTAGGCGCCGATGGCGCTACCGAAACCTCTGCCGCTAATGCAGCTGGGGTTCGTGAGACGGCATTACCCACGCTGCGCCCTAAACCCGCAGATGAAGCAGCGGGCTACTATCGGATAGATAGTTAGCTGATTGACGCAACGGACTCAATCGACTGAAAAGACTCAACCGACTCATCCCGCCCGAGACCCGTTCGGCACCTCCCTCTCCGGCATCGCAAGCGCGGGCAGGATTCCGTCGGCATAGCCTATGTCGAACAGCATTCCTTCAGACATCTCGCCCATCATCTTCTTAGGTTCGAGGTTAACAACGAACAGCGCCTGCTTGCCCTCGATCTCGGTCGGATCCTCACGCTCGCCTTTCATCCCCGAGAGTATATTCCTCTGAAAGGACCCGAAATCGACCGTCAGCCGCATAAGGCTCTTTGATCCCTCAACATCCTCGATCTTGAGGATCGTGCCCACGCGCACGTCGATCTTTTCCAGATCGCCAAATTCTATGTTCGGTTTTACTTCAGCTGGTTCCATAAAGTCTGTGCTGGGCGTCACTTCATCAAGGCGCCTTTGTTTGAAATTATCGTCTCGATCTCTGCTGTATTGAGTCCAAGCTTGTCGCGCAGGGTCTCAAGGTAATGCCCAGCCGCGAACGAAGGATGATCTGTTCCGAAAACGATCCGCTCAAGTCCAAGATCTCTCAAGTCGTTTGTCAGTAACGCTAGCTGTTCTTCCGAAGGGGGTTCCACTCCGTCAGATTCCAAGAGCAGGACAACGGCACTGATCTCGAAATTGATATTCATCGTGGAGAACGACTTGTCTTTAGCAATTCGATCGACGAAAGCTCGAAGTATTTTTCGGCCCCTTTCGGAATAGCCTCCCGAACCACCGAGGTGCGCGATGTAGACCTCAAGATCCGGAAACGCCGCAAGTAGGTTTGCGAACGCCTCCGCCATTTCCGAAGGCCCCATCGGATCGTAGGCGTTGAGATGGATCATTAGAGGGACCCTATCGCGCTCGGCCCACCCAAAGATCTTCCGAAGTCCCGAAATGTGCCCGTTGTCCCCAAGCTCGACGCCGGAGTTTAGGAGGTGCAGTTTTACTCCCTTCATTCCCTTCTTCCGCGAGCAGCGTTCTAGCTCCTCAAATGCGTACTCTTTCTGAGGGTTTACGGAACAGAATCCGATCAGCTTTTCAGAATTCGAAGCCACGACGTTTGCGATAAAGTCGTTCTCCCGTCTGACCGATTCCAGTTCTTTCTTGGGACCAAACTTGAGCTCGGCAAACCAATCGGAGCCGTACAGGTAAGCCATCGAAAGCACAAAAGCCTTCTTGACCCGACCTTCGGCAACATCCTTAGGTACCGCCGAATAGAACTCGTCCGGCCTTGAAAACGGAACACCGAGCGATTTCCAGTCCTTGACCAGATCGGGACTGAGCAAATGTACGTGGTGGTCAAAAAGAGTCGGCTCGGACCGTGAGACCGACGGGCCCGAACTTGTCATTGCCGCAACCGCAGAGAAAGCGAACAGGACGGCAAGCAACCTCAATACCGATGTACGAAACGTCTTCATCACTGTACTTTTTGAAGGTCAATACGCGAGCCGACCACGGCTTCAAACTCTGTCGGTTCATCCGGTGTGAAGCCTACCGCGTCGAGCTTCGTCGTAAATCCGAACGCGCCCTCGGCTTCGATCTCTTCGTTCAGAACGATCCAGTGCGAAGCTTCCCCAAAGATCGCAGCGGACACAGCTTTGCCGTCTTCAGGTTTTGAATGCGCGATGCATTTGACTATCGCCAACGGGATACTGAAATCGTAGAGGAGACCCGATTTAAAGGCGATCGATTGATCATCCACAAGCACGTGCCGAAGTACGCTCGCCCGAAAGTGGCCGAGAAGCCAGATGCCGCCGTAGATCGAAAGCGCGGTTATGATCCACGCCGCCGTGGGGCTCCACATCGACACTACGACGTGCAGCACCACCGTCTCGACAACGAGCGCGAACAATAGTATCAAAGCGATCCCCACCAGCCCTGATCGCCTGTGATACGAGAAAGCCTTTGCGCTTTCCGGTGTCCGTCCCTTCGTAAACCAGGAAATGATCGCGTAGTAGAGCGCAGCGATCTCGGTCCCTGCGGCTATCCCAAGCCTACGGTTACCGATTGTATCGGCGGCGATGTTTCTAAGACTCGGGAGGGGATCTCCTGAATTGTTCTTAGGATCGCGAACGGCTTTAACGGCGTTTCTGCTGATCGTGAAGATTATGAACGCCTCGAAGGCGATAGCGCCTATCTCTGCAACATAAAGCGGTGCTCGGTGTTCCACAGGAAGGATGAAATATGCTGCAAGCCAACCCGCTCCGACGATCGGCCCTAACGCAAGAAGCGACATCGAATTCCGGCGGATAACGAGAAAGTAGAAGGCCAAAGGGACCGTGATCAGAAGATCGAAAGCGATCGCGGCCGCAAGCAGGTTCGGCGAATCAACACCCGCGATCCATCCGGATGTAACTATTGCGACGCTGAATATGGCCGCGGCAAGCACGCCGAAAAGAAGCACTGAGAAGCGTCTGTCAGTAAGGATGTTCTGAATCAAGATCTACTCCGGTCCTTCATCTTCCTCTAGTCAATTTCAGCACAACACCCGCCAGGACCGACACCATTCCGCCGATCACGATGTACGTCCCCGCTCTTGAAAGACTCCCTTCCGTGCCTCGCATCAGAACGACACCCAAGGCGCCGGCGAGCGTCCCGCCGAGAAGTAGCCTGTCGTGAAGCTTGGGGACTATCATCGGCGGTACTTGCCCATCAGAGGCCTTCCGGGATTTACGCCTTCCACTGTCTTTCCGCCCTTTACGACAAAAGTGCCGTTAACAAGCACGTGCTCAACACCTTTCGAGAACGACAGGTCTTCTTCAAATGTCGCCGTGTCGATTATCGTTTCCGGATCGAATACCGTTATGTCCGCATCGGCGCCCACCTGTATTCGGCCCTTCAATTTCGCCGCGGGCGCGACCTTCTCAAGCCTCTGCGCCGGCATCAGCGTAATCTTCTTGATCGCTTCCTTTAAGGAAAGCACCTTCTGTTCACGAACGTATCTTCCGAGTACCCGCGAAAACGTACCGGCAGTCCGTGGATGGGCGCCGGGAGCGTACGGCATTCCGTCAGAAGCGATGATCGTGAACGGTGCCCGGATCCCGCGTTCGATCCAGTCGGGTTTCATCATATGGATGATCACGACGCCGCCTTTTTCTCGGTATGACTTGAAGGTCGCTTCCGTAAGTCGCTCGCCCGTGTCCTGCCACTGGAGATCGCCATAGCTTATCCCCATTCGTTGCTGCCAGCCTTCATCAAAAAGCGAAGATTCAAGGCTGGTCGAAGCAGCCGTGTAGGGGTAAAGCTCGGTGGTGATGTCCATACCTCTTTCCTGCGCCGCCTTTACAAGTGCAAGTGACACGTCGATCTCGCCAAGGGACATCGAGTTGAGGTGAACGATGTGGAGCGATGTGCCGTTGACGGCCGCATTCGCAATCGCTTCCTGGATCGCGGCTATGTTGATATCCCGGACGTGCGTAAAGATCACGGTGTCCATCTCGGCCGCGCATTTGTAGAGCTCGAATGATTCTGCCCGTGTTGCACCGGGGTAATACCCGATCGGCAGCCCGATCCCGAGCGCTCCTCCCTCAAGTTCGGTCCGGAGTCCCCGGCACATTCCCGGTATCTCGTCCGCGGCGAGCGATTCGTAGTTCAAACCCCTGCCTACGGCCGCAAGTATGCCCAGGCTTTCGCTTCCCCAGCCATCCTTCACAACGGCCTTTCGCAGATCGGCTGCCTGGGTGGCGTATTTCTTCATCGCCAGCCAGCGGGCTTCGCCGTGCGCAGCAGAAGCGCCGAAATTGATCAGCGACTTACCCCGTTTCGATTCGATCCACTCGCGTACGAAGGCATACCCGCCCTCCAGTTCGAGCGCTGTCGTAACTCCGTCGCGCGCCTGGTATTCGTGAGCCTGATTCGACATCCCGTGTACGTGCAGGTCAACAAAACCGGGAGAGACCACTAATCCCGATACGTCGACCTCCTGTTTTGCGAGAATATTCCCTTCCGATATTTCCACTATCCGGTCGCCGAGTATGCCCACGTTCCGGATCGCGTCGAGACCGGTCTCGGGATCGATCACGCGTCCGCCCTTGAGGACGATGTCGTAGGTTTGCTGACCTGCGACGGCAGTTTCCGGGAACGGACCGTTAAGGACAAGAACTATGAAACTTAAGAGAAAGAGAATGGTGCCGAAAGCCTCTCGACTGATTCGCATAAAGGTCTCCTTGTAGGTGATTCGGGATTTCGAGGGGATTATAACGCGAAAGGAGTCAGGAGTCAGGAGTCATAAGATCGTGTTCGGCTCTCGGCAGACTCGAGCTACCCCGAAGGGGTATCGGATGTTAGCCCGGGGCAAGCCGCAGGCGCAGACCCGGGTAAAGGCCTCCCACAAACCACGAGCTGTGTAGCGGCGGCATCGGAACCCGGAGCGCCAGCGACGGGCATAACAGGAGTCAGGAGTCACAAAGGACGTTATCGCGGCTCCGCCGCTTGGATGTGCGGTAAGCCTCCGGCTTACCGGCATGAAGGCTTCAAACAGTTCCGCGGAGGCTCAGCCTCCGCGGTGACTCGTGGGAAGCGCAAAGGAAAGGCAAGCCTTTCCGCACATCAAGGCTGCAGAGCCGCAGAATACAAAAAGATCGAACACCCGAATCAAATGGCTTCTCTTTGATCCCTGAACCGGAAACCTTGAACGCGGAACCCTGAACTCGGAAGAGGGCCGGTCACTACTGTTCCCGGTACCGATTGGGCCCGTCGCTACCGCTCCGAGTACTTATTCTTTGAACTTTGACCTTCTATCCGAGCGTCGCGTCCAGGAACATCATAAACACGAATCCGATGAGTAGGCTGAAGGTGGCGACATTCGCGAATCTCGAACGGTGCGTTTCCGGGATGATCTCGTGGCTGATGATGTAAAGCATCGCACCTGCGGCAAACGCAAGAGAGAACGGCAGGACAGGACCCGAGAACGAAACGGCGACGCTTCCGATCAACCCTCCGATCGGCTCGGCCAATCCGGTCAACGATCCGACAAGAAAAGACTTAACTCTCGAATAGCCAACGGCGAACATCGAAACCGACACCGCCAGGCCTTCTGGGATGTTCTGAATCCCGATGCCGGTCGCGAGCGTTGTACCGTTCGCTATGTCTCCGCCTGCAAACCCGACCCCGACAGCCATTCCCTCCGGAAAATTATGGATCGTGATCGCGATGATAAACAGCCATATCCGGCTCAAAGTCTCAGTGTCAGGTCCTTGTGTACCGAGCCGGAAGTGTTCGTGGGGCAGGACCTCGTTCATGAGTGAAAGGCCGACTGCCCCGGTTATCACACCGGCGATCACAAGTCCTACCGCGATATACGTGTTGTCGAAGAATTTCTCGCCGTACTCGATACCGGGGAGAATCAGGGAGAAGAACGAAGCAGCAAGCATAATGCCGGCAGCAAAACTCAGCAGCCCGTCCTCGAGCCTCTGCGAGAGGCGGCGGATAAAGAACACGCCGACCGCACCAATCGCTGTGAGCGCCCCGGCGATAAGACTTCCCAATACTCCAAGCCAGATTACATTCATTCAGAGATGATTTCCTTTGTCTCTACTTGTCGCTGCGCGTCCGGGCCTTCTTCGGAGGGTTCCGGAAAATCGTCCTCCCGATGCCGATGTTCCCATATCAAAGCACTTCTCAAGAAAACACCGTACGCCCGGAAGTATGCAATGAACAATCCGTGAAGACCATCCAGAAACCCGAGCTTCAGAAAATACGACTCAATGAAAGCTATCGGCGGCCGCACCAGAACGCTCCACCAACCTGCCCGTTCGCCCTGTTCGAACCTGAAATCAGCAGCCAGCGCGGCGTACTTGGCTACTACTTCGTGCTGGTCTCTCAGGCTGTTGTAAGTGTAGTGGAGAAGGTCTCCTTCAAGCGTGCCGATGTCGCCTTCTATGGTCACGCCTTCGTGGACGGGATTGTCCCTCCAGTTACTCGCTGATTTCCTGTACAAACGCAATACCCGGTTGGGATACCAGCCCGAGTGTTTGATCCATCGACCGAAATACTGTGCGCGGCGGGAAAATCGATAAGCGCTGGGCAAAACGTCCTCGCCCAATTCCTGCAATTTAAGGATCGACTGCCGCAGTTCGGGCGAGAGCCTCTCGTCCGCATCGAGCCAGAACACCCAGTCGTGCGAAGTTTTCGAATCAGCGAAAATGTGCTGTTGTCTGAAGTTCTCGAATCGGTTAAAGAAGACCTTGTCTGTAAATTCCCGCGCGATCTCTACGGTCCTGTCAGTTGAGAACGAGTCTACTATGACCAGTTCGTCTGCCCAGTCGACTGATCTGCACGCTTCCGCTATGTTGCTCTCTTCGTTGAAAACGATGATCTTGGCGGAGATCTTCATGGGAAATAAGTCAGAAGTCAGAAGTCAGAAGTCAGAAGTCAGAAGTCAGAAGTCAGAAGTCA
>ERZ869936.365-NODE-365-length-44960-cov-22.821824_pt1 | contig 44960 bp, 61 predicted proteins | sample MGYA00520876_ERZ869936 | MGnify/ENA primary metagenome ERZ869936 (study PRJEB32218, sample SAMN09650985) | biofilter metagenome | isolation source: enrty point of leading RO module | place: Saudi Arabia: Thuwal, RO plant located on Red Sea | collected 2016-02-17 ... | reverse complement strand
CTCACGGCGGTGGCACGGAGTATACAACAGGGGTGACCACCAATGGTACGCCGGGTAGCGCAGGGGCATACACACAGATCGAAGTGGCCGTGGGCGCTCCAACCCTGTATATTTATTGCACAAACCATAGTGGCATGGGCTACAAGGTCAACACACTGTCTTCTTAGGAGTTAGGAATGGCGATTACGACAGCGATCTGTACCAGCTTCAAGAAGGAGCTTTTGGAAGGTACACACAACTTTGGATCATCGGGGGATACCTTCAAGGTAGCTCTCTACACTAGCAGCGCAAGCCTTGACGCCAGCACGACGGCGTACAGCACAAGCAACGAGGTGAGCGGCACGGGTTATACTGCCGGCGGGGCGACTCTCACCAACGTAGCGCCAACAACCAGTGGCACAACGGCATATGTAGATTTTAACGATGTGACGTTCTCTAGTTCCACAATTACTGCCAGAGGCGCGTTGATCTACAACAGCAGCGACTCGAACAAGGCCGTAGCAGTTTACGATTTTGGTTCCGATCAGGCATCGTCCTCGTCGGACTTCACGATTACGTTCCCGACCGCAGATGCGAGTAGCGCGATTGTAAGGATTGCTTGATGGCTTTCACCTATGCACAACTGAAGACAGCGATTCAGGATTACACGGAGAACACGGAAACGTCCTTCGTGACGAACCTGCCTGTGTTCATTCGTGCTGCGGAAGATCGCATATTCAAGCTGGCGGATCTTGAGGTCTTCCGCAAGAACGCCACCAGTGCTCTGACACAGAACGATCCGTACCTGTCGGTGCCTACGGACTATCTTGCGTCTTTCTCGTTGTCGATCACGAACAGCAGCTCGAAAGAGTTTCTGTCTCAAAAGGATGTGAACTATCTCCACGAGCACAGCCCCAACTCCTCTACTACCGGAACTCCTAAGTATTATGCGTTCTTCGACTCGGACAACTTTATCGTTGCCCCGACGCCGGACAGTAACTACGCGGTTGAGCTGCATTATTACTACCGACCAGCCTCTTTGACTGCCGGCTCGGATAGCGGCACGACTTGGCTTAGTGAGAACGCTCCCAACGCCTTGCTTTACGGTTCGCTGTATGAAGCGTATATTTATATGAAAGGTGAGCAGGACATGCTTCAGATGTATGAGAAGCAGTTCGCCGAAGCGTTGTCTAGGATTAAAGATCTGGCAGAAGCTAGGGAAAACAGCGATGCGTATCGCAGAGGTCTGCCAGATCGGCCTCGGACATAAGGAGTAGAAGATGGCGACATCTAATGCAGCAACCACCTACTTGGAGAACAAGCTACTCAGCCTGATCTTCAAGAACAACGCCGGGAGCTTTTCGTCCCCGGGTAACTCTATTTACGTTGGCCTCGCAACCGCTGTATCGGACGCAGAAGCTGGCACTCTGACAGAGGTTAACACCTCGACACAGGACGCCAACTACACGCGGCAGCAGGTTAACGCAGCAGGCTGGACGCTGGCCTCGTCTTCGACAGACCAGCAGACGGTGACCAACGCGGCCAACATTGAGTTTTCTGCATCAAGCGGCGTAGCCACCTACACCGTGACACATGCTTTCATCGCAGACGCATCCAGCAGCGGCAACATCCTGTTTGTCGGCGCACTGGACGCATCCAAGGCGATTGCATCGGGTGACATCTTCCGCATCAATGCAGGGAACCTGACCATCGAGTTGAAGTAATGGCACTGGTACTCAAGGATCGCGTCAAGGAGACGACCACCACAACCGGCACTGGCACCTATACACTCGCTGGTGCCGTTACTGGTTTTGAGGCGTTCTCGCAGGTGGGCGACGGCAACACGACGTACTATGCTTGCTCTGACGGCACAGATTTCGAGGTGGGGATTGGAACGTACACAGCATCCGGTACAACGCTGGCTCGTACCACGATCCTACAAAGCTCTAACAGCGATAACGCTGTTAACTGGACCGCTGGTACGCGCACTATCTTTTGTACGCTCCCGGCGGAGAAGATGATCTTTAACGACGCCAACAACGTGATCCAAGGCTTTACGGATAACTCGCTGGCATTCGCGATTGCGTTAGGATAGTGACATGGCAAATGCGTTTAAGACTTTCACGGATACTGCGGTAGGCACTGCAAACGCAGATGTCTATACCTGCCCCTCTGCTACAGAAACCACCATCATTGGCCTGAACGTAGCGAACATCTTAGCGGTGTCGATCACTGTGTCTGTGCAGTTGATCAACAACGACGGCGACAACGTACATATCGTGAAGGACGCTATCGTCCCGGTAGGCTCGTCGCTGGTGGCTGTCGGCGGTGACCAGAAGATTGTGATGAACGCGAGTGACATCTTGCGGGTGACGGCAAGTCAGGCGTCTGCCGCTGATGTTGTTGTGTCGGTACTGGAGATCTCGTAATGGCTCTTTCGACTGTAGACACGAACCAGATTGCCAACGGCAAGGTCAAGAACGAGGACATGGTTGCCAGCACCTCGACCAACCCGTTCCGGTCTAATGCTACTAGCATTACTAGCGACCTGACGATTGCATCGACAGAGAACGCTGGGTGCTTTGGCCCGATTACCGTGTCCGCGACGATTACGATTAACGGAGTGCTGACCATTGTCTAGTCGTATTCTGGTTGATGAAATACAGGAAAAGACCAGTGGCGCTGGCATACAGGCCGCAGGGCATGTTGTTCAAGTGGTTCAAAAAATAGACACCGCAGTTACCACGATTACAAATTCTGGCAGTCACGCCACGTTTTCAACTTGTGGGAGCTTGAGTCAATCTTTCACTCCTATTTCTAGCTCTAACAAGATTTTGCTTAGGGCAAGCGTTTTTGTTTCAACCAACACGGCAGATAGACTTGCGTTTTTTAAGTTTGGTGGTGGCAACACTGCAAGTGGTGTAGGCGATGCTGGGGGCAGTCGGTCAAGAGTTTTAGCGGCGCATTATTTTCAAAACGCCGCTGACGGGACTCAGGTGACGTTTGAATATTTAGACAGCCCCGCCACAGCCAGTGCCATCACTTACACAGTTCAAGTTGCCCCTAATTACAGCAGCGGTAACTTGTACATCAATAGATACACCAACGATACAGACGCCGCGTACATACCGCGCACTGCATCGACGCTTACGATTATGGAGGTTGGGCAGTAATGGCATCCGAAATCGGCGTACAGACAATACAGCATACGAATGGCACCGACGCGATGACCATCGACTCGTCTGGTCGAGTGCTGACTCCGGCAAGACCAGCGTTTAACGCATACTTAAATTCTTCTTTAGACAGCGCGGCTAGCAACGCAACAATTATTTTTGACGCCACTCAAACCAATCAAGGCTCTCATTACAGTACCTCCACGGGTATTTTCACCGCCCCTGTGTCGGGCCTATACTTTTTTTCAGCGGCCCTTTCTTTAGGTCCGGGAATTAGTGAGTCTAGATACTTCGTTGTGCGTCTTTATGTTAACAGCACCAATGTGCTGACTGGCAGGGGCAACGCAATCAACACAACTGGAAGCACTTATGACCACGTTTCCTTAGCAGGAGTCGTCGAAATGTCAGCTAACGACACCGCCAAAATACAGGGGCAAGCTGAAAACACAGAGTCCTATTATTATGCCGATAGGGCGTGTTATTTCACAGGACACTTGGTGGGTTAGACAATGACCGGAATCATCAAGGTAGACACCATACAGAACAACGGCGGGACCACGGGCCTGACGATTGAGAGCGACGGCACAGTCAAAGCACCGCAGCTTCCTGCGTTTTTTGTTCGAGACAGTAACAGTAGCGTGTTGACCTTTACAACGCAAACCACTTGGCTGTGGGATTCGGTTGTACTCGACACTAGGTCGGGATACTCAACCAGTACCGGACGCTACACTGTTCCCGTAGCTGGGGTCTACGAGTTTACCGCTTTCACCATCCACGAGGGCGGAACAAACGGTTCTATCCGAATGAGAAAAAACGGCACACAGGTAGCAAACGGCCATACTTCGTCAACCCAAGACAACTATGACACTACCATGATTTCTTACATCGACAACTTTCTTGCAAATGATTGGGTAGACATTCTTGCGTATACAAGCTCCGGTGAACAATATTATGGCGGCGTATGGTCTGGATTCATGGGAAAGATGTTAGGTTAAATGGCATATCTCGGCGCACAACCAAACAAGACACTGACGAAGACAACGAGCCAGAGCTTCAACGGCACTGGTTCGGCGACCACGTTTACACTGAACCGCGCCGTGAACACCGAAGAGGAGTTGGAGGTCTTCGTTGAGAACGTCCAGCAGGAGCCGGGTTCCGGCAAGTCGTACACTGCATCTGGCACGACCCTGACGTTTGACGAGGCACCACCGTCCGGCACCGGCAATGTGTATGTCATCTATCGTGGACAGGCCGAGGTCACCACCCGGCTGGAGCATGATGCCAATCAGGCGCTGTCGGCGAGTTCTGTAACCATAGGCGGCAACGACGCCGCAACATTAGGAAAGGCCGTAGTGATGTCTATGGTATTTGGAGGCTAACATGGCGGCACCTAACCTTGCGAACATTTCGACCATCACAGCGAAAACGAAGGCAGCACATCTAGGCACTACTCTGACCACAGCCCTTCTTCAAAACCTTGCGGCATCTGGTAAGGTTCTGAAGGTAAATTCCATCATCGTGTCTAACATCGATGGCTCCAATAGCGCGGATGTTTCGATGACCTACTATGATTACACGGACGGGTATGAGATTGCGAAGACCATTTCAGTACCCGCTGACTCTACGCTGGTTCTGCTGGACAAAAATAGTGTTCTTTACCTTGAGGAGAATACCGAGATTCGTGGCGGCGCATCTGCGGCGAGTGACCTTGATGTCATAATTAGCTACGAGGAGCTTTCCTAATGCCTCGGCTGATTACCTCCGCAACAGCCATGACGAAGGTGCCGTCGTTCCGCGCGACGGGCAGTACAGCTAATTATACTCAACTGAGTCCAGTTACTTTTGACACAGTAGTGTTTGACAACATGGGTGGTTATGACACCACCAACAAGCGGTATTACGCACAGCTCTCTGGGAAATACCTGATTAGCGTGAATATGGGTATTATTCGCTATGCCGCGTCCGAGAATGGATACCCGTGGCTTAGAAAGAATGGCACTAACATCTATTATGCCTACGTCGCTCAGGACGCTACCGGTGACAACGCTAATAGTTATGCGTCAATTTGCATGAGCATTATCGTAGACATGGCATACGGTGATTACGTTGACCTTTCATTCAACCAAGGCAACGCTGACTATTATCAGAACACAAGTGAGTTGCAGTTCTGCGGTCAGTGGATTGCGCCGCTTGACTAGGGGATTAGGCCATGCCGCTCAGTAAAATTGTAGCCAAGTCCATCACGGACGACACGATTACCACGGACCAGATTGCTGACACCTCCGTGCATGGGCGGCGTAACCTGATTATCAACGGTGCGATGCAGGTGGCGCAGCGGGGTACGTCATCTACAGCCGCAAATTATGAGACGGTTGATAGATTTCAGAACTCAAGGTCTACAGATGGTGGCGTTACACAGTCTCAAACAGATTTGACTAGCGGCAGTCCGTATGATGAAGGCTTTAGGCATGTCTATCGACAAACAATGTCAACCGCCTCATCGACCCCTGATGCCGGTCACTATTTAGCTGCGCTGCAACTTATTGAAGCATCAACGGTAGCCACATCTGGATGGAACTATACCTCTGACAGCAGTTACTTAACCGTGTCATTTTGGGTAAAGTCTAGCGTAGCTGGCACATATGTATTTCAATTCCGTACAAATGACGGTACTGCACAGGCTTACACATTTGAATATACTCTGGTCGCTGACACTTGGAAAAAGGTGACGCACAGCATACCGGGCAATTCTAATATTACTATTAACAATGATAATGGACGCGGCCTAGAACTGTATTGGTGGGTTTATCTAGGGACAAGTTATGACGACAGTTCACACACTAACGAGGTGTGGGAAGCATACTCTGGCAGTAGTCAGTGCAAGCCATTTGCTCAAAACTGGACGACGACGGCAAACGCAACATTTGATGTGACCGGCGTCCAGCTTGAGGTAGGCGACAAGGCCACGCCGTTTGAACACCGCAGCTACGGCGAGGAACTGGCTCTGTGTCATCGTTACTTTGAAAAAATCTACCTTAATTCCTATTCCTGCATGTTGAGTGCAGAAAATTCTCAGCAAGCGAAAGGTGGGGTTATACGGTTCTCAGAAAAACGAGCCAATCCAACAATCACATTTCCGACTATAGGAACAGGCAGCAATCAACTGGCGTATACCGAAAAGACAGGCTCTTATGTGACGCAGGGGTCTACATTCCGTTCTACACAGACGAAAACACAGATGTCCATTTTCAACAACTACGCTGATGGGTTTAGTGGAATGGACGCAGGAGAAAACATAATGCTCTATGTGAACGGGAATTGTGAAATAGACGTTAAGGCGGAACTTTAGATGGATAACATTTCTTCAGCAGAATATTACACAGGTCCAGATGGCGGAAGTAATGTAGGCATTACTGTGACTACGACAGACGGCCTAAAAATAAATGTGCCTCTAGATTCAGAAAACTCTGACTACAACGAAATCATGCGCCAAGTAGAAGCTGGCACCCTAACCATACAGGACGCTGACTAATGGCCTATATCGGCGTAGATCCAAACGTAGGTGACATCACCTTCCAGACCTTTACCGGCGACGGTAGCGCGACAGCCTTCACGCTGGCGCAGAACGTCGTGTCCGGCGAGGCCATCCTCGTCGTCATCGGTAACATCGTGCAAGAGCCGGGTCTGACGAAGGCGTACACCGCGCAGGGCAATACGCTGACCTTCTCGTCGGCACCGGCCAACGGCGACATCATTCAGGTACGCTACTTTGGCCGCGCTGTGGATCAGCCAACCAGCTTTGCAATGCAGTTGTTTAAGTACACGGCAACGGCGAACCAGACGGCATTTACAGGGGCGGATGCAAATGGTGCGATTCTGGCTTTTAGTGGCAACGATGTCGATGTTTACCTTAACGGGGTGCATCTGGACAGTTCAGACTTCACGGCCAGCAACGGAGATACAATCACACTCGGCAGCGGGGCTGCGGCTAGTGACGAGTTGGTGATTCGCGCCTTCCGTGCGTTCACGGTTACTGATACAGTATCGAAGGCGTCCGGTGGCACGTTTGCTGGTGAGATTACCGCAACGTCGTTCCAGACTACAAACACCACGGTGGACACGGCAGGGTTCCGCACCAGCGACCAGACTATTAGCGAGAATACCACCATTGCCGCCACGAAGAACGCTCTTGGCATCGGACCGCTTACGATTGCTGATGGCGTAACAGTAACGATTGCCGACGGCGGCAACCTGACAATCCTGTGAGGCGCGTATGGCTTCGATTCTAAATGTAGACAAGATTCGACGAACCTCTGGTACGGTAGATGCTCTAGTTGTTGATTCCGGAGACAGGGTATCCTTGCCCAAGAACCCTGCCGTTTATGCCCACGACTATAGTGGGACGGATGGAACCCGCACTATGGGGACCGGCTCTACTGCGGCCCTAACATACGATAACATTATCACCAATGACGGGTCTCACTGGAATAACACAGTCGGAGAGTTCACCTGTCCTGTTGCAGGTAGATATTTTGTGTCTGCACATTTTGGCAGACGAGCCGATTCAACGACATGGTTTGGTGGGTTGATAGAACACAACACAAGCAAGGTACAGCAGGCTTGGGAGCCACCTGCAAACCCGGCGGATACGAATTTCACATACTTAAACATACAACTGACCTGTATCGTTGATGCTGCTGTTAACGACACCATTGCACCTGCTTACTTTACGTCTTACAGCGACCCAGCAGAGGTGGCTTTCGAAAACGCCTTTACGGTCATGTACATAGGTTAGCCATGAGTACACTATTCGTAGACACCATCAACGAGAAGACCAGCGGCAACGGCATTGAGATTCCGGGGCATATTGTTCAGGTGGTTCATGCTACTAAATCATCACAGGTCGCTGTTAGTAGCACCTCTGCGTACACAGACCTCTTGTCCTGTGCGATTACAACAAAATACACAAACTCCATAATTATGGTTCAGGGTTGCGTTCCAAATTATTCCAATAACGTAAATGCAAACTCTTGGACTAACAGTCACTACATACGGCTGAATGAATCTGGGGGTGATGGGATTGTTGCTGGATATGAACACCCCGGCCCACATACATCAATGGAGTTCTCGCAGGTAAGCCCTGTTCTGTATATTAGCGGCTCAAAGTCTGTCGGGACATACACTTACGTCATACAGGTAGTTGCCACGGTAGGGGGCGATACGCATTACTTCGGAAGAACAACAGGTAGCGCACCCTCGTACACTCGGATGGTTGTTATGGAGATTGCCCAATGAGCAGTATACTGAAGGTCTCCGAAATCCAAGACCCGACCAACGGGAACACTGCGCTGGAGATTGACTCGTCGGGGCGCGTGAATAAGCCCGCTCAACCTAGATTTAGAGCAACGGGCAATGGATGGTTCGACCTAGCTACTGCCTCAACATGGGAAACAATCACAGGATTTAACACGGAAGACTTTGATGTCGGCGGGTGCTTCAACACATCCAATTCCCAGTTCACTGTGCCGGTGAGCGGAGTTTATCTTGTAATTCTCAGAGCGTGGATGGAAGGTACTGCCGACAGCGCCAACTATTTAAGAGTATTAAATCAGACCGATACCCTTGCCTTGCTTGAAGGTGGGGAAAACGGAAACAACAATGACGATCACACTATCCAGTTAGCAGGTTTGTTAAACTTGACTAGCGGCAAAGTTCTTGTGCCGCAAGGTTATCGTAGTCCAGTTCATGCGACTCAAGATGTTTACCTTAGTTCAGCTTACGCTGAGTTTTCAGCAATTTTGTTGGGATAGGTGAGGTAATGGCAACCGTAGCAGACGCAATCACAGCCATCATCCCTGATGAACAGTGGGTGCTTCGTGGTGAGCCGACCACAGAGGATGAGTTCAACGCCATGTTCCGCCGGATCATCGGCGAGGATGAGAACGGCACCGCTGTCGAGTCCGACAACCCTGACAACTGGGGTGTATCGTGGACCACGGTCTCTGCGAAGAAGGCCGAGCTTGATGCTGCCGAGCCGCTGAAGCTGCTGCGCGAAGAGCGGAACCGCCGCCTTGCAGAAACAGATTGGTGGGCCTCTTCGGATCTGACCATGTCACAGGCACGGCGGGACTACCGTCAGGCGCTGCGTGACATCACGCAACACTATCAGTCCCTCGACACGGTCGTGTGGCCTGTGAAGCCGGAGTAAGCGATGAGTAACGCCCGTAATCTTGCAAACTTGTTGGGGACGAACACCACGATTCAGACGGCGAAGCTGGCGGATGATGCCATCACTGCGGCGAAGCTGTCATCGACCGCTATTGCGTCGGGCGACCTGCCAGCCGGTACTGTACTGAACCACTACAATACGACTTACGGCACTCAGATTACTGTAAGCGCAGATGGCTGGGTTGATACAGGGTTGAGCTTCAATGTAACGCCTGTTTCCACATCGTCTAAGTTCATCATCAACTACGATTTGTTCCTCTACTTCGTTGCCATTACTAACAGTTGGAACGCTGCTTATGCGAGAGTTCGTAGGGACTCAACCACCGTAAGAACGGACTCTTACACATTGGGGCGTGGTGCGCTTTATAATATTAGCGGCACTTATGCACATGTGATGATGCACACCGGGGACAAACAAATCGACTCGCCTAGCACGACTTCTCAGATCACATACAAGGTGCAAATCCACAGGTATCACCAAAACACCTTTTATGTGAACCAAGGCGATATGACAGGCTACATCGACATCACAGAAATAGCCGGATAACTAAGGGTTCACGCTATGACTGATATACCTACAGCACTTTCTGATCTTGGCATCACTGGATATGTCCTTCGCGGTGAGCCAACCAGTGAAGCTGACTTCAACTCAATGTTCCGCAAGGTCACTGGCTTGGATGATGATGGGTCGGCGGTCGAAAGCTCAGACACCTCGGACTTTGGCGTCACATGGTCACAGGTCTCAGCCAAGCTGACAGAATTGCAAAACGCGGAACCCATGCGTCTGCTGCGTGAAGAGCGTGATCGCAGACTTGCTGAGACAGATTGGTGGGTTCTTCCAGACCGCACTGCAACTCAAGCACAATCAGATTATCGTCAAGCATTGCGCGACATCACAAACACCTACACATCACTAGATGATGTTGTATGGCCGAGTAAGCCGTAATGTTCGGCGTCAACGTCATTGCAGAACGCGCCATCGCCGATCAGGGTATTATGATCCTCGGCGCGGAGACGCTTGACGCCAACTTCACGCAAACAACAGAACAGAATTTTATCTCACCGGCATCGCTCGACATGAGCGGCAACGCGGTGTTCTCCGCATTTGCCGCCGGTACGGCTGCTGGCGTACTGACCGTTGATGCCAACTTCTCGCAGTCACTGGACGCAACCCGTGTCCGTCAGACCGACGCCGATATGATCTCGCAGTTTGATCAGGACTCCGACGGCCTTCTTGTTGCTTCTGGCGTATCAGAGCAGTCGGCTAACTTCACGCAGACTACCTCGCAGAACTTCACTGCATCTGGTGTGTCCGAGCAGTCGGGCAACTTTACCCAGACCAGCGACGGCAACCTGATTGCCAAGGGTCTGTCCACGCAGATCGGCGACTCCGTAGAAACAGCGGCGGCGAACATTGTCAAGGAAGCCGACCAGACCATGAGCAGCACGTTCCTGCAAACGGCGGCGGGTATCGGTGTCTTCTCCGGTGACTATGATGTCATCTTCGCCTTCGACCAGACGACAGATGGTCGGCTGCTGTGGGAGCAGATCAACGCTGGGGCTACTAACGAGAACTGGGTAGAGGTTACGCACACTGGGGACTCGTGGACAGAAATCACGGTTGGTGGTACAACTGAAACATGGACAGAGATGGTGAAGTAAATGGCATCCACCTACACAGCTAACAGTGGTATCGAAAAACCCGGATCCGGCGAACAGTCAGGTACTTGGGGTACGACCACAAACACGAACTTTGATATTATTGACCGCGTCCTGAACGGCGTCGGTACAATTACGCTGTCTGGTACAACACACACGCTGACCACCAGTGACGGCTCGTTGTCCGACGGCCACTACAAAGTTCTTATCCTCGCAGGTTCGCCGTCCGGCACAAACACCGTCACGATCAGCCCGAATGATCAGGACAAGCTGTATCTTGTAAACAACACCACCAGCCAGAGCGTGATCTTCACGCAAGGTTCTGGCGGTAACGTAACCATTACTGCGGGTGCCGCAGCTTGGATCTACGCCGATGGGGCAGGTGCTGGCGCACAAGTGCGACAGTTGCCTTCCGACCTTGTTGGTGACACATCTCCGCAGCTTGGTGGCAACCTTGACCTGAACTCCAACGACATCACTGGAACTGGGGACATCAACACCACCGGCACACTAACCGTGTCTGGGGCGCTGTCTTCAGGGGCCATCACTGCATCTGGTGCTGTAAGCACTGGCGCAAACAACATCACCAGCACCGGCACGGTGCAAGGTGGGCAGTTCACTCTGGACAACTCGTCTAACGATTGGACCTTTACTGTATCTTCTAACAAGCTGATCATTAGTTATTCTGGCACTGCCAAAATGGAGCTTGATACCAGTGGTAACCTCAAAGTTACAGGCGATGTAACTGCGTTTGGCACCATTTAGTAGGAGACATAAATGGCGGTTAATGGCGGCGCGGGAAACGCAATCAGTCTAGGTGAAATACAAGCATTTTACGGCGGCTCCAACCCCGCCAGCCTTTCGGAGTATAACCGAGGCGGCACTCTCGTGCCGTCTAGCTTTGCCGGCTCCGCAACAGCAACCACCGGCACGACTAGTCAAACAGTAGATGATTTTGGAGTAACGGTGACTACCCTTGCCACCGGCTACACCAGCTTCAGCACTACAATTACACAAGGCAACTCCGGTTACTCTGGTGGTCAGGCTAGTGGCAACTGGAACGTGATCCGTGAAAACGCCGGGTCGGGCACAGGCACATGGACAGCGCGTGTTCTCAATAATTCCACGACATTGACTGGCTCGTGCGATCAAAAAGCTCTGACCGTAACCAAAAACGGGACAGGTGTGGTCAGTCTCGGCAACAGCGGTGGCAGTTGGTCCGTAGCTTGTTCGCCGGGGGATGTCATTGTGTGGACATGTTCTGCTGGCGCTGGTGGTGGTGGTACGATCAATAGGTCGCAGAGTTGGAACTGGGGAAGCGGCGGCGCAACTATTCAGTATACGGCCAACACCAATGGCGGCACTTCGGGTTCTGTCTCAGCCTATAAAGTCGTTTTTGCGAACAACACCAGCACTGGCGACACATACACAATCACCTCTGGTTCAACCGGTTCCGAAACAGTTTATAGCCCAAGTGAAAGTCAAAACGTAAGGAACAATGACTCGTCTAACTCGTGGGTTCTTGCGTATGACAACGTGACTGGAGCAGGGGCGGGATCCGCTGGCGACATCAACGTCACAATTATTGGGCCAAATTACACAGGTGCTTTGAGCAGCAACACCGCCAGAGCGACCGGGAGTACACCAAAAGCATATACCGTGACAGCCGATGATGCGGTGATACAGATAATTGGTGACACTGCTGATGGCGGTGGTCAGTCCGGTGGAAATGTAACTGTCCGACACAACATTAACGGTGGCAGCACAATATCGCAGAATGGTTTTGATAGCACGCAGAACGGTGCTGCGGTGAACATCAGTTATTACACCGGTCCCGCGGCAAATGGCGCATCTGGGGGCGGCACCAACAATGGCTCTCTTTCTGCTGGTGACGTAATTAACTACACATACAACTCAGGTGAGAGCGGGTCGGGTATATACAGCACGAGACGATCCGCGCAGTACACAACGCGGTTTACTAACAGCAGCAGCAGCAAGTCTTACACGCTAGGCAGCAGCACTACAGGCGGTGCAGCAGTTATGGCTGCAAGTTCCACGCGGGATGTTAGTACGACCGAAACATCCAACAACCCTTCATGGGCTGTGTACTTTGACACCTCCAGTGGCAACTGTAACACCAACGTGCCTACGTCGATTGGCTCTGGTAACGCTGCAAACTTTGATATCTTCAACGCACCCGGCACTCCTGTAGGCTGATTACATGCCCCTATCGAAGCTACAATTCAGACCCGGTGTAAACCAAGAGATCACCTCGTACTCTAACGAAGGTGGCTGGCGCGACTGCGACAAGATCCGGTTCCGCTTTGGCTACCCGGAAAAGATCGGCGGCTGGGAGAAATACACCAGCAGTACCTATCTTGGCTCCGCTCGTTCTTTGCACAACTGGATTGCACTTGACGGCTCGAACTACCTCGGCATCGGCACTCACCTTAAATACTACATCGAAGAAGGTCAGGGTCTGAACGACATTACTCCTATCCGGGCCACGACCAGTGCAGGTGATGTAACGTTTGCCGCCACCGATGGCAGCACCACGATCACCGTCAGCGACACCGCGCACGGTGCGTTTGAAAACGACTTCGTCACTTTCTCTGGTGCGGTATCTCTTGGCGGCGTCATCACTGCCGATGTTCTGAACAAAGAGTATCAGGTTGTGAGGGTTGTAGATGCGGATAGCTACGAGATCACCAGTGCAGTTGCGGCCAACTCGTCAGACAGCGGCAATGGCGGCTCCAGCACTGTCGGCACTTATCAGATCAATGTCGGCCTTGACACTTCTGTTGGCGGTACTGGCTGGGGAGCGGGTACATGGGGTCGCGATGGCTGGGGAGATGCTGCTTCAAGCGGACTTACGACAACGACTCAGATACGTTTGTGGTCTCACGACAACTTTGGTGAAGACCTGATCATCAACGCCCGCGACTCAAACCTTTACTACTGGGACAAGTCGAATAACTTATCGACTCGCGCGGTGGAGCTATCTACGCGCTCTGGGACAAGAACAAGTGTGCCGCAGGTTGCCAAACAAGTTCTGGTGTCAGACCAAGATCGCCACGTTATTGCTTTTGGTTGTGACGGCTTGAACAGCAGCGCCTCGGCCAATCAAGGTGATGGGGTGCAAGACCCACTTTTGATCAGGTTTTCTGATCAAGAGAACCCACTGGTCTGGTATCCAACAACCACCAACACCGCCGGCGACATACGTTTGGGTGCGGGTTCAACCTTTGTTCAGGCTGTTGAAACGAAGCGTGAGATACTGGTCTGGACGGATACCGCGCTCAATTCTATGCGCTTTATTGGCCCACCCTTTACCTTTGGCTTGCAGCAACTTGCCTCTAACATCACCATCATGGGGCCCAACGCCGCCGTGGCGACTGAGGATGTTGTTTATTGGATGGGTATCGACAACTTCTATGTCTATGCCGGTCAAACACAGCAACTTCCCTGCACGGTGAAAGACAAAGTCTTCCTCGACTTTAACCTAGAACAGGCCGACAAGGTCGTTTCTGGCGTCAACTCTGAGTTTTCAGAGGTCTTTTGGTTTTATCCGTCAGCCAGCAGCAGCGATAACGACAAGTACGTTGTGTATAATTATGGCGAAAAAGTTTGGTACTTTGGCTCTTTGGCGAGAACCGCATGGATTGACCGCGGTGTGAGGACATATCCGATTGCCGCGGGCGCGTCATATATCTACAACCACGAGTTTGGTTACGATGATGACGGCTCTGCTATGAACTCTTTCATTGAGTCGGGCGCAATCGACATTGAGGACGGCGATCATTTTGTATACATCCGCAGGATTATTCCTGACTTAACGTTCAAAGGGTCTACAAATCTCAGCAGTCCGCAAGCAACCTTTACGCTAAAAGCTCGAAATTTCCCCGGCGCTACCTTTGACAATACCGCAGCAGGGGACGCTATTCGCACGGCAAGCTCTCCTGTGGAGACGTTTACAAATCAGTTGCATCTGAGAGCTCGTGGTAGGTCCTTTGCGCTTAGGGTAGAGTCCGATGCGTTGGGCACAAAATGGAAATTGGGAAGCCCGCGGATTGATCTTAGACCAGATGGGAGACGTTAATGTCTTCCAACCAGATTGCACCGCCAAGGCTACCAGAACCGCCGACTGAGTACACACAGCAGTACATGGCGGACCTTCTTCGTGCGTTGGAACTCTTTATCGCGCAAGAGCGCAACCCCGGTGAGTTGCGAGGGACGAAGATTACGTTGACGGAACTACCGACCAGCGCATCTGGACTTGAGACGGGAGCGTTGTATAACGATAGTGGAACAGTGAAGATTGTTACTTAGTAGAAAGTAAGGTAAGATTCGGCCATGGGACAATCTGCTCAAACACAAGACATGTTCAGCGTACCGTCAGGCGGTATCGCTGATTTTTACATGTCCGATGAAGATATCTCTGCGGTAGAGCGAGAAGAGGCGCAAAAAACCTTTGGTGACGAAGGGGTTGCAGCCTTTGAGGACGTTGCCAAGAAGATGGCCTCTTACGGTCGTTTTGGCGATGACCGCATCGTTCACGTTGAAAGCGGCGAAATCGTCGTGCCGCGGGCCCTGATTGAACAAAGTCCGGAACTGAAGGAGTCCATCTTCTCACACCTTCGGGAGCAGGGTGTAGAAGACCCCGAGCGGTATGTTGTGGGCTCCGCTGCAAACAGCTTGAACCCGGAGACGGGCCTGCCGGAGTTTTTCCTGAGCAAGATTGCCAAGGGCGTGAAGCGAGCTTTCAAGGGCGTGGGCAAGGTCCTGAAGAAGGTCGCGCCGGTAGTTCTGCCGATTGCGCTGTCGATGACGCCCCTCGGCCCTGTATATGGCGCTGCTGTCGGTTCTGGTATCGGCACACTGATGCAGGGCGGTAGTCTTGAAGACGCTATGAAGAACGCGGTTCTTGCCGGCGGCACAGGTGCTGTATTCAAAGGCTTTACGGGGCAAGGTTCTTTTGGCGAGAACGTCAGTGCAGCTTTCGCGGACCCCGGCGCTCGGTTCCAGCAGTTTGGCACGGGGCTGACTACAGATGCGCCGCTGTTCCAATCGTACACCCCTGCGACGACCACAGCCCCCGGAGCAGAGGTGGCGGCAGAACCAGAGCTTCTTGATCGCATGATTACTGAGCGCGGAGCACAGCCAGAGCTGTCTTCTACGACCGCACCTCCGCAACCAACCACTGACGCGTCTTTCCTTGACCGTACTAAAAACTTCCTGATGCCGGAGAAGGTCACCCTGACGGACGCTCTCGAGCAGATGGGCGTGGATCCGGCTAAAGCCACAGCCTCGCAAATAAAAGTTGCGGAGAGCATGGTGGCCGAAGGTCCGGGTTTCATGCGGCGCTACGGCCCCAGTGTAGCCCTAGCGGGTCTTGCAGCCGGATCGGCGGGCTTCTTTGACGCGCCTGAGCAAGAGGATTTGGGCTCTGAGTTCATCACAGGTGTGGATTTGCTCCAACAGGACCCGGATCGCTACAAGCTTCCTGACGAGCAGATTACATATGTCCCGGATTACAACCCGTTTGTCCCGCAAGAGCCGGTGTTCCGAGCTGCGGAGGGCGGGGTTATCGGCAGCTTAAACCAGATCGGTCAAATCTCTGATCAAGTGGCTGCGGAGGTAAGAGATTTTGTAGGGGGCGGCAGTATGTCTGGTCCGTTTCCGCCCATTGCGGAGCAGCAGCCGATGGTGCCGAGTATATCGCTAGGGAATCCTAACTTATTTCCAGATCTAAGCCCGCTTGGTTTTCCGCGGATAGATCCGTTTAGGCAGAGAACCAGAGACGAAGGCTTCACTACACCTTACAGCGAGCTCAGGGGATTTGAAGAAGGCGGCGTGGCAGAGGTGTTTCCTCGCCGCACCGGCGGTATCATGCCGGATGAGGGCATTGCCGGCGAGGATAGTGTCCGTGCTCTGCTGATGCCGGGCGAGTTTGTGATGACCACAGATGCCGTTAAGGGCCTTGGCAACGGTGACAACGAGCAGGGTATCCGCAATATGTATGATATGATGCGGGGCCTTGAAGCTAAGGGAAGGGCGATGGCGTAATGGCTACAGATACCAGTGTACAAATAGTCAGAGAAGCGCCTGAAATTGAAGCCTATAAACTAGGACTTCTGGAGCAGGCCAAGAAGCTCGCCGCACAGCCCATAAACCTGCCTCAATACCAAGTGGCGGGGTTTGGTAACCTGCAAGATCAAGCTCTGAGTCTTGCTGAATCTGGTATTGGTAGCTATGCCCCCTTCATAGACGACGCTAGCGCAGCGATGACCTCGGGCCTGACCCGAGTACAAGGAGCGGCTCGCGCACCTACTGGGGAAGAAATCTCCCAGTATATGAACCCTTTTCAAGATGCTATCCGGGCAGAGATCAACCGAGAGTTTGACCGGCAGCAGGCCGAGGGCGGTCTGCGGGCCGTGCAGCAAGCTGGAGGGGCCGCGGCCTTCGGATCTCGCGGCGATCTGCTTCGTGGTGAGATCGAGCGCGGCAGGTCAGATGCCTTGGCCCGCGCTGCCGCCGAAAACTACATGAACGCGGCCGGTATGGCTGAGCGGCAGTTGCAGCGCGAAAGCGACATTGGCGCACGAGAAGCCACTTTGGGTCAGGGTATTGCAGGGCTCGGGCAACTCGGCACGGCACTAGGCCGCGAGGAGCAGGGCTTCCTGTTCGACATTGGCGAGCGGGAACGTGCACAACGTCAGGCTGGCATTGACGCCGTGCGTCAGACACAGCTTCAGCAGATGTATGAGCCGTATCAGCGGTATGGCTTCTTGTCAGATATCTTCAAGGGCGCTCCGTCTTCGCAACAGACGCTTCTGCAAGCAGCATCACCGGCTGTTTCGCCCTTCCAACAGTTCGCCGGCCTCGGTATCGCGGGTCTGTCCGCAGCGGCTGGCGCACAGAAAGCGGGGCTTTTCGGATGATGAATCGAGGTGTGATGAGTCGCCAAATGTTCGCCAAGGGCGGCGCGGCGTTTCCAGATTTGACTGGACCGGGCGGAGGTGAGCCTGACGGCAAGATCACTCAGGCCGACATCCTGATGGGCCGGGGCGTAGAGCTCAAGGCCGAGGGCGGCATTGCTGGTATGATGGAGCCGCCTGCCGCAGAGCAGCTTGACCCGCAGGCCGTTGAGCAGATGATGATGGCTGCTAACCAGAGCACCGGAGACCTCGAGGGCGCTCAGGACTATGAGCAGATGATGAACATGGTTCGTGGAGACGATGCCACCATGGGTGAGCGCCGCGAGGAGCTGGCCGGCGTGGTTGGCCCCGAAGATGCCATGCAGACCCCTGAGTCGGTTCTGGCTCTGGTACAGCCGGTCATGCAGATCGCGGCTGTAGATCAGGGCATTGGTGAGCTGGCGCAGGAGCAAATGCAGCAGCCGATGCAAGGCCCGATGGCACAGGGCATTATGGAGAATGTTGCACCACCCCAGCCCATGGGAGGGCCCCCGCCCGTAAATTTTAGGGATGGCGGGCTGGTCCGCCGAGGCGACAACCAGCCGGTTCAAAAGTTTCAGTTTGGCGGAACCGATTACGCTACGCTTTTGAACGCTACTCCAGAAACTCGATTTCAAGGGGAGCTAAGTCAAGGTCGTAATATTCTTCGCGACAACACCATAGGCAATATTAATCAGGCACTAGCCCAGCAGGCCGCATTAGCGACCGCGGCCCGCGGGACTGAGGTTGAGCCCGAAGGGCCAAGCAGAGGTGACGGCAGTCGTCTGCGCGAGCTGATGGAAGCGCAGCGCGAGCTCTACCGCGAATATGGCCTTGGAGATCCCGCAGCTCGTGCAGCGGAGCGCGAAGATCAGCGCAAGATGACGCAAGCTCAGATGCTGTTCGACATTGCCAACACCGCGTTGACCTTTGCTGCCCCGATGCAAGGTGAAAGGGCGGGCTTGAGCCCTGCCGAGCGTCTGGCTATGGCCGCTACGCAGACTCAACTGCCACAGACCATTGGTGCCCGGGCACAAGCTCAGCTTGAGGCTGATCGCGCTTCTAAGAAAGAAGAGCGGACACTGGATCTGGCGGCGCTTCAGTCGGCGGAGACCAAGCTGGCGGCAGAGGTCGCTGCGGAGGATGCCCGCAGGTTGGCCGTGGCGAAAGAAAGAGCAAAACGGAAGACAGTTACCGTTAAAGGCCAAGTAATCGACATCACTAACCCTGCCAAACCTGTAATTATCTTTGGTGACAAGGATCGGGTTCTGAAGGAAGTTGACGGTCAGATTGTAGACCTTACAAATCCCAAGAAGCCCGAAGTTCTCTACGGAGAAGCCGACAAGGACACAGTGACGGTTGACGGGCAGGTCGTAGATATTTCTGACATCAATAACCCCACAGTCATATTCGGCAAGCCGGGCACAAAAACGACTACAGTCAACGGTCAGATTATCGACATCACAGACACCAAGAATCCGTTCATCGTATTCGGCACGCCGGATGTCCGGACAGCTACGGTCAAAGGGCAAATTATCGATATCACCAACCCGTCCAAGCCTTCGATTATCTTTGGGGACAAGGATCGAGAGATTCGCACCGTCGAGGGGCAGATCATCGATATTACCGATCCGCAAAACCCAGAGGTTCTGTTCGGCGATCCTGAGCGCGATACTGCCATGGTCAATGGTCAGCTCATCGACTACACCGACATGGACAACCCAAGAGTTATTTACGGTAGAGAAGATCGCAAGACCACTACGGTCAAAGGGCAGGTCATTGACATCACTGACCCCGCTAATCCGGCAGTTATCTTTGGCAGTAAAGACCGCAAGACGATTACTCTTGAGGGGCAGGTTCTTGATATTACTGATCCGGGCAATGTCAATGTTATCTTTGGTGATAAGAAGCGGGACATCCGGATTGTTAAGGGACAGCTCGTCGAGATAAAAGACGGCAATCCTGTTCCGATATTCGGTGAACGCACTCCGCTTACCGGAACCTTTGACAACATGATTCTAAAGACCGGCGAGAACATCATCGTCAAGAAGGTTGGTGAAACCTTGTACGACACAAATGGCGACGTAATTGATCTCTCGACAGACCGTTACCAAGGAGCAGTGCTTACTAGCAGAGAAAGAGCCTTTACCGAGGCCAAGCTCGCTGGAAGCATGGCGGCGGCAGCGGAAGAGCTTCGGATCATGGATCAGCAAGAAGGAGATAACGAAGTATCCAGCGTTATCTCTGGCGGCTCTGGCTTGGGAATGGGCCCACAAGGCACCATCCTCGGAATGGAAACCAGCCCGGCTACCGCCTCGCGCACCTTTGATGCTCTCAAGGCGGCTAGAGATGGTGTGGGCTTCTACCCCAAAATCAAGCAGGTCCTCAGTGAAACTGTCGGTGGCGTTATTCCTGCTTTTGAAGACTTTGGAGCTACCGAGGTCGAGGCCGGCAACTTCATCGACGCACTCAACGTCCTTGGCCGTGTCGCGCTGGCTAGCAGCCCGCGGTTTGCAGAAGGCGAACAGCAACGCCTCGCCAACTTGTTCCCGAGCACGGATAATTTCCTTGCCAACCCGGCAAACGCAGTTCGCCGCCTTGTGGGCCTGAAGCGCCTGATGCAGCAAGAGAAGCGGAACAACCTGCAAGTCCTTGCTAATGAGACAGACACCTCCATCAGACGCCAAGCCAAGAACCAGAACTATGCGATTGACGGTGTTCTGAAGTTGCTAGAAGCTATCCCGGATCGAGGTTTTGTCGATGAGGGTGCCTTCCAGAGCACCTTGGAAGAAATTAACCGCCGCCGGGCAGAACGAGGGGATCAGTAATGGTGGACTCAACTCCTGCTCTGACCCCAGAATCGACACGCGAAATCCCGGAAGCCCAAAACTTTCTCGAGTGGGATCCGGCAGACGTTCAATTCACTTACGAAAACCACGGTGAGGACACGGCGCAAGTCTTGGCCCGGATGACGGCTGAGATTATGAACAACATGCCGGAGTTCCAAGGCCAGATGGATTACGAAGAGCTGCAAATGGGAACTGCCCCCATTCTCAGCACGATTGATTTTGGCCCGGGTCAACAAGGCAAGGGCCTAGACGACAACCAGATCCTGCGGTTTTTCACTAAGATGAAGGGCTTAGGAGATGATGGAGCGCCCACCGAGACTGAAGCTTTCCTGTCGGGCTTGACCCGAGGCACAAGCTCTTTTGCCGCGGGTGTGGCGGGAGCAAAAGTAGCCGCTGCCGCGGCTCCTCCATATGTTCCTCTGCCGGGGCCCTTCGCTCCGCTGGGCACTTTGTCCAAGCCTGTATCCGGAGGAGTCGGATTTTTTACAGGAGCAATCTTCGGGGACCTGTTGGTTGGAAGTCCTGTCTCAAACCTGCTGTTTGATGGCCCCGCCGACGTTCAACTGACCCCAAGAGCAGAAGCTAAGTTCCGAGCATATGAATCTGCGGGTAGTGTAACCCCGTATCTTCTGATGCCGTGGACCGCGGGCAAAACTCCTTTGAACATGGTGGATTCCCTGCGGAAACTACCCACCGGTTTGTACCGGCCCGGGAAACACGTTGTCAGCAACCGCCTCACACCAGAGGACATGGCTAACCCGCTCATCACTCGTTACCTGAGCGGAAAGATATCTGGTGTGCCAACTACAACGGCATTTCTTCAGACTCGGAACCGCATCTTCAGAGCTGCGGCGGACTCGGGGGCCCCGATTAGCCTGAAAGAAGCAGGCAAACAGGCGGCGGCACAGCTTAACAGACCAAATCTCGCGGTTCGCGGCACTATGGCCGGCGTCGATTTTGCAGAACGCGCACTCGTGTCTGGCGGTAAAATGTTCCGAGACATGGGGCCAAAAGGTAAGGCCCTTGTTCTTGGCACAGAAAGTCTTGCCATCCCTGCAACTGGCGCAGCGGTAAGCGCTATTGAAACCGCATACCCTCGACAGCCGGGCATGCGGGCTCTGGCAGAGGTCGGGGGCAGCTTGGCTCCGCAAGTTACTTTCCTACGTTTTGTTCCGTCCATGCTAAAAGGTATGGGGAACTACATCACGAGGCGTCGTGAAAGCATCGCTATGGGCAGAGGGCCGGATATTTTCGGCACTCAAGCTCGAGCGGAAAACCGTGCTATCAACAGCATGTTTGAAATCTTTGAGAAGAACGCAGAAGATCCCGATGCTCTGCTAAAAGCCATGGAAGAACTCATGGTTGAGCCCATTCTCAAGAATGGCAAAGTCACGGGATATCGACTGCGGCCAGAATTTCGTAAGCTGGCGGATCAAGGCATTGACCCCAGCACAGGGAAGCCACGGCCTTCAAAGCCAATCTTTACCAGCCAGTTCACCGAAAGTGACTCAATTCTACAGCTAGAGCAACTTGCTCTGGGACGTAGCTCTAACTCTGCTCTTGCCGGCAGTCGTGATGACTCGTTCGTCAAAAGTCTTGAAATGCAGCGCGGTACGATATTCGCGTTCCGCGGATCTGGGGACCCGGAGCTTGTCCGCCTCGCCGGCTTAATGATGCAGGAGCGCTTGAGCTTCCTGATTGCCGACCGCGTAGATCGTGCGATTCAGTCCACGATTAGTTCTGTGCGGCAGATATATCCGGACGGGGGCCCAGAAGCTAACCGTCTGATTAGCGAGCGTCTGGCGCAAGTCATCGAAACACAAGAAGACCTTTTCCGCCGCCTTGAGAAGAACGCTTGGAGCAAAATCGACAGAAACGCTCCGATTGAGACTTTCTATCGTCTGGATGACGAGACCGGAGACTTTGTTGAAAATGCTGTCCCCAACTTCGTCGAGGAGTGGGACGCTCTGGTTGCGGCCACAGACCCGATGGATCTGCCGGGCCTGATGCGAGTCCCTGAGTTCAAGGACATCAATGATCGAGTTATTGACGTTAAGCTACAGTTGGGCCTAGCAGCGGGTAACCCTTTTGCAGAACAGCTCGCCGCCACAACTCGGTTTAGTGAAGCTTTCCAGAACACAATGGGTTTGCCGGTGCGTGGTGAATACAGACGCCTGTTGGTCAATGCCGGCTTGATTGAAGACACTCGGCCTCGCGTGGATGTCGCTCGGGAACAAGTAAATAAAGCCTCAAGCGATTTCTTTGACGAGCTTATTGAAGCTCCGCCCCCTCGTTTTAACCCGGATGACCCGGATAGCCTCATGGCTAAGGCATTAGAATATGACGGCATGGCTAAGGAGCTTCGCAAGGTTGTAGATCAGGACCCGCAATCCGACGCCATGACCCGAATGGCAGAGGAAGCAGCGGAGATGGAGGGTCAAGCAAAGCTTCTTCGTGCTCGTGCAGAGGACATCCGCAACCCGCTTACGGACAAGATTCCAGAGCTCGAGCCTACCGAAGAAAACATCGCGGCCCTCGGAGCTATCGAGGCTCGGCTTGGCCGTCAGAAGTCAAAAAGCCTTGAGCTCATCAGGCTTCAGCGCGAGTCCTTGATTGCACGTTTGAACGAATCTCAGATAGCTGAAGCTACCGGCGTTGTAACTGAGCCTCTTACGCTGGGGAACTTGACTGCGATCTACTCCAGTATGCGCCGGGTCGCTCGCAGAGAGGGCACAGTAAATGATAACTGGGCTCGGATTGCTAACGGCATGGCAGATGCCGCGCTGGACGACCTTAATGGCCGACCGCTGGGTAACGCAGACTACGACGCAGCTCGCGATATTTCGTATGCATTCAACACCTACCTGAAGAGAGCCTTCGGTGGTGAGATCATGCAAACGAATGCCCGCGGCAAACAGATCGTGGCACCACAGCTTCTTACCAGCAAACTTATGACAGGTAAGCCTGATGTAGTGGCTCTTCGCATAGAGCAAATTCAGCAGCTTGGAAATCAAATCCGGAAGTATGCGAAAGACGAGAACTACACACTCACCATCGACGGTAAAACTCAAAATGTGAAAGAAGAGGTCGGCGCTTCAATCGGCACTGCAAACGAAGTTCTGAGTGATGCTCTGAAGCTTGCTCTGAAAGAGATTGAGATACCGATTGAGACCAGAACGACAGGGACTGCCCTGCAAATAGCTCAAGCTCAAAACGAGGCTATGCAGCAGTTCCGGCAGCGGCATGCCTATTTGTTCGAGTCCTTCCCAGAGTTGGGCCGTATGATGGACGAAGCTGGAGATGCGGGTCAGTTCCTGCAACGTGCCCGAGCCACTACAAAACGGCTTGATGAAAAGGCGAGAGCTCAAAAAGCTTTTCAGAAGCTTACAGGCGCTACCAACCCAGAGTTGGCCGTGCAAAAAGCTTACGTTGATGATGACCCCATGAAGGCTCTTGGTTCTTTCATGGAGCTGATTGAAGCTGCTTCTAATCCTAGAAGCCGGAGAGCTTACATCAATCGGGCCGGTCGTGACGCGATAGACCTGAGCGAAATCGACGTAGATCAAGCGAAGCTGGGCCTTCGGCACAGCATTTTGGGATGGGCCTTCCGAAAGGGTGGTGGTCACGGGGATCAGTTCAATGCCAGCGCAGCATATAATGCGCTGTACACGCGCATCCCGGCAGCTCCCAAAGACAGTGACACCATGGCTAAATGGATGGTGGACAACGGCATCATTAGCGAGGAAGAAGCTAATACGATGCAGGCCGGTCTCCAGAACATTATCCAAACAGAGACCAAAAAGAAGGTCAGCGAGGCTGTGCTGGCAGGTAACACATCTCCTCTCAGCGATCTGTACACGAGAATCACTGGTGCAAAGCTTGGTAGTGCTGTAGGCGATCTTATTCCCGGTGGCCGGGGCGCAGGTCTTGTCGAAGCCGAAGCGGGTTCCCGCTACCTTCGTACCCTGACGCAGGAGCTGCCGGCCCTACAAGAGATGGACGCTCTTGAGACCATCTTGTTGAACCCAGAGCTTCTGGCTCTGGCTCTGCGTAAAGGCAAGACTGAGACAGAGCGCATGGGGATCATCAGAACGCTGATGAACCGTCTTGGTGAATTTGGTATCGGCATTGCCCCTGCCGCAGCTAAAAGAGCTGCGCCTCTTGCGGCACAAGAGATTGTGGAGCCTGAGGTATCGTCTGAATTTGAACCGGCTCCAGTGGCGGAAGAACCTACCCCCGATGTCAGCGTGGGGCCTGTTTCTGCCGCCCCTGCTCAGACACCGACGCAACTGTTTCCGGACCTTCCCACCACGGACATTGCGTCGGTTTCCCCTAGCATGAACCCGGCAGGACAAAGCTCGGTTAACCGCTCGCGGTTCGCGGCCCTGTTCCCTGAAGATCGTGCACTTATCGAAGGCATAGGGAGTCTCGGCTGATGGCATATACTTTCCGATCCGGGCCCCGAGACCCAGAAACCGGCAGAAGCTCTACGGTTATCAGTTCAAGCAACTTGATCCGGGATCCTAACACCGGACGCGCAGCTCAGGCCGATAGGTCAGGTAGGGTTACAGGTATTACTAACCGAGAGTACAGCGCTATTCGTGGCGTAGGGGACTTTGCCCCACCACCTCCGGGCGCTATGACTCGAGACGAATACATGGCGGCTACCGGGCGCACTGTAACCGACCCTTACGGCTCTACTAAAGGTGGGATTGGCCGAGGCTTGGAGTCGTTAGACAAAGCATTAGGCGGTTCCGGCTTGGACTACAGCGGCATACAATCTCTAGCTCAGAGAAATGCTGTTATAGACCACGCCTATAAAAAATATCTGAACCCCATGAACAAGCAGGGCCAGTTACGTCAGTTTCGTCCAAACGAAATAGCCCTGCTCACAGACCCTGCCACAGGCGCTCGGTTCCCTGCACGGGCCAAAGCAGTCCCGAGGGACTTGGGCTTTGCAAGCATCTTACCGGGAGCGGGTATAGCTCAATTTCTGATGGGTCCAAAAACAGAACTCGTTCCTATGGAAGGCTCTTTTGATAATGCGCCAGCTCCAGTAACGGATGCACAAAGGCAGGACCTGTATGGTGGGCTGAAAATAAAAACCAGCACTTTGCCTCGACAGGACAACGGCATATTCAACTTGCCGTTCAGCCTTAACAATCTCCAGAAGATTCCAGAGACCGGCATTGGCGGATTTATCAAGCAAAACAAAGGTGGGTTTCAACTTGGGCCGGGAAAGCTCAAGCCTGAGTTTAACGTAAACGACAAAAGTTTTGGCCTCACTTACAAAATTCCTATCGCAGCTAACCCTAACTTCTCTCTGCCGCCCAACCCTGAGCTAGAGACTGAGGCGGAATACAAAGCTCGAAAAGATAAATTAATCAACCAAGCTATGATAGATAAGTACCTAGAGGGTCAGTCAGATGTCGGAGTGTACACTCCGCCTAGACCGCCTGTCACATACCAAGAGGGCATGACGCTTCTGCCAGACCTAAGAGAAAGCCAACAACAGCAGTACGGCGGCTTCGCGGACCCGTTAGTTGGTGGGACACTGTCCGACATGTTGAACCGACAGCGGCAAGAACAGCGGTTGAATAATAAGCCTCTGCCAAACAGCTATTCGCCTCGCCGCATAGCACGTGAGGCGCTTCTTTCCGGGCGTCGTTTCCAACAGATTTAGACCAACCACTCCCGGGCCTCTTCGCCTAGCACCTGACCAGCAAGATTGATCTTGCCGCGTAAGGCTTTCAGGATCTTCTCGTCTATCGTGCCCGGCGATACCAGATCGATATATGTCACCTTGTTAGTCTGACTGATGCGGTGCGCCCGGTCCTCGGACTGTAGGCGCGTGGCGAGGTCATAGCTGTTGTTATAGTAGATGACCGTATTAGCAGCAGTCAGCGTGATGCCCATGCCGCCGGTCAACGGCTGGCCTACAAAGAAGCGCAGCTCGCTGTCCGGCTCTTGGAACCTGTCCACGATGGCCTGCCGCTCATCTTGTGGCGTGTCACCGTAATAGGTTGCGACCGCTTCGGGCCCAAAGCGGTCGCGCAGGGCAGAAGCTATCTGTTGAATGCCGTGGGTATACGACGCCCAAATGATGGCTTTTCCCTGTAGCTCGTCTGTGATTTCCAGCAGCTCCTTCAAGCGGTTGTTCTCGACGGGCTGTATCTCGCCCTCGTCTGGTTGCAGGAAACCACAGCATATCTGTTGTAGACGCATGATCTGCGTCAGGACGCTGGCAGTCGTAGCCAGCTCACCGTTCTCCAACTTCGCCAAGGCCAGCTTCTTCATCTGGCCGTACAGGCGCTTCTGTTCATCGGTCAGCGGTACGTCACGCCGCGTGTACAGCTTGTCTGGCAGGTCAAGGCAGTCCTCTTTCAGGACGCGGTTACTGAACCGGTCCAGCCGCTCGTTGAGCTCATCCAGCCGGCGGTAGCCCACAATCTCTTGAAACGCCCGATTGCCCATCTTGCGGTTCTGCACCACGGCATACCGGTTCTGAAAAGCAAAGTAGCTTCTGAAGTTGAGCGCGTCGTCAGACAGGAAGGCGCACTGACTGAACAAGTCCATCGGGCTCTTGGTGATCGGTGAGCCGGTCAGGATGCGCTTGTATTTGGCAAAGTCAGATAACTTGACGATATTCTTGGTGCGCGTTGCTTTGCGATTTTTTATGGTCGTGCTCTCGTCCACGATCATAATGTTGTCCGGGAACTTTTGCAGGAACGCGACAGCAGCCTTGGTGCCACGGGGCGTGGACAGCGCTTCTACATTCATAACGAATACCCGCAGCCCGCGGAACTCGCCAAACAGGAAGTCCCACATCTCGTCCTGATACTTCTTAGTGCCGGTAGGAGACCACCGCATGATCTGCCGATCAATGTCGTCTGGGAGATGTGTAGGTATTTCCCCCATTACCCAGTTGTCATAGACGCCCTTCGGTGCCACTATAAAGGCAGCATTGATCTTATCCATCATATGCAAGATGCCGATGGTATCGATAGCCACCTTCGACTTGCCTGTTCCCATCTCCATGAACAGCGCGTAATACTCCGCGGCCCACGAATCTGTGAGTGCCTGCCTCTGGTGGTCAAACGGTTCAGTCTTGAACTTGTACTTTTTCACGATTTCCTCCTTGACTATGCGAAAATATAGGCATATATACATGTCTGTCAAGACCCGATAGGAGTCTTTAATCACGAAAGAGGAATCACGATGAGCGATATCTTTGAAGCTATGGAGGAGGACTTCGAGAAGAAGTTGAATACCTCCGTCGAGAAGCTCGATCAGAGCGACTTGAGTAGCGTAGCCGGTCTGGCTAAAGCAATCCGTGAACAAGAGGACTTCGTTGCAAGTCTCGAGGGCGACCTCAAGGCTGCGAAGAAGAAGCTCCTCAAGATGACGGATGAAGAGCTCCCAACTATGTTGGCCGAGATTGGTCTGTCCAGCTTCAAGCTGGATGACGGTTCCGAAGTCACAATCAAGCAGACATATGGTGCATCAATTACTAACGGCACCAATGGCACTGTGGACAATCGTCCGCAGGCTTACGCATGGCTGCGCGATAACGGCTACGGCGATCTCGTCAAGAATGTCATCTCCTGTCAATTCGGCATGGGAGAGGACCAAAAAGCCGAGCAGTTCCGCAGCATTGCAGAACAGAACGGTTATCTGGCTGAGCAGAACACCTCTGTTCATCCATCCACCCTACGCGCCTTTGTTAAGGAGCGTTGTGAAGCCGGCGACGAGTTCCCCATGGAGTTGTTTGGGGCCTACGTCGGACAGAAAGCCATAATCAAGAGGAGCACCTAAGCCATGGCTGGTAAAAAAACTGAGGTTGCAGAGACCAAATCTGCGGAAGTAGTGCAATTCGATCCGACCATGTTCGAGGCAGATGCCGGACTTGGTCTGGAGAACATGGGCGCTGAAGATCTTGCCCTGCCGTTCCTGAAAATTCTAGGCGGCATGAGCAAGGAACTCGATGTACTAGAAGACGCTCGCAAAGGTGACATTTACAATACCGTCACTGGAGCCGTTCTGAAGGGCAAGGACGGCGTTAAGGTCGTCCCGTGTGCCTACCAGCGTCGGTTCATCCGTTGGGCCCCTCTGGGCGAAGGAACGGGCGCTCCTGTGGCCGTCTACGCACCGGGTGAGGCAATGCCGAAGACGGAGCGGTCTACTGAGGACAATAAGGACTATGTCCAAGACGGTTCCGGGGACTACATCGAAGAGACGCATCAGCACTATGTGCTCGTGCTGCACGAAGACGGTCAGGTAGAGACCGCGCTGGTTGCCATGAAGTCTACGCAACTCAAGAAGTCGCGTAAGTGGAACAGCATGATCTCCTCCCTGACTGTGCAGGGCAAGAACGGCCCGTTCACCCCGCCGCGCTTCAGCCACGTGTACCTGCTGAAGACGCAGCTCGAGGAGAACTCCAAGGGTAGCTGGCACGGCTGGGAGATGAGCCGCGTCGGTCCTATCGACGAAATGGCAACTTACCAGCGGGCGAAGGACTTTGCGTCCAGCATCGCCGCTGGAGATGTCGTCGTGAAGCATCAGGACGAGTCCGTTAACGGGGACATCAACCCCGACGACGTACCGTTCTAATCAGTTGGGGCGGCAGGAGTTTGCACGGTTTCACCTGTCGCCCCATCCTTCACGGGGAGCATCATGTCTGTACAACAGTTTTCATCCATATTTGACGGGCTCAAGCTCGCCTATGGCACGTATAAAATCGAAAAACAGCAGGCTAACGGTAAGAATACTGGTAGAGCCGCCATCATCCGCGAACCGCGGAACACGGCCCTGTGGGAGGGGCACCTGTCCGGTAAGGGACGGGGCATCGGCATCATCCCCATCAACGAGGACAACAAGTGTGTCTGGGGCTGCGTAGACGTTGACCAATATCCGCTCGACCATAAGGTACTTGTCGAGAAAATCCGTAAGCTGAAACTGCCGCTTGTCGTCTGCCGGTCAAAGTCCGGTGGAGCGCATTGCTTCCTGTTCACCACAGAATGGGTAGATGCCAAGGACATGCAGGCCACGCTGCAACAAATCTCCGCTGCGCTGGGATACGGCGGTAGCGAAATCTTCCCAAAACAGATCAAGCTCAACCTTGACCGCGACGATGTCGGCAACTTTCTGAACCTGCCGTACTACGACGCCGAGGACGGGCTGCGCTACGCCATCAAAGACGATGGCACCTCTGCTACACTCGAGGAGTTCTTTGAGCTCTACGAGAGCTACAAGCAGACGCCCGAGCAACTGATGGCCCTACAGGTGGGCGATCCCGAAGAGGTGTCGCCCATGAAGGACGGCCCGCCGTGCCTTCAGTTCCTGCTCAAGAACAAGATATCCGAGGGTGGCCGCAACAACGGCCTGTTCAACATCGGCGTCTATCTGCGTAAGGCATACCCGGATAGCTGGGAATCGGAGATCCTGACCTACAACTTGCAGTATCTCGAGCCGCCGCTGCCGCTCAGCGAGGTCAACATCGTTGCCAAGCAGCTCGAGAAGAAAGACTACGCTTACAGGTGTAGCGACTCTCCGATCAACGCGCACTGCAACAAGGACCTGTGCCAGACGCGCAAGCACGGCATCGGTGCCGCTATCCAAGGCGCGGCCATCGCGAACCTCCGCAAGTACAACTCGAACCCGCCGGTCTGGTTTCTGGATGTCAACGGCGAGCCCGTCGAGCTGGATACAGAAGCTCTGATGAGCCAGACCTCTTTTCAGAAGTGCTGCATGGAGCAGCTCAACTTCATGCCCCGGTCTGTTAGCAAGCAGGTTTGGGAAGGCCGCATCGGCGGTCTAATGAACGAGATGCGGGACAACGAAAGCGCCATCATAGATGTCGCCGAAGACGCCAGCATAAGCGGCCAGTTCTACGATTATCTGGAGGAGTTCTGCGCTCATATGCAAAAGGCCAATGATAAGGAAGAGATACTGCTCAAGCGCCCATGGACGGACGAGGAAACTAACACGACGCTCTTCCGTCTGAAAGACTTTGAGGCATACCTCAAGCGAAACAAGTTCTTTGAGTACAAGCTGCACAAGATTGCTCAGCGCCTACGGGACATGGGGGCACAGAGCCGCCTGATGAAAATCAAGGGCCGGCCCGTGCGGGTGTGGGAGATACCCGCTTTCGATGCAGCAGACGTAGATATCAAAACGCCATCCTTTGGCAGTGGTGAGGGAGCACCCTTCTGATGAAAGACCGTAACGATTACATCCATGGGCAGCGGGTAGTTCAGCTCCGCACCTATCAATCTATCGCGGATGAGATGGGCCTATCCCGCGAGCGTGTGCGCCAGATTGTGGTTGCCGTGTCCCAGCGCATTCGTTGGGAGCAAGAGATCGAGGCCCTGCCGGATAAGCCGCACAAGATGTGCCACCTCGTCCTGCCTCGCCGGGTCCGTAACTGCCTCAAGAACGAGTTCCTGTTCGACCTGACATTCGAGGAGTTCATCGAGTATGCCGAGAAGAAGAAGCTCGATAACATACCCAACCTCGGCAAGGGCAGCATCGCGTTGCTCGAAACGCGGCTCGCGGAACAGGGCTATGTCCTGCCCAAGCGGTTACGTAGCAAAGCCAGTTTGCTCCGCGATAGAGTTCAATCCAAGCGCGAAGCCCGATACGCCAAGTATCGGCAGATTATGAAATGGAGAGAAGAGCGACGCAGCATCAAATGGATCGCCTATGAGGTGGGCATGAGCTATGGCGGCGTTACTGGAGTCATCCATCGCTTCCTCGCTAACCCGGAGGCCCTTGATGGAGAAGAATAAAATCTTCCGCATTTACGGCCCGCCCGGCACCGGTAAGACCACCGCTCTGCTCAACAAAGTAGACGAGGCTCTCAGCGCCGGTGTGGATCCCGCACATATCGGCTACTTTGCCTTTACCCGGCAAGCAGCTAACGAGGCGATTGAACGCGCCTGTACACGCTTTCATCTCGAGCCCACGCAACTGCCGTGGTTTCGCACACTGCATAGCTTTGCTCTGCGCCTGTCAGGCATCCGCCAAGAACAGATTATGCAGACAGAGCACTACAAGGAGCTGGGACACGCCATCGGGTTCGACCTGACTGCGGGCGGGCAGGGCATGAGTGAAGACGATGCCTTCGACCTGACCAAAAATGACAACCCGGTGATCAGCCTCATCAACCTAGCCCGCCTTCGTAAGGTCACTCTGCGTGAAGAATATGACGAGAGCGGCATGGGCATGGATTGGAACCGGGTGAAATACATCTCTGACAGCCTGACCGAATACAAGAACCGGTTTCAGCTTTACGACTTCACGGACATGCTAGAGGTGTTCGTGCGTGAAGGCGCGGAGTTCTGCCCCCGTCTTGCCATCACATTTATCGACGAGGCGCAGGACTTATCGCCATTGCAGTGGGACGTAGCCCACATACTCGAGCAGAGCTCCGAGCGCATCTACTGCGCCGGAGATGACGACCAAGCGATCTACCGCTGGGCCGGCGCAGATGTAGAACACTTCATCAACCTGAACGGCGGCTACGAGGTGCTCGAGCAATCGCACCGTGTCCCTGCTGCCGTTCACCCGCTAGCCGAGCGCGTAGCCAGACGGATCAAACGCCGCGTACCAAAGAACTACCTGCCGCGTAAGGATCCGGGGCTCGTGGAGCGCGTACCTGACGTAAGCTATTTGGATTTTAGTGAGGGATCGTGGCTCGTGCTGGCGCAAGCCGGTTATTTCTTAGCACCCGTGACCCAAGAACTCAAAAGCCGAGGCATTCTCTACAGCTATCGCGGACGGAGGTCCATTTCCGAGAGACTGAGTGAAGCCATTAACGGCTGGGAGCAAATGAGGAAGGGTCACCGAATAACCGGTGCAGCCGCACGAGCCGTGTATAGTTATATGTCTGTCGGCGAGCGGGTCAAGCGCGGATTCAAAAAACTGCCCGGACTCGATGACGACGAGACCGTGTCGCTCGACGAACTGATCGCGCATCACGGCCTTATGGAGCTGGTCCACATCATGGGCACCCCACGCATCGAGGAAAACATCCGGGACTGCATCTGGCACGAAGCTATGGACAGGATGCCTAGCGCCGACCGGGTGTACATCACGGCACTTTTGCGCCGAGGAGAAAAGTTTAATGCAACGCCCCGCGTTGAGCTGTCCACGATCCACGGTTCTAAGGGCGGTGAGGCCGACAACGTCGTCCTGTTTACCGATCTATCGCCCGCGGCAGCACGAGCTGCTGAGCAGTCTCCTGACGACCTGCACAGGGTGTTCTATGTGGGCGTCACACGCACCAAGCAGAACTTGTATCTAGTGGACCCCGAAGATGACAACAGGAGCTACCTGATATGAACCGCAAAGAGGTCCTCGAGAAGGCAGAGAGCTTGGTCAACGGCCCACGGGCCCAAGATTATGGTGACGCCTACGACAACCATGAGCGCATCGCCAACATGTGGTCCGTGCTGCTCGGCACAAACGTAACTGTGTCACAGGTATATCAGTGCATGGTTGCGGTAAAATTAGCGCGGCTTATAGTGACGCCAGATCACGAAGACAGTTGGGTAGATATCTGCGGCTACGGCGCACTAGGAGGAGAAGGCAATGGCCTTACAGATGGCAATGTTCGCACCAAAGAGTGAGTGGGTTCCACCCGCTGAGCTGCCAAACATCTTCGACGCCAAGCAGATCGCTATCGACGTTGAGACCAGAGACCCCAACATCAAGTCCAACGGCCCCGGCTGGCCGACCGGCGACGGTGAGGTGGTGGGCTACGCCATAGCAGTTGACGGCTGGTCAGGTTACATACCTACCCGCCACCTTGGCGGCGGCAACCTCGACGAGCGCATAGTTAACAAATGGCTCAAGAAAGTATTCGAGTCCCCTGCCGACAAGATTATGCACAACGCTCAGTACGACGCCGGCTGGATTAAACAGATGGGCTTTACCATCAACGGGCGCATCATCGACACCATGCTGATCGCATCCCTGCTAGATGAGAACCGGTTCAGCTACAGCCTCAACGCCCTGTCCTACGACCTGCTCGGTGAGGTAAAGCAGGAACGCACACTACAGGACGCGGCCCGCGAATTTGGCCTCGATCCAAAGGCTGAGATGTGGAAGATGCCCGCTATGTATGTCGGGCCCTACGCACAAGTAGACGCGGAGCTGACACTCAAGCTCTGGAACCATCTGTCCGCACAACTGACCCAAGAGCAGCTCTGGCCCATCGCCAACCTCGAGCTCAAGCTCCTGCCCTGTCTGGTGGACATGACATGGCGCGGTGTCCGCGTAGACCAAGATCGTGTCGAGCGCACACGCAATCACCTGATCAAGGAAGAGAAGGCCACGCTTGCCAAGATCAAGCACGTAGCCGGCCAAGATGTCGAGCTCTGGGCCGCAGCATCGATTGCCAAAGCCTTCGACAAGCTTAGCATCCCCTACCCGCGCACCGAGAAGAACGCCCCGTCCTTCACCAAATCGTTTCTAGCGGACCACCCGCACGAGCTCGCACAACTAATCGTCCGGGCCCGCAACCTGAACAAGACCAGCGGCACCTTCATCAACACCATTATGAAGCACTGCCACGCAGATGGACGCATCCACGGGCACATCAACCAGATCAGATCGGATGACGGCGGCACTGTCTCTGGTCGTATATCGATGTCCAACCCTAACCTGCAACAAATCCCGGCCCGCGATCCTGAGCTCGGGCCCATGATACGCAGCCTGTTCCTGCCAGAAGAAGGCGAGCAGTGGGCGGCGATTGATTTCTCGCAACAGGAACCGCGGATCTTGGTGCATTACGCTTACGTATATGGCCGGTCTCGCGGTCAGCAGATGGCCGGAGTCGAGGAGTTCGTCACCGCTTACCGCGAAGATCCGGACATGGACTTCCACACCATGGTGGCAGAGATGGCTAACATTCCGCGCAAGCAGGCCAAGACAATCAATCTAGGCATGATGTACGGCATGGGGGTCAACAAGCTATCCGACCAGCTCGACATCGATGTAGATGAAGCCAAAGGGCTAGTCGGCCAATACCACGACCGCGTCCCGTTTGTTAAAGGACTAATGAACGGCGTGATGAACAGCCTCAACAGCCGGGGCTCGAGCGGCTCGGTCCGCTCCATACTAGGACGCAAGTGTCGGTTCAATCTCTGGGAGCCAGCAACCTTTGCCATGCACAAGGCCCTGCCGTACCAAGATGCTCTCAAAGAGTACGGTGAGACCACCCGGCTGAAGCGGGCATATACCTACAAAGCGCTCAACCGGCTTATTCAAGCGTCGGCTGCGGACATGACCAAGCAGGCCATGGTGAATATTTATGAACAGGGACGCCTGCCTCTGGTGCAAATTCACGATGAAATCGCCATGTCTGTGAAAAATCGTGAAGATGCAAATTCTATTGCTGAAATTATGGAAAATGCTGTACCGTTAGAAGTACCAAGTAAATGTGACGTTGAAATCGGCCCAAGCTGGGGCGAAGCAAGCTGAACTTTTTCATGGTTTTCCTCCCTAAACTGGCCCTGAGCTTCGCTTGGGGCCTTTTTTCTCTTGTATCTCTGCCACTTGTCCTATATATTCCCTTACAACACGTGTCAAAGAGGTATAAATGGACACCACGAAGTGGAAATCTGTACTCGTACCCATCGAGGTGTACGAACAGATTCGCAAGATAGCCCGCCAAGAAGGACGTACCATCAGTGGTCAGCTCCGGATCATGTGGGATATCTACAAAAAACACGCATCCTGACGACTGAATAAAATGTGTCAATTCAGTTGACATCTTTTTTTAACAGTAGTATGGGATAACTTGTATCAACTCTTATACGGGAGACCTGAATGTCTTACTTGGAACAACTTTTCGACGCCATCAACGACATGGCTAACGATTTCGACAACGCTCCGCCCAACAGTGTCAAAGCTGTCGTTGCTCTGTCCGTGCTTTGTCAGATCGAGATCGACAATCTCACGGCTAAGAAGACCCTTGGTGAGCATAAGCCGCTCATGCAAAACCCCGAAGAAATGGCGAAAGCTCTTGAGCCCGTTATGAAGGTCAAAGCAAATGTGGCGAAAAAAAGAAAGTATAAGCGCAAAGTGTGTTTATACTCAGGGGAGCCCCTGACCGGGAAGCAGCGGAAGTTCGCTTCCCAGAAATATGCTCAAGCCTATTGGCAGAAGCATAACCGGGACAAGATGAACGCCTACCAGCGGAAGTGGCAACAAAAGAAGAAGAAAGATGCTTGATGCAGCTTTAGTCTGTCTCGCTACGGCGGTCTACTTTGAGTCCAGAGGCGAGCCCTTCGTCGGACAGTCCGCCGTAGCCCACGTTGTGTTGAACCGGGTGGAAGACACCCGGTTCCCCAACGACATCTGCTCCGTCGTGAAGCAGGGCCCCACCTACTCTTGGAAAACCAACTTTCCAATCCGGAACATGTGCCAGTTCAGTTACTACTGCGACGGCAAATCCGACAAACCAACCGAAAAGAAAGCATGGGAGACCGCGGTCCTCGCAGCTTACGGGGCGATGACTGATCGCACCTACGATCCCACCGACGGCGCAACCCACTATCATGCCGATTATGTCAGCCCAGAATGGGCCGAGGTGAAATATAAAACCGTCCGCATCAACGATCACATTTTCTACAAATGGGAGGACAACCGATGAAATGTCCAGAGTGCGGCGGTGCCGGCGAATGTGAATACGAGGTAGAAGTCCCCGCGCCTATGGCGTGGAACGGCGGATGGCTCGAGGGACGCATTATGGAATGCCAACTATGTGAAGGAACAGGAGAAGTAAATGATTGTGAGGACCAAGAATAGAGAGCTCCAGTACCCGACCTTCGGGGATCCGGGCGTCATCCAGAAACGGTTGGACGCGGGCCGCTGCCCAAAGTGCGATACCCAGCTCAAAGAGCCCACGCGCTGCGGCTCTTGCAACCTGCAACTGCCTGACCAGTTAGCTCCTAAAAAGTCCTTGTCTTTCCCATAAGATCGCGTATGTTGGGAGCGTTCCCGTAGTTGGGCCCCGGAGAGAAATCTCCGGGGCTTTTCTTTTGTGTTGACTATGTATAGGATAAGTCTTATATACGGGTTACACCAACTAGGGAGAACCGAATGATTGATTTCGATACTGAAGATCTCGAAACGATTTGGCAGGGCATGAACGCCCTGAAGAAAAGCCTGCCAGACACAGACCCGGCTTGGAAAAAGGCGGGCCGCGTCCAGCGGATGATCAAGCAGGAGCGCGAGGACCCGCGGGTGTTTACGCTGCCGCCGATTGCCGTCGATCTGGTGAACCGGGTAAGCGGTATTGCCAGCATCGTCGGCGACGTTACCGCCATTGGTGGCGATGCGCGGATCATGGCTTGGGCAGGAAAGAGTGACTATTGGCTGTGGCTTGTGTTGGACGATGAAAAGCAGTTTCGTGTCCTGATCGATGTCGATGAAGCGCCGGATGATAAGCTGTATAATATCGTCGGCTATTGTAACTTTCACAACATCCAGCACGAGTTTGCTGGGGAAGACCACCGAGATGAGCTCGGGGTGATCGGGAGAGACTACGATGCGTAAGAAGGAAGAGCTGTTCGATATCGTCCGCGGCATGGAGTATACTGATGCCGTGGCCGCAGTCTCCAGCGCGATCAACGCGCAAACGTCTACCATTGCAGCCAAGGGCGATTACAGCCGTGAGGCCGTCGAAGCGGCAGAAAAGCTGCTTGCGGCGTGGATAAGGGTTCAACGCGGATGAGCGACGAAGATCTCGAAAAGCAGTTCGATTACGCGGGCAATGAAATGAACGCCCTGCTCGATCAACTGGAAACCGACGGGTTCAACACCGGTGCGGTACTGGGCGGAGCCCTCACAGCTCTCCTGTTCCGACTCGTGGTCCAGAGCCCTAACGGCAGCACCGCCATCGGCATGCTGTCTTCAGCTATGCACCAAGCGGCAACTATCGCCCGTGCATATGATGAGGAAGAGGAGACCAAGCATTGACGAAGCCCAGTGACCACCAAGCAGCCGCCGCGCTGCTAAACCACGCCATCCACGCCGTCAATGACCTGTGGCTGGAGGTTGAAGGCGAAGGTAAGCCCTTCCTCGACGAAGCAATCAGCAAGCTGCACGAAGCGCAGTCCCTGATGATGAAAGCGAGGCTGCGGGATGAGGAATGACCCGCGCCTGCGCTGCGTCTCCATCGAGCGAAACAAGTGGTACGAAAAATACGTCGAGCTCGAATGGAACAAGCAGGACTCCACCGCAGCCTATGCCCTCTTCCAATACTGGGATAAGCTCAAACAAAAAGGAGTGGAGTATGTCCCAAGCTTTTGAATACGCCGCACTCGTTACCGCTATGGCCGGCATCATATGGGGGCTCGAAAAACTCAAACCGTGGCTCACGGGCCTGCTGCTCTAAATCTCGAGGGGTGTGACATAGTGTCGCACCCCTCATTTTGTCGCATACGGTATAAGATAAGTCGCATATGGGATACAAGTTCTAACCCACTGATTTAAAATAAAATAATAAGAAGAGCGCAAAAGCGCCGTCGCTATTTGAAACCGTCAACAACTACGGGAGGTCAGTATGACTGACACCAAAGACTGGGTGCTGCCCAATGGCTTCACCTTCCTCGCTTCCACCGCCGGGCTCTACGGCTCTTGGGCAAAAGCTACCGATCCGGTAACCGCGGCCCGCGATGCTGCTAAAGCTAACAGCTCGTCATACCCACAATGGGTGTCCGTCTGGTACGTGCCAGACGAAACGACAAGCATCACCGGCATGGGCGGCATATCTTGGCTACCAGAAACGGCAGACAAGATCGTGCCCATCGGGTTCTTTGAGCTGAAACGTAACTCAATGAAACCGTCCCGCGATCCGCGGCTCACGCATCAGGAGTTCATTAAGAACGAGCTGGCGCAATTCGAGCACTCGCACAAGCACTGGAAGGAAGCGCAACATGATTAAAATCATTGAGCGGAAGCACAGCATCCAGATTGTCTGCTCTCGAGCCGATTGGCCCCTTGTCAGTTGGTGCTTCGATGAAGGACTGATGGCTTGGATGGACACCCAGCCCGGGGACAAAGACACTGCCCCGGCAGGCTCTGATGAAGCGTTCAGAGCTTGGAAGCGGAATGGTTGTCCAACCGATCTTTTCCAGCTCGAGCAGATAGACAAGAGCGAATAAAGACTAGGGCTCCGCTTCGGCGGGGCCCTTTTTCGTAACGGTATACATATATAGGGAGAAAATTAGAAAAAATAAAAAACACAAAAAATATACCGTTACCGATGTTACTTCTGTTACCTACCTCTGTAACCATTACTCAGTAAGGATTACAGAAGATCATAAGGGTAACTTTTTAGGTAACACCATGAAGTACAGAAGTGTTACCACAGGAAATGGCCTTAATGGGGGTTCGCGGGGTTTTTCAAAAAAAATATTTTTTGCTCTATATAAGTAACCTCTGTAAAAAGGATGGGAGTTGACCGTTTTAACTGAGGAAACGATGGCGGCAAGAAAGAAAGCGTCGAAGCTCACCGGCAAACCTATGGAGACCCGGGGCCGGCCCCCGGTGACAGCACAATCCCCTCTGACCCGAAAGCAGGAGCTCTTTGTCAAAGAGTTGGTCAGTAAGGACGGTCAGATAACTCTGAGAGAAGCGGCGATCAACGCCGGCTACTCTGTCGGCTCTGCCCACACCCGGGCATATGAGCTGACCAACCCGCACATCTCTCCGCACGTGGTGGCAGCGATCCAAGCTTACCGCCGCGAGCTCGACGAGAAGTTTGGCGTAACTTACCAACGGCATCTGCGTGACCTTCAGCTTATTCGAGATACTGCTTTGCAGAACGGCGCTTATTCCGCTGCTGTTCAAGCGGAGTATCGGCGAGGTCAGGCACAAGGGGACATCTACGTAAGTAAATCTGAGATCCGCCATGGCTCGATTGATAGCATGAGCAAGGACGAGGTCTTGAAAGCCCTTGAGGAGATCAAGAACAGCTATGCCCCGGTCACCATCGACATCACCCCAGAAGATGAAAATGCCTCCAATCGCGACAAAGCGAGAGGCAGGCTTTTACAAGCAAGTGAAGGAAGCAGCGCAGAGGTCGAAACGGAAGCTGCTTTTGACGAGGATTGAGAACTACATCGGGGCCGGGATTCCTGACCTGATGATATGTGACGAGGCCGGGGACTTTCATCTGGTCGAGCTCAAGTATATCACCGGCAACGCGGTAACACTCCGTCCGTCACAAGTGGCGTGGCTATCCCGGCACCAGCACTCAAGCTGCTGGATTCTGATCAAGCGACAGACCAAGGCCACCGAGCCGTCCGAGTGTCTTTTGTATCCGGCAGCGGCAGCGGTCGATTTAAAGATGGACGGCATCGAGAAGGTTGAGCCCTTGTTTCGTTGTCAACAACCTTTTCACTGGGACACGATATTTGACTTGATTTGTCCGCAATAATCCCATATCACAGGGAGACAACTGCAACACGGGAGATTGCTGAATGGAAATGAAAGTCGTGAAGATCAAAGTGTCTCGAAACGAGACATGGTATCCGGAGGTTCGGGTGCCGGTGCATTGTGAAACCGAGGAACAGATCATCGCTTTCCTGCAAGAGGACGATCAATCTTGGGTGTATGACGACTACGTCAACAAAAACACCTATGACGCAGACCAGTGGACGGAAGTCTTGTCAGAGGAGGCGGAATGATGATGCAACCAAAAAACATGATGATATCTCGTCATTACGGGATAAAGTTCCATAACAGCCGGTTGGTTCGTCTTGAAAACGGGGGTTACAAAATTCCAGAGATTCCTTTGATGAGCCTCGGCCATATCCGCAGTATTTGGTGGGATTATCGTTTGTCTTCCACGAATGAGGAATTACCGGTTTTCGTTTACTGGCGAGATGTGACTAATTACCTTGGCGAAGTGTCTAAGCCCGAAATCAATTGGCGCAGCGGGCACACGGTGGACCCGGAGCGCGTCTGTTTGATTGCCGAGGTGTTACAGGACGCGCAATCCTTTGCGGAATTTCTCCGGCTTGAAGTGGTGAACGGTCGCGGGGATGCAGTCATCCAGCGATTAGCGGGCTGTTGGGACAAACAGATCGAGGAGGCCGCTTAATGTTCATCTTTACTTGGATCGGACGTTTGATTTATGGCCCCAAATATGACGAGCTGATGAAGCGAGCTTATCAAAGGTCAAACCGGAAATAGAAAAGAAGGCCCGCCATATTGACGGGCCTTTTTCTTTGGTTTATGTATGGGAAAAATCGCATCTATTACGGGAGCAATAACGATGCTGAAAACTACCGCCATGAGCACCGCGAAAAAGACCGCCGGGTGCGCCGTTACATATCGGGCCGGGAGCTCAGAAAAATTTGGGACCTGCCCGGCATCTTGTGAACTGAACCCAAGCGGCACCGGTTGCGGCGAGGGACAGATTGATTTCGATTACCTCGACGCCGTACTAGACGCAAAACCCCGGCGCGGCTTTTCGTTCACCTATTCGCACTTTCACCCGCTTTTCTGGTCCCACAAATTGAGCTCGGAAAAAACCGTGATCAATTACAGCGCCGACAGCTTGGCCTCGGCATATGCTGTTATTACAAACAACGTCGCGCCTGTTGTCACCGTTGTTAAAGACAGTTTTTGGAAGAATGGAAAACACGCCTCAATAGAACGGGATGACATGCCGACGCCGCCGGTCCGGGTGGTCCGCTGCCCGGCAGAATATAACGACGATGTAACTTGCCGGAATTGCGGCGGGAAGGACGGCCCGCTTTGTGCTCGCCTGCATCGTGATTTTATCATCGGGTTTACAGCGCACGGGGCCAGCAAGAAAAAAGCAGCCACCGACGATCCGGGCGGATGCTATGCGGCGGGCGGCAATGTCGCCTTGCACTGGACCGCCACCGCGAACCAGCAGCAGCCGGAGACGGACGGCGACCGCCTGCGGGCCTTTGTTAAAACCCTGCCCCCGGGCTCGGTTATTCGTCACCACGTGGCCGGGGATATCGGCCTTGATAAAGGAGCAGAAAACCATGGTTAAATATTCCGAGAAACTGATCGAGCAGGGCATGGCCGACACCCGGGCCGACTCGCTCGCCCTTGCCGTCGATTCGTTGCACCGCTCGGTCGCCGCGATGGACCAGCGAAACCTCGAGCTGTTGCGGGAGCTCGAGCCCGGACTGATCGAGGCGTTGAACCGATACGCCAGAACCGAGGACATATTGCGGGAGTTTTGAACCCGCAGCCGATCCCCCTTTATAGGCCCGCCACCCGGCGGGCTTATTTTTTGGAAAAATTAACTTGCCCGGACTGCGATATTATGAGACAACACCCAGACGGCCCAAGCCGGGCCGCATTTTAACGGGAGCATAACCAATGCAAAACATCATCGAAAACAACACCACCGCCCCAGTAACGGGCGCATATCAAACCGACGCAATCCGCCACGGGATCGGAAACAGCACTGTTTCGTCGAATTGGTGGAACCGTCCGGAAGATGAGCGCTTTCTGTCCCTCGAGGATATGCTGGCCTTTAAGAAGGCCGACGCCCGCCAGATGCATAGCCAGATTGTGAACACCCACAAAATGCAGATTATTGGCGAGCTCGACGAAGCGAACCCCACCCGGGGCGAGATTCTGGTCGAATACACCGACGAGGACGGGCGCGAGCATTTGAACAAGCCGACGAACTGGTCGTTTAATCAGCTCGCCAATCTGGCCGGAGCGCCTGCCGGATATCTGCGAGACCTTCCGGCACCTATTGCCGCCGACGCTATGCAATGGGGCCTGCGCTATAACCGCAGCCGCGATTTGGTGAAGGCCTACGGGCACGGCACCGAGGGCGGCGACCTGCGAGCCACCACCGGCCCGGATTATGGCCGCATCTTCGACTATGAGATGCTGCAAACAATCAACCGCTTTGCCGGCGAGGGCAGCGGCTGGAAAATCCCCGGCATGATGACCGGCGCGGCGAATGGCCGGGCGATTTATGACCCGTTTGTGCCAGTGACGAAGGACACAACAACGCTTTATGCCAGTGACCGGGACGTTTTCGTTTTTCTGGTAGACGACACGCGGCCTATTGAAATCGGCAAGCTTGAGAATGGCGACCCTGATTTGGTTTTCCGGGGCTTCTATGCATGGAACAGCGAGACCGGCAGCAAGACCGCAGGCGTTGCGGCGATGTATTTGCGCGGCGTCTGTATGAACCGCAATCTCTGGGGCGTCGAGAATTTCCAAGAGATCAAGATTCGGCACACAAAATTTGCGCCGGATCGGTTCGCCATGGAAGCAGCGCCGGCGCTGCAATCATTCGCGCATGGCTCGACCTTTGATTTCATGGAAGGCGTGAAGGCCGCGCAGGCGGCAAAGATTGCCGACGACGAAAACGAGGCGCTCGAGTTTTTGCACCGCCGGGCCGGGCTCAGCAAGGCCCGCAGCCGCGCCGCAGCAGCTCGGCACGTGAAAGAAGAAGGCCGGCCCATTGCCAGCGTATGGGACGCCGCGCAGGGCATTACCGCACTGGCCCGGGATATCCCGCACCAAGACGACCGCATCGAGCTCGAGAAGAAGGCCGGCGCGATCCTCGATAAGGTAACGGCCTGATCGATCCCGAGCCGGGGCGGGTTTCCCCGGCATCTCTGTAAGCACCTTGCCCGGGCCCAGTGCCCGGGCCTTTTTTTGCTTTTCATACTGGCAAAAATCCCATACCTTAAAACCAGATGCAGATGCATCGAGCCCCGGGGCGGGCAGCGCCCCATCATTACGGAGAACGAAACCATGACAAACACCGCTGAAAACCTGATCCTCGACCGCTTTTCTGATGAAGAGCTGATGAAGGCCGAGCCGACCGCTTTGCTGGCACTGGCGAAAGAGCTGCGCGAGCAGCGGGACGAGAACGACCGCGCCCGCGCCAGTAATGCCGCACTGATCACCGACTACCGGCGGCAGCAGGACAAGCTTGCCGAGGCCCTGATGGTCATTCTCGGCGATCCCATCGAGGCGCTGATCGAGTCGAAGATCGAATATTCGTCGCAATCCTTTTTCGAGGACCTCATCGACCGGGCAATGCAGGATTTCGACATTGACGATCACCGTTGCGCCATCGACGACATGATCGACGAGCGGCTCAGCGAGCGGCTAGGCGACACCGAGAGCGAGGACGACCGGCACGCCGCTGTCGAGGAAATCGTCAAAGACGTTATTTCCGGCGCGTCAATCTCGATCGACATATAGGAGGGCCAGACAATGGCGAAATATTCCGCAACCCAGCAATGGACCAAGCCGACCGAGCACACCACCGGCGGCTTTCGGATGGAAGCCGGGGCCGTGATCTATCGCACGTGTACCAGCCTGCGCGAGCTGGCGCAGGAGATCGAAAAGGTGCAGGCCATGAAATCCTGCCGGCAATATATCTTCGATCCCCTGATCACCGTTTGCGTCGGTGTTCGCGATCCGCGTGAGCTCGGCGACTACGAGCTGCGCGACGGGCGGCTGCACAAGGTGCCGGCTTATGTATGAGTGCTTTGACTGCCGCGTGACCTTTCGGGATCAATTCCCGGACGATCCCGACGGGCCGCAATATTGTCAGGCCTGCGGATCGGAGCGGTTGATCCCCCGCGACGAGCTCGAGATCGAGACCGTTGCCGAGCAGCTCGAGGAGTCTAACCGAGCAGCTCGAGCGGTCCTTCGTCTCGATTATGCCTACCGACGCGACGAGGCCCGCCGTCACCAGTAGGCGCTCAGCAGCCGAACCAACCCCAGCCCGCCCGGAGCGATCCGGGCGGGTTTTTTCTTGTCCTTTTCCCAGTGAATCATGCCCGGCCCCGGACCTCGAGGACCGTGCGAAACGTACCGGACGCCGTGCAGCTCGATCCCGGATTCGCGGATTTCGGCCCGAAACCCCCGGAAAACGGGCAAATCTCGCCGAGCTCGAGGCACTAGGACACGGCAACCGGGCACCAGATCGACGAGAGACGGCCTTTTGTGCGGCGAAATCTCGTCAGCAGCGGGCGGAACCCGTGCCCGTGCAGCTCGATCCGCGCCGGCTGCTGAACGAAATCCGGCGCACGGGCCTCGATCCTCGAGCAGCTCGCCGGCCTCGAGCCCGGCCA
>ERZ869936.364-NODE-364-length-45043-cov-30.975949_pt1 | contig 45043 bp, 39 predicted proteins | sample MGYA00520876_ERZ869936 | MGnify/ENA primary metagenome ERZ869936 (study PRJEB32218, sample SAMN09650985) | biofilter metagenome | isolation source: enrty point of leading RO module | place: Saudi Arabia: Thuwal, RO plant located on Red Sea | collected 2016-02-17 ... | reverse complement strand
AGATCGACACCGGGGAGATCAACACGGCGGAAACTTCTGAGCGAGTGAGCGACGAGGAGGAGGGGGAAGACGCGAACGCGGGGCTGACGCTCGAGGGCCTGGTGAACCTGCTGGCCGAACAAACGACCGCCCCCTTGCGCCTGGATCTCGGGGCCTTGGAAGAGCTCGGCATCGAACCCGAGGTGCCGGTCGAACTCGAGGCTCTTCCCCAGGGCGTGTCCGCCCGGTCGTTCCTGGAGATCGTGCTGAAGACGTTGGATCCAGAACTGACCTGGATGGTCCGCCACGAAGTGCTGTGGGTCACTACCCGGGAAGTCGCGGAAGATTTGGATAACCAGGTGATCAAGGTGTATGACGTGGTCGACCTGGCCGCATTTTGTGTTCGCGAAGACGGTACCGTCGACACCGACGTCGACACACTCATCGATCTGATCACCCACACGATTCAGCCCGACTCGTGGGAAGATACAGGTGGCTCCGGACGGGTGAGCGAGCTCGAGCTGTCGGGCACCCGGGCGCTGGTGGTGGGCAACACCTGGCAGACGCACGAGCGGATCGCGGGCCTGCTGGCCGGCCTGCGGGCGATGCGGCACAAGAAATCGGGGATTCCCGGCTGCGGCCATGCGTGCGGATATGCCCCGTACTTTTCCGGTTCGGCGAGCTACGATGGGGCCGCTGCCTAACCGCGAAGCACGTTCGGCAACTTTCCCGACGGGGTGCTTGGTTTCTGACGATGGCGCGCGTGCGTTCTCACGACGGGTGGACTAGGATATCTTCGCGACGAGCCGTTTCGATCGTGGATGGGAGGCAAACTGTGAGACATCGCTTTGGGGTTTTCGCTATTGGCACAGTTGTGGTCGTTGGGGCATGTCTTTTGTCGGTGTCGGCGGAGGAGCACGAAGCGACGGGCACTGCGGAGAGGCAAGGCGGTGCTGGGACACCCGCAGGGGCAACCGTCGCCGCACCGGCGTTACCAGAACCGAAGCCCACGGTGACGATCTGGTCCGCCAATGACGAGAGTCATGCGGACCTACTCAAAGCCTTGGGCCAGCCGCTCGACTTAAGCGACCTGGACGCCGAGACAACGCTCGGCGAGGGCATCGACCAGATCGCATCACGACTCGACATCCCGATCTTTCTCGCGTACGACGACCTCAAAGAACTGGAAGTCCGTACGGATACTCCGATCGGGTTGCCGACGGGCGAGCACGCCAAACTGACCGGACAACAGGTGCTGACCCGTCTGGTCAACCAGATCGACGACGATATGGCCTGGACGATTGACCATGAGGCGATCGTGATCACGACCGGCATCTCCGACTTCGTGCGTCGCGCGAGGGTGGTGAAGATCTACGACGTTGTCGATCTGGCGGCAACTTGCCTGCGGCCGGACGGAGCTTATCACTTCGAGCTTGACGTTCTGGCCGAGACGATCATGACGCTCATCGAACCCGTCTCCTGGGAGGTCGCAGGCGGACCTGCCAGGATAACCGCCGTGGAATTCAGCGGCATCCGCAGTTTCGTGATCGCGACGACGCCGACCAACCACGAACGAATCGCGGCCCTGCTTGCGCAGTTGCGACAGATGCAGCACCGGAACATTCCCCTGGCGCGCTGTGTGACGAGCGATAACCAGGACGGAGCGCCAAGTCTGCGACCAGCGGAGGTCGAAGCGGCAGACGCAGATGACCAAAGTGCGGGGCCTTCGCCAGATGCCGACGTCGCGAACCGGGCCGATCCAGCAGCACGACGGAGCGCACCGCCGTCCCCGCTCTCGGCGAAGCCGAAAGCCGTCCTGGGCGAAGACTCCCTCGACGCAGTGCTGCGACGCCGTCTCCAACGCCGTATCCGTGACGAGCATTTCGACGACGAGGAAACGCTCGCGGGTTTCGCGAAGGCGATGACGAAACTCCTGGGCTTTTCCGTGCTAATCGACGGGTCCCTCACCGAGGAACTGGGACTGGCACCCGAGTCGCCTGTACCGACTCACTTCCGCGGTGAAATGTCGGCCGCGGCCGTAATCTATCACGTCCTCCGCGAGACGGACCCCGAGCTGGGATGGATGTTTCACAACGGGGTCATCACAATCACGACGAGAGAGACGACGGAAGCGACGGAGCATCTCGTCACCCACCTCTATGACGTCGTCAATCTGGGAGCCACGTGTCAGTTCGCGAACGGCGTCCTGGCGATCGACTACGAACCGCTCATCGATGTCATCCTGGTGACGTTGGAGCGGGATGCCTGGGAACAAGCCGGCGGCAGCTCGCGACTCGACTCGCTCGTCACCGGACATCTCCGCGTGCTGGTCGTCCAGGCCAAGCCGGGAATGCAGCCGCAGGTGGAGCGACTCTTGACGGGTCTGCGTTCCATGCGGCACCCGAGCCTGGTCTACCCGCTCTGTGCGGAATGATCACGGCCAATCGATCACCTGTCGCTCGCCGCGTGGCCGGGCCCAGCCTGATCACCTGCCACAAGGGGTTGCCCGCGGACGAGCCACCGCTGGGGAAACCGCGGGACGCGGTCGGTCGTCCGGCCCTGTGACGCCGAAGCGATGTGCTGTGAAGCATTTGCCAGCACGCTTGTGCGGCGCCACCCCCAGGGCCAATTTGACACTTGCCGTCGCATGCCCGATCATGAAGGTCGGTTTGGCCGGCAGGGACGAAGATTTTTGGGCCAATATTTGCCAAGCGCCGGCGAATAGCTATCTGGCCGTCGTCCTCTCGGCTTGCCCCCGGGTCCGCGTTCGTCGGACCGCGGGCAGGCGCGCTCGCTTCGAGCGACGGTCACGCTGACAAGAATTGGGGGTGCACGATGCTCACGAGCGTCTTTCTGTTCTGCGCGGTCATTGGCGGGATTGTCATGATCTCGCAATTCGCCCTGACCCTGATGGGCATGGGCGACGACGGCGGTGCCTTCGACGGCGATCTTGGCGGAGACGTGGACGTCGGCGGCGGTGACCTGGACGTCGATGTCGACGTGGAAACTTCGAGCCACGCCAGCCACCTGTTCGAGGTGCTCTCGCTGCAGACCCTGGTCACCGGAATCACCGTCTTCGGCCTGGTCGGCTACATCGCCGACACTTCCGAGCAGACGCCCCTGGTGTCGATCGCGCTCGCCAGCGTGGCGGGCCTGGCCGGCATCTACGGCATGTTCTTTCTGATGCGCGGCCTGCACCGCCTTCAGGATGACGGGACGGTGCGAATCGCCCAGGCGGCCGGAACGCGCGGCAACGTGCTCGTCCCGATCCCGGCCAAGAGCGGCGGCACCGGCAAGGTCTCGCTGGTCCTGCAGGGTCGCCTGGAGGAAATCACGGCCCTTTCCGACTACGATGAGAGGCTGCCGACCGGCACCCACATCGAGGTGGTCGAGGTGATCGGCCCTCGCACGGTGCTGGTGGCGCCGGTCGTCGAAGGGCAAGGATCGCCGTCGAGCGATTCGCTGGCTGAATCGACTTCGGTCGGTGAGCAGACGTCTTAACGCGTTTCCGTTTCGCGTGCGGATCGATCAACAGGCCGCCCGGTTTGCGGCTCAACTTATACGGGGGGGTATCAAGGTATGGACATTTCCGCTCTGACGAGTCAGCAACTCTCCCTTCTGTCGCTGGGACAGGTCGAAGGTCTAGCCAACCTCGACAGCACGACGATCGCCATCGTCGCCCTGGTGCTGCTGATTCCGGTCGTGCTGTTCAGCACCGTCATTCTCATCAAGCGCCAGTACAAGCGCTGCCCCAGTAACCGCGTCTTGGTCATCTACGGTAAGACCGGTCGCGGCACGCCGGCCCGCGCCATTCACGGTGGGGCGAAGCTGGTGGTGCCACTGATTCAGGACTATGCCTATCTGAGCCTGGAGCCGATCCAGATCGAAATTCCCCTACGGGGTGCCCTTTCGATCGAGAACATTCGTGTGAACGTGCCGAGCGTGTTCACCGTGGCCATCGGCACGGCGCCCGAGATCATGCAACAGGCGGCGATTCGTCTGCTGGGCCTCTCGACGCACGACATCCGCCAGCAGGCCGAGGAAATCATCTTCGGTCAGTTGCGGCAGGTGATCGCCTCGATGCGGATCGAAGACATCAACCGCGATCGCGACAAGTTCCTCTCGCACATTCAGGAGTCGCTCGAACCGGAGCTCGCCAAGGTCGGCATGGTGCTGATCAACGTCAATATCACCGACATCACGGACGAGTCGGGCTACATCGACGCGATCGGCCAGAAGGCGGCCTCCGAGGCGATCCAGAAGGCCCGCGGGGACGTGGCCGACAACGAAAAGATGGGCGAGATCCGCGTCGCCGAAGCCAACCGCGAAAAGGACATCGAGGTGGCCAACGCCAATCGCACGCGGTCGATCGGAACGCGGCTGGCCGAAAAGGAACAGGCGGTCCGCGTCGCCGACCTGGCCAAGGAACAGGCGGTCGGCGAGCAGGAGGCCGCCTTCCTCCGCGACACGGAAATCAAGAACGCCGAGCAGGCAATGCGTGTCTCGGTGGCCGATGCCGATGCCCGTGCCATCGACGGCGAAAACACGGCCCAGGCGGCCGTGGCGGCCTCGAACGCCAAACTGGTTGTCGAGCGGGCCCAGGCCTACGAGCTCGGCGAGACCCGCAAACGCGAGGCCGAGGCCAAGGTGCTCGAAGTGCAAAACCTGGCCATGGCCAAGGCGGCCATCGCCGAGGCGGAGCGTGTCGAGCAGGAACGCCGCGCCGCGTTGGAAGCTCCGGCGAAGGCCGACAAGGCCCGCGTCGAGGTCGACGCCCAGGCGGCAGCGGCCAAGGTGCGGATCGAAGCGGAGGCGGACGCCGCGGCGATCTTTGCCCGGCTCGACGCCGAAGCCCGCGGCCAGTACGAAATCCTCGCCAAGAAGGGTGAAGGCCTGCGCTCGATCGTCGAAGCCTGCGGCGGTTCGAAGGAAGCGTTCCAGCTGTTGATGCTTGAACATCTCGACAACCTGGCCGAGGCGTCGGCCGAGGCGATCTCGAACATCAAGTTCGACAAGGTCGTGGTGTGGGAGAACGGTGGCAGCAATGGACGCACCGCAACCGCCGACTTCCTGCACGGCATGACCCGCACGCTGCCTCCGATGTTCCAGGTGCTCAAGGACATCGGGGGTATCGAGTTGCCGGAGTCGGTGATCAACTACGGCGATCAGGAGGCGCCGAGCGGTGGCAACTCACATGCCGCCGACGGCCAGGCCGCCACGGCGACGACGCCGACTCGGGTGCCGGGAGAAAGTCCCACGGGTAGTCAGGGCGACGACAAGCCAGGCGACGCGAAGAGCGAGAAGCCGCGGTAATGCCCCGGTGGTCCCCAGGCCAGTTCACGGACGGGCATGCCTGATCGGCGGGCTTGCCCAGTTGAAGGACCTGTCTGATCGGCGGGCTTGCCTAATTGACGGGGGCTTCCACGGAAGTCTCGTCCCAGCGGCGGTCGCAGGCCACACAGGGGGCCATGGTGACCATGCCGTTGCAGGTCGGGCAGCGAACCGGCTTGTTCAGCGGCAAATAGGTTCCGGCCGGAGTGCCCTGCGTCGCCAGGCGGCGGATCTTGCGATCTTCGGCGGCATCAATTTCCTTGACGTCGGCCACGGTCAGACCCGTGGCATAGGCGATTTCGCCGTAGTCGTTGACGCCCATCTCCATCAGCGCGATCACCGCCGGAGCTCGACGCGGCAACTGACTCTTGGTCAGCGCTTGCTTCGGCTTTTCTTTGGACCGGCTTGGTTTACGACGCTGAATCATCAATCAACTCCAATGAATGACACAAGGCGGGACGTCCATGCAGACGAACCGCTCGCTCGAAATGGAAGCTACCTCAGCAGTTAGAACGACTTGATCGGTCGTCCCGGCATTGGTCCGAACTTCAGGGGATGAAGTTCGCGGCTGTCATCGCTATCCTCACGAGAGCCGTCCGCGGGAGGGGATCCCAGACGGGCTCGCGGTTCCGATTTGCGTGACAGGCAGAGAACTGGCAAGATCAATAGGTAGGATTCGTGAAGGCTGCCAGACCTCTCCGGCTCCAATGCATTCTAAGCAAAGCCGTCCGAAGGGCAAACCACGCAAAAGTGTTATTTTTGTAAGTATTTATCTATAGTTGGGTTAGCGCAACACCGCTGACCGGCCTGCGGGAAGGGACCCGCCGTAAACCGTTGCAAAATGCGACAGTTTCGACCGCGCGCGGTCGAGATCTCGGACCGCGACCGCCCTGAAGATCTGCCAAACTGGCAGCCCTGCCCGCCCGCTTCCCGACCCCGATCCGTATGACCAAGCTGTTCATCTACGGAACGCTCAAACGCGGGTACTCGCGTTCTGCCGCGCTGGACGATCAGCAATTCGTTTCGCCTGCAAGAACGTTAGCATACTATCGACTTTTCGACACCGGAGCTTATCCGGCCCTGGTTGATGCCGTGCCAGGAGTGGCCGTCGAGGGCGAGCTCTGGGAGGTCGACGACGGGTGCCTCGCTCGGCTCGACCAGATTGAAGACGTGCCGCGGCTCTTTCGCCGGCAACCGGTCGCGCTCGCCGAGCCCCCAGACGTCACCGACGCCGAGACGTACCTCTACCAGCTCGATGCCGCGGACCTGCGAGATTGTGGCGCCCGCTGGCCGTAGGCCGCGCGAAGATTGGCGTTGCTCAGCATCGGCTGCCCGCGGTGTCGAATCGCGGTCCTAGCCGCCGATGATCTCTGCGAACCGTGCGGCGGCGGCGGACCAGGCGTCGGTGTCTTCCGGCTCGTAGCGCTTCGGCTCGAACGAGGTCCGCACCACCTTTCGCAGCTCGGCCAGATTGGCGATTTGTCCCGCGGCCATGGCCTGCACGAGGACATTGCCCGCGGCGGTCGCTTCTTCCGGACCGACAACGACGGGACGACCGACGGCATTGGCCGTGAATTGATTCAACAGTTCATTGCGCCCCCCACCACCCACGACGTGCAGCACATCAAACTTCCGCTCCAGCACGGCCTCCAGCTCGTCGAGCGTGCGACGATAGAGCAGCGCCAGGCTTTCCAGACAACAACGAACCAGCTGGCCAGCCGACTCCGGTTCCGGTTGTCCACTTGCCCGGGCAAAGTCGGCGATCTTCCGAGGCATCTCGCCCGGCGACATCAGCGGTGGGTAGTTCAAGTCGAGCAACGTCCGGAACGGCTCGGCGTCCGCAGCCGCCGCGGTGAGCGCCGCATAGTCGAGCGGCTGGCCCGAATTCTCCAGGGCGCGGCGGCACTCTTGCACCGGCCACAAGCCAATCAGGTTCTTTAGGAAACGGATCGTACCGTCGACGCCGCCTTCGTTGGTGAAGTTCGCCGCGCGGGCCGCGGGGGTAACGCACGGGCCCGGAAGCTCGGCGCCCATCAGCGACCAGGTGCCGCTGGAAATGTAGGCCCAACTCGTGCCGACTTCCGCGGGCACGGCGGCAATTGCCGAGGCGGTATCGTGTGATGCCGGGGCGACGACCTGCAGTTGCTCACTGGCTCCGGTGGCGGCGGCGACGTGCGGAAGGATCGTGCCGACATTCGTGCCGGGCGGCACGATGTCCTGCAGCATCTGTGTCGGCAGCGCGAGCTTGGCGAGCAGATCGAGATTCCACGTGCCCGTGCGGGCGTCGGTCATTTGGCTCGTCGACGCAATCGTCGCCTCGCACGTGGTCCGACCCGTGAAGAAGTAGTGCAACAGATCGGGCATGAAGAGTAGCTGTTGGGCCCTGGTGAGTAGCTCTGGTTCGGCCGCGTGCTGGGCGAGCACCTGGAAGAGCGTGTTGAGCGGCAGCAGCTGGATGCCGGTGGCATCGTAGAGCGTTTCGGCCCCGACCGCCTCAACCGCACGATCGAAGGCCACGTTGTTTCGTTCGTCGCGATAACAGTGCGGCATCGCGAGTAGCTCACCGCTCTGGCCCAGCAGAGCATAGTCGACGCCCCAGGTGTCGACGCCCAGCGAGGTGAGCGTTTGGCCCTGGCTGTCGGCCCAGTCGACCGCACACGCGACCCCCTCGAGGATGTTGCCCCACAAGCCCATCAGATCCCAGTGCAGACCGCTGGGCAGTTGCCGCGCGAGATGGCGGAAGCGATGAATCTCTGCCAGATGTAGGCGACCTCGGTCGACGAGGCCGACGATCGTGCGTCCCGATTCGGCCCCCAGATCAATCGCGATGTAGGCATTTCCCGCCATGACGTTTCGGTCCCACTTGGTGTCTGGAGCGAGCCGAGTCGGCAACGCGGCTCGCGATTCTGCCGCAGCCCCGGATGCTTGAATACCCCCCCTGTTCGAGGTGCGGATCGGTCGCTTTGCAGCAGGCCGCAAAGCCCCGCTGTGGCCGCGATTAGGACGACGTAACCAATTGCATGAAAATGACTTGCGTCTCAAGAAAGCGACGGCCAGGCTGAAGCGGGGAGGGCCAAATGAAAGATATCCGTCACGATGATGAAATATTAATACCAGAAGGAGATTGCAAATGAGCATGTTTTCGCCCAGAATTGATTAAGTACCGTCAGGCACTTGCATCTTCTCGTCGGTTCTATGCCCTCCCCACCGCTTGCCGAAGATCGACGTTCGCAACTTCTCGACCTCGTTCGCGCGCGCGGATTCGCGTCGCTGCCCGAGCTGGCGGGCGAACTCGCCGTCTCGGAGTCGACGGTTCGTCGCGACTTGGAACATCTCGAAGAGGTGGGCGCCGCGAAGCGGACTCACGGTGGCGCCTTCTACACCGGGGGCTCGCCGGAGTTTCCCCACTTCAAGGATCGTCAGGAGGCGGAGTGGGACAAGAAGCGATCAATCGCCCAGGTTGCCGCCGGACTGATCGAGGATGGCGACACATTGCTTCTGGACGGCGGAAGCACGACCTATGAAGTTGGACGGCTGCTGGCGGGTCGGCCGCTGCAGGTGGTGACCAACTCCATGCCGGTGGCGAATCTGTTCGCGTCGAGCGCCGACAGCGATCTCGTATTCGTGGGCGGGAACGTTCACCCGCGAACCGGCGTGACGATGGGGCCCTACACCACGCGGATGCTGGCCGAGTTGAACGTCCGTCGCGCCGTGATCAGCGTCGCCGCGATCAACGAACAGGGCTACTACAACAGCAACGTCTTACAGGTCGAAACCCAGCGGGCCATGATCCAAATGGCCGACGAGGTGATCGTCGTTGCCGACAGCACCAAATTCGGCCACCGCAGCCTGGCTCACGTCGGCAGCCTCGACGAAATCGATCGACTCGTGGTCGACGAGCAGATCAGCTCATCGTGGCAGGAGCAGCTCCGCGACTCGGGCGTCGAGTTGCTGGTCGCTCCGTCGCTCGGCGAAGCGAAAGCGGCCGGGAAGCCGTAACCCATCGGGGCTCCCCAGTGCGGAGCCTTGCCAACACGAGAAACACCTATGATTAATGCCGCCCCCATCGATCGTGACACCGTCGAACGCATCGTCCGTGACATTGTGTTGCGTTCCCCGGCTCCGGCGGCCGCGCCGGAGCGCGAACTGGTTGTGAGCATTTCGGCACGTCACGTCCACCTGACCGATGAGCAGGTTGAGACGCTATTCGGACCGGGCCGTACGCTGACGCCGATGAAGGAACTCTATCAGGACGGCTTCTACGCGGCCGAAGAGACCGTGATGCTGGTCGGCCCGCGGAAGCGGATGCTGCCGACCGTCCGCATTCTGGGTCCCACGCGACCGCACGGCCAGGTGGAGCTGGCCTTTACCGACGCCATCTCGCTAGGCATCGACGCGCCGGTTCGCGCCAGCGGCAAGATCGAAGGTACGCCGGGCTGTGTCTTGGTCGGTCCGGCAGGTGTCGTGGAGCTCGAGCAAGGCGTGATTCGCGCCGAGCGACACGTCCACATGAACTTTGCCGACGCGGAGCGATTTGGCGTGGCCAACGGCGATCGCATGAACCTGCGCATCGAGTCGAGCTGCAGCGTTGTGCTCGAAGATCTGCTGGTGCGGGCCGACGCCACCAGCAAGTTGGAAGTTCACCTCGACACCGACGAAGGCAACGCGGCCGACTTGGAACACGCCACGAAGTGCGAGTTATTGAAACAGTAAATGAAACGGGCGGCGGGTTGGACGAGGACCCGAGCCGCCCCGCGAAGGGACACCGAACGAGACAACTTTGGTTGACAGACTCCTCACTCGAGGAAATGGTTTTTGGTTCTTTGGGAGATTCTTGCTATGGCAAAAGTTCAAGAGGCGCTCGGCATGATCGAGACGAAGGGTTTTATTGCCCTGGTCGAGGCGAGCGACGCGATGATGAAGGCTGCCAATGTCCAGTTTCTGGGCTGGGACAAAGTCGGCAGCGGGATGGTGTCGGCCTTTGTGACCGGCGACGTGGCGGCGGTGAAGGCGGCGACCGACGCCGGAGCCAGTGCGGCCGGCCGCGTCGGCGAAGTGATCAGCGTGCAAGTGATTCCCCGCCCACACGAGGATCTGAACATTGCCCTCGGTCCGGCGGCGGGCGCCAAGTAGTGCGGTGATCGAGGGGTCGACGTTGAGGCCCTCACTGCGGGTCGTACGTCACGGACCCTCCGGCAAACAAACACTCAGCAAACTTGACTCAAAAACACTCTGAGGAACAACACAATGGAACATGCAATCGGAATGATTGAAACCCGCGGCCTGGTGCCGTTGGTCGAGGCGACCGACGCGATGGCCAAAGCGGCGAACGTCGAAATCGTGAAGCGCGTGCAGATCGGCGGCGCCCTGTTGACCACGATCGTCAAAGGCGACGTCGGCAGCGTGCGCGCGGCGGTCGAAGCCGGTGCCAACGCGGCCAACCAGGTCGGCGAGCTGGTCTCGAGTCACGTGATCCCCCGTCCGGCCGAAGGTCTGGTCGAGGCGTACCTGAAGTAACGGCCTATTTGAAGGACGTGACGCGGTCGCAGGCGAATCGCGCCCGCGCGGCAAGGGCCTGAGCGGCATCCGTCACACAGGCGGCCCTCTCGGTCACTAGCGCCCCCCGTCACTAGCGCCCCCAGTCACCAGCAAGGAGCACACGGCATGAAGGTCCTGGTCGCCAACTTGGGCTCGACGAGCTTCAAGTATCGTCTGTTCGACATGACGGACGAGCGGCAGCTGGCCCGTGGCGGAATCGATCGGATCGGCTCGGCGGAAAGTCGCTGCGTGGCCGAGATCGGCGAGTATCGCGACGAGCTGGTGGCCGAAGTGCCCGATCATGCCGAGGCGGTGCGACGGTGCCTGGCCCAATTGACCGACACCGAACACGGATGCCTGACGGATGCCGGCGAAGTTTCGGCGATCGGTTTCAAGGCGGTTCACGGCGGCCGCCTGAGCGGCGTGCAGCGGATTGATGAGGACGTCCTCGCAGCGATGGAAGAGATGAACGAAGTAGCCCCGGCCCACAACCCACCCTACATCGCGGCCATACGGCAGTTGCGCGAGCAGTTGCCCGAGATTCCGCTGGTGGCGGCGTTCGAGACCGGCTTCCACGCTTCGATTCCCGAGTGCAATCGGACGTATGCGATTCCGCGTTCGTGGGCCGAAGAGTTTCATGTGCGGAAGTGGGGCTTCCACGGCGCGAGCCATCGCTACATTGCCACGCGGATGAGCGAACTGTTGGGTCGCCGCGACTTGCGGATCATCTCCTGTCACCTCGGGGGTTCGAGCAGCCTGGCCGCGATTCGCGACGGGGCGAGCGTCGCCACGAGTATGGGCATGAGTCCTCAGTCGGGCTTGCCGCACAACAATCGCGTCGGCGACTTCGATCCCTATGCCCTGCCCCAGCTCATCAAGCGGACGGAGAAGACGCTCGACGAGGTGCTGGCCGCGATGGCCAACGAAGGAGGCCTGCTGGGCGTCAGCGGAGTCAGTGGCGACATTCGCGACTTGGAAGAGGCCGCCGCGGCTGGCAACCACCAGGCGCAGCTGGCCCTCGACATGTTCATCGCCAGCGTGCGGCACTACCTGGGTGCGTACCTGGTCGAGCTGGGTGGGGCCGATGCGATCGTCTTCACCGGCGGCATTGGCGAGAACGGCACCCGCATTCGGGCGGCCGTCTGTGCGGAGCTGAGCGAGCTTGGCATCGTGCTCGACCAGGCGGCCAACGAAGCGGCCCGCGGCGAGTCGCAAATCAACGCGGCGGAGAGTCGCGTGCAAGTTTGGGTCGTGCCGACGAACGAGGAGATCATCGTCGCCCGGCAAGCAAGAGAACACCTGGAAAACTAGGCGCTGGAAACTTAGGCGCTGGCAATTCAGAAAGAGGGCCACGTCCTTCTACGGGAAACCCGAACATGTTCGTAGCAAAAGTTACCGGCTCGGTAGTGGCGACACAGAAGGTCGGCGAGGTCGTCGGTCACAAGCTGATGGTCGTCGAACCGTATCGCCTGGAAGCCGAGAAGCGGAAGAGTCTGACCACCACGGGTCGTACCTTCGTGGCGATCGACACGATCGGCGCCGGCGAGGGCGAGTACGTCCTCATCACGCAGGGGTCGAGCGCCCGCTTGACGCCCGAGACGAAGAACCTGCCGATCGACGCGGTGATTATCGGCATCGTCGACACGGTACACGTGGAGAACCACTGCGTTTACTCGCGCGAGCAGTAACGCCCTGACCGGCCGCGCGGCCAATCGCCGCTGCCGCCGAACCCGACTCAACGCCGAGCCAGATTGAACAAAGACACACGATTAAGCAGCAAGCGAGACAACCATCATGAGCGTCAACGAAGCCCTGGTCCGTGACGTCGTTGCCCAAGTCCTACAGGAGATGGGGAGCCCCGCAGGCCCGTCGGTCGTGCCCTCGACGGCGCGTGCGTCCACGGCCTCCGCTGCCGCAGCGGTACCCGCCCCCGTCACGAGCCCGTCCTATCACGGACGCCACGGCGTGTTTCACGACGTCGACGAAGCGGTGGCCGCCGCCACGGAAGCCTTCGAACAACTCAGTGCTTGCACGCTGGAAGACCGCGAGCGAATCATCAAGCACATCCGCCGCATCTCGATCGATCAGTCGGTCGAACTCGGCACGATGGAGATGAACGAGACCAAGATCGGCCGGCTGGAACACAAGATCGAGAAGCTCAAGACGCTCGGCCTGAAGACGCCCGGCGTCGAGTTCATGCGGAGCGACGTCTACAGCGGCGACCACGGCCTGGCCGTGATCGAGCACGCCCCTTTTGGTGTCATTGGTGCCATTACCCCGGTCACCCACAGCCTGCCCACCATTACCGGCAACGCCGTGAGCATGATCGCCGGCGGGAACACGCTGGTCGTGAATCCGCACCCCAGCGGCAAACGCGTGGCGGCCGAGGGCGTACGGCGATTCAACCAGGCGATTGCCAAAGACCTGGGAATCGACAACCTGATCTGCGTCATCGCCGAGCCGACACTCGACTCGGCCAACGCCATCTTCAGCCATCGCGGCGTCAAGTTGATCTGCGTGACCGGCGGACCGGCCGTGGCGCGAGCGGCGCTCAACAGCGGCAAGCGAGCCATCGTGGCGGGGCCCGGCAATCCGCCGGTTGTCGTCGACGAGACGGCCGATCTCGACCGGGCCGCGCGGGCCATCATTCAAGGCGGCTCGTACGACAACAATCTGCTCTGTATCGCCGAGAAGGAGGTCTTCGTCGTCGACTCCGTGTTCGACCGCATGCTGCAGTCGATGGAACGGGCCGGCGCCGTGCGGCTCAGTTGTAGCGAGATTGACAAACTGACCAGCGTCGCCATCACTTCGGTGGGCGAAGGGGCCGATCGGCACGACGTGCCGTGCAAGGAGTTCCTGGGCAAGGACGCGTCGGTGCTGGCCCGCGGCGCGGGACGTCCGATCGCGGCCGACACGCTGATGATTTTTGGCGAGACCGACGAGACAAATCCCTTCGTGCCGGTCGAGCAGATGATGCCCTTCTTGCCCTTCGTGCGATGCCGCGACGTCGACGAGGCGATTGCCCTGGCCCAGAAACACGAACACGGCTTCCGCCACACGGCGATCATCCACTCGAACAACGTGCGAAACATGACGACCATGGGTCGCGTGATGGATACGACCCTGTTCGTCAAGAACGGACCGTGCATGTCGTCGCTCGGGCTGGGCGGCGAAGGCTATCTGTCGTTCTCCATCGCCACCCCGACCGGCGAGGGCGTGACGACGCCGCTGACCTTCACCCGCGAGCGACGTTGCTCGCTGATCGACGACTTGCGGATTTTGGGGAAAGCGTAATGCAGCTCGCCCGCGTTATCGGCACCGCGACCGCCACGGTCAAGCACGCCTCGATGGAGGGCTGGAAGCTGCTCATCGTGCGCCTGTTGATGGCCGATGGCCGCTCGGCCGACGGCGAACCGGTCATCGTCGTCGATGCCCTGGGCGCCGGCGCGGGACAACGCGTGCTGCTCACGACCGACGGGCGGTACACGCGCGAGTTGTTAGACAGCGACACGACGCCCGTGCGGTGGAGTGTCATGGGGATTTGTGACTAAGGCCCCGGAAGTAAGAACGATGCGAATTGCCAAGGTCATTGGAACCGTCACGCTCAGCCGCAGTCATCCGACGCTGGCCGGCGGTTCCTATCGCCTGGCGGTGCCGCTCAGCGAAGCGGAGCTGGGCGATCCTGCGACGACGACGGCCGATCCCCTGGTCGTTTACGACGAATTGGGGGCGGGCCCCGACACGCTCATCGCGTTGAGCGAGAGTCGTGAAGCGGCCATGCCTTTTCACCCCGAGATGAAACCGATCGACGCCTACAACGCGGCGATCCTCGACACGATACACGTCTGCGACGATGTGTAGGCCGATGCCCACAACCAACGTCCCGACACCACGACGAACCAGAAACCGATAAGTCCAAGTAACGCACTGCGAACCAGGAATCACGAGAAGCCGCCAGGAACTATTACCATGCAGAACGCCCACCGGATCAAACAGGAAATCTGCGACATCGGTCGCCGACTCTACAACAAGGGATTTGCCGCCGCCAACGACGGCAACATCACGTATCGACTCAACGACCGCGAGGTTCTCTGCACGCCGACAATGCACTCGAAGGGTTTCCTCAAACCTGACGACATCTGCCTGATCGACATGCAGGGCAACCAGCTGGCCGGGCGCAAGAAGCGGAGCAGCGAGGCCCTGCTGCACCTGCAGATCTACAAAGAACGCGACGACATCAACAGTATCGTCCACTGCCATCCGCCCCACGCCACCGCGTTTGCGATTGCCCGCGAGCCGATTCCGCAGTGCGTATTGCCCGAGGTTGAGATATTCCTGGGCGACGTGCCGATCACCAAGTACGAAACGCCCGGCACGCAGAAGTTCGCCGACACGATCATCCCGGTCGTGAAGGACTCGAACGTGGTGATCCTGGCCAATCACGGGACGGTCAGCTGGGGAGAAACGGTCGAGCAGGCCTACTGGTGGACCGAGGTGCTCGACGCCTATTGCCGCATGCTGATGCTCGCCCGCGACCTGGGCAAGGTCAACTACTTTACCGAGCAGGAAGAGCGCGAGCTGCTGGAGACGAAAGCCAAGTGGGGCTTCCGCGATCCGCGCAACGAAAAGCGGATGGAGAACTGCGACGTGTGTGCCAACGATCTGTTCCGCGACAGCTGGACGAGCGTCGGTGTGGAGCGTCGGGCGTTCGAGGCCCCGCCGACTATGAAGCGAGTCGGGGCGTCGATGGCTCCGCAAGGCAGCACGGGCGTCGCAAGGTCAAACGGTTCGCCCGTGGCGGCCGCGCCCGCGGCGACCGCCGACCAGGAGGCCCTGATTCAGACGATCACCGATCGCGTGGTGGCCGCCCTGCAAAACGGAGCCGCCCGCTAGTCGTTCGCGAGTGCGATTCACGACCCCGTCCACCTCGCCCTGCCGCACGAAGTACGCTTTTCCGCCGCCTATCGCCACGATGCAGAAGACCCTCGACCAAAAACTGGCCAACATTCACGCCGACCCGCACGGCGCGAAGGACTTCATCCTGGCCGACGCCAAGGACGCCGACATGGCCTTTGGCATCGGGGCGCCTGGCAAATCGCCGGAGAGCCACGCCGACGAGGTTCGTTTCAAGACGCTGGGTGAGTACCGCGAACAGATCCGGCAGATCGTCCGGCAGGGGCTCGTCGACATCATGTTGATGTCGGCCAGCACGAACGACGTCCTCACCATCGTCGAACGACTGTTCGACGACTCGCCGATCACGCCGGCCGCACGGGCCAACGACGCCAGCGATGTGTTTGTCGTCCGCGGCGGCAAGTATCTCGAAGCGCCCGCTCAGCCGTTTCGCACGGCCACGCTCGATCACATCCAGTGCGGCCACGTCGACTGCAGTGCAGAAGACCGTTTTCGTGGCGCGAACCTGGGCCTCTATAGCGTCACGTTCAACAACCGCCTGGACGACGACCTCCGCACGCTGGAGGCGTACCGCTGTTTTCGCATCGAGGCGGAGCGAAAGGGGTTTCGCCACTTTCTGGAAATCTTCAATCCGAACATGCCCGACGGGCTCTCGCCCGAGATGATTCCGGATTTTGTGAACGACCACATCGCACGGACCCTGGCGGGCGTGGCGATGCCGGGACGGCCGGTCTTTCTGAAGATGGTGTATCAGGGTCCCCAGGCGATGGAAGACCTGGTGGCCTACGACCCGCACCTGGTCGTCGGCATTTTGGGCGGCAGCAGCGGCACCACGCTCGACGCCTTCAAGCTGCTTTACGAAGCCAAGAAGTACGGCGCCCGGGCGGCGCTGTTCGGCCGCAAAATCAACAACTCGGAGTGCCAGCTGGCCTTCGTACAGTTCCTGCGTATGCTGGCCGACGGCGAGATCGAGCCCGAGGAAGCAGTGCGGGCCTATCACGGCGTGCTGCAGAAGCTGGGCATCCGTCCCCTGCGATCGCTGGCCGATGACTTGCAGTTGCAGACGGCCGTGATGAGCTACGCCAGTGGTGGTCAGGTCGTCGTACCGGCGGGCGTGCCGGTGGGGTCCAGCGAAAGTAGCCCGCAGCCTGGGCGCACGAGGGTAGGCAAGAAAGAGAAGAAAGATTGCGGCTGCGGCTGCAACGGGGCCCCGGGTGGCTGCGGCGACGGGTCGAAGGCGGTGGTCTACGATCCGGAGAACCCGCCCAACTTCGCCGCCATGACGCAGGCGGAAAAGCTGGCCTACAACAAGGCCAAGCGGGATCATATCTACGGGGACTAGAGCGTGTCTAGGACAGGTGTCGCGTCGTTGGCGTAGGCGAGGCAAGTTTGGCCACCAGACCGAAGCAGACGAATTGGTAGATTCGTCGATGCAGGTCGACGACGTCAAACGCAGTCGTAGCCCGCCAAGACGCTAGAGATAAACGAGACGCGCTCTAAACCCCCGCGACCAAGCGTGCGCGGGTTCGCGAGCCCTCGATCCGACGCAGGTCGATGCGCAGCGTGTCGGTGTCACGCCGCGTGCGATCGACGCGAATCGTAATCCGGTGCCGGCCCTCTGCGAAGTCGCCCACCGTCTTGGGCTCTCGCTCGGCGAAGTCGAGCTGCACATCGTCGGCCCACATGGTCAGCCCCGCTGGCGAGTCGGCGATGATGTCGAGCTGGCCGGCGAAGTCGACGTCGATTTCGAACTGCAGGTAGAGCACGTCCTGGTCGGCCGGGGCCACCGACTCGTCGAGCGGCAGCGTCCCGCCGGTCATCGAATAGGCGGCCCGCCACGAGCTGCCGTCGAGCTCCAGCACCTTGTCAGTAAAGACTTCCTCGTTGGGCACCTCGCGGGTCAGCTCGGAGTCGACTTCGGCCAGCACCCGCCAGCGCCGCACCGTGGGGGTGTTGCGAACCTTGTAGCTCTCGTCGCGGCCGAGCTCGGAAAGAAAGCGAACCAGGTCGACGAGCTCTCGCTGCGTCATGAACTGAACGAGGCCCTTGGGCATCAGCGAGCCGCCGTCTTCGCGATCGTCGATGTCGGCCTTCGCGATGGCGGTGCGGCGTCCGGTGGCATCCTTCAGCACGAGCCGGTCTTCGCCGTCTTCGTGAATGATGCCCTTGAGCGCGCGGCCGTCGGCCGTGTAGACGTGCGCCATGCGAAACTCTTCCTTGACTTCCTTGTCCGGCAGCAGAATCGCGTTGATCAGGTACTTCACCGGCGAACTCGAGCCGACGGCGGTCAGCTCGGGTCCCACGCCGCCGCCAACCCCGCCCAGGGCGTGACAGTTCATGCAGCTCAAATCGGCGCGGCGAAATACTTGCTCTCCGCGGGCCGGATCGCCCGAGTTGCGAACGGCGGACTCCAGCTTGGCGACTTCCTCGTCGCTTAGCTCTGCGGCTTGGGTCTGAATGCCGGCGGCCTTGGTGAGCATGCTGGTCAGTTCCGCATCGCTACGACCGACCGCGTACATGGCCCGTAGGGCGAGTTTCGCGACATCCTGGTCGAGCTCGACGCCTTCGAGCGCGGCGGCCAGTTGTTTGACTCCCTCGGGCCGCTGCAGGAATGCCTGGATCAGCCTGGCGGGGTCGGTCGCTCCGTCGGCCTCTGTCAGCGCCTGACCGGCTCGCCGGGCCGCTTCCGCCACGTCGACCCGCGTGAGCACGCCAATGGCCATGTAACGTTCGGCAAGCGGACGATCGGGCGACGTGAGCTTGACGATGGCGGCGCGTCCTCGGTTGGAGTTGAATCCCACGAGGACATCGAGTGCCGCACGACGGATTGCGCCGGCGAGTTGATCGTCGAGGGCCAGTTCGATGAGCTGCGGCTCAGCCGCCCTGACGCGTAACAGGCCGATGAGCTTCAGCGCTGCCATGAGGGCCGGCTTGCGGTTGTCGTCACGCAACCGCAGGATCAGGTCGGCCAGCGGGCGATAGTCGGCGTTGGGCCGTACGTTGCGGTAGCGTACCGCTTCGCGGAGCCCCTCGAGTGCGGCCCGTCGGGCTTCGACCGAGAGCGAGTCGTCGGCGACCGCCAGATCGAACAAGTAGCCCAGGTCGTCGCTGTTGCCACGCTTGGCGGCCAGGCGAATGACGAACGGTATTCGCTCCGTCGGCAGTCGCCCGCTCTTGAGCAATCCGACCAAGCCGAACTCGAAGTCGCGGAGCGTCGTCAGCGTTTCGCCCGTCGTGTATTCGAGATAGTAGTCCTGCGGGTGGACGAGCGATTCGAGCACGATCTCCGTTGCGCGGGGGTCCTTGAAAAAGCTGGCCGCACGAACCGCCTCGAGCCGCACGCGTGGGTGTCGATCACCGGCCTGAATCGTCAGCAGCTCGATCGCCGAGTCGATCCGATCGCGCCAGTAGCACAGCACGCGCGTCGCCGCGGCGCGGGCACGCGGATCGGGCGAACGGAGTACCTCGCGCAGCAGCGTCTCGTTCACGACGTCGATGGTCTGATGCATCCAAAGCGCTTCGAGCTGATCCTGGTAGACGCCCTTCTTCAGGGTCGAGCCGCTGAGCGTGGTGGCCCAATGCACGAGCGCGTCGGCAACCTCTTGCTCGTCCCGCTGGGCCAGTTCGCGTCGGGCCCGATAGCGGGTACGAAGCTCGGGAGCGGAGAGCAGGTCGATCAATTCCCAGATCGTCGCCCCGGCAATCTTGGCGGGCTCGGTCAGCGGCTGCTTCGTATTGCGAAGACGCCAGATGCGGCCGTGGCGATGATCGCGTTTGGGATCGCGAAGCGAGTGCTGCATGTGGCCGATCAACGGGTTGTACCAATCGACGAAGTAAAGCGCCCCGTCGGGCCCGAACTCGAGATCGACCGGGCGGAAGTTCGGATCGTCGGACTGCAGCAGCGGCCCCTGCGTGGTGGCGGCCAGACCGGAACCATCCTCCTTGAACTTGTAGCGTCCGATACCCCGGAATCCGATGCAGTTGTTGAGCAAGTAGTCGCCCTGCATCTCTGCGGGGAAGTTGCGGCTCGAGACAATCTCGCAGCCGGCGGTGGGACGAAATTCGCGACGGAAAAACTCGTTCATCCGGCGATGCTTGCGGGGATACTCGACGTGGCCGGAGAAGGCCGCGGCGAAGTAGTTCGAACCGCCCGAGGCATCGGCCACAAAGTTCTGGCCCCAGGCGTCGAAGATGTGGCCCCAAGGATTGGCGAACGGATAGGAGACGAAGACATCAAGCTTCTCGCTCTTCGGCTCATAGCGAAAGACGCCGGCGTTCTTCACCCGCACGGGACCGTGGGGCGTCTCGATTTGCGAGTGGTGAAAAGTGCCCTCCTGAAAATAGAGGGCTCCGCCCGGCCCCCAGGTAAAGGCGCTGATCGAGTGGTGCGAGTCGGCCGAGTCGAAGCCGTGCAGGATAATCGTCCGCTCGTCGGCGACGTCGTCGCCGTCGGTGTCCTTGAGGAACATCAGGTTCGGCTGCTGGGCCAGGTAGACTCCATCATGGCCGAGCTCGAAGCCGGTCGGTACATGGAGCCCGTCGGCAAAGACGGTTCGCTTGTCGGCCCGCCCGTCGCCGTCGGTATCCTCGAAGATGAGCAGCTTGTCGTTCACCTCGCTGGGTGGCTGATACTGCGGATACGACGGCATCGTGCAGACCCAGAGTCGTCCGTGGGCGTCGAAGGCCATTTGCACCGGGTTCTTCAGCTCGGGGAATTCGCGCTCGGAGGCGAACAGCTCGACGACGAAGCCTTCGGGGATGTTGAATGTCTTGATCTGATCTTCCGGCGTCAGGTACTCGATCTCGCGATGGAAGTTGGTCTCGACCTTCATCAGTGGCGTGGTTTGCGTATCGTCGATCGGCTGCGGTGTCTTGCCTTGGGCCAGGTCCCAGACCACGCGATCGCGGAGCGAGACCATGTCGGCAATCTTTTGTCGCTCGACTTCCATCACCTTGACGTTGTCCCACAGCGGCGAGCGGCCACCGTAGATGTAAAAGCCGTTGACCGCGCGGTAGTGGTACCAGAAGTGCAGGTTCTTGTCGTTGACCGCGGCGCGAAGCGGCGAATCGGATGCCACGACGTCCTGGCCCACCTTGTCTCCGAACAACGCCTGCATCAGGGCCGGGCCCATCTTCTGCGAGCCGAGATCGTTGAGGTGAATGCCGTTGATGGTCAGCGGCTGGCCCTGCGCGGCCGCCTGCTTCATGAGCGCCTCAGAAGGCTGGAACACGTTGGCAAACGGCACCTTCTCTGCCGCTGCCACGTCGGCCATCGCCTGGGTGTAGAGCTTGAGGACTTCGTTGCGGGCCTCGCCACTGGGAAGATGTGGATCGCCCAGGTTCTCGTGGGCCAGCGGTGAGATCAGGGCCAGGCGCGGCGCGCTCTCGCCGTTGTACTTCTGGCCTCGCGCGTGGTGAATGAACTTCGTTAGATCTTGCTTGAATTTCGCCAGGCCCGCGGGTCCGGCGAACGACTCGTTGAAGCCGAAAAAGGCCAGGATGACGTCCGCCTTCTCGCGCCGCAGGTAGTCGTCCTGGCTGCCGAAGTTCTGCGAACGGGGTTTGAGCGTCAATTCGTCCGCCGACCAGCCGAGGTTGCGGACGACAAGTTCATGCTGGGGGAACGCCCGGTGCAGCGCCGTTTCGAAATAGCCAAAGTGCTGCAGGCGTTCGGCCTGGGCGTTGCCGATGATGCAGATTCGGTCGCCGGGCTGAAGTTCGAACTGGGCCGCGGCCAGGCTCGGCTGGGCGGCAAGGCAGAGGGCCAGCGCCAGCGAGAGTGTCGCGACGCGGACACCGCACGAAGCGGTTCGACAGAGGATCGGGAAAGTACGGAGACAACGCGAAAGACGAGAGACGAACATCATGCAGTTCTCGATCGGGGCGGGAATGCTGGGGTGGGGGCTCTGCGTGCCCGGCGGGCGCGACAAGACTCCAGGGGCGTGCCGCGGGGCGCAGGATTGCTCTCGCGGCGCAATAGGGCGGGAGGCTCGCGGACGTCCTAGGGACCAAGCCGCAAAGCCGTCGTCCATTATACGCGAGGGAGTTCCACGTCGCACCCTGAAAGCAGCCTGACCAGGTCCACCGCCGGTCGCCGGCGAGACACACGGTGCGAGAAGAACCCGCATCAACCAGTTCGGTAGTCGCCCACCTCGGGCATGCTGGCGTGGACGTCGGGCCCGAAGTAGCGGAGCGAGACGAGTGGTTCGCTGCCGGTGTTCTCGATTTCGACCCCCGCCGTCGCCGCCTCGGCCGTGATGAAGACTTCGTCCTCCGTCTCCTCGCCGAAGTGGATCATGGCAGGCGTTTGCAGCGGCAATTCGCCGATGCGACCGCTCCCCTGCACCGTGATCCAGCCGCTGGCCCCCGGATCGCGCAAGACACACTTGGCGCCCGGCTCGACGGTCAGCTCCTTGGCCGAGAAGAGTTGCTCGCCGTTGACCGTTCCGTAGTCGATCCAGCGATCGGTGTAGCCATCGCCCGAGCAACTCTCGTCGACGATCGGCTCGAGGTAATTGTGATCCTTGAAGTTCGGATCGACGTTCTTCTCCCAGTCGAGTTGCCCGATGATGAAGTCGAGATCCTGATGTTTGTCATCGGGCATGTCTTTGACCAACAGCGACCACGGCACCTCGCGTCCCTCGACCAGCGACTGGAACATGGCGAACACGTCGCTGCCCCATTGCGGTTCGTAGGTCAGCAGCGAGCCCGGCGCGTGCAACACGCCTGGCGGAATCAACCAGCCGGTGCCGCGTTTGAGGCGATAGGCCTTGGAGAGATCCAAAATGCCGTTGTCACCCTGGCTCCAATTCTCGAGACACTTGCGGAGCTGATCCTTGGTCGTACCCGGCTCGAGCCCCATGAAGGTGTAACAAAAGTTGTTGTCGCAATTGTTGTACTGCGGCGGGAAGTAATACGACTCGGGCTTGCCTTCCTGGCCGACGAGCTTGGCGTCTTCGAAGCCATGGTGCATGTGATGCGGGATCGGGCCCATGTTGTCGAAAAACTTCGAATAGACGGGCCAACGGTTGTACTTGCTGAAGATGGCGGCGCCGATGAGCCGTTCGCCCGCCTCGTCGACGGCGTCGCGCAGCAGGAATCGCTGGCCTTCGAAAGTGACGTAGCTGAGTCCTTCGTCGTCGAGACGGCCTTCATTGGCGGCTTCCGTGGTACTGGCAAACCAGCGCTCGTCGATCCCGCCACGGTGCGCCCCATAGGCGTAATAGTCGCCGGGGGCGAGCTTCAGGCGCTTTCCAGGGTGCAGAAAACTGCGGGGCACCCAGGTCGGAGTGAGTCTCAAGATGCCCGCGGCGGCGTCCATCGCGCGATCGAGGACCCGAGCGACGTTGTCTTTGGCGAGCGGAGTCGCGGTGGCCATAAGGGGACCCTTTGCTGAAGGATGATGCTGGAGATTGAGCTGCTGGTCGACAGTGGACCTGCGGGTACGGGCCTACGACTGCGGGCCTACAGCGGCGAGCCGGTTTGAGTGGCGATTACAGTTGCAAGCGAGTTGCGATTATGGAGAGAGTCTGTCGCACGGTGTTGGTCGCCGATGCGGACGACAAAATGGTTGCTGTAGGTAATGGTCTTCCTTAACCGCTTCTCTTCACCGCTGCATCGTAGCAAAATCACGCCGCGACTGCCGAGTCGCCCGACGACCAGCCACGAGGCGAGAGTGCATCGAGTCGGACCAAAGCGGCGTGCCACCTTGTGGGTCAGGATGAGCGTCGCGCGCTGCGCGCTCGGACACTCGGACACGTTGATACCCAGAACGCGCTGCCACAGGAAGGCACCGGAATTTCGCGCCGCCACACAGATCGTGCTAGACGCGGCCCTCTAAATCATTAAAATACGACATCACCGCTGCGAGATGTAGAGTACGCTACCAAACTGGCGCTCTACGCGGCCTGAGTGCCTACGATGAGCTGCGAGATGCACGTCTCCGCTCGTCGTCCGCGTGCCGCGAGGGAACACCGCAGTCGACGCGTGTGGTGAGTCAAACAACGTTGTGGGCATCGTCGTGTTTGACAGGAAGAAGAGTTCGATGCGGAGAAGCTTCCCGGCACGGAGATCGAACGAGGAGGAGTGATTGAGGTGAAGTAGACTCGTCGTCCTGGGCTACGCCACCGCAATTGGGTAGGACACGGACGTGCTGAGCAACTTGCGATGCGAAGGAGCATCTTCGTTCGTGGTAGGACCCTTGCCGCTGGCCGAGGGCCTCGATCCTCAATGAAGTGCCGTCGAACAGTTGTCAACAGCGATTCGCTTCCTTCGCTACGCTCATAGACGGCGTCCTGTCCGCGACCGCAGCGGACGAAGGCACAAGTCTCGACGCTGAGTTAGCCTCTTTTTTGTCTCTGAAGAGTTGCTGGTCATCCACCGGTATCAGGCCTCGTGGTGGATAGGCGGCAACGAGTTTCCGGCCGAATGTGAATGCGCCCGACGAATTGCTTATTTTGGGTGTCGCACAGTCGAGTAGTGTACTTGCTGGTTGCCTCGTCAGGTGTACCGAGTGGAGAAGAGACGTCGACCGCCCGCAAAGGGGGTGCCGACGGTTACGTCACTAAGCCGAGAGGGCCTAGAGGTCGGTCGCTGGACGGCCGATTCCTGCAAGACGATTTCCAAGTCTGGAGCGGACCACGGGCCGTCGGGTTGGGATCCTTATGAGCATCAAACTATTCGTTGCGGAAGAGCACGAGCTCGTTCGCGCCGGTATCCGCAGATTTGTCGCGGACTCCGACATCAAGGTCATCGCCGAGGCCTGTTGCGGCGAGGGCGTCCTCAATTCGCTCAAGGAACACGAAGTCGACGTCGTGACGCTGGGCGCGGTGATGCCCGACATGTGTGGGCTCACCGTCCTCGGCCGCATCAAGCTCGATCATCCGGACCTGCCGGTGTTGATGTTCTCGAATCACGACAACCCCAACTTGATCGCCCGCAGCGTGGCTCTGGGGGCGGCGGGTTATCTCCTGAAGAATTGCCCTTCGCAGCGGCTGATTGCCGCGATTCATGCGGCGGCGCGGCACGAGACGATTTGGACTCGCGACGAGCTGCGCCGCGTGACGGGCGCCTTGGCGACGCCCCGCTGGAGCATGAAGGGAAACGTGCCGCTCACCCAGCGCGAGGCGGAGGTTCTGATTGGACTATCCAAGGGGCTGACGAATCGCGAGATCGGCCACTCTCTGAACATCAGCTACGAGACGGTCAAGGAACACGTGCAGCACATCTTCCGCAAGATCGGGGTGACCGACCGCACGCAGGCCGCCGTGTGGGCCGTTCGCAATAAGATCGACGAGTGAAGCCACGGCTCGGCATCGCGCGGTCATCCCCGAAGATCTGGCGATCCCCGAAGACGCCGCTGCCGATTCGAACGCGAAGGACTAGAGCGTTTTTCAGATCGATGTCGCGTCGTCGGTGCCCGCGAGGCAAGTTGGACAAGGAGACCGAAGCAGGCGAATCCAGGAGATTCGTCGATACAGGTCGACGACGTCAAACGCGGTCGTAGCCCGCCGAGACGCGACAGGGAAATGAAAAGCGCTCTAGCGGCGCGCCGCGCTGCTGCTCGGCGCGGTTCGATCATTCCACCAGGCATAGGCCGCGCGGCTCCGCCAGTAAGGATACGATCGCGCGTAGTAGCCACCGAACACCGTATCGCGAACGTTGGGGCGCGACGTCGAGACTCCCAGGGCCTTGCGAGCGGCAATTCGTTGCCGGCGTTGTTGGGCCTTCAGCTCCGCCTTGCGTCGCAGCACGACCTGCGGATCGTCGTTCCGCATTCTCTCTTGCAGATAGAACCACATCTCGGGCGTCGCGGCCAGATCGTGCTGCCAAAGGTCGTCGGCGGTCTCGGCCCCCGTCCGGTACGTCGAGTGCTCAGGCGGTTGAGCATGGGCCACGAGGGCGAACCCCACGAACCCGAGGGCGGAGAAGGTCAGCAGAGTCTTCATGGGGCGGTTCCGCAAATTGAGTTTGGCGTTGGCATTCGTTCGCCGACACCTTGGTCGGGCAAGACGACTCACTCTGATTGGAATCGGCGGAAGCGCCGCAATCGGATTAGCGGGATTCGACCAAGGCCATCGGGACGAGGCAAAGAGACCGCAAAGTGCCCAAACCGCCAATGGCTTGCGGCGCACGTTGCGACACGGAGGGTCAGGTGGTCCCTAACGGACGTACGGAGGGGGACGATCCCACGGTGGTGGATTCGCAGAAATGGCCTTGTTTTGAACGCTAGCGGTCCTGGCAGGCCCCCAGGGCGACTGCTATTATGGACCCCTTACCCGGAACAAGGCCGAGGCACGCAGATGCGTCTTCGGCCCGGCAACGCCGGGTCGTGAGCGAGACTTGGACGTCGATCTCGTCGCCGCGCCGACGGCTGGCCGGGACGGATCGGATATCGAAACGGTGAGTTAATCCATCTATCTTGGGAGGGCTTTCGATGAAGAAACTGGGAATGTTTTTGATGTTGCTCAGTCTGGTGACCTTCACCTTCGGCTGCAATGGTGGCGGCGAAGGTGACGGTGGCGGCGGCGAAGGTGATGCCGCTGGCGACGCCTCGGGTGATGCCGGCGGCGAAGGTGATGCCGAAGGCGAAGGCGGCGAATAAGCTCGCCCACCGAGTGTTGACGCCTCGCGGCGACGGTGGTCGCGACAAGCGGAAATTCACGGGAGCATCCCGACACGTTGCGGGGTGCTCCCGATTTTCTTGCGCGGCGCCCCGATTTTGTCGCGAGGCACCGAAGCCGACGCGGCCGAAGCGACGACGCCGCACGGGCGGATGCCACTGGGCACCGCAAGCTCGCCAAGTCGTCAAGCCCGTTTCGGCCGGGGCACGTGGGCCCTGCCCTTGCCTCGTCGTTTGCCGCGTTTCCCCCGTGTCGCCGACTCGACCTGGACCTCGTCGATCGGTTGGCCGACGGCATCCTGCAGCTGTACGATCCGATCTCGCAGCGCGGCCGCCCGTTCAAAATCGAGGTCGTCGGCGGCCTCCATCATTTCCGCCTCGAGTTCGGAGATGAACTCCTCGGTGACGTACTTCGTTTCGTCGGTGCGCCCCACCGCGGCGTTGGCTTTGGCATGGGCGTCGGCGATCGCCTCGATCCCGCTGCGGACTTCCTTGCGAATCGTCTCCGGCGTGATGCCGTGCTCGCGGTTGTACTCTTCCTGCATCTTACGACGACGGGCCGTTTCGTCGATCGCCCGCTGCATCGATTCGGTGACCTTGTCGCCGTAGAGCAACACCTTGGCGTTGACGTTGCGAGCCGAACGGCCGATGGTCTGCATCAGCGAGGTCTCGCTCCGCAGGAAGCCTTCCTTGTCGGCGTCCATGATCGCCACCAGGGAGACTTCCGGCAGGTCGAGACCTTCCCGCAAGAGGTTCACGCCGACCAGGGCATCGAACCGACCCTCGCGGAGTTCGCGGAGCAGCTCGACCCGCTCGAAGGCGTCCAGCTCGCTGTGCAGCCATTTGCAGTTGACACCCTGATCGCGCAAATAGGCGGAAAGATCTTCGGCCAGGCGCTTGGTGAGCGTCGTGACGAGGACACGCTCGCCGGCGGCCGCACGCTCGCGGATCTGCTCCAAGAGATGCGGCACCTGGCCCCGCGCCGGCACGACCGTAATCTCCGGATCGAGCAGCCCGGTGGGACGCACAACCTGTTCGACGATTTCGCCGCCGGTCTTCTCGAGCTCATAGGGGCCGGGAGTGGCCGAAACCATGATCGCCTGGCGACAGCGCTTCTCCCACTCTTCGAACTTGAGCGGCCGATTGTCGAGCGCGCTCGGCAGGCGGAAGCCATGCTCGACGAGCGTCATCTTGCGGTTGCGGTCGCCGGCGTACATTGCCCGCACCTGCGGCACGGTGACGTGCGACTCGTCGACAAAGAGCAAGTAATCGTCGGGAAAGAAGTTGTAGAGCGTGTCGGGCGTGCTGCCGGGCGGGCGACCGCTCAGGGGACGGCTGTAGTTCTCGATGCCGGGACAGTAGCCGACCTCGAGCATCATCTCGATGTCGAAGCGGGTGCGGGCATTGAGCCGCTGTGCTTCGAGTAGTTTGCCCGCGCCGCGAAGCTCTTCGAGCCTCTCGGCCAACTCCTCGCGGATCGTCGAAATCGCTCCCTTGATGCGCTCCTCCGGCAACACAAAGTGCTTGGCCGGATAGATGTACAGCTCGTCTTCCGTAGAGATCGTCTCGCCACTGGTGGGATTGATGATCGCCAGCTGATCGACGTCGTCGCCCCAGAATTCGATCCGGAAGGCGAATTCCTCGTAGGAAGGCCACAATTCGACGCAGTCGCCCCGCACGCGGAACTTGCCGGCCTTGAATTCGATGTCGTTGCGCTCGTACTGGATGTCGACCAGCTTGGAGAGCACCTCGTCGCGATCGACGACATCGCCTCGCGACAGGTGAACCATCATCTCTTTGTAATCGTCCGGCGAACCGAGGCCGTAGATGCACGACACGCTGGCCACCACGATCACGTCGCGGCGACTCACCAGCGAGCTGGTCGAAGCGAGCCGCAGCCGGTCGATCTGCGGATTGATCGAGGCATCCTTTTCGATGTAGATATCGCGCTGCGGGATGTAGGCCTCGGGTTGATAGTAGTCGTAGTAGCTGACGAAATACTCGACCGCGTTGTGGGGGAAGAAGTCCTTGAACTCGCTATAGAGCTGGGCGGCCAGCGTCTTGTTGTGCGAAAGCACCAAGGCTGGCCGCTGCATCTGGGCGATGATGTTGGCCATCGTGAAGGTCTTGCCCGAGCCCGTGACGCCCATCAGTACCTGGTGGCTGCGTCCGTCGCGCAATCCGCTCACAAGCTTTTCGATCGCCTGCGGCTGATCGCCGGCGGGCTCGAAAGGGCTGACGAGTTGAAAATCCACAGGGCGTCTCCGAATGCCGTGATCGTGCGGCAGGCTCCACACCGGCTGGCCTGCCTATTCTGGCCAGCCGCACGCACTTGGCAAACGCGCATCTTGGCACATCGTCCCGCGCACGATCAAGTCAAGCATTTCACGCCACACGTCTTGACGCGTACGGCAAGGAGCGGTGGCAGGCAGAACGCGTGTGCGGCGGTCTCGTCAGCCACCCCGTGTGGCCCGCCGTCCCGAACTTTCGCCCTCGCCCGCGACGCTGCCGGCCTCAGGCATTGGCAGCAGGTAGGGTCGCATCCCCTCCAGAGTTCGAGGGCCGATGCCCCGCACGCGGCGAGCCAGATCCTCATGATCGGCGAACGCCCCGCCCTGGCTGCGCTCGTCGACGATCCGCCGGGCCAGCACCTCGCCCACCCCGGGCAGTTGTACCAGCTCGGGCCACGCGGCCGCGTTGACGTCGACCTGAAAGCGGGCCTCGAGCGGCGCCGCGCGGTCGATGTCGATCAGCCGCGAGCCGATGATCGCTCGATGAACCCAGTACCCGCCCAAGGACGCCAGGCCGACCGCAACCAGCACCGCCACGGCCAACTGGTCGCTACGGCGAAGGACGGGACCTCGTTCGGCGTCGTTAGGCGGACGGCTGGACAAGGGGACCTGCTCTCGTGGTCTAGGCGGGCGGCACGGAGGGCGGCGCCGGGAACCTCACCGGCTCGGGGGCTATCCGATATTATGAAGATGGCGGCGGCCGGCCACTACTGAATCGACGTTTAGTTGAATCGACGATTCGTCGCGCGGCCCGACCTGAAGCCGCGCGGTCCAAGCCGCGTGCCGCCTTCCAGCTTCTACTCGGCTTTGTTGGCAATCGACGTGAACGATGACTTTCGCCAGATCGAATGGGACGCCGACGTCGCGGACGACTGTCGGCAGATCGTCCGACTGGCCATCCGCGAGGACCTCGACCGCAGTTACGATTGGACGACCGTCGCGTTGGTTCCCCAGGATGCGAGGGGGTCGGCGAAGGTTGTGGCCCGCGGCTCGGGCGTGTTGGCGGGATTGCCTGCGTTGCAGCTGGTGCTCGATGAGTTCCACGCGAACGTGACCCTCACTTCGCAGCTGGCGGACGGAGAAGCGCTGGAGCCGGGCGAGACCATTGCCGTCCTGGAGGGGGCGGTCCGTGACCTTCTCACCGCCGAACGGACACTGTTGAATTTGCTGGGACGGCTTTCGGGAATCGCGACCCTGACGCGACGGTATGTCGAAGCAGTGGCCGGCACCAAGGCCAGAATCTACGACACCCGCAAGACGACGCCAGCTTGGCGACGGCTGGAAAAGTATGCGGTGCGCTGCGGAGGGGGGCACAACCACCGCTTGGGGTTGTTCGACGCCGTGCTGATCAAGGACAACCACCTCGCCTTCGCGAACGCCAACAGCATACCGCGCGGTGACGACGTGGGCGTTGCTGCCGTCGCGGCCGCCGTGCGCCAGGCCCGCAAGCTGCTCCAGGCCAACGCCGGTCGAACGACGACCGGGGACGGCCCTGCCCGTGTCGAGGTTCCGTCCCTCGTCGAGGTCGAAGTCGACACGCTTGATCAACTCGCCGAAGCGTTGCCGGCGGGGCCCGACATCGTGCTGCTCGACAACATGTCACGGGACGATCTGCGAAGCGCAGTCGCGGTGCGCGATGCGACCGCGCCCGGCGTGGAGCTCGAGGCCTCCGGCGGTGTCACGCTGGCAACGGTCGCCGAGCTGGCCGCCACAGGCGTGGAGCGAATTAGCGTGGGAGCCCTGACCCACGCAGCGACCTCGCTCGACGTCGCTCTCGACTGGGCCCTCGACTGGGGCCGGGACTAGGCTGCCGCCGAACCAGCTGCCCGGGAAGGGCACGCCGTCGCAGACGTGGCGCGGCGGCACGTTGATTTTTCGCGACACAGCGGCTCGCTCGCGATCACGCCGATTGCGGCAATCCTGCGGTTCCGCGCGTTTGACTGCGGCTGTGCGGAACGTAGGTTTTTGATGCGTGAGTCACTCAGTTTGGGGGACTCTGCGCGCCGAGGGAACCCGCAGGCCTTGGGAAGCCGATTCGTGCCGCCGTTCTGTCGTTATCACCGCCGAACCGTCCAGCGCAGCGGCCACAGCCGCCGCGTCGCGGACCGTCGTGGCTTCACGCTGGCCGAGGCGTTAATCGCCATCACCGTGGCCACGGTGACCGGGGCGGCCTTGATGATATCGATGACGAGCGCCGTACAGACGACCCAACACACGCTCGCCCAGATGCTGGCCGCCGGGGTGGCCGAACAGATCGTCGACGAAGTGATGGCCCAGCCCTACCACGACGTGAGCGGGACCGCCTACGACTGGCCGCTCGGGGCCGAAGCGGGCGAGTGGCAGGGAATGACGCGAGAATACTTCGACGACATCGATGACTTCGACGACTACGACGCGTCTCCGCCGCGCGACGTCTACGGCAAGCCTCTCGGTCAGCGGGACCCGGACGACAACGTTCGTCACAACGACTTTCACATTCCGGAAGGCTACCTCGACCAGTGGCGCGTGACGATCGACGTCTATTACGTCGACGAGAGCAACCCGTCGGTGCGCCTACCCGACGCCAGCGTCAGCGGCATGAGGGCCGTCGAGGTTCGGGTGTCCGACACCCTTTCCGACGGCAGTGAACAGGAACTTACCACGATCCGCCGAGTGTTTGGCTATGTGCCCAGCCTGTAACCCCAAACCACCGAGTCGCCGCCTGCCGCGAGTCCGGAGTGGTCGCGCTGCGCGCGGAGCGTTCACGATGGCGGAGATGATCGTCGCGGTCGGCCTCGTCGCGCTCATCGGCGTAGCGATGGCAACGCTCAGCACGGCCGCTTTTCAGAGCAGCGACTTTGTGGAACAGAGCGGCGAGGCCATGCAGCATGCCCGGGTGGCGATCGCGCGGATTCAGCGTGCCGTGGCTGCGGCCCACACCAGCGAGGAATTTCCCGGTTTCCTCGTGGTCTCCCGGCCGGTCTCCACGTACCAGTTCTACGATACCCTCGTGGTCTGGCTGCCCGACGGCGAGCCCGCCAGTCCGGACGGCTTGCCGCTGGCGAGCGAGCTGGTCCTGTTCACCTACGACGAGAGTAGCCCCAATCGCCTGGTGGAGATCACCACGCCGACCCTCGCGGTGCCGACGTCGTCGACCGGCGACACGGCCGCCTGGCTGGCATTGACGGCGTCCATGAAGACGCATCCCAACGCGGTCGTCGTGCAGTTGAGCGACCTGCTGCACACGGCCAACGTGTCGGGCACCGGCGGCGGGCTGCGGGGTGTGCTCCAGTTCGCGCCGTTTCACCAGCCGAGCGAGCAAGAGTGGCAAGACTACCAGCTCGGCAACACCGCCTTCACCGAATTGCCCTGGGTCCAGGGGATCCACAGCTCGCAAAGCGGGCTGCGGCAGTCGCGCGTGGCCTTCGATTTTCAGCTGCAGGGCGATCGCACCGCGACGGCCACCACGGCCACGGTGATCCCCTTCTTCGGTTCCGCCGCCGTCTATTACGAACTCAATCCATGAGCCGACACCGAAACAAGCCGAAGCGGGGCGTGGCGCTGCTCGTCGTGTTGGCGACGATCACGGTCGTGTTGGCGTTGTCGTACTCGATGATCCGCAGCCAGACGACGCAGCTGGTCATCGAGGACAACGGCGGCCGGATGCTCGACGCCCGCCAGGCCGCCATGGCCGGAATGAATCTTGGTCTGAAAAAGATGCACGAGGCCGATTGGACCGGCGTCGACACGAACCTGGCCGGCACGCTCAGCGCCACCGAGTCGTATACCGTCAGCTTCACCACGGGCGACAGCTCCTTGGCCCAGGGGGACGCCGACTACGACAAGTACCCCTGGCGAGTCACGTTGCTGGCGACCGGCGTGGCCCAACATCCCCAAGACTCGTCGATTCAGGCCACGCACACCATCGAGGCCGTCGTGGAGCTGGTGCCGCGGAAGCTCTCCGATTCGCCGTCAGGCTGGAACTCGGTAACGAACTACACGCTTTACCAGTGGGGGGACCACACCGCGAAGATCGAGTTGCCGTGCCGCATCGAAGGGCCGGTTCACCTGGCCGGTCCGCTGCAGTTGGCCCAGAGTTATCCCTACGACGCCAAGCCGTTTCACGGCACGATCGACGAAGTGGCCGTCTACGACGACGACCATTCGACCATCGACGTGCTGAACATTTTCTTGGCGGGGATCACTCCGAACGTTCTGCTGCCCAGCATGGAAGACCGTTATGGGGATCGGGATCCCATCGCTTGGTGGCGACTTGACGAAGCGGCCGGCAGCACGGTCGCCACGGACGCCGCCGGCGGAACGAACGGCCAATACGTTGAAGCGGATCCGGGGGTTGCGGGAATCGACGGGACCGCCGCCCACTTCGACGGTATCGACGACTTTATCGACGTCGGCACCATTGACATCGTCGGCGACAAAATGACCATCTTTGCCTGGATCAAGGCCGACTCGTTTTCCGGCGTCGATACGACGATCATCTCCAAAGCGATTGCTCACACGGAGGTCGACCACTACTGGTCGCTGGGCACGACGGACGTCGGAGGCGGCGCCTACCTCACCGGACGCATCAAGACCGAGGACGGCACCTACAGCGTGTACGATTACTCCGTCCTGCTGCCGGGCGTGTGGTACTTTGTCGCCATCGTGCGGAACAACGACGACTTACGGCTCTATAAGAACGGCGTGCTCGTGGGCCAGACGACGGTCAGCGGAAATATTGCCGAGCAGCCGCTGGGGACCGTCTTCATCGGCGATCGCCCGCCGGGCAGCTCACGAGGACAGTATCTCCGCGATTTGAACGCGATGCGGCTGGCCGGCAGCGACGACAAGCGACCGCTGGAGGGACCGGTGACGCTGCCGCTGTCCGATACCGACGCCGCCTCGCTGCAACGATTGACGGAGAACCTGGGCGTATCGACCATCGACACAACGCCGAGCTACACGGCCCCCCTGAGTTTTCCCAGTCAGGCCCAGTCGTACCGGCTCTATACCGGAGGTCGCGAATATCCGATCGAGGAGGTCAGTGCGGCCCTGGTTTCGACGAGCGTGGGGCCTGACCCGGTCAACAATCCATTGGGCGTCTACGACAACACGGGCGACGTCTACCTCTACGGCAACGTCGACTTCCAGGGGACGTTGTTGGTGAAGGACTACTTTTCGGTCTTCGGCGGGAATCTCTACCTCTACAACACCGGCAACACGTTCTCGGCCGTCGATCTGCCACCGCTCTACGGCACCAGCGAGCCGATCCAATTGCCGGCGGTCATCACCAAAGAGGAACTTTGGGGCAAAGGCGACGTCGGCGCCGAGATCAATGGGTTTACCTTTGTCGGGACGCGGCTGGTGAAGGCGGCCGACTTCACGCAGGGTGACCTGACGATCAACGGTCGCGTGTTGGCCGAGCAATTCGAGATCGAACCGAACGGCATGTGGTCGGCGGTGGGCGAACACGGGAGTCAGGATGCCGTGGCCCTGTTCCGCCTGCAGAAGCTGGACGACCTGGACTGGGACATGTACAGCGTGGCCAGCTGGCTGGTATTTTTCTATCTACCCGGCCAGAGCTTCACGTACTTCCCCGAGATGATCGAGGCCGCCGGCGCGATTGGCAATGTCCCGCCCGATTCGGCCTTGACGCTGCGCCCCGAATCGAGTCCAGTCTCGTATCACTGGCACAACTGGAACGACCCGATTTTTGTGCCTCATCCCGACGACGGGGGTCTTCGTTGGGACCTGATTCGTTGGACCGACAGTCCCGATCTCTAAGCAGGAGAAAACCATGCTTCGCACCTGGCGTCCGTTCGCCCTACTGCTGGCGGCCAATGTCGTATGCGTTTGCGTGCTAAGTTTTTACGGCCGGAGCGAGGCCGCGCCGCGGGAGGCGACCGGCCAATTTGCCAACGCCATCGCGCAGCGTCAGGAGATTATCGAGGAGCTCAAAGCGATTCACCGTCTGATCGCCGAGCAAAATCGCTTGCTGCAGAGCGGCGAAGTGAACGTCACGATCGCCGAAGACAACCAGAACTGACTGCGCGCCGCGCGTTTCTCTCCTCGTTGTGAGGGGACAGCCTGCCGGTGTCGCATCGACCCCAACAGGCAACCCTTGCGATGAGCGCCCCGCCCCGCCCCGCCGCCGGCTACACGATCATCGAAGTGATGATCGCGGTCGTCTTTTTGAGCCTGGCGGCCGCGATGCTCTTGCCGCAGTTCAGTCCGGCAATCGACCGGCAATTGATGACGTCGGCCCGCGTGGTCGCCGCCGACATCGACTACGCCCGCAATCTCGCCATCTCGAACAACAGCCGCTACCAGTTGGCCGTCGACGCCAACGGCGGGTTGCTGACGCTCACGCACACCGGCACCAACTCGGCCCTCGACACGCTGCCCAAAGATCCGTTCCGCGCGGCCAGCGACGCCTCCGACGAACGGGTCACGCGACTTGCCACGCTGCCGGGCATCTCGCTCACCGCGTCGTTCGTGGCCATGTACGCCGACTCGGTCAATCAAACGCCGGTCACCACGGTCGAATTCGGCCCCCTCGGCGAAACGAGCCGTTCCGCGGAGACGTTTCTGACCCTGACCGCGGGCGACGGTGATGCCCGCCGTTTCGTCACGCTCACCATCAACCCGGTCACCGGCCTGGTCGATTTCGGCGACGTCGAGACGACGAACGCCAACTGGGTCGGGAGCGAAACCGAGGGCGGCGACGTCGATCCGCTGCAAAACCCCACCTAACTCCTGAGCCAATGATTCGCCTGACTGGAAAACGATGTGGCCCGATCGGTGTCGATGTGGGCAGCCAGACGATCAAGCTGTTGCAGCTGAGCGGCGATCGTACGCGCATCGAGGAGGCGGTCCGCTGGGAACTGCCCGAGGAGGCTCGCGATGAAGATCCACAGAAGCGGGCCGAGGCACTGGGCGACGCGCTGCGTCAGGCGATCAGCTGCCGCGACTTCCGGGGACGCGACGCGGTGCTCAGTCTTGGTTCCCGCGAGTTGTTCGTACAGAACATCCGCGTGCCCAAGTCGCCCGACGGGGATCTCTCCGCGGTCGTGGCCCAGGAAGCCGCCGCGCGTGTGCCGTATAGCATTGCCGAGACAGACGTCCGCTATCTGGAGGCGGCCGACATTCGTCACGGCGGGTCGATGCGGCGAGAAGTCATCCTGCTGGCGTGCCACCGGCCGGTGCTCGAGCGGCTGCTCGAGTCCGTCACGACGGCCGGCTTGCGTCCGGTCGCGGTGGACGTCGAGCCGCTGGCCCTGATGCGTTGCTACGCGCTGCAGTTTCGGCGTGATGAGGATCGTTCGCAGCGCGTGATGTTCGTGCACGTCGGTGCCTCGAAGACCGCGGTCGTGATTGCCGCGGGAACTGAGATTCTGTTCATCAAGTACCTTGAAGTCGGCGGTCAGCAAATGGACGAGGCCGCCGCACGTTACCTGGGCATGAGCCTGGCCGACGCGGCCATGCTGCGTCGCCACAACGGGGATCGTCGCGCCGAACAACAGGACGCCGAAGTGGCCCGTGGCGTCTCGCAGGCGATTCGGCCGGTCGTCGATCGCCTGGCGAACGAATTGTCCAACTGCATTCGCTACCACAGCGTCACCTTCCGCGGCGCCCCGCTCTCGCGGACGCTGCTCGGCGGCATCGAAGCCAGCGAGTATCTGGTGCGCCAGCTCGTCGAGCGACACGACATCGAGTGTGAGCTGGCCCAGCCGCTACGGAGTTTCAAGTCGGATATCGAAGTCGGGCGCGACGTCCAGTGGGACGTGGCCGCCGGCCTGGCCCTCCGCGAGGTGAACTAGGCGGTTCGCGCGTGAGCGAACCGAATGTGCCATGAGCCAGAAACAGAAATTCTCGCAGATCGACTCGATCGACTTTCTGCCTGCGCACTATCGCGAGCAGAGTGCCCAGCGACAGGTACACCTGTGGCGGATCGTCGTGCTCGGGGTGCTTGCCGCGATGCTGCCGCTGGCGTCGATCTACCAGTATCGCCTGCGTAGTCAGCTCGAGTCGCAGCTCGGCGAAGTGCTTGTGCACTACAACCAGGCCAAGCTGGACGAAACCCGACTGACGTCGCTCCGCGAACAACTGGCAGCGGCCGACGCCGACGCGGAACTCTATACGTTCCTCGCACACCGCTGGCCGACGACCCAACTTTTGGCCGCCGTGACCGGAACGTTGCCCCCCACAATTGCCCTGTCCGAGCTGAAGATCGACACGAACTCGGCGGCCAGCAACGTGCGTCAACGTGCGCCCGTTCGACGACCCACGACGCGTCAGGCTGCGGAGGTCCCCACACGCTCGCCCACACAGCAGGATCTCGCGCAGCTTCGCGAAGAGGCAGGTCGCGGCCCCTGGGTAATTGCCATCGAGGGCGAAACGCTCGACACCGCGGCCCTCTACTCGTACGTCAATCGTCTCTCCGATCACCCGCTGGTCGTGCGGGCGGAGCTCGATTCGGTCGAGGCGTCGCGATCCGACGCGCGTCCGGGCACACCCGCTCTGGCCAAGTTCCGCGTCCGGGTGCTGGTGGTGCCTGGTTACGGTCTGCCCAACGGTCCCCAGGGTCCCAGGTCGCCGAGCCAAGCGAGCGAGCCCAAGGTCGCCAAGTCGCAGGGGGCGGTCCCACAGCCGGCGTCGGCTGGCGTTTCGGCCAGTCCGGCGAACCAGGGAGGCCAGCAATGAAGGCATTCAACAAACGCGGTAGCTGGATCGTGACGATCCCCGTGATCCTGGTCAGCGTGGCTTACCTGTATTTCTTCTTCTTGCCCAGCAAGCGGAAGATTGCCGCGGTGCGGGCGGAGATCGCCGCCAAGCAAGCGTACCTGAGCGAGGCGGTCACCCGGGCGGCCGAAATTCACGAAGTCGAGACCGAGCTGGCGGGGGCCCAGGCTTATCGCCGGCAGTGCCGCGCGGACTGTCCCCATAGCGGGGACGTGGGCCGCTTGTTCGGCGAGATCAATCGTCGAGCGCGTCAGTCGGGTGTCGACCTGACGCGGTTCGAGCCCAATCCGGCGGAAGAGCTGGCAAGCCTCGACCGGATTGCCCTCCGCATGGGCAGCCAAGGGAGCTTTGCCCAGGTGTTCGAGCTCCTCCGCGGTCTCGAAGAACTGTCGGCCCCGTTGTGGATCGATTCGTTTCGACTGACGGCGCGACGAGGACCGGTCGGGATGATCGGCAGCGGCGGCACGACAGCAATGCCGTCAGCTCGCGTGGAAAGCGAGCTAAGCCTGGCGATATTTGCGACGAAAGACGGGGATTCCGATTAGGAGAGGACTGCGGATCAACCGATATAGAAGGAGCCGACCTGAATCGACGCCATGGCGTACGGGCGGTCGGGCAATCACGTGAGTGCGAACGCGTTAGGTCGACAACTCAAGCAGGAAATGGTCGCTCACCCGGTCAAGGCAGGGGTTCTGGCCGTTGGTGTTCTGCTCGCGCTGTGGTTTTGGATTCCCCTGGTGAGCCAGATGCTCGGGTACGGCGACAACACGACCCCGTCCAAACCGTCGGTAGCGGCTGCCGCACCGACTCCGGCTTCGCGGGCCGCGGTCAGCTCGCCGTCGACGGCAACGAGTCAGACGCAGAATACTCCCACTTCGCCGGCGACCGCTTCGCAGCAGGTGCCCTGGCAGCAGCTCCGAGCTTGGATTGCCGCCGATCCCAAAATGAAGTCGGCAGCCTGGCCGAGAACCGAGCGTGATCCCTTCCGACCGCTCGTCGACCCGCGCCCCGCACCTCGCCCGGCGCCCGGGCAACAGGTGGTCCAGAAGCCGGTCGTGACGCCGGAAAGTGTGGGCCTGGAATTGACCGGCACGCTGGTCGGATCGCCGACGTCCGTGGCGATGATCAGCGGCAAGTCGTATCGATTCACGCACACGGAAGACGGCGTGGCGAGTGTGCCGCCGTACGTGCAAGCGCGCCGCAACGACGAACTGGTTCGCTTTACTCTGATCGCCGTCGACCGCAAGTCGGTCACGCTCGCGCGGGACGGGCGGCGTTTCCGCCTCAAGCTGGAGGGCGTCGTCAGCGAGGACACGATGACGATGACCCCGCTCCCGTAGCACGTCGCCAATCATCTCAGCACTCGAAGGTCAAGGAAGACACATGCAGAGCTCGCTGCGACTGATGCTCTTTGGATTTTGCGGCGTCTGTGGCATTGCCGCGGCCGTCGGTTTCGCGATTTGGTCGGAGCCGACCGATCGGCAGCTGGCGAAACAGCCGCTCGCCCCTACGCCTGAGCCCCAGAGTCCCGAGACCCCGAAGCACGCCGACACGGCTGTCGACACGCCGGTCGAGCAAGCGACCGCACCGCCGACGGAGGAGCAAGGCAACCTACAAGAGGAGGACGTCGCCGAGGTCGCCGACACGTCGAGCGACGTGACACTCCAGCCGCCGGCCGAGCTCGACGCGACGTTTGACCCGCCGGAGAGACTCGCCTCCGGCGGCCTCGATGCGCTCACGCTGGGTGATTCCAACGGACACCCGCTCCTGCAAGGCCCGGCCGCCTGGCCGTTGGTCCAGCAGCAGCCGGCGCTGGTCGTGCCGGCCGCCCCGCTGGTTGCCCAGCAGGCCTCGGAGGCGGACGCCCCCGCCAGCAACGCGCTGCCGATCGACAATCTCGGCAAGGCACTCGACATCCTCAGCAGTGCCTTGAGTGGCAAGAGTAACAAGCCGGCCGACGCGTCGGACCCGCAAGCGGCTCCGCAGAAAGCCTTGCCACCCCCGCCTCCGCCGGTCGAACCCGGACTGCAGGCCTCCGATTCCGATCGCGCCGCCGGCGGTCCGCAGGCGACGCTCGACGAGAACGGTCGCTTTCAGCTCAACACGAAGCCGGACGCCGACCTCCGCGAGGTGCTCGAATTGCTGAGCCAGAAGTCGGGGCTGAATATTCTGGCTTCGAACAGCGTACAAGGAACCGTGACGGCCTCGCTCAACAACGTCGATACGATGACCGCGCTCGACGCCATTCTCAAGTCGACCGGCTATGTCGCCTACCGCGAGGGCGAAATCATCTTCGTGGGCACGGCCGAAGAGTATCGCCAGCGCAAGCACCGGGTACAGAACATCGAAACCCGTATCTACCGCCCCAACTACATCACGGCCACCGAGTTTCAGCAGCTGGTTACCCCCCTGCTCTCGCCCGAGGTGGGCGCCATCAGCATCAGTAGTGCCTCGGCTGTCGGTATCGAGTCGGACAATACCCAAGCCGGCGGCGACGACTTTACCGGCAACGAAGTCGTGCTGGTGCGCGACTACGAAAACGTGCTGCTGCACGTCGACCGCGTGTTTCACGAAGTCGATTGCCAACCCGACCAGGTGTCCATCGAAGCGATGATCCTCAGTGTCACGCTGAGCGACCAGACCGAGATCGGCGTCGACTTCGAGCTACTGAAGGATCAGGCCAACGTGCGGCTGATTTCCGGATCGCCGCCCACGTCGCTCGGGGCGATCGTCGCCGACGGCGGGCTGAAGGTCGGGTTTCTCGACAGCAGCACCACGGTCTTCATCGAGGCCCTGGAAACGATTGGCGATACGAACGTGATCGCCTCGCCGAGACTGCTCGTCTTGAACAAGCAGCGGGCCGAGATTCTCATCGGCTCGGAGTTGGGCTACGTCAGCACGACCGTGACCGAAACGGCCGTGACCCAAGCGGTCGAGTTCTTGGAGGTCGGAACGCAGCTCCGTATTCGTCCCTTCATCGCCAAGGACGGCATGGTGCGGATGGAGGTCCATCCCGAGCTGTCGACCGGGGCGGTCCGCGTCGAGGGCGGCTTCACCCTGCCCGACAAGGAAGTCACCGAAGTGACCACGAACATCATGGCCAAGGACGGCTCGACCGTCGTGATCGGTGGCCTGATTCGCGAGGACCTGGGCAACACAGTCACCCAAATCCCCTTCCTGGGCAGTTTGCCGGTGGTGGGACCGGCGTTCCGCCAGATTACCGAGACGACCGACCGCCGCGAGATCATCGTGTTGATTACCCCGCGGATTCTGCACAACAAGTATCTCGATCGCGAGGGGCACGAGTCGGCGGCCGAGTTCCATCACCGCCAGGCTCATGTGGCCGAGACGTTCTCGCCGCTGAGCCGGCTGTCGCTTTCCGATCGCCATCTCCACACGGCACGTGTGGCCTGGTCGAACGGGAACCAACGGCGGGCCCTGCACCAGGTCAACCTGGCCCTGCACTTCAATCCGCAAAGTCGCGAGGCGCTCGACTTGCGATCGGACATCGTGGAAGGAGCCCCCTTCCCGGCTCACGGCATCGACGGACCCTACGTGCCGGAGACGCCCCACTATCTCGATCCGCTCAATCAGCCCCAAGTGCCGCCGTGGCTGCTCGACGAACTCGAAGGCGGCTACGGAGTTCCGCCCGGCGAACCGGTGCCGCGCGGTCACGAGCAACAAGGTGTCCTGATCAACGGACGATAAGCACTCGCACACCAACCGCTTCATGTCTCGAGCCTGGTCCCGACTTGCCGCGTGTCCGTTGCTGGGCATCCTGTGCCTGGCGACCGTGGCCTGCGCGAGTCTGCCAGGCCGAACTCCGCAGCCGTCCGAGGACCGTCCATCGGTCGACCGCAAGCGGCACAACGCGGATGTGGCGGCCGCTTTCGAAGCAAAGCGGACCCAGGCGCAGTACGAGGCGGCCGTGGCCTTCTTTCAGCAGGGCGACCTGAACGCCGCACACGAGCAGGCCACCGCGGTCATCAAACGCGATCCGCGGCATCCGGCGGCCCGAGCATTGCTCGCGCAGCTGGCCCGAGCCGCTCCACGGAATGATCCAACAGCGGCGACGGACGTGGCGGCCGTCTCCTACGAGTCTTCTGCCGAGCCGGTCCAGGGGGGCTCGGCTCGGCAGGATGCTCGGCAGGTGAACACACAGGCCGTGCAGTTGCTGCGGTCCGCGCAACCGGACGCAGCGGCTACGCGGATTAGAGCGGCCCTGGCGCGGGGCAAGGCGTCGGCCGACCTCTACCGCACACTCGCCGTGGCGGAATATCGCCTGGAAAACTACCAGGCGTCCCAAAGTGCTTTGCAGCAAGCACTTTCTTTGGACAACGGCCACCCGCTGTCCTACTTTTTGATGGGGTTTACGTTGCAACGCTTGGGGGATTCCGACGGTGCCGCCTGGCACTTCCGTCGGGCGGAAGCGATTGATCCCAAGTACGTTTCGCCTCGCTAGACCTCTCTCAACGCGGCCTTTCGCGGCTAACCATCGCGTGGGGCCGTACCGCGCTACCCGATCGCGCCGTTGCCCCCGACGGCGCCATTCCGCACGTGACGTCATGCCGCGGCGGGACGAAGACCACACGAACGTCAACCAAACCATGAAACCCTCGACCGCCAACACGTGCTTCTTCGCGGCCACGCTCGCCGGCGTCTTGGCGGCCGCCTGCGCCTTTGTCGCAGGCATCTGGTCGAGCAATCTCGTCTGGAGTTCTTCCCTGGCCGGCGTCAGCGTGGTGCTAATGGCAGCCGGCATTGGAGCGGCATGGCGACTCACTCGTAGCACCCGCACCCAACGCGCGGCGCTGCGTTACTTGGAGAGCCTGGCCCGGATGGACGATGCCGAGCTGCGTCAGACGTCCGAAGCCCGCAGCGTCGCGGGAGTCGACCAGGGGAGTCCCTGGTATGCGGTCTTCGCCCGCGTCCGCGAGCGTCTGCTCGAGCAAGGTCGGCGTGCCGAAGCTTTGGAAATGAACCGGGCGGCCCTGGAAGTCCGCGCCCGGCGCAAGACCTGTGAACAAGAACGAATCGCGGCGATCCTGGGCGGACTCGGCGAGCCGGTCATGGCCGTCGATCGCTACGACGAGCTGGTGCTGGCCAACCCCAGTGCCGAGCAGCTATTCGACTTCGACCTGGAACACTCGGACGCACGCCTGGTGCGCGACCTCGTGCGTTGCGAAGAGTTGCTCGACCTGTTGAGCGACACGCGTCGACATAGTTCCCGCGAAAAGACCCGCGAGTTGCAACTGGCCGCCGCCGGCGAAGAGCCCCGCTGGTACAACGTCACCGCGCGGGCGCTCGAAGAGCCGCACGAAGAAGACGAGTTGAGCGACGAATCGGACGCGAGCGGCGCGGTGCTCGTGTTTCGCGACATCAGTTCGCACAAAGAGCTGCAGAAGCGCAACGCCGAGTTCGTGGCGGCCGTGAGTCACGAAATGAAGACACCGCTTTCGGGCATCAAGGCCTACGTCGAGCTGCTGGCCGACGGCGACGCCGAAGACGAACAGGCCCGCGAAGAGTTCCTGGAAGTGATCAACTCGCAGGCCGACCGGCTGCAGCGGCTGATTCAGAACCTGCTCAACATCGCGCGGATCGAGGCGGGCGTGGTCGAGGTGAGCAAGAAGCCGCAGTCGCTCAACGACCTGCTGGAAGAGGCGTTCAACGTGGTCCAGCCCGCGGCCGAGGCCAAGAACATCCGGCTCACCAACGAACTGAGCTCGATGTATCTGGGCGTGCTGGTCGACCGCGACATGATGTCGCAGGCGGCCATCAATCTGCTCTCCAATGCGATCAAGTACACGCCGGAGGGTCGCGAGGTGGTGTTGCGGAGTCGGCTCGTCGAGGACGAGGTCGAGTTCGAGGTCGAGGACCAGGGCGTCGGACTCTCGGAAGAAGACCAGCAACGCGTGTTCGAGAAGTTCTATCGCGTCAAGAAAGACAAATCGATGGCCGCCGGCACCGGGCTCGGCCTGCCGCTGGCCAAACACATCGTCGAGGACGTCCACGGTGGACAGCTGTCGGTGCGGAGCGAGTTGGGCGTCGGCAGCACATTTGCCATTCGCCTGCCGAATGCCGGCCAGATGAGTTAGTGATATCACCCGCTTTGATCCTTGAGGGGAAGGTCATGACCAAACGAATTCTGCTCTGCGACGACGAGTTTCATATCGTGCGGGCCGCGGAGATCAAATTTCAGCGCCGCGGTTTCGAAGTGCGCACCGCCTCCGACGGCGAAGAGGCGTGGGAGATCATGCAGAACTGGGTGCCGGACGTGCTGGTGACCGACTGCCAGATGCCGCGTCTCGACGGGCTCGGCCTGGTCGAACGGCTCCGCGGCGCCGCCGCGACGGCCGACCTGCCCGTGCTGCTGCTCACCGCAAAGAGTTTCGAAAAGCAGTACCGGGAGCGTGCCGAGGCCCTGCGCGTGCTCCGCGTGATGGCGAAACCGTTCAGCCCGCGCGAGCTGCTGATTCAGGTCGAACAGATCGTCGAGCAGTCGCCCCGCACCGCGACCAGCGACGACGTCGCGCTCGAGGCAGGATCATGCAACTAACCACCGAGATCTTCGGCGAAGTTGTCGTGGTACACGCCCCCGAAGAACTAGGGCGGGACCAGGCCGACAGCTTTCTCGGGTTCGTCACTTCGCTCGACCGGCGAAACGTCGTTGTCGACCTCGACAACACCGAGTCGATCGACAGCGGCGGCCTCGAGGCGATGCTGAAGTGCCAGGATTTGCTGCGCGAGAAGGCGGGCGACGTGACCGTGGCGACGACAAACAACGTCAATCGGAAGATCCTGGAAATCACGCGCCTGGATCAGAGAATCGAAGTTTTCGACAGCGTGATCGACGCGGTCCGCAGTTTTGTCTGACCGCAGTGCCGCACCCCCGCGGTGAGAGCCTCGGCGGGTGAAGCCGCCTGACGGCGGTCCAAGGAAACGCCAGTAACATGTCGGCGACGACCAAATCAAAACGACGACTCGGCAATCTGCTCGTCGAAAAGGGCTACCTTTCGACGGAGCTGTTGCAGGCTGCGCTCGACGAGCAGAAGAACCCGATCAATCGTGGCAAGCTGCTCGGCGAGTTGCTGATCGGTCTCGAGTACTGCACCGAGGATCAGGTCGTCGAGTGTCTGGCCGGCGAGTACGACGTCCCCTACGCGAAGCTCGAACAGCGGATGTACGACCCGGGGGTCGTCGACCTGCTTTCGCGCGAGTACATCGAAGAGAATCTGGTCCTCCCGCTCTTCAAGGTTAACGGGGTGCTCACGGTCGCGGTTACCGAGCCGTCGAACCTGTTCCTCATCGACGAGGTGGCCACGCTCACCGAGTGCGAGGTGCAGATCGTCGCCACCACGACCAAAGATCTGCGGCGGATGATCACGAGTTTGCCGAACTCGAAGGTCTTCGTCATCGACGACATTATCGAAGACTCCGAGGCGGCCGATGTCACGCTCATCGAAGACGCGATGGACGACATCAGTGACATCGAAGAGATCGCCGGTCAATCGCCAATCATTCGCCTGGTCAACTACATTATCTTCAACGCGGTCAAGGAAGGCGCCAGCGATATTCACATCGAGCCGGCAGATCGATGCACCCGCGTCCGCTACCGCGTCGACGGCACGCTCTACAAGTCGCTCGAGGT
>ERZ869936.363-NODE-363-length-45122-cov-6.276965_pt1 | contig 45122 bp, 47 predicted proteins | sample MGYA00520876_ERZ869936 | MGnify/ENA primary metagenome ERZ869936 (study PRJEB32218, sample SAMN09650985) | biofilter metagenome | isolation source: enrty point of leading RO module | place: Saudi Arabia: Thuwal, RO plant located on Red Sea | collected 2016-02-17 ... | reverse complement strand
TTATAATACAAATTAAATTAATTAATTTAAATAGAACTATTTATTCAAAGAGAATTCACATTTTTTTTTTTTTTATAAAAAAAAAAAAAAAAAAAAAATAAGGCTCCGCCTAATAAAATCATTTGTTTCATACGGTGTTATTTATAAATGGTAATTTTTCCTGCATCAACCTTTTGCTTTTTCGAAGTCACCTTAAGGTCTTTGGAAATCGATATTTTATTGGGAACCGGCAGCGGCGCAACGCTGTCTTCGGAATACACATAAATCCGGTATTTTCCGGGTCGGAGGTATTTAAACTCAAATTCGCCCTGGTCGTTGGCTCTGATCCGGTCTGAGGGCCCGGTTTCATCACCATAAATAATATAAACCTCCTGATCAAAGCCGGGGTATTCATTAATCAGCTGCAAAGCCCCATTAAGATTTTTAACCCATATTTTCCCATAAATGGAAGAGTTCCCTCCTTCCCCCGGACCTTTGGAACAGGAGAGGAAAAAGATCAGGGAAAGAAAAACAAGAATTCTATTCACGTATTTCTAATTTGGTTTTCCGGAATAAATTATTTTCTGCGTTTTTATGCCTTCAGGGCCGATTGCCGAAACAAGATAAACCCCTGCCCTGAGAGCCATTGATTCCGCATCGAATTTAAGTAATATTTCACCGAACGGGCTCACTTTATCGTCGGAATGCAATACGGCAATTACCTTGCCAAGCAAATCGCTAACCTGCACTTTAACCTGCCCGTCTTCGGGCAATTTCACCAGAATATTGAAAATGCCATCAGAGGGATTAGGGTAAACGCTCAGGGAGTTATCAATTTCCCGGAAATAGGCGGTAAAAGGCTCGTTTTGATTTACATTGAGGGTAAGGGAGTTTTGCCTGTGGGGATTTTGAACCAGGTTGGGAGACGTCCATTCCTTAAATACATAACCGGGATTTGCCACAGCAGTCATGGTAACCGGAACCCCGTCGAAGTATACCCCTGTCCAGGGGAGGGAATCCGGGACGATGGTATTCATTTTAATGTATCCGGCACCGGGAGGAAATACATCCAGGGTAACATCTACCGTTCCATTAAGATTCCATTCCTGAATCACAAAATATCGAGCAAAAAGGGGTCTTACACTAATAAAGAACATTAAAGAATCGAATGCATTTTCCCACATAGGAACATTCAAACTGCTGCCCATACCAAATGGATTGGAGTTGGGAATACCCCACTTTCCAAAATGACGGGCCATTTCCGGCAACATTTCATCATGAATTGACAAAGCCAAACGACCCAGATTGTTGGGATGAAATGTGGTATTTATCATATCGGCATAGCGGTTAATAAAATAATGCCGGAATTCGATGTTTCGGAACAGAGACTGCATCATGAAAGAATGCGGGTTCCCATAATACATAGAAACTGTATCGGAATTTGTTATATAAGGAATCAGATTTGTAGAAGGAGTGCTGAAAAGTCCCAAACCGCCATCCAGATCCCACAAAATATACCTCCATTTCCCGGGGGGATTATTTACCCGCCAGAATTTAATGTTGTTCACCAGCCAGTCCGGATTTGAATAATAAATCTCTGTTCCAAAATAATCACATATATTACTTATATCCAGGAGATGATTTTTTACTGTGTCATACTTCGTTTGAACAGACATATCATTGGTGGCAATATATCTTACCATGCTTAAAAAATCTTTGTTTGAACCGGCCATCACATCGCCGAAAAATCTAAGCAGGTCAACCTTGTCTTTATCCACTTTGTGATTTTCGGCCAAATAATACTCATCCTGCCTTTCCCGCATTTCATAAACTCCAAAATACCGCCCATTTACAAAAACAACAACGGGATAGTGATCCATTATATCAGCATTGGTATTTCGAACCGCCCGGTGCATCAGCCCATCGCGCATGTGGGTGGTATTCCAGTCAATACCTGCATTTCTTAAATTAAAGGCTTTAAATGACTCAATATCTTTTTGCGGAAATATCTTATAATTAATCATGGATTGGCCATAATCATCGTTTGCCTGAACCCGGAAGCTTCGTTGAGGGAAGCCTTTAGACCAATTTCCATGAATTTTCAAAATGTTGTCCAGGTAAAATCCCCGCTTTCCTCCCTTTTCAAAAAATTCGGTATGACCGGGTTTTTCCCAACCCTGCCAGAAGTTGGCACCGTAGTAGGGAAAATTCGGCGAGGCATTTGGCCCCATTACATATATACCCGTATTCCAGTCGAAAAGGTTTTTTGGATCAGATGCCAGTGAAACAACCGGAAGGGTAATATTTTCATTAATAAAGTAAGTATTGGTGATGGTTTTTCCCGGCAAAATCTGTGGGTTGGTAGAAAACAGGCGGGCCCTGATTACCCGGCTTGAGTCGATAAAAACAGGACCTGTGTATAGAGGCGATGCGGTGGTAGGGATGCTTCCATCTATTGTAAACCTGATTACCGTCTGGGGCAAACCCGAAATCGAAATGCTTTGATTCCCCTGATAAAATCCGGCTGGTTTTTCAAAGGTGGGAACCCCGGCATAAGAGGTATACCAGGGAGCTGTCTGGTTGGGGTCATTGGGAGTAGGTGTTTCAAATATTACCCATTCGGGCGCTCCGTCAGATTTTCGGCCCCGACTATGATCGGTTTGAAGCGGATAGCCATAAACCAGATCACTTAGTCCACCCGATGGGTTATGAAGCGACAAGGTGAAACCATTGGAGGCAAGGGTGAAATTGGTGTGCAGGCTGAAATTGGCAGCCAGGGGAAAATAGTCAATGGTGGTATCCGTTTTTCCGGTAAGAAAATAAGGAATACAGGATAAATCATCGGATGTTGCTGAAACATTGTGGGTTTGTATTCCGAAGACATTTAAACCGGGAAGCAGGGCATTGGAGAGGGTTTGCTTGTCCACAAAAAACCCTGCGCTTAGATTTCCGTTCTGATACAACTGAGCCTCATGTTCATCATACGCCAGGTCGGTGTGCAGGGGAGGAACACCCTGGATGCCTACATTGTAACGCCCCAGTTCTTTTCCGTTAAGGTATACCACTACTCCATCATCAAAGTCGAGCAGACAAACAGCCAGGCCAATTTTTGAAGTGTCGGGAATCCAGAAAACTTTTCGCATATACAAGGAAGTAGTCGGAGAGATAATGGTGGAATCATCCCCATCGCCATACCCGATTCCACCGGGTCCGGTTTGCCAGGCCCCGTCGTTGAAAAAGGGATACCTCCAATTGGAGTCGGGCTCTGAGGTTCCCACAAAATAACGCCAGGTTATTTGAGGGTAAATGGGAACCTCCCAGTGGTGAATAACGGTTCGGCGATCTTTTCCGGAAGCAAAAACAACCAACCGGCCATTGGCAGGAATAATGATAGATGGAAATTTCCAGGTTCTGAATTTTCCATCGTTGTAATTGAAATAATAATCCTTCATGTCAATGGCTGAAGAGGTGGGATTATACAACTCGATCCAGTCTTCAAAATCGCCATCCTCATCGGCTATGTTGTTCACATTCGCCGACCCGATTTCGTTAATCAGAATTTGACCGACAAGTCCGAAGGGAAACAAAAAACAAAAAAGAAGGGCTTTTCTAATCAATGTGATAAATTACTTTTTGGGTCTTATTTCCGTTAAAAATTAAAAAATAAACTCCTGTTGATATCCCTTGAGGATTAATGTTGAATTGAGTAAGACCTCCCGGGTTCCAATCCATAATTATTTTACCTGCAATATCGGTCAATTCAATTTTGTACAAAGGTTTTGGGGAAAGCACAAAGAACTCGGATCCCGGGTTTGGGAATACCGTGATTTCTTCTTCGGAATCGTTTTCCCCAAGGCCAAGGATACAACCGTAAGAGGCAAGTTCATTAGCCAGAGCTGCTCTCCGAACCGAAATCAAGGATTTCAAACCCGGAAAATTCCCTCCCCCGGGTTGATTGGGCACAATTATGTCGTTGGTAAGATTGTCTTCAAAATGTTGATTTGAGAAAAACTTATTAGGGTCGGCATATACATAAGGTCTGATTCGGTTAGCCAGGGAATCTATTTTAGGATAAAGTGCCCAGGGACTGAAATTATAACCCAGTAAATCGCAAAGGGTATTGGCGTATTTCTGGCGGTAAAAACTGTTGGAAAGCATATTATTTATCAGGGGTCGGTTTGTGGGCGGATTTGAAACCCAGAAAGCACTAAGATTCTTCAATTGCGTGGGGGTCATGGTGTAATTGAAATTCCCGAAGGCTTCATTTACATCCCAGGTAATATACCTGAATTTTCCTGAAAGGCTATCATGATATATGTAATAATTATGACCGGTTCCCAGATAGGAATCCAGGTTGACAAACAAATTCGAAATGGCCCATTCGTAGATAAACTCATGGGTGTTTAAATAACTTTCCAGGCTGTCGTAAAAATTCTGGGCGGGAGTGTTATTTATTACATTAATAAACCTGACCAGATCAGACCAGTCGTTCAGGGTTTCATTGGTTTTCAATTCATATTTGGGATAATACAAAGCAGGATTAGTTCCCAACCACTTTAAATCTCCCGAGGGATCGCCTTTAAAAAGATTACCATTTTTAAAATTATACCAGCCTTTTAAAAAATCCTTATTTACCTCTTCCACCATAGTATATAGGCCCCAATACTGGTTGTTTAAATACACCCGTGCATAGGTACAACGCGGAGCGGGATATTGGTAAAGATTCAGAAAATCGAGCATCATCTTTTCCCGGAGAAAAGTTGGATCCTTAAAGCAATTGTTCAGGTTGAACTTATTGATATCGTCGATATCCTTTCCCGAAACAAACTCATTCAGGCCAACCTTCATGGATTTTTTAACAGAAGGGTAATTATAGGAAGAGTTGCCTTTTAGTTTAACGCCGATGGAATCCAAAAAGTAGCCGTCAAAAACAATTGAGGCCATCATATACCGGTCCTGCGTGTAATAGGCGGTCAGAGAATCCCAAAATGAGGGTTGGGAAAAATTCAACCGGATTTCATGGATGAATGATGAGGAAAAAAGGGTGTCACCGTCATTATTATGGGGTTGAGCTTTGCAAAAAGTCACCGAAAGCACGAAAGCGAGAAAAGAAATAAATTTCCGCATGAGATGATTCTTTCTCAAATTTACATAAAATCCATCTATAAAGCCCTAACTTTGGGTCACTTATAAGAGACTTTCAAAACCGAAAAAAGTTTAAATGCGCAGGGAAGAAAAAATAGTTTTTGAAGTATTTGACCAGGAGGAAAATATTCCGGGAAAATTAAAAGATCTTTTTAAAGAGGCTCTGAAGGCTGCAGAAACAGCCTATGCCCCATATTCCCAATTCAAAGTAGGCTGTTCTGTTTTACTGGAATCCGGAGAAATAATTTTAGGCAACAACCAGGAAAACGGAGCTTATCCCAGCGGATTGTGCGCTGAAAGAGTTGCCCTGTTTTCGGCCCTTTCCACTCATCCGGGAAAGAAAATAGCCGGGGTAGCTATTGCCTGCTTACCCGCAGAAGGTATTGAGGCCGATCCCTCTCCCTGTGGCTCCTGCAGGCAGGTAATGCTTGAGGCTGAACAGCGTAACGGAAGCCCGGTTCCCCTGGTGTTCGGAGGAAAAAAAGGGCCCTTTTTTCATTTTTCATCGATATCTGCCCTTCTTCCCCTACCCTTCAGGCTAAAAGCCTGATAATCCGCTTAAAAGAAATTTGCTATTTTTGTTTTTCAATAAAAAAACATGGGAAAAGCTGCCGTTAAAAAAGCCCCTGATTCAAAGTCTTCCTTTAGCAAGGAAACTTATTTGTGGTGGTATGAAAACATGCTTCTGATCCGCCGTTTCGAGGAGAAAGCAGGACAATTATATATCCAGCAGAAAATTCGCGGGTTTTGCCATTTATACATAGGACAGGAAGCCGTAGCTGCAGGAACAGAAACGGCCATAAAAAAAGACGATAAAATCATTACGGCTTACCGTGACCATGGTCACCCGCTTACCCGTGGCATGGAGCCTAAATATTTAATGGCTGAACTGTTTGGAAAGATTACAGGTTGCAGCAAAGGGAAAGGCGGATCGATGCACATCTTCGACAAGAAAAATCACTTTTACGGCGGACATGGCATCGTAGGCGGACAAATTCCACTGGGAGCAGGTTTGGCGCTTGCCGATCAATACCTGGGCAATAAAAATGTAACGATTTGCCTCATGGGCGACGGTGCTGTTCGTCAGGGTGCTTTGCATGAAGCTTTCAACATGGCCATGCTCTGGAAATTGCCCGTGATATTCATGATCGAGAATAATAATTATGCCATGGGTACCTCGGTGGAACGAACTTCCAATGTGCACGACCTTTACAAATTGGGCAGTGCTTACGAAATGCCCAGTTTTCAGGTTGATGGCATGCGCTGTGAAGCCGTGCATGAGGCGGTGGCCGAAGCGGCAGAACGAGCCAGAAAAGGGGATGGTCCAACATTGCTTGAAGTAAAAACTTATCGTTACCGCGGACATTCAATGTCTGACCCCGGAACCTACCGTAGTAAGGATGAAGTTGAAGACTACAAAAAACTCGACCCCATTGAACAGGTACTGGCTACCCTGAAAAAAAATAAATGGATTGATGAAAAAGGGGTTGAAGCCATGGAAGCCAAAATCAAAAAACTGGTTGAGGAGTCCATTAAGTTTGCAGAAGAGTCTCCTTTCCCCGACCCTTCCGAGCTTTACAAAGATGTTTATGCAGAACCCGATTATCCATACATTCTAGACTAATATTCCATGGCTGAAATTGTTCGAATGCCCAAATTAAGCGACACCATGACCGAAGGTGTTGTTTCTAAATGGTTAAAAAAGGTTGGCGATAAGGTAAAGTCAGGCGATATCCTGGCTGAAATCGACAGCGACAAAGCCACCATGGAATTTGAATCGTTTTATGATGGGGTACTTTTACATATAGGCGTTAAGGAAAAAGAAGGAGCTCCCGTAGATTCCATTTTGGCCATTATTGGCGAAAAGGGCGAAGATGTTTCCGCTATTCTTGAAAAAGAAAAATCCTCCAAAAAAGTAAGCCCGAAAGAAGAATCCAAAACCGAAGCCCCAAAAAAGGAAGAAACCCAAAAAGCACCTGAGAAAAAACCGGAACCGGTTGCGGTTCAAACCCCCGAAAAAAAATCAAGCCCTGCCGATTCCAATGGAAGGGTGAAGGCCAGCCCTCTTGCTAAAAAACTGGCCGAAGAAAAAGGCATCATAATTAACAAATTGCAGGGAACCGGAGATGGAGGCAGAATCGTAAAGCGCGACATTGAAATGTTCCGCCACAGCGGTGCCGCATCAACCGGACTTACCAATGAAAAATATTCCGAAGAGGCTGTAAGCCAGATGCGGAAAACCATTGCCCGCCGACTTGCAGAAAGCAAATTTTCCGCTCCTCATTTTTACCTTACCATGGAAATCGACATGGATGCAGTGGTTGATGCGCGCGGTCTTGTAAATGAAATTTCCCCTGTAAAAATTTCTTTTAATGATTTTGTCATTGCTGCGGCAGCCCATGCCCTAACCGACCACCCTGCGGTAAACTCGAGCTGGCTGGGCGACAAAATCAGGTATAATGAACATGTAAACATCGGCGTTGCCGTGGCGGTAGATGAAGGCCTTCTTGTGCCTGTGGTGCGTTACGCCAACACAAAAACCCTTTCTCAAATTGCAGGAGAAGTGAAGGAATTTGCCAAAAAAGCCAAGGAAAAAAAGCTTCAGCCTTCCGATTGGGAAGGAAATACTTTTACCATATCCAACCTGGGCATGTTTGGCATTGAAGAATTTACCGCAATCATTAATCCTCCCGACAGCTGTATCCTTGCTGTAGGTGGCATCAATCAGGTTCCCGTAGTTAAAAACGGACAAATTGTTCCGGGATATGTAATGAAAGTAACCCTGTCCTGCGATCATCGCTCGGTAGATGGAGCTAAGGGAGCTGCTTTCCTTCAAACCTTCAGAAGTTTACTGGAAAACCCTTTCCTATTACTCGGCAGGGATAAAATTTAATCCGAAGATTGGTTCCGAAGCCAGGAATTCAGAATCCGGCGAACATCGGAATTATCCGTATAGGCAAAAATTTTCTGCCGGGCTTCCGACAGGTTATCCGGAGTAAAATCGGAATCTACATACCCAAAACCCAGGTATTTTCCATTTTCAATAAGCACCATAGACTTTTCATCTTCCTTTCTTCCCTGGTCAAAAAGAATATGGTCGCCACCCATCGCGGAAAGGCTTTGAAGCGCTTTTGAAACCCGTTTGTTGTACTTTTTCGGAGTTTCCTCCCCGCAACAAACACCTTTACATTTTTTAATTTGAAAATGAAAACAGGGGCCGGCCATGAATTGCATACCACAACATTTCGGACAAAGCCCAAATTCGCCGATTAATTCATTTATAACCCTTCTACCCTCCTCCAGTGAATTAAAGGCAAGGTCGGGCTCCTTCCCATTGACATAACGACCCAGAGTCCATCGGATAATTCCTTTTTGATCCTCATAAATAAATAAGCCCGCAGGGGGCCTGCTTCTTTTTTGAGAGCGATTAAAAAGAGGCCAGTGTTTTTTTATTTCATCCGATTCCAGCAGCAATGCCACGAGTTCGCTTCCCGTTTCCACATAGGAAAGGTCGAAAACAGACTCTAGAAAACGCAGTCCCTTCGATGCACCGGTAAAGTGGGATTGGATTCGCTTTCGGATATTAATGGCTTTACCCACATAAATTATTTTTCCTTTTTGGTCGTGAAAATAATATACCCCGGTAGTTTCCGGAAGGGAATGAAATTTATCTGCGGGGAGATTTGGAGGGAGCAATCCTTCCCGGGCATTTTTTTTGAGTGCTTTTATAACCCAGCCTTCAATATCATTTCTGAGAATAGTCTCAAAAAGTTTCTGGGTTGCTTCCGCATCGCCCATAGCCCTGTGCCGGTCGCGGAGCGGAATTCCTAACTGGGCACAAATATTACCTAACGAATAAGAAGGATATCCGGGAAAAACTTTTCGGGCCATGCGCACCGTACAAAGTTTGGGTTTTTGAAAATCTGCACCCAGAGATTTGAACTCTTCCCTGATAAATCCATAATCGAAATTTACGTTATGGGCCACAAAAACCGAATCGCGGAGCAAAAGCATAATGTCTTTTGCCACCTCAAAAAATTTAGGTGCGTTTGCCACCATGGCATTGGATATTCCGGTTAGGGCAGTAATGGCGGTGGGGATACTCCGTTCCGGATTTATCAGGGTTTCAAAGCGCTCAATAATTTTTTCTCCATCGTAAATCAACACAGCAATCTCGGTGATTTTGTTGTTGGCAGCAAAACCGCCTGTGGTTTCAATATCTACAATGGCAAACCGGCGCATATAAAGGGCAATGTTCAAATTTACATGGGCATCAAAAAGAATGTATTTACAAACTGTGGAATTCTTTAAGAGCCGTGCATGGTTCCGTGGTAAAATCCCAACAATTTATTCCTGGAGCTTTTGTCCTACAAAAACAGAGGTCATGGTAATAGACCCGCCCACCGCTTTATCGTTAAAAAGAGAAACGGTTTCGTCTTTTCCTTTCAAAGCCAACACATAAAGCAGGGGAAGGAAATGCTCAGGGGTGGGAACCGAAAGATTGAATTCCTTTCCCTGTTTTTCGTAATTAATGAGGGCTTTATGGTTCCCATCAAGAATAAACTCCTTCATCTTCCGTGAAGCATCCAGGGCCCAGTCGTATCCATAGTTCTCAACCTGCAATTTTTCCCAGGCTACTTTTCCAAGGTTGTGAACCATATTTCCACTTCCTACAATCAGCACTCCTTCTTCTCTTAATTTCATTAACTGAGATGCCATTTCAAAATGTTCAGCAGGCTTCATGTTGACATTCAAACTCATTTGAATTACCGGCACGTCAGCCTCAGGAAACATGTGTTTTATTACCGACCAGGCTCCGTGATCGAGCCCCCACTGGTGATCCATTTCAACCGGAGGATTTGATATTAGCTCTCCTGTTCTTTTAGCAAGGGAAGGACTTCCCGGAGCGGGGTATTGCACTTTATACAATGCTTCCGGAAATCCGCCAAAATCGTGAATGGTTTTGGGCATATCCATGGCCGTAACCTTTGTGCCACGGGTTTCCCAATGGGCAGAAATACAAAGAATGGCTTTGGGTTTGGGAACCGCCCGGCCTGCCTTTCGAAATCCTTTTACAAAAGAATTTTCTTCGATGGCATTCATGGGACTTCCATGGCCCAGGAAAAGTACCGGCATTGGCCCTTTTACCTGTTCCGATGCATCAGACAAATCGGTTTTGTGCATACTCATTATCTTTCCCGCAAAAAGGGTTCCCAATAGGGTTAAAAAAAAATCTTTGCGGTTCAATCAAAGTTCAGATTCGTTACACAAAAAGCCAAATTATATTAATAATACAAAATTTAGGATCAAATCCAAAAGCCAATTGCAAAATGGTAATGGACAGGGTAATAAAAAATTGTTTCCTGTACTTAATAAAAAACGGTTACATGATTTTGTTTTGTTTAACAGCATTTTACTTTTCCTAATTCTGATAGGGAAATCTTCTTTTTCTCAAGGGGAGTTCCGCAAGCCTCCCGGGCGAGGCAATCGGTTTGAGTTGGAACAAGAACAAAACCATCGTCTTTTGGGGCAAGTCCGAAAACACCCACCGAATTTTCCTGATACTCTACCCTGATTTCGGGATTAAGTCCCTCCCACAAGGGGGAAGATTTTGAAATAATTTGGAGTAATTTTTCCGGACTCAGGCGATGTTCAATGTCATCGGCCACCCAAATCTGGAAGCTGACGTAAGCTTCGGAGCGTCTTGTTCCGCCGCAATCCAAAAAGTCTTTTCTCATCAATCCCGCTTCGGTAATATGGAAATGTTTGGGAACCGGTGCTCCCCCGGGCAAATAAAAACTCAGTTCATTCAACGAACCAAGCATTTCAGTGAATTTATGTATTTTCATAAAATCAATATTAGCAACAGGCAATGGATTTCTTTTTGAGCTTTTCGCTCACTCCGGAAAAATAATCTCTCAGCTTGTCCAGCGTATCAGGATTCAGGCAGTAACAAATGGAATTTCCCTCCACCGACCCAAGGATAAGTCCGGCTTCTTTCATTTCTCTGAGGTGTTGGGAGATGGTAGGTTGAGAAAGCGGAAGTTTATCAACAATATGGCCGCAAATGCAGGATTCTTCCTTGAGCAATAATTCAAGGATGGCGATTCGGGCCGGATGGGCTAGGGCTTTCAGCAAAACCGATGTCCCGTTTTGCCGGGCTGAAAAAAGTTCATTTTTAGTGGCTCCCATATTCTTTTATTGCAATATTACGATAAAGATGAATTGCCTGGTCAGATTTTAACATTTTTTATTAAAATAGGCTAAGATTGAAGTTTTAACCTTTCGCTTGTTGCTAAAAAGCTCCCATCACCTTTGTCCATTAACTACTCAGGTGGGTGCTTGCCTTTAAACTTGCATCTAGGCCAATTCGGTCCACCAGAAGGGAGAATTTCAAAATTGGCTGAAAAACTATCAGGTTTTTTCAGGGTTCTCCATGATGCTTGACACATTTTCGTAAATTTGAAGCCCTGTCCAAAAATGAAAATTTAACTACTATGGAAAATACATCAAACCCCGAGAGCAAATGTCCATTCACCGGAGCCGTCAAAAAAAGTGTTGGCGGAGGAGGAACCGGAAATAACCATTGGTGGCCCAACCAATTAAAACTTAATATACTCAGACAACATTCCGAGTTGTCGAACCCCCTGGGGAAAAAATTTAACTACGCCGAAGAATTCAAAAAGCTTGATTACAAGGGTTTGAAAAAGGACCTTGAAAAATTAATGACGGATTCTCAGGATTGGTGGCCGGCCGATTTCGGACATTACGGCCCGTTTTTTATCCGTATGGCCTGGCATGCTGCGGGTACCTACCGCACCGGAGATGGTCGCGGTGGAGCTACCACCGGACAACAAAGATTTGCACCCCTTAACAGTTGGCCCGACAATGCCAATCTGGATAAAGCGCGTCGCTTATTGTGGCCTATCAAAAAGAAATACGGGAAAAAAATTTCCTGGTCCGACCTAATGATTCTTGCCGGAAACGTGGCTCTGGAATCTATGGGCTTCAAAACTTTCGGCTTCGGCGGTGGTCGGGAAGACACCTGGGAACCCCTCCAAGACATGTACTGAGACTCGGAAAGCAAGTGGCGTGAAGACAAATGTGATTCCGACGACCGGGAACTAGAAAAACCTCTTTCCGCTGTTCAGATGGGATTGATTTACGTAAACCCTGAAGGTCCTAACGGAAATCCCGACCCCCTTGCTGCCGCCAGGGACATTCGTGAAACGTTTTCACGCATGGCCATGAATGATGAAGAAACCGTTGCCCTTATTGCAGGGGGACATTCTTTTGGAAAAGCCCACGGGGCGGCTCCAACCTCCCATGTAGGACCTGAGCCCGAGGCTGCTTCCATTGAAGAGCAGGGTTTTGGATGGAAAAACAAATTCGGCAGTGGAAAAGGTTCTGACACCATTACCGGTGGACCAGAAGTAACCTGGACTCAAACCCCTACCCAATGGAGTAACTTCTTTTTCAAAAATCTGTTTGAAAACGAATGGGAGTTGACTACCAGTCCTGCCGGTGCCAAACAATGGGTTGCCAAAAACGGAAAGAAAGATATACCCGATGCTTTCGACGCTGCAAAAAAGCATGCACCAACCATGCTTACCACGGATCTTTCCCTGCGCTTTGATCCTGTTTATGAAAAAATTTCCCGGAAATTTTACGAAAACCCGGATGCATTTGCCGATGCCTTTGCGCGTGCCTGGTTTAAATTAACCCATCGCGACATGGGTCCGCTCGTAAGATACCTTGGACCGGAAGTTCCCAAAGAAGATCTTATCTGGCAGGATCCGGTTCCGGCGGCAGATTATAAGCAGGTGGATGAAAAAGACATTGCGTCTCTAAAAGAAAAAATTCAGACCACGGGCTTGAGTGTTTCTGAATTGGTAAGTACCGCCTGGGCTTCAGCTTCTACGTTCCGCGGTTCCGACCGCCGCGGTGGTGCAAATGGTGCGCGTATTCGTCTTGCCCCCCAGAAATTTTGGGCGGTTAATAATCCAGCACAATTATCAAAAGTGATGGGAGTATATGAAACGCTGCTCGATGCCTTCAACAAATCTTTAAGTGGGGGGAAAAAAGTTTCCATGGCCGATCTGATTGTACTTGGAGGATGTGTGGGTGTTGAACAAGCCGCTAATAATGCGGGCCTGAAAATTTCCGTACCTTTTTCGCCCGGGCGCACTGATGCAAGCCAGGAGCAAACCGATGTTGATTCATTTTCCGTTTTGGAACCACTGGCCGATGGATTCAGAAATTATGCCAAGGGCAGGTTCTCGGTTAATGCTGAAGACCTTTTGATTGACAAGGCACAGCTTCTAACCCTTACAGCCCCGGAAATGACTGTACTGGTTGGAGGAATGCGGGCAATGGGTTGCAATTTTGATGGTTCAAAGACGGGAGTTTTTACCCAAAAGCCCGGAGCTTTGTCGAATGACTTTTTTGTAAACCTGCTCGACATGGGCACGGAATGGAAAACTGTTTCCGACCACAAAGACCAATTTGAGGGCAAGGACAGAAAAACCGGATCGGTGAAATGGACAGCAACGCGTGTGGACCTTATTTTCGGTTCCAACTCCGAGCTCAGAGCTCTTGCTGAAGTTTACGCCGAAGACGATGCCAAAGAAAAATTTGTTAATGACTTTGTGGCTGCCTGGGATAAGGTAATGAACCTCGACAGGTTTGATTTGCATCAGTAGAAAGACAAAGTAGTCTGATTATAAAAAGGAGGTATTTAATACCTCCTTTTTATTTGACGGAACAGGTTTAAGCATTAATAATCAGCAGGTTAATTCGCAAAAGATTCATTTGCTTAAAAATCTCAATACAAACCACAGGGTATTAAATTTTCATTCCGGACCTTGTTTTTTCAATATTAAAAAATTCCTTAAATTTACATATCCCCGCCGTGACAACGGCTTTAATATCCCCGGATATCCCCAGAATTTAAATTTATTACGATGAAACTCATCAGATCAATTCCTTTATGGACTGGGATTATTTTTATTTTTTTTCCGGGACGGGCCCAATTTCAAACAAACCAGTATGTGGTTTCGCAATCTTCTTCCGGGTTTGGAACTCTACGAATGATTGATTGGGAAAAAAACTATTCCGGGGAAAACCATTTCCTTTATTTTATTAATAACGGTCCTGAGCAGAAGTTTGTCATTCAAAAAACTGATCAACATTTACAAGAACGATGGAGAGTCGGAATCCAATACCAGCAAAATCCGGTTTCAGGAAATTCTTTTGATGGAAAGTATATTAACATTATGCCCAATTCAGATATTCTGGTAACAGGTTTTTATCGTGACGCCGAATCGGTTGGGATTGGATTTTTAAGGTATAGCCAGCAGGGGAATTTAGTATGGTCAAAGAAAATTTCAAATGATGATAATCCCACTATTTATTTTGTCAGCAACCCGAAATTTGACCAACAGGGAAACATTTATCTTGCAGTAAGATACGCAACTCCCACCAGGCATTATGATATCCTTGCCCTTAAATTAAATCCAAATGGAAATTTGGCATGGCAAAAACTATTCTATAGCGGGTATTACAAAAATTACCTCAATGACTTTAGCGTTTCCTCCCAAGGTGATTTTTATATTTGTTCGAAAGCAAATCTATCGACATGCCTTGTCAAACTTAACTCTCAGGGCATTCTTCAATGGGCAAAGTCAACACTACCTCCTTTGGGAGCTGAAGGAAAAAATTGTCAGATAATAAATGACTCAACCATAATTATAACCGGACTAGGAGGTTACAACAAGACCTTTTATACCTTTTGCTTAAAAATTGACCAAAATGGAAATTTATTGGATGCCTACAACTTCAAAACTACAGTTGAAAAATCATTTCCATATGGCATTTCGGCAGGACCAAATGGTCAGGTTGCTCTTACCCACAATTATATATATGAAAAAAGGAAAGCGGTGACCTTCCTTGATCAAAACGGCTATCTTGAAGGAGGACTCTCCATAAAAACAGGCTATTCGGATTTGAATTTTTTACTTGAAATAAAAAAGATAAAATTCGATTCAAATGGGAATCTATACCTGTTTAATGGAGCAATTAACCCTTCAGCCGGAACAAATCATACAATTTTGATGGAATTCAATGAAAGTGGGCAGGGTATTTGCGGAATTAGCGATTTATATCCCACCAAAAACCCGGAAAAGGTTGGATTTGGATGGGATTTTCTTCCCTACCAATTTGAATTTTCAATCCTGGAGTTTGGATCCTTTACCCCGGGCCTGGTTTCAACTTTTGAAAGATGGGATATAACACCTTATTGTAATCTGACCGGAGATTCTGAATTAGAATTTATCAATCAAGAAATAACTCCAAACCCTGCCACCAACGAAATCCATTTTAGCTATTCGAAAAAAAATTTATTTAAGAATGGAATCATCTATGATGCTTCAGGGAGAATTGTATTAACCTTCAATCCGTATCCTGAAAAAACCATACTGGATATTTCGACCCTTAACCCGGGCATATACTATGTTATCCTATATGGTGATAACAATAGTTATAAAAAGAAATTTATTAAAATTGAATGATCGTGCTTTTTAAGGAAGATGCAACCATGTAGCTGCAAAATTTGCTATCTGATTTTGTATTCAATATCCAGATAATTGCAAATTTTATTCAATCTCGACTCCGAACCAAAAATTGTCCGGATTACCAGAAGCCCTGCATCAGTACCTGAGTCGGGTCCGCGGGCTGAAAAATATTTGCCATTTTCTACTACCCTATATTTAGAGCTTACCTCGATTTTGGGAAAAGCACTTTTCAATTGGGCACTGTATGTGGCAGAAAAAATTGGCTTCCTGATTTCTTACTTCTTCTTTCTTATCTCCCCCAACTCAACCTTCAGACTTTTCAACATTTTCATAATGCTTTCGGTATTCAGTTCTTCGTCTTTGTATTCGGCAGTATTTATGGCACAGCTGAATTCCCATACTTCCAAAATATCTTCTGCCTTCACCTTATACGCTTCATACACCGGGTTATCGCTATGCAGTTCCAGGAATCGTTCTTTCTTAAGTTTGTTAACCACCCGTTTATACACCAAACCTTCGTTTCGGGTAAGCACAATATAAGTGCGTCCGTCGCGGATGTCGTCCCAGCGCTCTACAAATTTACCCACTACCCAGGAGCCGTCTTTCAGCGGAGGCATGGAATCGCCCTTGATGGGAAAAGCCCGATGCTTACCCACCGGAATAAACGGCAAATTCATTCGGGGCAGCTCACCCACAAACTCGGGATCGGAATATCCGTTCAGATAACCGGCACGGGCTTTAACAGGAACCACTTCAATCAAATCATTTCCCTCATGATCTACCGTTATCGGAAATACCAGACGGTTGTTATCGAGTCGAATCAATTTGGCCGATGGCACCCGGTCGAGATCGCACTTCAGAAAAGCATCAATCGCAACCTGAAAATATTTCGACAGGCGAATCAACATTCTGCTGTCGGGCTCCGTTCGCCCCGACTCATAAGAATGCAAACCTGAAGTAGATATGCCCAGCTCATCGGCCAATTGCTCCATGGTTTTGTTCTTTAACTCCCGTAACCTGCGGATGTTCCGCCCCAGACGGAAACGAATGATGTTTTTTTCACGATCTGCCATAATTTTACATTTTGTAAAAACAAATATATACATTTTGAAAATATCTTTGAAAAAAATTATGCAAGGGCCCCGAAGCCATGGTAAGTAAAAGGGCCCGAACATGACATGCCGGCTTACCGCGTGCCCCGTCCTGTTTCTTTGCTCGCAGGACCGGGCCGCTGTGCCGGTCAAATAAAACTTTATTGAATACTACTCGCCGGTTTGCTCATCCACGCGGCGGGCCATATTCCGACGGTGCTTCAGCATGTTGGAATAGCGCAAACCTTCCCGGAAGCCATATACAGAATATGAAGTCTCGGCCATTTTAATAGCCTCATCCAGGTTACCCATTACTTCATAGTAAACAGCCATATTATAATATGAGCGTTTACCCACCTTACGGCGCCCCGATTTGGTTCCCACCGCCCAACGATCAGCGGCCTCATCCCATTTGCCTAAATGAGCCAAACGGGCTCCCTGCTTGATACTGCTGCTGCCCGAAGTGAAAAATTGCCGGACCAGAGTTATAGGATGCGGGGTAATACGATCGCCATAAAACGAGCCGGCATCAAACAGCGCTACATTTACCCCTTCCTTAGCTTTGGGCAATTGCAGCAAAACGGTTTGATCCGGTATGCCCATGCGCTGAAAATCCATGGTATAACTGTGCTGATGCTGATCAATCAAACTGCCCCCTCCCACGGGATAAATTCTCCATCCCAGTTTGGTAACGTGCAAAATAGTATAGGTGGGACCCATAGGGGTGGCCGCAACAATGCCTACCACATTAAACGTAACCGGAGCTCCGTTCACCTTGGAAATCATATCCATGTCGAAGGTCTCCAGAGCAATCACAAAATCAGCCTCGTATTTATTTGCCAGGCTATCGATGAAATCGGGCTTAAGGTATTCCGGAAACATTACATTTCCGGTTCCCATAAAGATGGTATCCTTGAGTATCTGAACCTGATAATTCTTCATGGAATTAGTCAGCTCCGCGCCCAACCCCTCGAGTACCTTGAAAGTATTTCTGGGATTTCGCTTCGACCAGTCGCCCGAAAGCATTTTTTCTATCTTGTTGGTTTGCTTGTAATTCGGATCCTCACCGGTGCGGTTGATCAAAAGCACCTTCTTGAATTCTTTCGGAATGTTCACCGCGGCCGGCTGAACCGTATTGATGCGAACCGTGGCCGTACAGGCAGCCATAAGCAGCACCACGGAAACAAATATGATGGAAGCGTAAAAAAACCTGTTCATAGGTGCGTATTTTCCTGCAATTTAACAAAAAACATGCCCGAAAAGGGAGGTTCGCTTTTCCACACTTTGTGAACCCGACATCCTGTGTTTCAGTAATACCTTTACAGCATGCAGGATCGCACCATAGTTCATCTCGATCTCGACTCATTTTTTGTATCTGTGGAGCGTCTTATCAACCCCTCCCTGAAAGGCAAACCGGTAATCATTGGCGGTACCGGCGACCGGGGCGTGGTTTCATCGTGTTCGTATGAGGCCCGTGCCTTCGGCGTGCACTCCGCCATGCCCTCGCGACTTGCCAAACATCTTTGCCCGCACGCCATCTTTATCCGCGGCGACCTGGAACAATACGAGAGGTATTCGAAACAGGTAACCGAAGTTATTGCCGACCGCTCTCCCGTATTTGAAAAAGCTTCCATCGACGAGCACTACATAGACATCAGCGGCATGGATAAATTTTTTGGCTCGCTGAAATGGACTCAGGAACTGAGGCAACGCATCATACGCGAAACGGGGCTACCCATCTCGTTCGGACTGAGCGTAAACAAAACCGTTTCAAAAATTGCCACCGGAGAATCGAAACCCAACGGCGAGCTCGAGATTCCAAAACAAATGGTAATTCCCTTTCTCGATCCTTTGCCTGTAGATAAAATGCCCATGGTAGGAAGCAAGACCGGACATCTGCTACGCTCTATGGGCGTGAACACCCTGCGCACTTTGCGGCTTATGCCTCCCGAAATGCTCATGCGGGTTTTGGGAGAAAATGGAAAAAGCCTCTGGAACCGGGCCAACGGCATCGACAACAATCCGGTTGAGCCATATTCCGAAAGGAAGTCAATCAGTACCGAAACCACCTTTCAGGAAGACACCACCGATCCTGAAAAGTTAAACAATACCCTCGTTCGCATGGTGGAAGAGCTGGGGTTCAGCCTGCGCAAGCAAAACAAACTCACGGCCTGCATTACCGTAAAACTCAGATACTCTAATTTCGATACCCACACAAAGCAGGCGCATATTCCTTATACCGCCTCGGATCACATACTGCTGGAAACAGCACGCAATCTGTTTTCGAAACTCTATGAAAGGCGTATGCTGATAAGACTGGTAGGTGTAAGGCTAAGCCATTTGGTAAGCGGCCACCCCCAGATTAACCTTTTTGAGGATAGCACCGAAATGGTCAACCTTTATCAGGCCATCGACCGCATGAAAAAAAGATACGGGGAGTCAGCCGTAATTCGTGCCGTGGGCATAAAATAAAGGGCTGTCAAAAACGAATTCCGATCAGGGTAATATCATCGGTTTGTTCGTGGGAACCAATCCAGGAACTTATCGCGGAATCGAAAATTTGTTTTTGCTCCTGCATGGGCTTGTCCCAATTGCGCTGGATGAGTTCACGAAGCCGCCGGATCATAAATTTTTTATTTTCAGGTCCGCCAAACTGATCAGGTTCCCATAAAAAAGCAAACCCAGGAGCAGAAAAAAAACCGAATAACAGTAGGTAAACTCTATCCTTGCCGTCTCGAAAACATCTTCCGTTTTCCGAAGGTAGTCGCCGATAACCCAGTCTTTTAATGAGGCCATAGGAAAGGCTTAAATTAATAAATCTGCGTCAATTTGAAATGACTTTCTGTTATTCCACAGTTTGCGAAAGCACCCTCCCTCCGTACCGGCTTACTTTTGAGTCCATGCTTTCCGCTGGAACAAACAAATGTACCTCAACTGCCACTCCTATTACTCGCTGCGCTACGGCACCATTCCTCCGGAACAGCTTCCTGTACTTGCCCGTAATCACGGCATTGAAACCCTGGTTCTCACCGACATCAACTGCAGTACCGGCGTATTCGATTTCTACAGGGCCTGCCTCAACGCCGGAGTCAGACCCATTGCAGGAATAGAATTCCGGTCTGAACCCAATACACAACGCGGACATCTGCTTTATACCGCCATTGCCCTTAACAACCGTGGCTTTATGGAAATCAATGAATTTCTTACACACCATAACCTCAGTCGCACACCCCTTCCCCTGCAGGCTCCTCCCTTTAGTAATGCATTTGTGATTTACCCCCCGGAACGAAAAAAAGAAAGTGAATTGCGGGAAAATGAATTCACAGGCACTCGGCTTTCCGAGCTCAATCGCCTCCTGTTACGCCCGAAAGAAGAACTCAGGAAGCGGGTATTTTTTCATCCGGTAACCTTTTCGGGAGGCAAACAGTTCAAACTTCATCTGCAGCTTCGCGCCATTGCACATAATTGCCTGCTCAGTCACCTTCCTCCGGGCAGTACTGCACACAGCGATGAGCACTTTGCAGAACCCGAAATCCTGAGGGAAAAGTTAAGCCCCTTCCCTACCCTTGAGGCCAACACCAGACGTATTCTCGATCAGGCCGGTCTGCACTTCGACCTCAGCACCGTGAAAAACAAACAAACATTTACGGGAAACAAATACGATGACAAACTGCTGCTTGAAAAACTGGCTCTTGACGGACTTAAATACCGTTACGGAGAAAACAACCGCGAAGCAAGGCGAAGAGTGGAACACGAGCTCGAGATTATTGAGAACCTCGGTTTCTCTTCCTATTTCCTCATCACCTGGGACATTATACGCTACAGTATGAGCCGCGGGTTTTATCATGTAGGCAGGGGCAGCGGAGCCAACAGTGTGGTAGCGTATTGCCTGAAAATTACCGATGTATGTCCCATCGAACTCGACCTGTACTTCGAGCGCTTTCTGAATCCCAAACGAAAATCGCCTCCCGATTTCGACATTGATTATTCCTGGAAAGAACGCGATGAGGTGCTGGACTATATTTTCAAACGCTACGGACATAAGCACACAGCCCTGCTCGGAACGATATCAACATTCAAAGACCGCTCGGTTCCCAGAGAGCTGGGAAAAGTACATGGGTTGCCCAAGAGTGAAATCGACCATTTGGTGCACGACCCCGGCGATGCCCTTGCGCGCAACAACATAACCACACTCATAGAATCGTTTCGCGGCGATCTGGAAAGCTTCCCCAACCTGCGATCCATCCACGCCGGAGGAGTTCTCATTTCCGAAGAACCCATTACTGCTTATACCGCACTCGATCTTCCGCCGAAAAATTTTCCGACGGCCCAGTTCGACATGTATATCGCCGAAGATATCGGTTTTGAGAAACTCGATATCCTCAGCCAACGCGGCATAGGTCACATCAGGGAGTGTGCGGATATTGTTTACCGCAACCGGGGAACGCGCATCGATGTACACGATGTAACCCGCTTCAAAAACGACCCGAAGGTAAAAGCACAACTTAAATCAGGTGATACCATCGGCTGCTTTTATGTAGAGAGTCCTGCTATGCGCGGGCTTCTGAAAAAATTGCGGTGCGATAACTACCTGTCGCTCGTAGCCGCCAGTTCTATCATACGCCCGGGGGTAGCAAGAAGCGGTATGATGCGGGAGTATATTCAGCGCTTTCACAATCCGGATGGATTTCAATACCTGCACCCCGTAATGAAAGAACAACTTCAGGAAACCTATGGCGTAATGGTGTACCAGGAAGATGTGCTAAAGGTTTGCCATCACTTTGCAGGACTCGACCTCGCCGACGCCGACGTATTGAGACGAATGATGTCGGGGAAAGGAAAGAACAAGAAACAAATCGCAGAACTCACCCAAAAATTTTTCGACAATTGCCTGAGACGTGGCTACAGCGACAGTCTTACGAGAGAAGTCTGGAGGCAAATTGAATCTTTTGCCGGTTATTCCTTCTCCAAGGCACACTCGGCATCCTATGCCGTTGAAAGTTATCAGAGCCTGTTCTTAAAGGCTCATTATCCCCTTGAATTTATGGTGGCTGTGATAAATAATTTTGGAGGGTTTTACAGCACCTGGGTATATGTAAACGAAGCCCGCAAGGCCGGAGGAAAAATTCATCTTCCCTGCATAAATCACAGCCTCCACACCACCACCCTGTACGGAACCGATGTGTTTTTGGGTTTTATACACATTCAAAACCTGGAAGGTAAATATGCAGCGGGCATTCCCGAAGAGCGTCTCCGCAATGGCAGTTTCAGAGATATGGAAATGTTAATCCGGCGTACTGGAATTTCATTGGACCAACTGCGGATACTTATCCGTGCGGGGGCACTGCGCTTCACCGGAAAAACAAAAAAAGAATTGCTATGGGAAGCACATATGCTCGTCGGAACCGAAAAAAAGGAGCTACAAGCCATAGAGCTTTTCCGGGAAACCCCTAAAATCTATGAGCTGCCCGACCTTTCCGCCCATGAACTCGAGGATGCCTATGACGAAACAGAACTTCTGGGGTTTCCCGTGAGCATTAGCAGCTTTGAAATGCTCAAAACATCTTTCCGGGGCGAATGCCGGGCTTCGGAACTAAGCAACTACATTGGCAAAAAGGTACGGATGACAGGCAATTATGTAACCGCGAAATATGTGCGAACCGTACGGGGTGAAATTATGTACTTCGGAACCTTTCTCGATCCGGAAGGAAATTTCTTCGACACAACGCATTTTCCGCCCTCCGTAAAAAATTTTCCGCTTCAGGGAAGAGGTTTATACCTGATTCTTGGGAAGGTAGTGGCAGAATTCGGATTTCCCTCCATCGAAGTTGAAAAACTTGCCAAACTACCAATCAAACCCGATCCCAGATCCTGATTTTTAATTATATTGGTAAGAATGTGTTACCATTATTCACTGAATTCAGATCGGGGAAGCCTTGAAAAAAGGTACAAGGCGCTGCTGAAACAAAAACAGGAACAAGTCAAACTACCCCTATTCCACACCTCGGGGTTCAGCCATCCTGCATTGCCGGTAATTACATCCGAAAATCCAGGGGAAATATCATTCCTTCATTGGGGCTTGATTCCATTTTGGGTAAAAGACGAGGAGTTGGCTAAAAAACTGGCATCCCAAACCCTAAACGCAAAATCTGAAACCGTATTTGAAAAGCCCAGCTTCAGAGCTGCGGTAGTAAAACGCCGGTGTCTCGTACCGGCCACAGGCTTTTTTGAATGGATGCATTTCAAAGAAAAAAAATATCCTCATTTAATACGTCTAAAAAATACGGACATCTTTTCCTTCGGAGGAATTTGGGAGCGATGGACGAACAAGGAAACGGGTGAAATAAGGGAAACATTTTCCATAGTTACAACTCCGGCAAATCCCCTTATGGAAAAAATCCACAATTCAAAAAAACGCATGCCCCTGATTCTGGCTACAGAAGATGAAAAATTATGGCTCGACACTACAATCCCTCCCGCTCAAACGGCCAAAATAATGCAACCATTTCCTGAGGATGCCATGGAGGCTTATACCATTTCAAAGCGGATTACCTCACGGAGCGAAAACCCAAACACGGAAGAAACCCTAAAGAACTTCAGTTACCCGGAGTTAAACTAATTCAGGGCAATGCCCAGTCCCAGCAACATACAGCCGGCAGCGGTTCCGATAACGCAACCCGAAAGCCACTTTTGTCTCATTTCCTTTTTCTCGTGTTTCGTTTCTTTCCCTTTTTTATCTGAGGAAGTATAAAAATCAGATGTCCGGCCGGATTTGGAAACAGAATTCACCGATCCTCTACTTTCCGGTGAATACCCCAATCGCAAGAGTTCACGATTTGGATAAAACAATGCACCCTGAAAATTCAGATAGTGAACTTTATTCTCATGGTATTTTTTAGGATCCAACTTCCCTTTTCTTACAAATTGGTAGCTTCCGGAATTTCTGTCCAGATAAATCCCTAAAAGGGTATCGCAGAGGAATATTTTTGAACCATCCGCCTTAAAATAGGTTTCACGGTAAACTGCTATTACATCATAGGACCGAAAATAAAATGCACCCAGGCTGTCCCGCACCAGCATTCCATGCGAAAACTCCACACGACTTATGGCGTGAAGGGAAAAATCGTGAAGGCTTCCTCCTCTTTCATATTCAAGGGAAGAATTATTCAGGGTCCAGAAAACAATGTTCTTTTTAAGGGAACCATCCACAAGTAAAACCTGACAGGGAAGCCCCCGCAGGGTGTCAACTCCGGAATATAATCTGAGACCGGAAAAACAAACTATAAAAATCAGTATTTGAATTGGTTTCATCTTTTTAATGCGTTGGGACTGAAACAATTTTGGGTTTGTTTTTTGAGTCAAAAACCACCGCAAAACCTTTCATTTTTTCAATTTCAATCCGGTTAATGTTTTCAATCAGCATGTCATGAAGGCTTCCGTTTTTGATAAACACAAGGTGGAAGGGATAAATTTCATATAGTTTAACTGCCTTCCATACAGAACCATCGCGTTCTATCATGCGGCAGATTCCCAATTCGGCCAATGGAATAACTCTTCCATCCGATGCCATAACTATTTCTTTCAGGGGTTCAGCATCCTGGGCCATTCGTTTTCCAATAGGGTTGTGGGAGGGCCCAATTGCAATTATGAGCAATAGGCCAAAAACTGATAGTGACATGGAAAATAATTTTAGGGGGGCAGGAAATTCCTGCCCCCCGGGGTTATTACTGAACTTTCGGCTTTTTGGATATGTTGAACCCAACCGAGGTTCCCACAATCCACCCGTCCTTGCGTGGCGAGCAGTATGCGTTAACCGGAATATTCAGATAACCCGACTTAAAGGTTTTTCCCACTGCGATAACCAGACCGGTAGAAAGTTTTACGTCACCTCTGCTGTCCAGTCTGGACTCTATCTGATATGGGTTCATAACCATTATACCATTAGAATCCTTCACATTCCATTGGTTTTGCATATACCACTCACCTTTTCCGCCATCCATCATATTTTCAGTATCATAAAAACCATTTGCTTTTTGAATCAAACGAAAGGTAGGACCAAAGGCAAACTCAATTCCGGTGGCAGAATTTCTAAACCCATTCAAAAAAGAAAACGAGGGAATAAACTTTCCGTTCTCCAAACCACCTACCAGAAAAATACATTCAATCAAAGCCTGGAAATTTCCGGCACTCATATATTGAAACTCATGCTGCCAGCCAAACTGGGAAGTAACTGGAAACATATCAAATCCACCCTTGGACTTAGGAGCCATCAATCTGGCACCTGCATCCCCCAATGTAATTGAAGCACCCATCCGTGGGCCGTTCAGGTTTAAGGTGGTTGTAGGAGTAACGATGGGCCGGTCGTAGTTTACCAGCATGTTAAAGGCCGTTTCATCATATTTCAACCCCAACAATTTATGCACTGAAATCTCGATCATTTTTTGGATTTCAGGTTGCAGATTCTGATATTCGGTGGCATCACTCTTTTCCAGATTTCCGGAAGCAACATCAAAAAGGCGTAGACTCACAACAATCTTCTCCCCGAACCTTTCTACGGTTCCGGACATTACCTTTTCCACATTTAACAAACTGCCCGCATTGACCAGGCATGTTTTTGAGAAACAGGATTTGGGGTCAATCTGGTTCTTTTTAAGTCCATCCTCCATTTCATAACGATCGACCACATTATACTGCTTTGTCTTTTCCACTTCAAGCCGCAATAAATAGCCCATCGAAACGGCATCCTGAATAATTCCTTTGGCGTCAACGCTAAATATAGCCAGAGAGGGTTTTCCGGTCTGTTGGGCTTTTAAAGAGTTCGTCATTAAAGAGACAGGAATGACGAACAGAAATAATAGATTAAAAATTTGCTTTTTCATTTTTATAGATTTTGGTTCAACATTTTTTTGATGAACCAAAACTACTTGCGCCTTAAAACATTTATAAACGGATTTCTGCGAAGGAGTTTGTCACAAAATCGAAAAGCCATAAAAACGAAAATGTAAAGGAGTTACTTGGCTAATTCTGCAAAAAAACACATCCCTAAAACAGGCTTTGGCAGAAATCGCAAAAGATATTGCCCGGGCTAAGGGGGAATAATCAAATTTTCCCAAAAAAACTCCGGACAAAATGCAATATCCTAATTATCAGTTCTTTGTACACTGAACAGGCGGACAGGCCACGGAGCCATATGAGCAGAAAATGCAGCAATCCCCTTCTTTAGGGTGCATTTCATTTCCACAATTGGTGCAGGTATGGCTGATTTGGCATGAATCGGATGGCATTTCCAATTCGGATTGAAAACGACATTCCGGACAGGTTACCACCGAAAGATGAATCAACTTTTCCATAAGCCAATTTAAGAAAACTTTCCTTCAATTTCAAGCGCATTTAGCAACATTTGAGGAAAACTGTTAATGCAAATGGGAAAAAGCGCGATGGGATTAATCTATAGGAGGACTTAAGGAGTCCTTACTATTTGGAAAGCAAGGTTTTGAAAAGAAAGGCTGAAACAAATTCCCCGGTGCTGGCTTAAACATAAATGGCTTCAGGGGTAGTGTCTTTACCCGACTCGTATACCATGCTAACCTTAGGGCCATTTAAGAGGCTGGAAATTCACCCATCGCTTCGCTCTCGGGATGGGGGCATTGCAGCCACTTCTGGCCCCAAAGCCTTAAATATAAAATCCCTGATTCTACCCTTATTGAGATTTTTAAGTTTTCTCTCCAACAAAATAGCCTCACCACGTGATTCTTTTTCAATAATGCATTCAAGTAACCAGGGGATATAGGGCGCTGTCGATTTCACAAATCCATCATTATGCCTTTTGAGTCGGGACTCAACGTCGTCCGTTTGTCCCACATAAAATTTACCGAATGAGGGACTATAAAGTATATAGACGTAAAATCGACTCATCTCAATAAAAAAACCTGAAGGGGGTTCAACTGGGGATGGGTTCAACCGTTCGGCAAGCTCACCCTTTTCCACAGGCATCTCGCCCCAAAGCCTTAAATATAAAATCCCCGGCGAAAGCCGGGGATTTTTTGGTGATCCCGCCCTTGACGATCCAGACGCCGAAAGGCGTCGGGATGTCAGGGTCCTGACCTTCGCCTTGCGAAGCGTCAGGACTGGGGTTTGCTCCCACCATATTTCTTTATAAAATCCCTGATTCTACCCTTACTGAGATTTTTAAGTTTTCTCTCCAACAAAATAGCCTCACCACGTGATTCTTTTTCAATAATGCATTCAAGTAACCAGGGGATATAGGGCGCTGTCGATTTCACAAATCCATCATTATGCCTTTTGAGTCGGGACTCAACGTCGTCCGTTTGTCCCACATAAAATTTACCGAATGAGGGACTATAAAGTATATAGACGTAAAATCGACTCATCTCAATAAAAAAACCTGAAGGGGGTTCAACTGGGGATGGGTTCAACCGTTCGGTAAGCTCACCCCCTAACACAGGCTAATCCCCCCCACAGCCATAAAAATAAAATCCCCGGCGAAAGCCGGGGATTTTTTGGTGATCCCGCTGGGGCTCGAACCCAGGACCCTTACATTAAAAGTGTAATGCTCTACCAGCTGAGCTACGGAATCAACTTAAAAGAACCAAAAAGCCCAAAGGGGCTTTTTCGGGTTGCAAATATACAGTTAAATTTATTTTACGGATATTTTTTTAAAAAAAACTTGATAGGCATATGCGGACAATTAGCGTAAATTAGCCCATATGAGTTTGCCTGCGTTCATACCTGTAATTAAGCCCAAATTCGGCCTGAATGAACTGTCCTTTGGCTCCAGCATGGAGGAGTGTGAAAAACATTTGGGGAAACCTGAAGAATCAAGTCCTTTGGAAACGGAAACTAACGACCCAACCCTGGTTTGGCATTACTGGGAAAAAGGGCTTTCCTTGTTTTTCGACCATTCCCAGACTCCCTTTTTCAGTTGTGCCGAAATCGACAACCCGGAAACCCTGCTATGGAATGTAAAAGTATTTAACCTCAACGAGGAGGAAATAAAAGAATTGATGCGCTCTATGGCTTTTTTCAAAATCGACATTGAGGTGCACGAATGGGGCGAAAAAAGAATAAGTTTTGATGATGCCTTGATGGATTTTTACTTTGAGGAAGGAAAACTAAAGTGTATAAATTACAACGCCGAATTTGACACAAGCAATAATAATATTTTAATTCTGCCAAACTGATGCGAATTTACCTGGTTGGTTTTATGGGCTCAGGAAAATCAACCCTCGGACCCATTCTTGCTGAAAAACTCGGCTTAACTTTTATTGATCTCGACCAAAGAATTGAAAGCTCCGAGAGGAAAAGCATTCCTGAAATTTTTGCCGGCCAGGGAGAAAATCACTTTCGAAAGCTGGAACGGGCCACGCTAATTGCAGCTCTTAAGGAAGACAATTTTGTACTTGCCTGCGGGGGCGGCACACCCTGCTTCTCCGATAACATGGATTTGATGAAAAAAACAGGCCTTGTTTTATACCTGAAATTTAGCCCAAAAAAACTAAGTGAACGGCTTAAAAACTCAGGAGATGCCCGGCCTCTTTTATTACCCGGCCCGGGTGTTTCGCTTGAAAACCACATCAGTGAAATGCTGGAAAAAAGGGAGCCTTTTTACAAAATGGCAAACTACACTCTGAAAAACCCTGATGCTGAGGAGCTAAAGGATTTTATCCTCAAAACTTCAAATCAGTAAAGAAAAACTCCTTCCTCGCCCTTTTTGAAATTTACATCCACATGCTCGTGCATGGTGGTTGACAAAGACATCCCGATAAAATCGGCTTTTACGGGAAAACGATGGTAACTCCTGTTAATCAGAACAGCGGTATATATCTGTCGCAAATTGCTCTTGAGAAATGGAGAAAGACTGTAAAAAAGAGTCTGCCCGGAATTTAAAACATCATCCACAACCACGAGCACTTTGTTATCGAGTTTATTAACCGGAAAACTAACTTTGATGGTGCTTTTCAATGGTTGGGTTTTGTTTAACCTTATTTCACCAAGTTGTACCTTGCCACTTCGTATTTTTCCAAGAACTTTAATAAGTTTTTCGGCCAGCACAAACCCATTCTCCGAAATTCCGGCCACAAAAATTTCTTTTTCGCGAAAAGTATGCTCGTGAATTTCCCATGCCATCCGGGTAATTTTCCGGTTGATTCTGGAGCTGTCTAGGATTTTATTTTTGGGGCTTTTGGTCATTAAAGCAAAGCTAAAAAAAGCCCGTCAATGGAGCCCAAAAAAAGGAAACTTTAAAGCCAATTTAAGCTATATTTGTCTGACTTTTAATGGGAAAGGTACCAGCATACAAAATCATCCCGCCGGCCATCAGTTCTGCCGGTTTGTACTTTTTCACCACCGATTCGGGTATTAAATACGAAGTTCGTTTTGGCCGCAGAAAAGACAATATTTTGAAAGCCACTATCGTATTCGGGGTTATTAATGATGAATTTGACGGCGAAGAATATATTGTCACCAACAAAGGTGAATTGTACCGTGTAATGGAAACTATCTGTGAGGTAATTCGCATGTTTATGGCCGAGCACCCCAAGATGATTTCCTATGAGTTTACGGGTCTTGGCCGGGAAAGCGAAAGCGAAGACAAGGCCAATGCCAGAATTAACCTGTATCACCGGTATGCAAAGCGAATATTCGACAAAAACTGGAAAATGGAATTTCAAGGTACCAGTTCCATTCTTATATCCCGGATTCAATAAGAAGTTATGAAAAAAATTAAGAAAATATTAGTGGCAAACAGAGGCGAAATTGCCTTGAGGATTATGAGAACCTGCCGGGAAATGGGAATAGGAACCGTGGCTGTTTTTTCAGAAGCCGACCGACTCGCTCCTTTTGCAAAATTTGCCGATGAGGCTTATTTGCTAGGTCCTCCACCCTCCTCCCAATCCTATTTGCTCGGCGATAAAATTATTGAAATTGCCCTTCGCACCGGTGCCCAGGCCATACATCCGGGCTACGGATTTCTGTCGGAAAACTCCGAGTTTTCAAAAAAAGTAGAAGATAGCGGACTGATCTTTATTGGCCCCTCCGCAGAAAGCATGGATATAATGGGGGATAAATTATCCGCCAAAGCAGCCGTTAAAAAGTTTAAAATTCCCATGGTTCCCGGCTCAGATGGAGCCATCAGCTCAATTGAGGAAGGGAAGAAAATTGCGGTTGAAACAGGATTTCCATTATTGGTGAAGGCCAGTGCGGGAGGCGGAGGCAAAGGGATGAAAATTGTAAATTCCATAGAGGAATTCGAAGAACAAATGAAGCGGGCGGTAAGTGAAGCGGAATCCTCCTTCGGCGATGGGGCTGTATTTATTGAAAAATATGTTTCCGGACCCAGGCACGTGGAAATTCAGGTTTTGGGCGACAAGCACGGAAATGTGGTTCACCTTTTTGAAAGGGAATGTTCCGTTCAGCGTCGTCACCAAAAAGTAATTGAAGAAGCCCCATCCTCGGTTCTTACCCCCGAGCTAAGAGCAAAAATGGGAGCCAGCGCCGTACAGGTGGCCAAAGCATGTAATTACTACGGTGCGGGAACCGTTGAATTTCTGGTCGATGATCAGCTCAATTATTATTTCCTTGAGATGAACACCCGCCTCCAGGTTGAACATCCCGTAACGGAAATGATTACCGGAATTGACCTCGTGAGAGAAATGATTTATGTTGCCGAGGGTAAAAAACTACCCTTTACCCAGGACGACCTGAAAATAACCGGCCACGCCATTGAAGTCAGGGTTTACGCAGAAGATGCCACCCGCGATTTTATGCCCGATATAGGGAAATTACACGGCTATAAAACTCCTAAAGGTCCGGGGGTAAGACTCGATGATGGATTTGAGGAAGGTATGGAAATACCGATTTATTATGATCCTATGATCTCCAAGTTGATCACCTACGACAAAGACCGGGAGTCGGCCATTAAAAAGATGATCAGGGCTATTGATGAGTACAGGATTATCGGGGTTGAAACCACCCTGGGCTTTTGCCGGTTTGTTTTGAACCATGAAGCCTTTGTTTCCGGAAAGTTTGACACCCATTTTGTAAAAACCCATTTTAAACCCGAATACCTGAACAGAACAGATACCGAAACCGAACTGATTGCCGTTCTTGCAGGCCATAAAATGCTAAAAAACAAGACCTTAACCCTCCCAAAGTCAGGGAAAACCAATTGGAAAAAGGCCCGTATCCAGGATTAATAAGCTCATTTCCAATTATTTTCCCTTGCAAAAACCTGACAATGGGCCGGGTTTTTGTTAAATTTGTTACCGGAGTGCCTGATTTTCTTCGTAGCCTGTAACTTTTTCTGCTTCGCAGGCGTTCCAAGGGGAAATGAGAACAATGAAATTTATTTGGCTTTTTTGTATGGCAGTGGCCACGGGAGATCTTAATGCCCAAAATGTCAGCCCCAATAAGATTTTTGCACCCTATACCGTTGAAAACGGTGATACTATTACCTGCTTTACCCTTCCCCAGGTTGATATTATTGCAAAACTTGAGTTCAAAAACTCCCGCGAACAGCAACGCTACAATAAGTTAAAAAGGGATGTTAAAAAGGCTTACCCCTATGCCATCCTGGCCAGCGTTAAATTAAAAGAATATAACGCCAGTCTGACCAACATGCGGACAGAGTTTGAACGGGATCTGTATATGAAAAAGGCAGAAAAAGAACTTAAGGCCCAGTTCGCCGAGGATTTGAAAAAACTAACGATTTCACAAGGAAGGATTCTCATCAAACTAATCGACAGGGAAACCGGAGCCACCAGCTACGACCTGGTAAAAGAACTCAGAGGATCGTTTTCGGCTTTTATGTGGCAAACCGTGGCTGTTATGTTCAACTCAAGCCTTAAGAAAACCTACGATCTTTCCCGGGAAGACGACCGCCTGATTGAGCTGATTATTCATCAGATTGAAAACGGAGAAGTATAAAAAAAGAAAATCCCGCAATGCGGGATTTTCTTTTTAAGGGTAGCTTTAAATGGCTATTTCAATGAATCCACAACAGCTTTAAAAGCTTCTGGATGATTCATGCATAAGTCGGCCAGCACTTTCCGGTTGAGTTCAATTCCCTTTTCATGAACCTTTCCGATAAATTGGCTGTAGCTCATTCCATAGGGTCGAACAGCGGCATTGATACGCTGAATCCATAATCCACGGCTCAAACGCTTCTTGTCTTTGCGGTCGCGATAGGCGTAAGTCAAACCCTTTTCATACACATTCTTTGCGATGGTATGAACATTTTTACGCATGCCCCAATAGCCTTTGGTTTGCTTTAAAACCTTTTTACGGCGTGCCCTGGAGGCAACATTGTTTACTGATCTTGGCATCTTTTTTTAATTTTTGACCGGCGGCGTTTCCTGATTTCAGGAACTCTTTTGTGCACGGCGATCGGGTTAAACAATAACTCTTAGATTGCTAAGAGTCTTTTTATCCTTGGAAGATCGGATTTATGAACCAGTGTAGCCTTTGCAAGCATGCGCTTCCGCTTGGTTGCCTTTTTGGTAAGGATGTGGTTCTTAAATGCCTTCTTCCGCTTTACTTTTCCGGTACCGGTAAGCGACATCCGCTTCTTGGCACTGGAGTTTGTTTTCATTTTCGGCATTGCTTTCTGATTTTAATTTATCCTTTACTGTTTTATTTCTTTTTCGGTGCTAATACCATTATCATTTTCTTTCCTTCAAGCACAGGCAATTGTTCGGGCTTTCCATATTCTTCCAATTCGTTGGCAAACCGTAACAACAAAATTTCACCCTGCTGTTTAAAAACAATCGATCTGCCTCTGAAAAACACGTAAGCCTTCACCTTATTTCCTTCCTGCAAAAATTTGATCGCATGATTTTTCTTAAAGTTAAAATCGTGATCATCAGTTTGCGGTCCAAAGCGGATTTCCTTTACAACAACCTTCGCCTGTTTGGCTTTCAGTTCCTTCTGCTTTTTCTTTTGATCATACAGGAACTTTTTATAATCAATGATCTTACATACAGGCGGGTCGGCCGTGGGAGCAATCTCCACAAGATCCAGACCTCGTTCCGAAGCAAGATTTAAAGCTTCACTCAGGGAAAATACTCCCCCATCTACATTCTCACCAACCACCCTTACTTTGGGTGCCTTAATACGGTCGTTGATCCGGTGCAATTCTTCTTTTCGGGGCCCCCGAAATTGCCTGGGTCCGCCGGACGGTCCTGGCCTGTTAAATGTTGTAGTTATAGCTACCTCCGTTTTTTGTTATACATGAGGCTCGGTTCCCAATAATTGTTGAACCTCACCATTAAATTTCTTAATAAACTCCTCAATCGTCATGCTACCCAAGTCGCCCTGTCCATGCCGGCGAACGGAAACGGATCCTGCCTGCTCTTCTTTTTCTCCTACAATCAACATGAAAGGCACTTTCTTAACCTCCGTGTCGCGGATCTTCTTTCCAATTTTCTCCCCCCTCTCATCAATAAGGCCGCGAATATCGGAATTTCGGAGCATTTTGACAACTTTTTTGGCGTATTCATTAAACCTGTCCGATATAGGTAAAACATACACTTGTTCAGGTGCCAGCCATAAGGGAAAATTACCGGCAAAATGCTCTATAAGAAATCCGATGAACCGTTCGTGGGTGCCCAGGGGAGCCCGATGTATGCAAATGGGGGTTTCGGCCTGATTTTCCCGGTTTCGAAAAGTCAATCCAAAGCGCTGAGGCACAGCGAAATCCACCTGGTTGGTAGCAAGGGTAAACTCCCTTCCTATGGCACTCCAAACCTGAACATCTATTTTGGGCCCGTAAAACGCTGCTTCATCAGCAACTTCAACGTAGGGTATTTTTGAGTCGATCAGAACCTGACGGACCATGTTTTCGGTTTCAATCCAAAGAGGTGAATTATCCACGTATTTTTTACCCAGTTTTGAGGGGTCGTGGGTACTGAACCGCATTACATATTTATCAATTCCAAAAATCCGGAAGTATTTCAGGTACATTTCATTAACCCCCCGGAATTCATCAGCAAACTGCTCCTTTGTGCAATAAATATGAGCATCGTTCATTTGGAGTGAGCGAACCCGCATCAGGCCGAACAACTCACCACTCTGCTCAAACCGATAACAGGTTCCGTATTCCGCAAGCCGGATAGGAAGGTCACGATAACTTGCATTAAGGTTCGAGAAAATCTTGTGGTGATGCGGACAATTCATTGCCTTCAGATAGTACTTCTCCCCTTCCATTACCATGGGAGGGAACATACTGTCTTCGTAATAGGGCAAATGTCCACTGGTCAGATACATGCTTTCCTTGGCAATATGGGGTGTGCGAACCCTCTTATAGCCGGCCTCATCCTCTGTTCGTTTTGCCAGTTTTTCCAGCTATTCAATTATTACGGCCCCGTTTGGGAGTCAGAGCGGAAGACCCGGACCTACGTCATCATCGTAAGTATAAATGGCTGATTCTTTTCCCAGCTTCCGGTGGTCGCGCTTTTTAGCTTCTTCCATCATTTGCAGGTAGGCGTCCAACTCCTGCTTTTTAGGAAATGAAATCCCGTAAATCCGGGTAAGCTGCTTATTCTTATCATCTCCTTTCCAATAGGCACCGGCAATACTCAAAAGTTTTACTGCCTTAATATATCCGGTGTGGGGAATATGGGGACCACGACATAAATCTGTAAAATTTCCCTGGGTGTAGAATGTTATTTTGCCATCCTCCAGTCCTTGAAGCAGGTCCACTTTATAGGGATCATTTTTGTCGGTAAAATGCCTGAGGGCTTCATCTTTTGGAATTTCTTTCCGGATAAAAGGATTGGAAGCCTTGGCCAGCTCCATCATTTTGGCTTCAATTTTCTCCAGATCCTCCTGACTTATGACTTTTTCTCCTGGGTCAACATCGTAGTAAAATCCATTATCGACGGGCGGACCAACCCAAAATTTTATTCCGGGATAGAAACTCTCGAGGGCTTCTGCCATAAGGTGGGCCGAACTGTGCCAGAAGGTTGATTTTCCGCCTTCATCATCCCACTTCAACAATTTTAGTTTGCAGTCTTCATGGAGCGGGGTTCCCAAATCAACCACTTTTCCATCCACTTCGGCAGCGAGCACGTTCCGGGCCAGGCCTTCGGAAATACTCTTTGCAAAATCCATAGGGCTACTTCCCTTTTCAACCTCCCGGACTGATCCGTCGGGCAATGTAATTTTTATCATAGCAGCAAAATTATCAGTTTCCTTAAAATAAAAAGGCGCCCCGGTCAGGAGCGCCTTTCGTTTTTGGTTTTTATTTTATTTATATCCCAAAACAAAATATACGCATCCCTTAATCTTAAGGTTCAACGTATCCGCCGGAACATCGTAATTGATAAATATCTTACGGGTATGTTTCTTTGGATCAAAAATCAAAGTTGTATTAGTCTCCAGGCTATCTGCATTGGAGAAAAGCAAATCACGCTTTTTGGAATCTTTGTCTTTATTGTAGACATTAATTCCAATTTTTTTAGGCATTCCTTCTGTGTTGAAAACAAAACGGTAAGAACCGAAAAGAGAAAGCGGAACCTCAGTTTCCATTTTAATAGGCTTTTTCTGCCAGGTAATCCGTGACAGTTTTGCCGAATCGTAAGTAAAAGGATCCAGGGAAGGAGCACATTTTTTCTTTAGGTCAATTGGATTACAGATATCCTTTGCTTTCTGGATTACTTTAAAACCGGCAAAAACAAACCCGGCAGAAAGCACGACCAACAAAAACATATTTTTTATCATGGTGATTGTATGCTAAATTATTGGAGAATTAACCTTTTATTAAGCTGTTTCTGACTTCATCAAGCTTTTTTACCAAAGCATCAAGCTGGGAATCAGTGGCTTCAATTTTCACATCCGCCGGATTTTCGCTTTCCATCATTTCTTTAACACCGGGAATTCCCGCAATGATGTCACGAACCTCGGTGAGTTGACCTATTAAGCCTGCAATGCCGCTGTCTTTGGACTCATGATTCTTGAGCTCCTTTAACAGGTTTTCAAGAATACCCATCTGATCAGCCAGCTGTTGGGGAAGTTTGGAGGCTTTCCCCTTTCCACTAACCTTAGCTGCGATATACATGCTTTCAACCCAGGCTCCCGAAAATACTATGGCGGCAGTCATCTGACGGTTGTTATCAGCAAAAAACTCATCGCTGCGGCTTTGAAGTTCCGAAAGAATAAACATAATGGAGTCCTCATTACCCAGGTTTGCATCAAAACGCTTCAACAGGGATTCGGAATCAAATACGGCAGACATTCCTAATTTATCAGACAAGGATTTAACCGCATTCATAAAATTCCGGGCTTCGTTGTTTTGCTTGTTCAGCACACAATAGGCAAGGTCGGAACTGTAAATTCCCAAATTAAGAGATTGGGAAAAGGTAGTATTATAATTCCCCTCTTTCTTTGGATCGTGGGTTGTTCCTGAAACATATTTCAGACCCGATTTTTTGAAAATATAGGCAATCTGGAGAGGAGAAGGAAGCAAATAAGTTTGTTCCTGACCCTGACCGTCATCAACCACTTCTGTGGTGTCCTGGCCAAGGTCTGTGTTCTGGTCTGTTGAATCGCTTCCGCAGGAACCAAAAAATAAAACAAGACTTAACGCCAGAAGGGGGTAAGTAATCCTGATCATTTTTTTTATTTTAATTTTTAAGAACCCAAAAATAATGAAATAAATTGAAAACCAAGCAAAAAGAGGTCTAATTTAAATGGAATTTCTCCCCTTAAAGTACTCCCTTTCCAGCTCTCTGGACGTTTTTCTTGAGCCATCATGGCTCCAGCCGGGTGGTCCAAAAAGGTACCTAAGCTTCCATTTCCAGGGAATGGGTTTTCTGATATCATTTACGATTTCCTGCCATTCATGAAATACTATCCGGACAGGGTTGGGATTTTCAATGGGTTTGGTTAATCCATATCGTACAGGATCTTCGTCGGTTTCCTCACAAAAAGTTCCGAATAAACGATCCCATACAATAAACACCATGCCCAGGTTTTTATCCAGATACCTGGGGTTTGAAGCGTGATGAACCCTATGGTGGGAAGGGGTAGCCAAAAACCATTCAAGGGGCCCCAATTTTCCGATGTACTGCGTGTGAATCAATATTCCCCAAATCTGAGTTGCGGCATACATAAACAAAATATCCAGGGGATTAAACCCAAGAAGGGCAAGGGGTATAAAATAAAAAAAGCGATACAGGGGCTGGAAAACCGAAGAACGGAATCCAACCGTCAGATTAAATTCGTCGGAACTGTGGTGCGTTACATGAACGGCCCAAAAAAACCGGCAATAATGATCGACATAGTGTAGCAGGTAAAAGAGGAAATCTTCCAGAACCAATAACAGAAACCAATACAAAAATGGATTTGAGATTGAGGGCAATGAAAACCCTGCAAAAAACAAAAGAACAGCCAATGTTATTACCCGCATTAAAAAATCCAGGCCCATGTTTAGCAACATCAGGTATATGTTATAAATGGTGCCACGGGTTGAGTAGAATTTCTTCTCGTGAATAGCACTGAAAACAATCTCCGCCCCGATAACGAAAGCATACACCGGGGTGGAAAACAATATCAATAACTCTTCACGCAAAGAATCCATGCTGCAAAAATACGAAGCCGAAGGGTAATTCCGGTTAGTTTTTCGAAACAGGATAATATTTGTTTATTTGGGAAAAAATTGAAATGGAAAAACTGGCATTGATTAAAACGGGGTTTCCTGAAATGGTTCGAACCCTTAATCCAACACAAATGGGAAAATGGGGAAAGATGAATGCCATTCAGATGGTTGAACATATGAGCGAATCCATACGGGTTGCCAATGGAAAACTACCCCTCGAACTGCAACAATCGGCCGAACAAACTGCCAAAAACAGAAGTTTCATGCTGTCGGAAAAACCATTCCGGGAAAACACCCCTAACCCACTCCTGCCCAACCTGCCTCCAGATTCCAAACACAGGGATTTGGAATCTGCCCTTACTGAATATGTTTCAGAAGTAAATGCGTTTTTGAGCCATTTTTCGGACCGCCCGGAGTTAAAGGTTACCAACCCTTTTTTCGGAGATTTGAATTTTGATGAATGGGTTCATCTGCTGCATAAGCATGTCAGCCATCACCTTCGCCAATTCAATCTTATTCCATAAAAAAAGCCCCGGACATCGGGGCTTTCCTTATTTTTCAATTTCCTTACCTGATCACCGATACGTGACCAATGAAAGTATGTCGCTTATCAAATACGTCGGTAAGAATTACTTTCCAAACGTAAACATCTTCCTGAACCTTATCTCCGCTTCTTCCATTTAAAACTCTGGCATCCCAACCTTTATTTTTGTCTTCCGTCCACCAGATTAAATCTCCCCACCGGTCGAAAATCATCAGTTTATACTCCTTCCAACCTATGCCATAGGTAAAGAAGAAATCATTAATACCATCGCCATTGGGGGTTACGCAATTGGGGGCGAAGAAAGTAAACTCAGGATTGATCACAACTTGTAACTGATAGGTTGAAGAACAACCGTATTGGTTTGTGATGGTTAAGGTAACCGTATAGGTATGAACTCCGGTGTTATCGTTGGGGTAGGTATGGCTTGGGTGCTGAGTATTGTCGGTAGGACTGCCATCGCCAAAATCCCAGAGCCAGGTAACGGGATTTCCCAACGATAAATCAGTAAAATACACCGTGGTGTTAACTACAGAAGTTGGATTGGGACTTGCAGAGAACAAGGCGGTTGGGTTGGGATACACATCAATATAACTTGGAATTACCAGGGTATGAGTACATCCGGAATTTGTTGTTACGGTCAAAGAAACGGTATAGGAACCCGGATTGGTATAACAGTGATTGGGGTTTTGAGCGGTTGATGTTCCTCCGTCGCCAAAATCCCAGAACCATCCTGTTACACTGCCACTGGAAACAGTAGACAGATCAGAAAAATTCACGCAATGTGGCGCACAGCCATCCGTATCGTCGGCCGTGAATAAGGATTGCGGAAGGGGGTTAACCACCACCTGCTGGGAAATGGTATTTACACAACCTGCTGCCGAAGTAACAACCAGAGTTACATTATAATTACCCGGAGCGGTAAATGTATGTGTAGGATTCTGTTGTGTGCTGGTATTGGCAGGTCCTGAATTGGGGTCGCCAAAATTCCAGCCCCAGGAAGTAATGGTTCCGGGGTTGATGGTACTTTGATCGGTAAATGCAGTTGGCGCATTCAAACAAACTGAGGTATTTGTAAATAAGGGTGTAGGAAGTGGATTTACGGTCACACTCACAGTTGAGGTATGCGTACACCCATTATTTGATGTTACCGTTAAGGTAACTGTGTAATTACCCGGATTCTGATAGGTATGAGAGGGGTTTTGGGTTGTGTTTACCGGAGACCCATCACCGAAATTCCAGCTCCAGTTTGTAATGTTTCCGGTCGAAATGGAGGACTGGTCGGTAAACGAAGTTGGTTGTCCTACACAAACCGTAGTGGCAGAAAACAAACTGGTTGGCCCGGGGAAGACAGTCACCGTCATTGATGAAGTGGCTGTACAGTTTCCCTGCCCTGTTACGGTAAGAACCACGGTATAATTTCCGGGTTGCGCGTAGGTATGAGAAGGATTCTGAGAAGTATTAAGCGGAGAATTATCGCCAAAGTTCCAACTCCATGCATTGGCTCCAACACTTTGATCCGTAAATGCCATGGGGTTATTCTGGCAAACGTTAGTAGCATTAAATGCAGCTACTGGTAATGGGAACACAGTTACAGGAAGGTTTATCGTGTTCTGACAACCCTGATTGGATGTTACAGTCAAAATTACATTGTAATTTCCTGCAGCGGTAAATACATGCGTTGGGTTCTGAAGATTGGATAGGTTATTAGGACCGGAATTGGGATCACCGAAATTCCAGCTCCATGTGGTAATATTCCCTCCACTGATGGTTGATTGGTCGGTGAAAGTTGTAGTCTGCCCCACGCAAACTGAAGTAGCAATAAACGCAGGTGTTGGCAAAGGATGCACCACAACCTGCAGCTGAATGGTATCACCGCAGGCAGGGTTGGAACCCCAGGAAATCAGGGTAACGGTAAAGGTTCCGGCACTTGCGTAGGTATGGGTTGGATTCTGAAGGTTAGAAACGTTATTGGGCCCTGAACTTGGCTCTCCAAAGTTCCAGCTCCAGTTCATTGATCCTCCGGAGGTGATATTCGTCATGGAAGTAGTGTTAGTCGTACAGATCGAAGTAATGTAATATATCGTAGTAACGGCGCCGCCGGTAATATTTACAACCTGGGTTGTGGTTTGGGTACATTGCCCATTTGTAGCCGTTAGCGTAACGGTATAATTCCCTGGAATATAATTGTGGGTAGGGTTTTGCTGATTACTTAAAGGACTACCGTCGCCGAAGTTCCAGGTATATGATGTTGCGCCTGTTGTATTATTGGTAAAATTAACCGTTCCGCCTGAACAGCTTTGGTTCAGGTTAGGTGTGAATGCAGGAAAGGGCGAAGGGAAAACAAAAACAGTGTCAGTAATTACGGTAAGACAGTTCGGATTTGCAATAGAGGACATGGTAACCGTATATACTGTGGTCGTTGTTGGACTAACGGTAATATTTTGTGTGGTTGCACCGGTATTCCAGGAATATGAACCTGATCCGGGAGGCGCAGAAAGCGTGGTAGTCTGACCAACACAAATACTGTCGTTTCCGGAAACCTGCATGGGAACGCAGGAAGCATCAATGTAAGCATATCCATAGTGGCCGCCATAACAGCAATCACCGGAAGTAAATTTTATTCTTACGCAGGAACCGATATAAGCACTCAAATCAACATTCACGGTAGTCCATGGGCGATAGTAAACCAATGCTCCACATGGACCGTTATTGAAAAAATTGGGAATGTTCGGACCACCAACAACCAAGTAGTTACCGCAATTTATTACGTTGTTGTTACAATCCCACATCTCAACCTTGAAAAAGGGCTGCTCCCAATTTGCATGTCCGGCACCGGCATCCTGAACCACAACAGCATATTGATAAGTAAAGTTGGCGTTAGCTGCACTCACATTAAAGGTTTGCTCAATAGTTCCACCTCCATATCCGGTGGTCTGACCATCTCCGAGGCGCACGGAAAAATTTCCACCGGGAGCCACAAGAGGGAACCCTCCGCAGGGGTCGGTTCCGGCACCGGAAGTAATCATATGCTGGGGAGAAGGAAGGCCAATGGTTTGTTGATTGTAGTTGGGATAAGGAGCATTTACCGGTCCGCAGGAAATGGTTCCAGAGGTTCCATACCATCCGTTAAAGTTTCCAAGTTCAAAATCAATATTAGTACAGGAGGGTTGGATGGGAGGAGGCTGAACATAAGAAATGCTAATGTTATAGGTAAAGCAATTGGGCGTTGGCCAATTGTCGATCATGATAAAATAACACTGGTTGTTGGTAACATTAAAAGTCAATCCCTGACTTCCCGTAACTGACTGAGTTCCTCCGGCAATACAATTTGCAGCGGTTGGACAACCGGAATAAACGGAAATTGATGAATAAGGATAAGTGGGATTAAGGTTGGTCAGGTTTATCGTAACCTGTCCGGTTTGTGTGGCGCAAAAATAATAGAGCCAGTCGGGTCCACTGGTATAATAAGATGGAATACACGAAACGGCCAGATTATTAAAGTTATTTGTGGCATTACAGGTTGATCCGGTTCCGGTAAAAGGAAGGGTAATGGGATTTGCCATTGCAGCGGCACAATCATTGCCACCCTGGGCATTAAGGCGGGTGAATCCTGTTACCAGGAGGATCGCACAAAGGATGGGGAGAAACTTTTTCATGCGTAATTTTTTTAGGGTGGGGAGATTTAGTGGGTTTGGTTTTCCTGACGAATGATGAGGCCGTCTTCCCGAGCTTCAAAACCACTGGCCAGTATTACGGATTTAAGCATATTAAAATCAATGCCGTCTTCTACCGTAACGGTAATTTTACCGGTCTTTGGATCCGTTTTACTTTTCAGAATTCCATTTTTAGATAGCATGGCCTGATCTACTTTCTGGGCATCGGCCGGCGTTTTAATTCCTATTAAAGAAATCTCATACGTTTTCCGCGAGGAGGCTTCCTGGGAAAAAAGATTGCCTCCTGAAAAAATCAGAAGGAAAATCAGAATGCTTGAAAATGAAAGTACTTTTCTCATTGGTTAATTGGTTAGGCAGTTTTTGAAGGAACTAAAGTAATCATGGAAATCGGGAATGTCAATAGCAAAAAGAACAACTAACCCACAATTTCAAACGACAGACCGCTTAATTATTCAGACCAACATGGAAAATAAAGAGTTGCACGGGTTTTTGAAAAGCCCTGTATTTGACCTGATAAATGTACGGGTCTGAATCGGGGGTCTCGCAAATATTGAAATGAATTGAAGCCCAAAGGACTTGAAAAAGTAGACTAAAACACTGATTTAAAGGGCTTTCGACTTTCCAAATACACCGAAAGAACCCCAGGCAGCCAGGCGGAATAGATATCGGGGTTCTCTTGGAGAGAATCAGCCAACCACAGGGGGTCAACGAATTTTATTTCCTCTATCTCCAAAGGGTGTGGCATAGGCGCATCGTCGCCTGTGACCAGGAAAACATAATCCAACTCATTTTCAGTCATGCCTCCACCAAGATCAGCACAATAAATAAATTTCCCAATACACTCAGGCGTTACATCAAGGCCCAACTCCTCCCGGAATCTTCTTTTCGCAGCGGCTTCTGTTTTTTCACCGGGCCTCGGGTGTCCGCAGCAGGAATTTGCCCAGAGGCCACCGCTGTGGTATTTTCCGGAATGGCGCTTTTGCAAGAGCATTTTTCCGGCGGAATTAATATATACAATGGAAAAGGCACGATGAAGTAAACCCAGCTTATGCGCCTCTAGTTTTTCCCGGATTCCAATTTCACGATCCATGTCGTCCACAAGAACCACGAAATCTTCCTGTGTATTACCACTTTGCATTGGGGTACATCCTGGGAAGAATTTGCATTACCGATAAAATATATCCCAGGTGTTCTGTATGGGTTCCTTTTCTGGATCCGGTAATCATAACCGTTTCAGCAGGAACTTCAATGCCGCAATTTCCCAGGTGGGCCTGAACTTCCTGAGTCCAGGGTTTTTGCAAATCCCTTGGATTTGGACCTAATCCGGCTTTTGCCGCATATGCATCCAATTCATCTCCCTCGAAAAAGTCGCCGGTAAAATGCCATAAATTTTCCATTCCCTGTTTCAGTCGTTGCATACTTTCAGCGGTGCCATTACCAAAGCGCTCAATCCAAAGTGAAGAGTGCCGGAGATGATATTGGTTTTCTTTGGCGGCCTTTTTAGCTATTCCGGCAATGGTAGCATCGGAAGAGTTGGAAAGCTCCTTGTACAAATATTTGGCATAAACGTCCCAAAAATACTGACGAAGCATGGTTTGGGCATAATCGCCATTGGGCTGTTCAACCAGGAGCAGGTTTCTATACTCCCGCTCATTTCTTAAAAACGCCAAATCATCGGCGGTTCTACCGGAGTTCTCAACGCCGGCTGCATACTCATAAAACCCGTTTGCCTGACCCAGGATATCAAGAGAAATATTGGTGAGGGCAAGGTCTTCCTCCAAAAAAGGTCCGGCTCCACACCATTCAGACAAGCGGTGGGATAGAATAAGGTGTGAGTCAGCGAAACGAAGACAATACCTGAACAAAGATTCTTTGCTATCCATACAATTACATATGCTTTATTCCCTCAGGCACATCGTAGAAGGTGGGGTGACGGTAAATTTTATCATTACTGGGTTCGAAAAAAGGACCAATATCTTCCGGTGAGGAAGAAACAATTACTTCCGAAGGCACCACCCAGAGAGCGGTTCCCTCATTACGCCGGGTGTATAGATCCCTGGCATTCTGCAAAGCCATTTCCTTATCAAAGGCATGCAGGCTTCCGCAATGAACAAAGGGTTGACCGGTTTTTTTCTGAACAAAAACTTCCCACAAAGGGCCTTGATTATCTTTTTTTTCACCCATGAGAACCGAAATTAAGCTGCTTTTTTTGATTTTAATTTTTCAGAATAAGCCAGTGCGGCTTCCCTGACCCAGGCCCCGTTTTCGTGGGCGGCAACTCTGGACTTGAGCCTTTCTCTATTGCAGGGGCCATGGCCGTGAATTACTTTATAAAATTCATCCCAGTCGGGCTCTCCGAAATCGTATCCTTTTTTCTCTTCGTTCCATTTTAGTTTTGGATCAGGAATGGTGAGGTTAAGGTACTCAGCCTGAGGAACCGTTTGGTTTACGAACCGTTGCCTCAGCTGATCGTTGCTTTCCCGTTTGATTTTCCATTTAAGGGCATTGGCACTGTTGGGAGATTTATCATCGGGTGGGCCAAACATCATAAGCGTGGGCCACCACCAGCGATCGAGAGCATCCTGTGCCATGGCCTTTTGTTCGGGAGTTCCCTTTACCAGTTTGCACATAATTTCATAGCCCTGGCGCTGGTGAAAACTCTCTTCCTTACAAATCCTTACCATAGCCCGTGCATAAGGGCCATAGGAAGTTCGTTGCAACATAACCTGGTTCATAATGGCAGCTCCGTCTACCAGCCATCCAATAGCACCAATATCAGCCCAGGTAAGTGTGGGGTAATTAAAAATTGAGGAATATTTTGCTTTGCCCGTATGCAACTGATCCAACAGTTCATCGCGTGATATACCCATTGTTTCTGCGGCTGAATAAAGATAAAGTCCATGTCCGCCCTCATCCTGCACCTTGGCCAGAAGCACCATTTTTGCCCTGAGGCTTGGAGCACGGGTGATCCAGTTCCCTTCGGGAAGCATCCCTATAATTTCAGAATGCGCATGCTGGGAAATCTGCCGGATCAAATGCTTGCGGTAATTATCGGGCATCTGATCTTTAGGCTCAATAAATTCATTTTTTGACAGCTTCCCCTCAAAAATTTCAAAATCTTGTTTTACTTCCTGACTCATAGAGCTTTTGGGTGTTTATACAAATATACATATTGTTTGTTTTATTTTCGTTTTCCCAAAGCGAAATAAGCCCCGGTTGCAGGCTTTCACAATGATTTTTATCATACTTTTGTGGCCATCTGTATGACTACTTTTCATAAATTATCCATAAAGGAAGTAAAAAGAGAAACGGCAGATGCAGTTTCTGTTTCCTTTGAGGTTCCAACCCGGCTTAAAAAAGATTATGAATTTCTGCCCGGGCAATACCTTACCTTGAAACTACATGTGAACGGAGAGGGAAGCAGCCGTGCTTATTCGCTTTGCGATTCCCCTTACGATGGGTCAGTCCTGCGCGGAGCCGGAAGAAAAGTGACAGACGGTATGGGCT